>SERZ01000608.1_pt1 | contig 23685 bp, 19 predicted proteins | sample 3171461 | NCBI WGS metagenome assembly SERZ01 (sample SAMN06051861, study PRJNA518727) | freshwater metagenome | biome: subpolar coniferous forest; feature: holomictic lake; material: water; isolation source: holomictic Lake 227, 6 m depth | place: Canada: near Kenora, Ontario | collected... | reverse complement strand
CTAGGATAAAGGCGGCGATCTGGCGACTCGCGCCCGGCTTGGAAAGCCGAGCGATGTTTGTCTTCCATCGTTTCCAGGTTTCCCTGTTGCCGGAAAAGATTTCCCGGACCGATGCCGCAAGCGTCTCGGGATAATGGGCTGCTAGACGCCCGATATCGTGTCGCTCGATCATTTCGATATTCCCCTCTTCCTGTCCGGGCACGACATGGCTGACAAGGATCGGGCACTGCGCCGCCATGGCCTCCTGCACGATGGCTCCTCCGGCCTTACCGATGTAAAGGTGATGAGAGCAGAGGAATTCAGGAACCTTGTCGGTCCATCCCACAAGGCGGGATTTCACCCCGTCTATAATCCCGGCCGACTCAATCGCCACATGAAGTCCCTTGAGCCGACCCGTGACAATGGTGAGTTCAGTGTCCGGTATCGCCATTAATTCACGGATCACCGCCAGCGTGTGGGTCACCCGTGAGGAGGGAAAGTAGAGCAGCTTCACGACACCCTCCGAGGAGGGATCAAGTGGCTTCAGCGAAGCGAGTCGCGGAGTAACGGGGAAACCCATCGTCTGAAGGCAGGCACGGTCCACCCCTCCCCGGGAAAGAACTTCCGAGGTCTCCTCGTCGGGAACAAGGAAGGCCTCGCTTCCGGCCCTGTACCAGGAACTGTTAATGGCTGTTGAGTCGGTCACCATCGTGATCAGAGGAACACGGGAGGGTTCGTGGCCCCTTTTACGGAGTTCGCGGATCAGGTATGCGTAGAGGGGGTAGGTCGATACCATCACATCGGGTCGATACTTCTCGACGACTCCCCGCAGGGCTTCGCGGAGATTCCCCGCAAGGGGAAGCGTGGCCTCAAGCTTTCCGGGTTGATTGAGGAGATTGAAAATAGCGCCCCAGACAAACGGGAGTTTATTGATGATCAGTCCGTATCCGGACTGAAGGAATTTGGTCAGGGCGGGTGTCGTCTCGATATAGACGTCTATGATTCGGACATCGACGCCGGCGTTTTCCTGGAGGGCCTCGGCGATGCAGCGCGCAGCCGTGTTATGGCCTTCACCAAACCCTGCGGTGAGAATGAGTATGCGGGGCATCGGTAGAAAAAAATGATGTTAGAAAGATGAGTGAAGAAAAAGGGGAGGGGAAGTCTGTCCGAAGATTTCTTCTCCACACCATGGATCGGTTCCTGTTTTACAGTTTGAATCACTCAATGGGGAATCACTTAATGGTTGAGGCCTTGGCTTAAGATGATCTCTCAAAAAGGTAGTGTGACACAATCCACTCCTCTCCGCCCCTGTATCCCCAGAGTTCGGCGCAGGACATGAAAAATATTCTCCAGTAGGCCCTCCATTTGGCGGCCTCTTTTGTGCCGTAGGTTCTCTCCAGAATGGGCTTGATGACCTTTCTGTTCGCATCCATGGAGTGAAGCCAGGCCTCGGAAGTCCGGGCATAGTGGGTACCATTGACCCTCCAGCGCTCCTCAATTTTCAGCTCATTCTGATAGTGTAGGAGAAGATCATGGGAGGGCATGGTGCCTCCGGAGAAAAAATAACGCGTGATCCAGTCGGAGGGATCGGTTCCCTCAAAGTGGTAGGCATACTCCTGGTGGGTGAAGATATGAACAAAGAGCTTTCCCTTTGGGCTTAGCCATGAGGCGATCAGACGCATTAGCTCGCGGTAGTTCTTCATGTGCTCCATCATCTCCACGGAGACGATCCGGTCGTAGGTGCCCGGCTCCGGGGGGGTGAAGACATTCATATCGGATGTGATGACGCGGACGTTATACAGTTCGCGCCGCTTTGCCTCGGCCTCGATGTGCATGCGTTGGGTGAAGGAATTGGAGACAGCCGTGATCGTGGAGTTGGGATAATGCTCCGCCATCCAGAGAGTAAGCGAACCCCAACCGCATCCCAATTCCAGGATTTTCTGCCCATCCCGGAGTTGAGCCCTGCTGCAGGTCAACTCGAGCATCGCCTCCTCGGACTCGGCAAACGTGGTGTGCTCCGATGCCCAATATCCGCTACTATACTTGAGCCTGGGTCCCAGCACATGAAGATAAAATTCTGTCGGGACCTGATAGTGCTGCTCGTTGGCATCGGCCGTGTTGATCGCAATGGGAGAGCTGTCCAATTGCTTGCGGAATTCGGCAAAACGCCGGTCACGCTCCTCGAGATCACCGACTCCCTCCGCCCGGAGCTTTGCCGAGAGAAGATGTCTGATTCCGGAGCGTACCAGGGTGTCTGGTATCAGACCTTTCGAGAGTAGGGAATCAAGCTGGCTCATAAGGAAGGCGTTTTACAATTATTGTCTTTGTTTCGGAAACCAGGGAAAAAAAGCGCTCGTGGTGTTCTGGTAATCACGGTAAGCGGCACCTCGCGAACGCAAGGCCTGAAGTTCGGTATAAGGAATCCCCGTGACTCGAAGCAGAAAGAAAAGCATCAGGGCTGGGCAGAAAATCGTCGCCCATCCCCAGGCCGCCGGAAAGGCAAAGATGAAAAAAGCAACCCAGATCAACCACTCGAAAAAATAATTCGGGTGCCGTGAAAAATGCCAGAGCCCGACCGAGCAGACTTTGCCACGGTTCAGTGGGTTGGACTTGAAGACATGAAGTTGATGATCCGAAACTGCTTCACCGACGATCGCCATCAACCAGACACCAAATCCAAGGGAATCGGAGAATCCGGATTGAACCCGGGAATCAAAATTCGAAAGGAGCGCCGGGATGCTCAGAAAAGCAAGCAAGAGGGCCTGCGCCTGGAAGAACCAGAAGAAAAAGAAGTTTTCGTGGCCTTTCGTCGCCTTCCGCAGTTCCTGATACCGCCCGTCCTCTATCGGATGGTGACCCATCACGCGTTTCCAGAGATGAACCCCAAGTCGCACGCTCCAGACGACAACCATGATCGTGATCAGATTCTGACGAAACGGCTCCCCATCACCGAAAAAACGGTAGAGAAGCGCCAGGGGGGCAAACCCCAAGGCCCAGGCAATATCGACGATGCCGGCATTCCTGATCCGAACGGCAACGATCCAGACCGCTAACATCATCAGACTGGAAAAGAGAAGACTGACGAAAAAAAGCTTTTGTGGACTCATTGCGATGCTTTTTTGGGACTACTTCCGGCACGAGGGGCCGCGGGTTCGCGATGATGACCCAGATCGTAGGCCGGAGAATGGATATTCAGGTTGTCGGGACGGGTGTAAACGATCTGCGCCACCGAAATGTGCCGGGTGCCGAATCCGGCCTCGCAATAGCAAAGATAATAAAGCCACTTACGGATGAAGGGTTCGTCGTAACCGAGGGTACGGACCTGGGGCAGCACCTTCACGAAGGCCTCACGCCACTCCTTCAGCGTGTGGGCATAGAAGGGCGTCATGTCCTCGTAATCGTGAAGGTTCAGATCGCCCGTTGCATTGAGGGCCTCGGTGATCCGACGATTAGAGAGCAGGAGTGAGCCCGGGAAGATGTGCTTCTGGATGAAATCGACACCATCTCGCAGGATCGGAAATTGGTTATCCGGACAGAGGATGGTCTGAATACCGACCAACCCGCGCGGCGCCAGGAGTTCGGAGATCTTTGCAAAATAAGTCTCCACATATCGGTCACCCACGGCCTCAAGCATCTCGATCGAAACGATCTTGTCGAAGCGCCCCGCCAGATCGCGGTAGTCGCAAAAGATCACCTCGACCAGATCGGCAACTCCCGCGGCCTCAACGCGTGCGGCGGCCTCACGGAACTGCTCTTCACTTATGGTTGCCGCCGTAACGCGGCATCCGTAGTTCTTTGCGGCATGGATGGCAAACCCTCCCCAGCCACAGCCAATCTCAAGGACCATGTCGTGAGGTGCAAACTGCAGTTTCCTGCAAAGTCTGTCCCACTTTTCCCTCTGGGCCTCTTCCATGGAAAGGTCCGGAGGGTCAAAATAGGCTGCGGAGTAGGTCATCGTAGGATCCAACCACAGCTTGAAAAAATCATTCCCAAGATCGTAGTGCTCGCTGATGTTGTCACGGCTCTTCCGCTTGCTATTGGGACGGAGGGCATGTCCGAGCCTGTTGATGACGCCCAGAAAATCAAACGCTCCGCGCTGCTGCGATTGCTTGGTGCGGATCCCCGCCAGATAATCCCCATTCAGGACAAACCAAGCGAGCGTCTTCGTCAGGTCATCGCTCTCCCACTCTCCCGCAAGATAGGACTCTGCAAAACCAATGGGGCCGAAGAGGACACAGCGGCGGTAAAAGTTCTCGTCCAGCACCGTCAACTCGGCCTGCAATTCCTTACCAAGCCCACCGAAAAGCCGACGAGCTCCCCCGGGCATCGTGAATCTGAGTTCACCCCGGCGCGCTCTGGAAAAGGCATCCAGAACCAGCTTGCGAAAAAATTTGTCGGTGTAGGCCATGATGCTGATGAACTGCGTTTGTAAGCCATCCTTTATCCTAGGTTCTCCCTTACTGTGCCAGTCCCAGTTTTGCCCGGAAGGAGGTTAAGGAGAACAAGGCCATCCCCACCCCCTTGCTCCGATCCTTCATTCGGTCAGAATTCTCTTTTCAGTAGATACGTTCCCATCTCCCCTAATCTCGCGCCTCTGGCGCCCAGTAAGATCAAGGCACTGTGGGCTTTTTTGGTCAAGCGGACCGCCTCCTTGCGTGAGGCCTCTAGGCCGATTACGGCTGGGTAGGTAGCCTTTGCAGCGGACAGATCCTTCCCCGCACTCTTGCCTAGCTGTTCGCTGGACTGGGTGACATCAAGGATGTCGTCGATGATCTGGAAGGCGAGGCCGAGCGCCTGCCCGAACTCCGTGAGAGCCTTGAGTTGGCGTGGCGTGGCATTGGCGATCATCCCTCCCAACCGAAGCGGGAGGACGATCATGGCGGCCGTCTTCCGCTCATGGATGAAGCGGACGTCGGCGATCGAAAGTTTTTTTCCCTCGGCTTCCAGATCGGCAACCTGTCCAGCGATTAGTTGAAGACTTCCTGCAGCCGTGGCGGTCTCCTCGATCATCACCGAGAGAGGATAACGCTTGGATGGCTTGACCATGGCCAGCAGCCCGAATGCTCTTGTCAGGAGAGCATCCCCGGCCAGGACGGCGACCCCATCGCCAAAGACTTTATGGGAAGTCGGACGGCCACGGCGCAGATCATCATCATCCATGCAGGGAAGGTCGTCATGGATCAGGGAGTAGGTGTGGATGAGTTCCACGACGCAGGCGGCGGGAAGCACATTCCCTAGATCATCGACTCCGCAGGCCTCGGCGGCCGCCAGCATAAGGATGGGTCGGAGTCGCTTGCCACCACCCAGCAGGCTGTAACGCATCGCCCTGTGAATGGTGGACGGACGGACGGAAGCCGGGGGCAGGGAGCGGGCAAGCGCTTTCTCGACCTGCCTCCGCCGAACTTCCAAATAATCAGAAAGGCCACCCGGTTCGCAGGTGGCCTTTCGTGATTTTTTCATCGGTTGTCGGGGCAGCCCCGTAAACGCAAACTTAGAGCGTCTTGCAGAACTCCTCGAAGCGGTCGAGACCCGGCTTGATCACATCAAGTCCGGTCGCGTAGCTGAGACGCACCACGCGGTCATCGCCGAAGGCGATGCCGGGAACAACCGCGACATTCGACTTGCTCAGGAGTCGGTCGGCAAAGTTCGTCGAGTTCATGCCGAGCTTGGAGATGTTTGCCAGCATGTAGAAGGCACCCTTGGGCTTCACGGCGGTGACGTTGTGCATCGCGGAGAGGCGCTCAAACATGTATTCTCGGCGGAGGTTAAACTCCTCGCGCATGTCGGCAACACACTGCTGGCTGCCAGTGAGGGCGGCCAGACCACCCTTCTGGGCGAATGAGCAAGGGCCAGAGGTGCTGTGGCTCTGCATGGAGTCGATCGCCTTCGCAATCTTCTCGGGAGCACCAAGATAGCCGAGGCGCCATCCGGTCATCGCGTAGGCCTTGCTGAATCCGTTCACGGTAATCGTGAGGTCGCGGGCCTCGGGAGTAAGGGATGCGATGGAGACATGCTCAGCGCCATCGTAGGTCAGGCTCTCGTAGATTTCATCGGAGAGAATCGTGATCTCCTCGTCGGCTGCCACTTCGACAATGGCGCGAAGCTCTTCCTTGGAGTAGACGGATCCCGTTGGATTGCCCGGGGAGTTGATGATGACCATCTTGGTGCGGGGGCTCATCGCCTCCTCAAACTGCTGGGGTGTCATCTTCCAGTCGTTCTCTTCGGTCGTCTGGACGATGATCGGCTCGGCTCCGGCCAAGCGGACCATGTCGGGGTAGCTGAGCCAGTAAGGAGCGGGTATGATCACTTCGTCACCCTCACCGCAGACGGCCATAATGGCATTGAAGCAGCTCTGCTTGGCGCCATTGCTGACAATGATCTCGCTTGGCTTGTACTCCAGAGAGTTGTCGCGCTTGAACTTCTCGCTGATCGCGGTGCGGAGTTCCGGCATGCCGGAGCTCGGGGTATACTTCGTGAATCCGGCGTTCAGGGCTTCGATAGCAGCGGCCTTGATATGCTCTGGTGTATCGAAATCAGGTTCTCCGGCGCCGAAGCTGAAGATCTCGATTCCCTCGGCGCGAAGGGCCTTGGCCTTGCTGTCGATGGCGAGTGTGAGTGAAGGGGTCAGTTGGCTGACGCGGGATGCTAGGTCCATGGGAAGGGTTGGTTAGTGGTTGGGATGTGGTTGCGAAATCAGCGGCTCAGAGAGCGGCGGCGATCTTTGTTTTGAAGTCGTTCTCCGAGAGGCGGATGATTCCGGTCTCGCGGGCAACATTCTGGACGGAGTCCGAGGCATGGGCGCCGTTGATCATGATCGTCGTTCCAAACTCCTTGCGGATCGTTCCGTGCATCGCATTGGCGGGATTCGTGGAGCCGAGGGCCTCGCGGATCTTCGCCACGGCGTCGGGCCCCTGGTAGATCAGGGCGACGCAGGGCTGGGTGCCCGGAACGGTTTTCTCAGCGGGAGTGCATTCGGAAGGACGCTTCCCCGACATGAAGGCCACGATGGACTCCCACTGGGCACGGCCATCGGGGAGCTTCTCCACTAGGAAATCGAGCACCGGACCGTAGAACTCCTCACCTTGTGCAACCGACATGTGAAACGGTTTGAAGCCGACCAGCGCCAAACCGGTCCTTGCAAAAAGATCGATCACACCTCCGGGACGCGTGCTCGGGTAGGTAAAGTTGTCGGGCTTGATCAGCACCAGCGTCTTCTCAAGCATGGTCCCGGCCGGGAAGGTCGGAGTGGCATCGAGGATCCCGCCCTCGGCATCAGAGGCATCAGCCAGGAGTTTCAGGCCGGCCGCTGCTTCGGCTGCATTTGCTGGGGCAATCACACCGGGCTCGAAATAGACGGTCTTGCCGTTCTCTTCGACGAGATCTCCGAAGGTGTCGCGAAGGGTCTCCCCGCGGCCACTCATGGAGGCATCATTGCCGACGATCGAGGCCACCTTGGCAACCGCATCCTCTCCACGGAGCACAAGCGCGAGGGCCTGTGAACCTGAAAGGAGGCCTTTCAGGTAGGCCGACGTCTTCGATTGGCCGGCAATGCTTCCGGAAAGTGCCGTGAGCAGAGCGGTCGAGGGGGCAAAAAGGCGGCCGGTGTACAGTTCCAAGCCGCTGCGGGAGATCAGGCGTCCAAGAATACCCCCTGACCGTCCCTTTCGGAGGGCGGTCGGGCTGATGATGACGTACGTGAGTTGGGTGGCCATGAGTTCTAAAGTGTTTCCGCCCCAAGAGGGCGCGGTGTGATGGCGTTCCAAAGGCGGACGAAAAAGGTAGAAGGAGGGGCCTTCAGAGTCAAAAGGTTTCTCCTTTGAGCTACGATTCAGCCATGAGAGAAGGGAATGCTGCGATGATCTAGATTTCAGCTTTCCTCCCGGATCCTTACCCGTTCATCCTCTGGCCATGTCGTCCACCATCCACCTGCGCGCCCGTGGCCTGAAACAGACCTATGATCTTGCCGGCAGTCACCTGCACGTCCTCACCGGAGTAGATCTGGATGTCGCGAAGGGGGAGGTACTCTTCCTCAGAGGGGCCTCGGGAGCCGGCAAATCGACGTTGCTCTATATCCTTGCCGGACTCGAGCATCCCCGCGAAGGAACCGTGGAGTTCGAGGAGAAGCAGCTTTTTGCCCTCAAGGGAGACCGGCAGGCCGTCCTTCGGAACCAGCACATGGGCTTCGTCTTCCAATCCTATTTCCTGCTTCCGGAACTAACCGCTCTCGAGAACGTACTGCTACCCGCGATGATCGGCGGCCGCCAGAGCAAGGGGAACGACTCCAAGGCTCGGGAGCTCCTCGACAGGGTCGGCCTCTCGGGCCGGTTGGATCACCTCCCTTCACAGCTCAGCGGAGGCGAGCAGCAGCGCGTCGCGATCGCCCGCGCCCTGATCAATGATCCGAGCATCCTCTTCGCCGACGAGCCCACCGGCAACCTCGACGCCACCACCGGCGCCGGGATCATCGATATCCTCCTCGGTTTGGCAAGGGAGGACGGGCGCACCTTTGTGGCCGTCACCCATGATCCAGCGCTTGCGGCGCTTGGTGATCGCCAGCTCTATCTAAAGGATGGCCACTTAGTGTAAGGTCAGTTTCAAGCAGCACGTTAGCCTTCAGTCTCAACCGCTTCAGCCTATGTCCTCCACGATCATCACGCCCGTTCAGGTCATGTTCTTTGACACCGATGCCGGAGGGGTAGTCCACAACATCGCCTACCTGCGCTTCATCGAGACGGCGCGCACGCTGCTGGCGGTCCAGCTCGGGATGGACTGGGACTGCATGGCCCGCACCTCGGTATTCCCGGTGGTGGTGAGGACCGAGATCGACTATAAGCGCCCCGGCATCCTGGGCGACATTTTGGAGGTCCACGGACGCCTCGGGGAGGCGACGCCGGCACGATTCTGGTGTCACTTCGAGATCCGACGCCCCCGCGACGGAGCCCTGATGATCACCTGCCAGCAGGCCCTGGCCTTTGTGAAGATGCCGGAAGGTCGCCCACTTCGACTCCCCAAGGGGTGGCCCACCCCCTTTGCGCCGGAGATTTAGTCGAGAATTCGAATTTTCAGGTTCCTGCTTTCAGGTTTCAGGTTTTATCCTCTCCGGATGGAACAAGTCATCATCATCGGATCCGGTTGCGCCGGATGGACCGCCGCCATCTACACCGCGCGTGCCAATCTCAATCCCCTCCTCATCACGGGTCAGCAACCGGGCGGACTCCTCACGACCACCTCGAGCGTCGAGAACTTCCCCGGCTTTCGCAACGGGATCGAGGGGACGGAGCTCATGACGGAGATGCAGGAACAGGCCGTCCGCTTCGGCACCCGTATCCAGTATCTGAGCCGGGTGGAGTCGGTCGATTTCGCCTCCTCACCCTTCAAGTTGACCGTTGATGGCAAGGTCATCGAAGCCAAGAGCGTCATCGTGGCCGTCGGGGCCGGACACCGCCACCTCGGAGTCCGTGGGGAGCACGAATTGGAGAACAAGGGCGTCACCTACTGCGCTACCTGCGACGGGGCTCTCCCAGTATTCCGCAACCAGCAACTCGTCGTGGTTGGCGGCGGCGATTCCGCCTGCGAAGAGGCCAGTTACCTGACCCGCTTTGCCTCCCAGGTCTATCTCGTCCACCGCCGTGACTCCCTCAGGGCCTCCAAGATCATGGCAGAGCGCACACTGGCCAATCCGAAGATCACCCCAGTCTGGAACTCCGTCGTCGAGGAGGTGCTCGACATCACTCAGGACCGCGTGACCGGAGTCCGGATCAAGAACATCGTCTCGGGCGATACCGGCACGATCGACTGCGCGGGAGTCTTTGTCGCCGTCGGCCACACACCGAACACTCAGATCTTCCAAGGCCAGCTCACCATGAGCGAGGCCGGATACATTACTCTCGGAGAGGGAAGCCGCACAAATATTCCCGGCGTCTTCGCCGCGGGTGACTGCGCCGACTCCGTCTACCGTCAGGCCATCACGGCCGCAGGGATGGGCTGCGCGGCGGCCATCGATGCGGAGCGCTGGTTGGCGGGATTATAGGGACTTAAATCAATCGTTAGGGGAGGCGGCCCTCCCCGGCTCCAATCGACTCCTGTTTCGCTTAAAGCCCCGATCCCGCCCGTGACCATCTGCGACCTGACCCAATTCTACTCCCCCTTCTCGGGTGGCGTCAGGCGGTATGTCGCGGAAAAGGCCTCTCATCTCGGTGCCGCAGGACACCGGCATGTGCTCATCGTTCCTGGGAAGAAGACCGAGCGGCAGGTCAATGGACTCCAGACCCTTTACACGATCGAATCTCCGCTGGTTTCCCGCACGGCACGCTACCGGGCGCTCCTGAACCTAAACCTCGTCGAGGAAGCATTGGAACGTGAGAAGCCTGATCTCATCGAATCGGGCGACCCCTATCAGGTCGCTTGGAAGGCTCTCGCTTCCGGCCGTGCCCTTGGCATTCCCACCGTCGGATTCTACCACTCCCATTTTCCCGATGCGGTCCTCCGCTCAGTGGCCAAATATTTCGGCTCCATCTCGGTCATGATGGCGGAGGAGATCGGACGCCGCTATGTCACCAATCTTTACAACCGCTTCGAGCGGACACTGGTTCCTAGTGAGGGGCTCTCCGAACTCCTCCGCTCTTGGGGCTTGGAGAATGTCGAGACCCTCGAATTGGGTGTGGACACCGGTCTCTTCTTCCCCGATTCGGTGCGCGGTCGGGTGGCACGCCTCAGGCTCGGGTGGCCCACGGATCGCCAGATCCTGCTCTATGTGGGCCGGCTGAATCCCGACAAGAACGTGAAGCGTCTCCTGGAAACCTTTGCGCTCCTCCACCAATCAGACCGGGGACGCTTCCACCTCGTCGTGGTCGGGGACGGCATGCTGCGGGGAGCACTCCTTCGCCTTCAGGAGGAGACGGAATCCGTCAACTGGGTGCAGTTCTGCGCCGGATCGGCGGAGCTCGCGGACATCTACCGGGCAGCTGATCTCTTCGTTCACCCCGGCGTGAAGGAAACCTTCGGCCTAGTCACTCTCGAGAGCCAGGCCTGCGGCACACCCGTGGTTGGTATCAGAGGAAGCTACATGGATGCGATCAACTTCAGCGGACTGCACAACTGGTCGGCTGATAATAGCGCGGAAGCCCTCGCCGAGGCGATCCGGTCGGTCGCCAACGCTGATCTCTCGGCATCGGGCCTCCATGCCGCGGCCAGCGTCAGAAGCCGTTACGCCTGGAAGGATGTCTTCGAACGCCTCTTTACGATTTACCGCGGGGTCATCGCCTCATACAACCCTTGATGTGTCTTCCCTCTCGCCGCCCGTGAATGCCCCATCATCCGGGACTGCCGTCACCCCGGAGAAGGTCGTGATACGTCCCTACCAGCCCTCCGACAGGAAAGCCGTGCGTTCTCTTTGCTGTGAAACCGGGTTTCTGGGCAAGGCAATCGACCCCGTCTTTCAGGACCGCGAACTCTTTGCTGATTATCTGACGCGCTACTACACCGACATCGAGCCCGAGTCCTCCTTTGTCATGGTGCAGAAGGGGATCGTCAAAGGTTATCTCCTCGGCTCCTATCGCCCCTTCCGGCAGCAGTTGTTCAATTTTTTCAACAACCTGCACCTCTTTGCCCGGGGCATAGCGAAGTATCCCTTCTATAACAGCGCGACCCGCGACTTTATCGGCTGGATCCTGCGCAACTCATGGCGTGAGGTTCCGGTGACTCCGCGCCGGTGCGCCCACTTCCATTTCAACGTGCTCCCCGAGGCTCAGGGTCTTGCCCAGGTCACGCGCCTCATGAATTGCTACCTCGACCACCTCCGGAGCAAGGGCGTGCGACAGGTCTACGGTCAGGTGGTCACCTTTGAATCCCGCCGCGGGGCCAAGCTCTTCGAGAGGTATGGGTTCCATGTCATCGAGCGCAAGGAGATCACGAAATACCGGAAGACTCACCCCGAACCGGTTTACCTCACCACCGTTCTCAGGGAGCTTCAGTAGTTCTGGCTGCCGAGTAAAAAATGGGGTGGACCGCCTCCCGTGATGTGAGGTCTTGATATTTTTCTACCGGAGGCGATGGTCTGCCTTCTAGCCCATTCAGGTTTCAAGTTTCAGGCCTCACCCCTCCTTCCCCTACTCTCCCACCCTCCCCATGAACGACACGGAAGCTTCACTCATCCTGAATATGCTCCCGCAGGTGGGGCCGGTCCGGGTGAAACGCTTGGGTGAACGCTTCGGATCCCCCTCCGCTATCCTCGAAGCCACTGGGAGCTCCTTGCGCTCCGTCGAGGGGATCGGCCCCGAGGTCTCCTCGGTGATCACGAACTGGCAGGCGCATGCCGATTTGAAGGCAGAGCTCTCCCTAGTGGAGAAAGCCGGGGCACGTGTTCTCTCCCAGAACGATCCCGAATATCCGCCGCTCCTCCGGGAAATCCACGACCCGCCGATCGCGCTCTATATTCTGGGAACACTAGAGGATCGAGACCACCGCAACGGCATCGGGATCGTCGGGACGCGCAAGGCGAGCCACTACGCGATGGAATCGGCGAAGAGGCTCGGCTACCAGCTCGCCTACTCCGGACTCACAATCTACAGCGGGATGGCACGGGGCATTGACACCGCCGCCCATCAGGCGGCGCTAGCAGCCAACGGACGCACCGTTGCGGTACTCGGGAGCGGACTTGCCCATCTCTACCCGGAGGAGAACATCCCCTTGGCCGAAAAGATCGCCTCGGGTCACGGCGCCGTGATCAGCGAGTTCCCAATGGGCACGACTCCCTCGAAACAGACCTTCCCCAGACGCAACCGCATCATCAGCGGCTGCTCCTTCGGCCTGCTGGTAGTCGAGGCCGGACAGAACAGCGGTGCACTGATCAGCGCCCGGGAAGCGGGCGAGCAGGGCCGCTCCCTGTATGCCGTGCCAGGCCGGATCGACCTGCCGGGCACCCTGGGATCCAATCGGCTGATCCAGCAGGGGGCGAAGCTTGTGATCGATGCCGGGGATATCCTCGCCGACCTGCCGATGCTCTTTGCCTCCCCCCCAGAACTCTCCACAAGCAGACCTCGGATCAGCCTGACAGGGGAGGAGTTGAAGGTCTACGAGGCCATCGGTGATGACCCGACATCCGTCGACGCGATCATCGCAAAATCCGCTCTTCCTCCAGCCAAGGTCTCCTCCAAGTTGCTCGCCCTCGAGCTTGCCCGTCACGTCCGCTCACAACCGGGCGGCCGTTACGTCAAACTGATCTGATCCGGGGGCTTGGAAAATTCTCCCATTGCAATTCGGGCGGGTTGCCATTATCGGTTCACGCCCCGACTTCATTCCCACCATTCACGAATTTACTGCTGCATTCTGCCGTTTCCCAAACGGCCACTGGAATTCAGCCCACAACATTTATCCATGTCTAAGACCCTAGTCATCGCCGAGAAACCAAGCGTCGCCGCCGATCTTGCAAGAGCTCTCGGCGGCAAGGCAGCGCGGGCCGAGTTCTTCGAGGTTGATGACTATATCATCACCTCCGCCGTGGGTCACTTGGTCGAGCTCTGCCTGCCGAACAAGATGACCGGGGGAAAGGGCCTCTCCTGGAAGCTGGATGCCCTGCCGATCATTCCCGAGGAGTTCGAGTTGCAGCCCATTGCACGCTCCGCAGATCGTCTCGCCGTCGTCAAGAGATTGCTCAAGAAGCCCGAAGTCACAACCATCATTAATGCCTGCGACGCGGGCCGTGAAGGGGAACTGATTTTCCACAACATCATCCAGCTCACCGGCTGTAAGAAACCGGTCAAACGCCTCTGGCTTCAGTCGATGACTCAGGGTGCCATAAAGGATGGTTTTGACCATCTGCGCGATGATACCGACATGCAGCCGCTGGCAGCGGCCGCTGTCTGCCGCTCTGAGAGTGACTGGTTGGTAGGTATCAACAGCACCCGGGCCCTCACTGCCGTGAATTCAGGTCATGGGGGATTCCAACTGACCCCGGTCGGACGCGTCCAGACCCCGACGCTGGCGATCCTGGTCGAGCGTGAGGAGAAGATCCGCGCCTTCGTGCCGAAGACCTACTTCGAAGTCCATGCAGGTTTTGAGGTCACCGCTGGTAGTTATGCGGGCCGCTGGTTCGACGAGAGCTTCAAGAAAGCCGAGGGTGACGAGGCGAACGAAAAAACCCACGAAAAGAGGGCCGAACGTCTCTGGGATCATGCCCGAGCCGAAGAGATCCGCGCCAAGTGCACCGGCAAGCCCGGAATCATCGAGGAGATCAAGAAGGCGACCTCCCAAGCTTCCCCTCTCCTCTACGATCTGACTACCCTCCAGCGCGAGGCCAACGGCCGTTTCGGATTCAGCGCCAAGCGCACCCTTCAGTTAGCCCAGCGCCTCTACGAGCACCACAAGGTGCTCACCTATCCGCGTACCGATTCCCGTTACCTTCCCGAGGATGCGATGCCTGCGGTAAAAGCATCCCTCAAGTCCTTTGAGGACAAGGAGCTGCGCAAGCATGCTCAGCATGCCCTGGATCAGAATTGGGTCATCAAGACCGGCAAGGTCTTCAATAATGCCAAGGTCTCCGACCACCATGCCATCATCCCGACCGGAGCCTCCACTGCAGGGCTCGATGAGGTCGAAGCAAAGCTCTTTCAGATGGTGGCCCAGCGTTTCGTGGCAGTCTTCTACCCGCCGGCCCGCTTTGATGTCACCACCCGCATCACCCGCGTGGAGGGGGAGCCCTTCAAGAGCGAGGGGAAGGTGCTCACTGATCCTGGTTGGCAGGCCGTCTATGGCAAGCAGGCCCTCGCCGAGGGAGAGGAAGATGCCAAGACTCTGGTCCCTGTGGCAACGGCCACCGATGGAGCCCTTGAGCCGGCCCGCACCGATTCCGTCGAGGTGCGAGAGGCTCAGACCCGCCCCCCGGCGCGATTCAACGAAGCCACCCTTCTCAGCGCCATGGAGGGTGCCGGCAAACTCGTAGAGGACGAGGAACTCCGTGAAGCGATGAGCCAACGCGGCCTCGGCACCCCTGCCACACGCGCGGCCATTATTGAGGGACTCTTGGGCGATGGCTATGTGCTCCGTGAAGGGCGTGACCTGAGCGCCACCAGCAAGGGGATGGCGCTGGTCAACCTGCTCCGACACATGGGAGTGGCCGTCCTCACCTCACCGGAACTGACGGGTGAGTGGGAGCATAAGCTCAAGCAGATGGAGGCCGGAGAGTTCAAGCGGCCCGAGTTCATGGAAGAGATCCGTGTCTTTACCCGGGACATCGTGTCGAAGGCGCAAGGCTTCACCGATGACTCCGAGGGGGCTTTCCCCGATCTTGATGTCATCTGCCCGAAGTGTGGCAAGGGCCCCTTCAAGGAGAATGTCCGCCAGTTCAAATGCAGGAATTGCGACCTCAGTCTCTGGAAATCCCTCGCCGGACGCCCTCTCGAGCGCCCCGAGATCACCGAACTCCTCACGAAGAAGACGGTCGGCCCGCTTGATGGCTTCCGAAGCCGGTTCGGCAAGCCCTTCTCAGCAGAGCTGGAGTTCGATCCCGAGTATAAGCTGAAGTTTGTCTTCGGTGAACGTGAAGGAGATCCCGCCGCCGAGGAGGCTCTTCGCAACTCCGAGGCCATCGCCCCCTGTCCGGTCTGCAAGAAGGGGACGATCCGTGAAGGCGTGACCAGCTATGTCTGCGACCAGTCGATCGGAGCCGAGAAGTCGTGTGAATTCCGCACCGGAAAGACCATTCTCCAGCGCTCCATCCCGCGCGAGGAGATCGTCAAGCTCTCCGAGACTGGTAGAACCAGCCTCATCGCCGGATTTGTCTCCAAGAAGGGCCGCAAGTTTGCTGCTTACCTGAAGCTTGACGGGAAGAAAGTCAGCTTTGAGTTCGAGCCTAGGGAACCAAAGGCTCTTAAAGGTAAAGGTGATGCCGAAGGGGGAGGATCCAGCGTTAAGCGCGGTCGCTTCGGTAAGCCCCTGAAGCCGAACCTCACCACGGATGCGGTTGCCGATGTCATCGAGCAAAAGACCTCCAAAGCCTACAAGCCCAAGAAGGCGGCCTCAAAGAAAACTTCCGTGAAGAAGGCAGCCGCTAAAAAATCTCCTGCAAAGAAAAAGACTGCCCCGATCCCAGCGCCCTCTTCAATGGTTGAGGAATAATCCCGCCATCCGCCAAAGCGGGAAGGGATCAGTGGTAAAGGTGAGGCCATCGTGTGTGGCGGAATTTTTACGTTACCACACTTGAAAAAAGAGATTCTTTGGGCTTCCTTCTCATTCATGAATCCTCAGGAAATCAGCCTTATCAACGAACTCTTCGACCGGATCGCCCAATCCGCATCACAGCAACGGGATCCCGAAGCGGAACAACTCATCGAGCAAAAGATGGCTGCCTGTCCGCATGCACCCTACGTGCTTGCCCAGAGCACGATCGTCCTCCAACAGGCCGTCTCAGCAGCGCAGGCCAAGATTGCCTCGCTGGAACAACAACTCTCCGGCGCAGGAGCCTCGCGCGCATCCCAGGGCGGCGGATTCCTTTCCGGGGTTGCCAATCTCTTTGCTCCCTCCCAGCCTGCACCAGCACGGCCGGTTTCTCCCCCACCAGTTCAGCCGGCCCAACAAGTCCCACAGCAAGCGGCTGCCGCCCCGCAAGGGAGTGGATTTCTCCAGAATGCCATGGCCACAGCCGCCGGGGTAGCTGGCGGAGCCCTCCTTTTCCAGGGCATTGAAGGTCTCATGGGACACGGCGGAGGATTTGGGAGCAGTGGATTTGGAGGCGAAGGCTTTATGGGTGGCAACCAACCCTCGGAAGTGGTCAACAATTACTACATGGACGGGAATAACGATCCGACCCAATCCGACAACCAAGATCAAGGCCAAGATCAACCCCAAGCCCAAGGGGATGCATTTGCCAACAACGACTCGTCGGATTTCGACTCCTCAGACTTTGACAGCGGTGATGACGGCAGTGGAGGAGACTTCGGCGGCGACGTCTAAGGCTAACGAAAAGAATCAAAAGGAATCTCTTGAGCGCTCCAAGCGCCCAAGAGACCGAGGATGAAGGATTTGCCTATCGCGCCCGGTGGATGACATAGGTCACCGCCCCCCAGATCGTGAGTTCCTGATCCTCTCCCAACTCAAGCTTCGGGAAGGAGTCGTTCGCGGCTTCCAGAAAGACGCGCCCGTTCATCCTGCGAAAACGCTTCACGGTAAATTCCCCGTCGTTCATTGCGACTACGATCTGCCGGTCAACCGGAGAGGGAAAACCCGCTTGCACGGAAACCGAAAACCATAGGAGTGGGAGACGAAAGAGACATGGAAGCAAGGGTCTCCTCTTACCATCCTTTCGAAAAACAGGGAAAGCAGCCCTGCATCCAAGGATGGGAAGCTTCGAGCATTTCCATGAGGCATTTCCTGACGGAATTCCTTCTTGAGAAAATCAGAAAACTATTTTCTTGGGCGCTTGTTAGAGGTCTGTTTCATGGGATGACTTTGTCGGGGATGGCAACCCAGCGGCTTCTCCCCTGTTTTTTCAATGTGATGGTGCATTTGAAAAAAGCAAATGCCATTCCAACTCCGAGCGTTCCTAATCCGATCATGGAGTTTTTTATCTCTTACTGGCATTTCCCAAAGGTTGGAAAGACGCCAAGAGAGTGCCCAGAAAAGAAAAACCATCCCCTTGTTCAGAGGGTGGGTCTTGTTTGAAAAAACTAGAGAACTGATGAATCAGTAGGGATTCCAGTTCGGAGGGCTCCTGACGGCGACGGGCGACTACGAATCCCGTTTCTCATCTTGGAAAGCACTCCAAATCCAAACGATGGATTTGGAGCGGGCGAAGGGATTCGAACCCTCGACATCAACCTTGGCAAGGTTGCACTCTACCAACTGAGTTACGCCCGCATAAAACTTGCTGTTCACAGGTACTGGAGCGACTCCATGGTGTCAACGCAGTTTTTCAAAAACCCCGGATCCCGACACTATGACACAGTGCGTTCTGCCTGCGGACTTGCATCCGACAGCGGGTTCTGCTATAAAAGTACAAACATCAGGAATGTCCTCGGGTAACACTTAGGACTGCCAACCGGGGACGGAGAAATCCTACGGTGGCTGATCGAAGAGATTCGGTCGATGTGCGGCGGGAGAAATCCGCCGAACAAAAATCTCTCCAGGCTTTATCAAGCGCCCTTCCTGATCATACGATCTGGGGGCGCTTTTTTATTGCCCGGATTCCTGGTGTTTCACCCAACCGAAACATCCAACATCCATGAGCACGAACACAGCAGTCATCAAGGGGCCCGTCCTCTCCATCAGGAGTCGTAGCGACAATCCCTTCCACCATCTCTGGAATAATAACGGGACCTGGTGGTGCCACTACACGGAGCATCTTCCCGATCACACGAAGCGGCGCGTGAGAAGGAGTCTTCATACCAATGACTCCGGAGTGGCTCGGATTCTGAGAGATTCCCTCCTGACCGATCATCCTCACTACGAGGAGTAGCAACGCGCGTAAGGGGAGATCGCAAGATTTCTCAAAACAACCCCTATAAAAAATCCCTATAAGTACAGGGGTGTTGTTTTTTCACCCCGCTCACTCCAACCAACCCGGCCTACACCTACAACCCAACATGCCTCCACGAAAAACCTCAAAAACCTTAAAAACCACTCCGACCTCGATGAATCGCTTCTTTGCCATCTTCAGTGACATCCATTCCAACATTGATGCCGTGGAGGCGGTGATGAAGGATATCGCCGACTTTCCAGTCCGGGGAAGCTTCTACCTGGGGGATATCGTGGGCTATGGGTCTGAGCCCGGGGCCTACGTGCAGCGGGTGATGGATTCGTGTTCCGTAAGCGTTCTGGGCAACCATGAGGCCATGCTCCTGCTGGCTGACAAGGTGCTTGATGAGGACTGGGATATCTCGGTGCGGCATCCGCTAAAAATCGCCCAGCAACAGGTCTCTCAAAGCGAGATGGGATGGCTCAAGGATCTGCCGATCTCCGCGGATCTGGATCCCATCACGCTATCGCACGCCTCATTGAACGAGCCAAGCCACTTCCACTACATCCATGAGACCACAGAAGCCGAAGCGCATTTCGCAGCGCAGAGCACGTTCATCAGCTTCAATGGGCATACCCATGTGCCCTCGATCTGGGAGGAGAATCCGAAGACCTTCGGGTGCCGCTGTCTTGCTCCGGGCAAGAAGCCCGTCCGCCTGGATCCATCAAAGCGCTACACCGTGAATGTCGGTTCCGTGGGACAGCCAAGGGACGGGGATCCAAGAGCCTCGTATGCACTCTACGATTATGAGCAGCACCTTCTGGTGATGCGGCGCGTGAGTTACGACATCAAGAAAGCCCGAGCCCGGTATCTCAAGGCGGGGGTTCATCCGCACAATGCAGAGCGACTGGCTAAAGGAGAGTAAGAAACTTTCGCAAAAATCAGGCCTGGGACACTCAGTGACCTGGTAACAACAATATCCTGGTCCCAAGCACCACTCCAAAAAAACCACCCGAAAAAGAAAAAGAGAAGAAAGAGCAAGGCTAAATATTATTTATTTTGCCGTGGCAAATCCGACCATGGACGCCATCCAAGAGCCTTATTAAAATAAACTTATCCGCATCATCCCGAATCCCCAATCAATCATGTCTGATTCCGACTTCTCAGCCCCTTTCCGGTCACTCCTCGACTACTTGGATGGCAAGGATTTCAACTACTCATCCTATCCCGAGGAGAACCGGGTTACCCTGACCATGAGCGGCAAGAATGCGAATTACCGCTTCACGGCCCGGATCAGCCATGAAGGGGAATACCTCCAGATCACGGCAAATTACCCCTTCTTTGTCCGGGAGGAAAAACTGCGTCCCTCGACCGCTGAACTGATCACCCGTGCGAACTACAACATGCTCCTAGGAAAATTCGAAATGGACATGAAGGATGGAGAGGTTCGTTTTCATGTCTCCCATGCGATCGAAGGAACCACCCTCTCGACGGAGGTGGTCGAGCGCCACTTCATGACCGCCTTCTTCACGATCGACCGCTATTTCCCGGCGCTCATGCAGCATCTTCATGCCGGTTTCACTCCCGAGGATGCCGTCTTTCATGCTGAATTGGATACCCATGCCGAACGGGTTGAGGATACCTCTATGCCGACTGATCAATCGAAAGGCCAACCAACGCCTTCGAAAGAGACCAAGCCGCGTTCTAAAAAAATCTCCCGCAAAAAACCTTCGGATCGCCGCAAAGGACCGCAAGGTGACCTTCCTCTCTGATCCAGAAGTCCTTCGATCCCTTTCCATTCCCGGCCTTCGCCATTGCCGTTTGCTATCAGCAACTCACGGACTGCATCCAAGATCTCCCGGCGCAATCCCCTCTTAACCCCCGAATCTCGAACTCCATGGGGTTTTTCCGTTTCAGACGATCGGTAAAGATCTTTCCCGGCGTTCGTTGGAACTTCGGAAAAAACAACTTCTCTCTGAGCATCGGCGGGAGGGGAGCCCATTACACTTTCGGCACAGCCGGGCGTCGGACCACGGTCGGCATCCCCGGCACGGGTCTCTCCTACACGGAGATCCATAGCAGTCACCGGCGGGTTTCCCAACGGCATGCGGACATCCCCGTTCCCTCCGAGGCTTGGGTAAAGTCCCACTCGGTTGATAGGACCCTTCACATTCCGGATCGGACAGCCGGGGAACCTCCGGTCCGCCCAGATCAACTTGAGCAGCTCAGCAACTTGGAGCACGTCAATTTTAAGGGCTACGACTTCACGATTCTTGGCTGTGACCAGGCCGATCATCTCCTGAAGCAGATTAGGGAGCAACAGCGGGAGGTCTCCAAGACGATGCTCAAGAAATTCTACGCCGATCACGGCCATGCCATTCCGGAGGACTTCATTGACCACTGCTACGACCACCCGGACACGTCCTGGGTACAACCCAAGCGGCACGGATGCCTCTTCCTCCTCGGGTTCTTCCTCCTGATCACCGCGATTGGAAGTTTTTTCACCAAGCCGGAGAGCAACAAGGCCCCTCTAACAATAACATCCTCCAACACGAGTCCGGCTGAAAAGCTCGCTTCATCATCCTCTTTTCCTGACCCCAAATTCTGGCCGAAGCAGGTCCGGGTTTCTGCCCCGGTGGAACTCAGAGGCATCGTTGACGGAGGTCTTATTCACATGACCGCAAGCCCCCATGACCTGCTCGATGCGACGCTCTCTGAGGATCACAAGTCCGTGACGATACGTAGATTGGATATTACGGGATCGCTTCCGCTGGAGGAAACGGATTTTCTGGAGAGAGCCCAGCAGGCCTCCACGGCGCATGGATCGGCTCACTAAAAACCTCACGAAACATCCCCGAGTGCCGCGCTGAAGTCTTTGGGCTCCCGTTAAAACTTCTTGCCGGAGCAACCGCAGCCTCCTCCACAGCCGGGTTTTCTCCTTGCCCTGAGCCAGCGGGTCACAAAGTAACCCACGGCGGCCAGAACAAGCCCAAGGGCAATAACGGTCTGCAACTCCGGTCTCATGGCTTTAGATTAGCAGCTGATTATCAGATGGGCCATAGAGCATTGGATTGGAGAGGAAACAAAATAGCATCTGCATCACCCATATTCCCCATTTCCGATTCCCCAATTTCCCCGGATTTCACTCAGTGAAATCCCAAGAGGCGCCCCCCCTGGTAGACGAGTAAGGAGAGCAGATACGCCGTGCCCGTCATGTAGCAGAACTGGAAGAGTGGCCAGCGGAGGCTATTTGTCTCACGCCGGACCACGGCCAAGGTGCTCACACACTGCATCGAGAAGACGAAGAAAAGCAGGACCGAGAGGCAGGTCAACGGGGTGAAGACGGGCGTGCCGTCGGGGCGCTGCTGCCTGCGTAGGGTCTCCCCGAGCATGTCCGGGGCATCCCCCTTTTTGCGCTCCACGTTGTAGACGACCGACATCGTGCCTACGAAGACCTCACGGGCCGCCTGGGCGGCGAGAAGTCCGACCCCGATCTTCCAGTCCATGCCGAGCGGTGCGAGCGCGGGTTCGAGTGTCCGCCCGATCTGGCCGGCAAAGCTCTGCTGGAGCTGTTCGGTCTTCGACGGTTCGGGGGCGCCCTTCGCGACAGGTATCTTCGGGAAGCTCGCCAGGAACCAGAGGATGATGGAAATCCCGAGGATGACGGTGCCGGCGCGCTTCAGGAAGATCCCCGCCCTCTGGCACATCTGCGAGACGATCTGGTGCAACGATGGCAGCCGGTAAGGGGGCAACTCCATCAGGAAGAGCGGAGTCTCTCCCTTCAGGATAGTTTTCTTGAACAGCCACGCGAAGAGGAGAGCGGTGACCGTCCCGAGCAGGTAGAGCCCCATCATGAGGGCTCCCTTGGTGAAGACAGAGCCCGTTCCGGCAGGCCAGAGCGCGGCGATCATCAGGGCATAAACAGGCAGTCGCGCTGAACAGCTCATGAGAGGCGCCACTAGGATCGTCACGAGGCGATCCTTGGGATTCTCGATAGTCCGTGTCGACATGATGCCGGGAATCGCGCAGGCATACGAACTGAGGAGAGGAATGAAGGATTTCCCATGGAGGCCGACCTTGCTCATGACACGATCCATCAGGAATGCGGCACGCGCCATGTAACCCGTATCCTCGAGCAACCCGATAAAGAAAAAGAGGATCAGGATCTGCGGAAGGAAGATGACGACACCACCGACTCCTGCCAGCACTCCGTCGGTGAGAAGGTCCCGGAGATCTCCGGGAGGCATGATGGCCTGCAGCGATTCCGAGAGTTTCGCGAATCCGCCATCGATCCAATCCATCGGATACTGGGCAATGGTGAAAAGGGAGAGAAACATCAGCGTCATTGCCCCCAGGAAGAAGAGCCAGCCCCAGATCCGGTGAGTCAGCAGGTCATCGAGCCTCTGGGTGAGTTTGTCGCTTGCGTTGTGTGTCCCACCTTGGGCGGCATGGCAGAGTTTTTCGATTCCCTCGTATCTTGCCGCCACCACGCGTTCTCTCCACTCCGGCAGATCACGATCCAGCGTCGTCCGTTCCGAAAGAGTGACGCCGAGGGCATGCCCGGCTCCAAGTTCTGCAGAGAGCGCACTGGTTTCACTCTCCGCGGAGGAGAGCAGAACCGTGGCCTTCATGCGGAGCAGGGGATCTCGTCCCCTGCGCTGATCGAGCGTCAAACCTCCTTTCTGCGGCGCTTTTCCGAACCATGCGTCCTCCACGGCGTCGACCGCTTTGGTCCAGACATTCGGATGCTCCGGCTTCCAGTCGCTGCAAGGGACCTCAGCCCTGCTGAGGGCAAGCCTCAGGGGCAGCATCGTCTCCTTTCTTGTTGCTTGAACAGGTATGACCGGGACACCCAACTCTTGGGAAAGCTGTTCGGCATGAACGGGCGTCCCTTGCGCCATGGCAACATCGATCATGTTGAGGGCGATGACGGTTGGTAGGCCCAACTCCAGAACCTGTGTGATAAAATAGAGATTTCGCTCCAGGTGAGAGGCATCGACCACGCAGAGGAGGCGTCCTGGTTGGGGTGTATCCTGCCGGAGATCCATCAGGACATCACGGGTGATGCGCTCGTCCGGCGCCTGGGCCCCAAGGCTGTAACTGCCCGGGAGATCCAATAACTCGATCCTCTCTCCGTGCTGACCGATGAATTGCCCCGATTTTTTCTCCACGGTCACCCCGGGATAATTCCCGACCTTCTGGCGCAGGCCCGTCAGGGCGTTGAAGAGGGTGGTCTTGCCACTGTTGGGATTGCCGAC
>SERZ01000602.1_pt1 | contig 23757 bp, 27 predicted proteins | sample 3171461 | NCBI WGS metagenome assembly SERZ01 (sample SAMN06051861, study PRJNA518727) | freshwater metagenome | biome: subpolar coniferous forest; feature: holomictic lake; material: water; isolation source: holomictic Lake 227, 6 m depth | place: Canada: near Kenora, Ontario | collected... | reverse complement strand
AAATTGTCGCTGACATGGCCCAACCCGTGGTGCGGGTAGAACTGATCCCCGTCAAGCGTAACAATTCCTGCCGACTCCTGGCCGCGATGCTGAAGCGCGTGCAGACCGAGAGCGGTCAGTGCGGCCGATTGAGGATGGCCGAACATGCCGATAACGCCGCACTCTTCACGTAACTTGTCGTCGTCGAACGGGTCGGTGGTGAGCATGATCGACCTCAATTGGCGTTGCGAATCAACCTGCCGACTTCGTCCGGTTCCCGTTTCTTGCGGCTGTCCGGCGCCGGGGCCGTCGCGGAACCCGGTGCGGGAGCCGTCGCGGGGGACTGTCCCGGCGGTGTCGGCGCCGCCTCCGGCTTGCCGGTTGACAACCGGTGCAGCGCTTCGGCGTCCTGCATGGTCTGTTGCGCCTTGGTCTTCAGCATTTCGGCCTGAACCTTGGCATCGTTACGCATCTGTGCCGGCACCATCGATTGCAGCCACGCAGCCCCGGTTTCGGCCAACGGCCGCGCCTTGGCTTCGCGCAGCCACACCGGTTGATCCTTCTCCCGGTCAGGCATCAGCCACGATACCACCATCCATGCCAAACATACCAGCAAAGCCCCGCGGGCAAGTCCGAATAACAGTCCGAGCGAGCGATCGATCGCGCCCAGGGACGAGTTGCGCACGCCTTTGGAAATTTCATGGGCAATCACCGAGAAGATCACCAGCGACAGCACGAAAATTCCGAGAATGGCCATGCCGTCCGCGAGAATGGCCGGTTCGACATGAGCGCGCATATAGGGCTGCACCCGCGGAAAGCCGTAAAGCGTCGCCAAAGCCGCGCCGACCCAGCCGCCCACCGACAGCACTTCGCTGACGAAGCCGCGCATCAGCGCCAGCAGCGCCGACAACCCGATTACCGCAACCACACCGATATCAACTGCGTTCACCGGTCTTCTCCTGATTACGCGGCAAGGATGGCATCGATTTTCTTAGAAATTTTATGTGTCTTATAAGTTATTGTCTCAAGCAGTTCCCGCAGTCCGGTAATATTTGACTCTTCCCATTCCACATTTCCCTCACCATCGATAAACTGAAGAACAAAGTCAGAGCGCCAGTAAAACTTTTCATCATCTTCATCAAATGTCCTGGTGCGCTTCTCAAACACGCGAATCCAGACATCATTGTATCTTGTTTCGCAAACTTGTTTAATGACATCATCGGTTGCACGAGTCAAGTCTGCTGGAGGTGGTTTCGCAGCCCAAGAAACATGTTCATTTGTTGTTTCGCGGTCAAGCTTGACCACAAGGCGGCTGAGTTTTGAGGCGCTCATTATCTTCTCCCTGTGGCATCGGACCGGTCTTTGTATTCCTTAATGTGATCAAGTAACTCTACAAGTTTTTCATATATATCAAAAAGCCTTTCCTGAGACATGCCCCGTTTAAGAGAAAACAGGTACAAATTATAGAAACGCAGTGCTTTAAGCCGATCAAGGCATTCGTGAATTTTGGTGTCGGGTATGTCTTGAAGCTGAAGCAGCATGGCATTCAGGCGCCCGAGCGGTTCATGTCGCTTGTCATGGTTGGCATCATCCCATTTCATGGCCAAAACATGGACATCCATAAGGATTGTATCAAGCTTGGCGATCCGGGCCGGCAGACTGAGCCGGCGGTATATATCCCCCTCCGTCATCCTGATCGCCTGTTCGACCCGATAGGTCCGCACAAGCACCCAAATCGACAGGATAAGGCCGACGACCGAAACAACCAAGCCGGCAATTGACGCCCAAGCGCTCCAGATATTCAGGTCGAACCATGGCACTGCGGGCGCCCTCATATTTCGCACCCCGCGTTTAAGCCAAGGCGGGCGAAACGGCAAGGCTTGCGAGCCGCTCTCATCCGCGCCCCACCGGTTTGGCCGGCTGCTCTTCCCGAAACAGCGGCAGAATATCGTTCAACTCCCCAAACTCGAGGCAGCGCAAGGCGTCTTCCCCGCGCTGCTTACCGTTGCGGCGCGGCATCAAGGCGCTGGAAAAGCCGAGCTTGGCCGCTTCCTTCAGCCTTTGATCGGTCTGGCTGACCGCCCGCACCTCGCCGGCCAAGCCGATTTCGCCGAACACTACCGCGTCGCGCGGCACCGGCACCCCGGTCAGCGAGGAAATCAGCGCCGCGGCAACCGCCAGATCGGCGGCCGGCTCGGCAATCCGCAGTCCGCCCGCCACATTCAGATAGACATCGTTGGGGCCGACGGTAACACCGCAGCGCGCTTCCAGCACCGCCAGCACCATCGCCAGCCGCGCCGCATCCCAGCCGACCACCGCGCGTCGTGGCGTGCCGAGCGGCGACGGCGCCACCAGCGCCTGAATCTCGACCAGCACCGGACGAGTCCCCTCGATCCCGGCGAACACGGCGGCGCCCGAAACATCGCCCCGACGCTCGGCCAGAAACAGGGCGGAGGGGTTGGGCACCTCGGCCAAGCCGCGATCGGTCATCTCGAACACGCCGATTTCGTCGGTCGGACCGAAACGGTTCTTGACCGCGCGCAGAATGCGAAACTGGTGGCCGCGCTCGCCTTCGAAATAAAGCACGGTATCGACCATGTGTTCCAGCACGCGCGGTCCGGCGATAGCGCCCTCTTTCGTAACATGGCCGACCAGCAGCATCACGGTGCCGCGCCGCTTGGCCAACCGGATCAACTCGTGAGTGCTGGCCCGCACCTGAGCAACCGTGCCGGGTGCGCTGTCGAGCACGTCCAGATGCATGGTCTGAATCGAGTCGATGACACAGAACGCAGCACCGTCGGCATGATCGAGCGCCGCAATGATATCGGTGACGTTGGTGGCGGCGGCCAGTTGCACCGGCGCATCGGCGATGCCGAGCCGGACCGCGCGCATTCTGACCTGATCGACCGCTTCCTCGCCCGAGATATAGACGCAACGTGTATTCGCGGCCAGCCGACAGGCGGCTTGCAGCAATAAGGTGGACTTGCCGATACCGGGATCACCGCCGATCAGAATGACCGAACCGGGGACCAGCCCGCCGCCGGCGACCCGGTCGAATTCGGCAATGCCGGTCAACCGCCTCGGTGCGGGCTCGGAGCTGCCGGCCAGATCGGAAAACTCGACCCGCCGTCCGGGACGACCGGCCGGGCGACCGGGCACACGTTCGGGCACCGCCTCTTCGATCAGGCTGTTCCATTCGCCGCAAGCCTCGCACTTGCCGCCCCATTTAGGGAAAGCGGCGCCGCAGGCCTGGCAGACATATCGGCTGGTCGGTCGTGCCAAATGCGCCGTGAACGAAATGTTGGAGGACGAAACCGAACCTTAGCACCATCCCCGCAAACGCGCCACCACCTCCTTCAGCCGGCCGAACGGCGGTTCATCTTGCGGCAGGGTCAGCGGGCCGGCGCGCTTCAGCCCCTCACGGCCCCAACGGTCACGGATTTCATCGGCAAGCCACGCCTCGGCCTGACGGTGACGCTGACGCACCAGCCGACCGGCTTCACTCAAAAAACGCGCCCGGGCCGTCAGCGCCTCGACTAATGCGGTGATGCCCTCGCGCTGGAGCGCCGACAGCGCCAGCACCGGAATGCGCCAACCCGTTTCGTCCTCGGCCAGCCCCAGTGCTCCGGCGACATCGGTACGCGCGCGGGTGGCGGCGGCGCCCATATCGGCCTTGGTCACCGCGATGATGTGGGGAATTTCGACAATCCCGGCCTTCATGAATTGCAAAGAGTCGCCCGAGCCGGGCTGGACGCAGAACACCACGGTGTCGACCGCAGAGACGACGTCGGTTTCCGACTGGCCGACGCCGACGGTCTCGACCAGCACCACATCATAGAGCGCGCGCATCAGCACCATCGCGGCGACGGTCAGCCCGGCCAGCCCGCCCAGCCGGTCGCGCGCCGCCATCGAGCGCACGAACACCCCTGTATCCTCGGGATCGGTGGCGAGCCGAACCCGGTCACCAAGCAACGCCCCACCGCTGCGGCGCGAGGAAGGATCGACCGCGATCACCGCGACCGTGCGCCCCTGCCCGCGCAACGCGGTGATCAAGGCTCCGGTCAGGGTCGATTTGCCGACGCCGGGCGGACCGGTCAGGCCGATCACCTCGGCGCGCGGCGCGCGCCACGCGGCATCGAGCAAGGCCAAGACCCGCTCGCCATCCGGATCCGACTCGAGCCGGGCCAACGCTCCCGCCAGCGCACCCTTGTGGCCGCGCCCGATGGCCGCCGCAAGCGCCGTCAAATCCTCCGCGCCGGTCCCTGTCATCGCCCTGCCCCTCTTGACCTCGGAGCACAGTTCTGCCAACTCTTCGCCCCGAATCCAAGCCTGTCGGGAGTTCCGGTCGATGTCTGATACCGTTAAGTATTTACTGCCGGAATCCGCCCTGCCCAAATCCTGGTACAATATCGTTGCCGATCTGCCGGAGGCGCTGCCGCCGGTGCTGCATCCGGGCACGCTGCAACCGCTGGGACCGACCGATCTGGCGCCGTTGTTTCCCGACGCGCTGATTGCTCAGGAAGTCACCACCGAGCAGCGGGTTGAAGTGCCCGAGCCGATTCGCGACATCTACAAGTTATGGCGTCCGACTCCGCTCTATCGGGCGCGGCGGTTGGAGCAGGCGCTCGGCACCCCCGCCCGCATCTTCTACAAATACGAGGGTGTCAGCCCGGCCGGCAGTCACAAGCCCAACACCGCGATTCCGCAAGCCTGGTACAACAAGCAGGCCGGAATTAGTCGGATCGCGACCGAGACCGGCGCCGGGCAATGGGGCTCGTCGCTGGCGTTGGCCGGCGCCATGTTCGGCATCGATGTCGAAGTGTTCATGGTCAAGGTCAGCTATCATCAAAAGCCCTATCGCCGGGCGCTGATGGAAAGCTATGGCGCGCGTTGCGTCGCCAGCCCGTCTTCCGAGACCGCCGCCGGCCGCGCGATTCTGGAGCGTGATCCCGACAACCGGGGCTCGCTCGGGATTGCGATTTCCGAGGCGGTCGAACGCGCGGCCTCGCGCGACGACACCAAATACGCGCTCGGCAGCGTGCTGAACCATGTGTTGCTGCACCAGACCGTGATCGGCGAAGAAGCGCTCGAGCAAATGCGGATGGCCGACGCCTACCCCGACGTCATCGTCGGCTGCACCGGCGGCGGCTCCAACTTCGCCGGCCTGACCTTCCCGTTCCTGGGGGCCAAGCTGCGCGGCGGGCAGGATGTGCGCGTGGTCGCGGTCGAGCCGGCCGCCTGCCCGACCCTGACCCGCGGCCGTTACGCCTATGATTTCGGCGACAGCGCCGGTCTGACCCCGCTGACCAAGATGCACACTTTGGGCTCCAGCTTCATGCCGCCCGGCTTCCATGCCGGCGGACTGCGCTATCACGGCATGGCGCCGCTGGTCAGCCATGTCAAACAGCTCGGGCTGATCGAGGCGGTCGCCTATCAGCAAGCCGAGTGCTTCGCCGCCGGGGTTCTGTTCGCCCGCAACGAAGGGATTTTGCCCGCGCCCGAGGCCAACCATGCGGTCAAGGGTGCGATTGCCGAGGCGCTGAAGTGCAAACAGGACGGCGTCGCCCGCACGATTCTGTTCTGCCTGTCCGGCCATGGTCATTTCGACATGGGCGCCTATACCGACTATTTCGCCGGCAAACTGGAAGACTTGTCCTATGACGAGCGCGACCTCGCCGCCTCGCTCGACGCCCTGCCCAAGGTGCCGTGAGGCTCCCGCGGGCGGCGGAGACGGTGCCCGCGCTCAGTGCCGCTTGCGCGGAGTCGGCAGATGGGCGTCAGTGTCGGTCATATGGGCGGCGAGCATGCTCTCCAGCCCCTCGATGCGGCCGATAACCCGGTGATGGTTGACGCTGGTAACGCGGCGCAATTCTTCGATCTTGGCATCGACCGCGTCGATCCTGGCGGACAGATTGGATTCGACCGCGTCGATCTTGGCGGATAATTTGGCGTCGACCGCGTCGATCCTGGCGGATAAATTGGATTCGACCGCGTCGATCTTGGCGGACAGCCCGTCAACCTTACCCACAAGATGGCGCAGCATCGCGAACAATTCGGCTTCGTTCTCAGGCGTCATAATGCTCCTCCGTCGTGCATGGTGGGCTCGGCACGCCCCGGAGTCAACACGGTTTTACTGTGGCTATAGACCGCGATGCTTACCGTTCGGGCCGTCCGGCGATCAGGGCTTCCAGGGCGGCGATGCGGTGTTCAAAGGATTCCCGCAGACGTTCGTAGCCGAGAGTCCGAAAGACCTCCCACGCCCCCCGAAGCGCCTGCAAAGCTTCGGTGAACAGTTCCGGTTTGTTCTCTAATGCACCGAGTAACACGAGCGCGTTGCTAAGATTGTCTTGAGCCATAGCCCAATTGCGCGGCGTGCGTTTTAGAGTCCATTCCTCCAGAGCGGCGCGATAAGCGCTCACCGCTTCGGCAAGCCGTTCCGTGTCGCTTTCCCGTTGTCCGAGCCGCATAAGAACATTGCCGAGATTGTTTTGGGTCATCGCCCAATCAAGCGGCACCCGCTCCCTGGTCCATTCCTCCAGGGCCGCGCGAAAGGCGTTCACCGCTTCGGCAAGTCGTTCCGTGTCGCCCTCCCGCTCTCCGAGCTGCGCAAGAACGATGCCGAGATTGTTTTGGGTCATCGCCCAGTCAAGCGGCATCCGTTCCTGGGTCAATTCCTCCAGTGCCGCGCGAAAGGCGCGCTCCGCTTCTATAAACCGCGCCGAGCCATCCTCCCGCTCACCGAGCCGCCAAAGAACAAGACCGAGATTGTTTTGGATCGCAGCCCACTTAAGCGGCACCCGCTCCCGGGGGTATTCCTCCAACGCCGCGCGAAAAGCGCTTACCGCTTGCTCAAGCCGTTCCGCCCCGCTCTCCCGTTCCCCGAGCTGCCAAAGAGCATAGCCAAGACAATTTCCAGCCTCGCCGCGTTCATCGCTATCCCCGGCGGTGTCGAGCATGCGCCGGGCCAACTCACAGGCAACCAGCAGCGAGTAATAGCCCCCCTTCTCGTCACCGCCCACAATCAAATCATCATAATATTTCCGGAACGCCGGATGCCAGGCCGGGCGGTCGGTGGCATGGTCCTTGGCCACCTGCGCCTCGATCTTTCGCGCCATTTCGGCCGGCGGAATCGTGGTGGTCGGCGCGGGCACCAAGTCCAACCCGGCCTTGGCGCTGACCGGAAACGAGTTGATCAAGGCGGCGGCCGGCGAGTCCGGGTCGTCGGCATCGCCGAGCCGCTCCACCAGCGCGACAACCGTGTCCTCGGACTTTTCGGGCAACTGCGCCAGGGCTTCCAGCCGCTGTTCCCGGGTCAACGGCGCCAGCGCCGCCAGCCCCTCGATCCCCCGCAGCTTGATCATGTCAAACAGTGCAGACCCGGAGCGCCGCGTCTTCCCCCGCTCGATCCAATCAAGAATAGTCGGGGACTCGTCGACAAGGTGCGGCAGACAAGCGGCTAAAAAGAGTTGCGTTTGTTCGGCGCGGCTGCGCATCGCTCCTGCGCTTGCACTCATGGCTTGGCCTTCTTGCGTCGCGTTGCCCGCGCCGGCTTGGCCGGTTCCAGCCGCTCGAGGATTTTACGCAACAGCGGCGTGATGGAATAAGAGTTTTCCGTATGAAAGCTTTGATAAACGTAATCATTGTCAAGAGGCGCCAGAATATCGCCCTTATCCACCTCAAGTTGATAGCGGCCGTTGCGCACGGCATCGAGTATCCTGCCGGTCGCATCCGGATAAATGGTTTTCTTCCAGCCAAAGTCATCGCTAATAATAGCAAGAAACCATTCATAGTCGTGTTCAACCCAGCCCTCCTCGGATTTATATCCCTCATAGGCTTGGCTGAGATGCTGAAGAAAAACACCGGGAATGAATTTCACATCTTCGGCCAAGGTCGCCAGCGCATTCGGGTTCAGAAATTTGCACGGCGCCTTATCCAAATACTCCTCATGCCGGATATCGTGTATCGCGATCAGTTGATCAGCGCTGAAAATATGGTTCTTCTGCAATAAATCCACCAGTACCGCGAACTCCCTTCGGTATAGCGCGAACCAACTGCGCGAGGTCACCACCACATCGACGCAGGGCGCCTGATGAACCGTATTGAGCGCTTGCAGCAGTTTTGCTCTTTGCTCCGGAATATTAAAAATAATATCACGTTTACTTTCCAATAAATCGACATCATCAACCAGAATTACCACCTCCTTGATCAGCCCGGTGCGCCATAATGTGTCAAGTATGATCACGCAATATTCGGCCAGCGCGGCGACGTCCGGGCGCTTCAAGGTTACGGTTTGCTTGGTGCCGCCACTCTTTTCCGTCGCAAAGCGGGACAGGAGTTTGAAAATAGCCGGCACCGCATATTCGCCGCTTCCTTCGGCTCCCTCCTTCCAGCTTGAGATGTCTTCGACGGTCACGCTGTCGCGTCCGTCTTCGAAAATCTCCAACTTGGAGATCACATGCACGGCGTTCCGAACCATCGGGTCTAGAAGAAGACCGTCCGGTACCTGCGGACCATGCACCCTGGTTAGAAACTCATGGCAAAGCTCCCGGAACAGCTCACCCATGACATACTGCGCCGAATTACGCTCACGCGCCTGAATGGCCAGGGTCACGATGTCGGGATGGCGCTCCTGCAATTCGATCAGAATCCGGCGGGCGAGATGCGATTTACCGCTGCGCGATTCACCATGAATGATCCAGGGCCGCTTATCGCCATCGCGCCAACGTTTCCCGTCATAATCCCAAAAAGTGCCCAGGGCCTCCGTACCCAGTTTGAGCGCCAACGCCCGGCCGAGAAACAACCGCTTCACGGTTTCATCCTTTACCGGCGGCTCCGACTTGAAGGGCTCGGGATAAAGTCTGGATTTCGAGGACGATTCCACGGCGCAACTCATTCTACAGTTCGACATTTTTCCAACGCATAGCACAATCCCGGCACCTGCGCACCCGACCTTGCTTTAACCGGCGTTCCGGGCTACCAGAAGGCATGGTTTTTTCAGCCTCGGAACTGACCTGTCTGCGTGGTGAACGCTTGGTGTTCGCCGGGCTGAGCTTTGCCCTGGAGCCGGGCGGCGCCATGCTGCTGACGGGACCCAACGGCAGCGGCAAATCCAGCCTGCTCCGGCTGCTGGCCTTGTTGCTGCGGCCCCGCGCGGGCACGCTGTTCTGGCACGGCGACCCGGTTAGCGATGATCCCGACGCGCACCGGACCCGGTTGCGCTATATCGGCCATCTCGACGGGGTCAAACCGGTGCTGACCACCTTGGAATCGCTCGGCTTTTGGGCGGGACTCGACGGGCTGGCCGAGCCCGGCCGACGCGCGGCGGCGGCGCTGGACGCGATCGGACTAGGGCGGCTGGCCGAAGTGCCGGGGCGCTATCTGTCGGCCGGACAGAGGCGGCGGCTTAATCTGGCGCGGCTGTTGCTGGCGCCAGTGCCGCTCTGGTTGCTCGACGAGCCGACGGTCGGCCTCGACCTCGCCGCGGTGACCCGCCTGGAGCAAGCCTTGGCCGCGCATCGCGCCGCGGGCGGCATGGTGGTGGCCTCGACCCACACACCCCTGAGTTTACCGGGCGCGACCACCCTTCGACTTGAGGATTTCGGTCCATGACCCGGTTCGGACGGCTGGTGGCGCGCGATTTGCGGCTTGCGCTGCGTCAGGGCTCGGATGCCACCATCGCGGTGATGTTTTTCGTGCTGTGCGTCGTACTGTTCCCGTTCGGCATCGGGCCGGAACCCAATATTCTGGCCCGCATCGCCGCCGGGGTGATCTGGGTCTCGGCGTTGCTGGCGGCGCTGCTCTCGCTCGACCGGCTGTTCCAGGCCGACTACGAGGACGGCTCGCTTGAACAGATGGCGCTGTCGGGCCTGCCGCTGGAACTGGTGGTGCTGGCCAAGACCATGGCGCATTGGCTGGTGACCGGGGTGCCGTTGCTGCTGGCCGCACCCGTGCTGGCTCTGCTGCTCGGGATGGACGGCGCCGGCTTCGGCGTGCTGGTGGCATCGCTGGCGCTGGGCACGCCGGGGCTCAGCCTGATCGGGGCGATCGGAGCGGCGCTGACGCTGGGCGCCCGGCGCGGCGGCGTGCTGATCTCGCTGCTGATTCTGCCGCTCTATATTCCCGTGCTGATTTTCGGCGCCGGAGCGATCGACGCCGCGCTGAGCGGACTGTCGCCCCGGCCGCATTTGTTGATTCTGGCGGGGTTGCTGGGTGGAGCCTTGCCGCTCGCCCCGATTGCGGGAGCTGCGGCGCTGCGGCAGGCACTGGAATGAAGGCCCGCGCCCGCCCCGCCCGCTCTTTGGTGGTTAGCGGCTTGCCGACCCCGCTGGAGCTGCGCGAAAGCCCGCGCACCCGGCGCATGACCCTCCGAGTCGACGCGGCGCGCGGGCTGATTCAAGTGGTGGTGCCGCCGGGACTGGCCGAGGCCGAAGCGGTGCGCTTCGTCGATCGTCATGCCGGCTGGGTCCGCTCCCGACTGGCCGCGCTGCCACCGCAACGCCCGTTTGTCGATGGCGCCCGAATCCCGGTGCTGGGAGTCGAGCATGTGATTCGCCATGACCCGAACCTGCGCGAGGCCGGGCAGCGCCGTGATTGTGAAATCAGAATCGGCGGTGGCGTCGAGCATCTGGCCCGCCGGGTCCGTGATTTGCTGACGGCCGAAGCCCGCCGCCTGCTGAATGAACGCGCCCGAACCATGGCGGCGACGCTCGGGTTGCGGGTCGCGGCGGTGAGTTTGCGCGACACCCGGAGCCGCTGGGGCAGTTGCTCGGCAACCGGGCGGCTGTCGTTCTCGTGGCGACTGATCCTGACGCCCGAGCCGGTGTTCGACTATGTGATCGCGCATGAAGTCGCCCATCTCGGCGAAATGAACCACTCGCCGCGATTCTGGGCGCTGGTGGCCCGATTGACGCCCGATGCCGGCCCCGGGCGGTCCTGGCTGCGCCGTCACGGCACCGAATTGCTGCGGTTCGGCTGATCGTTGGTTAACGAACCGGAAATTTTTTTCGTCTGCGACTAATTTTCCTCTTTTCATAGCGGAGCATTCGACGTATCTAGCGGTTACTCGCAAGCGCACGTGCCGCTGGCCCGCCCCTCGATTGTCGCCCGACGGAATTCGAGAAGTGGTTATGCAACGACGTAACGCGTATCCCCGAACCGCCGCTCCTTACCGGGCGGCCGACTTGGAGGTTACGATGTTTCATGTTGTTGTCGGTGGGTTTATTCCCTCCTGTCAGCTCTTCAGTCCCGGCCATCTGCCGCCCTTGTCCGGCGAGCAACTCAGTACGGGCGCGGGCGCGTAATTTCGCGCTCGCGGGGCTTCGGCCTGCTTTGTTTGAACAATTCGGCATAACCGCTTATCCTGGAGTTCGGGATGAACGAGAAAATTGAGCGCTTCCTTGCGGAGCGACGACCGGCTACCCCTTGCTTGGTTCTTGACCTTGATGTTGTCGAAGGCAACTACAAGGCTTTGGAATCGGCCCTGCCCGATGCCCGCATTTACTATGCGGTGAAGGCCAATCCGGCTCCGCACATCCTGAAGCTGTTGGTGCGGCTGGGTTCGTCTTTTGATTGCGCCAGCGTCCAGGAAATCGACATGGTGCTGGCGGCCGGCGGCAACCCCACCGGTATCAGCTATGGCAATACCATCAAGAAGCAGTCGGATATCGCCCGCGCGTTCGAGCGCGGGGTGCGGCTTTACGCGTTCGATAGCATTGCCGAGTTGGAAAAGATCGCGGTCGCGGCCCCCGGAGCCCGGGTGTTCTGCCGCATTCTGACCAGCGGCGAAGGCGCCGAATGGCCGCTGTCGCGTAAATTCGGCTGCGACGTCGCCATGGCCAAAGACCTGCTGCTGAAGGCGCCGGGATTGGGCGTGGTTCCGTTCGGGGTATCGTTCCATGTCGGCTCGCAGCAACGCGACCCCGGCCAGTGGAACGCCGCGCTGGCGACGACCGCCCAACTGTTCCGCGAGTTGGAGGCGGAAGGCGTCGAGCTGAAGATGGTCAATCTGGGCGGCGGCTTTCCGACCCGGTACCGGAACGACATTCCGAACGCCCAAGCCTATGGCAAGGCGATCTTCAAGGCGTTGCGCACTCATTTCGGCAACCGCATTCCCGAAACCATCGTCGAGCCCGGCCGCGGCATGGTCGGCAACGCCGGGGTGATCGAAAGCGAAGTCGTGCTGATCGCCAAAAAGTCGGAAGAGGATGATCGGCGCTGGGTTTATCTCGATATCGGCAAGTTCGGCGGCTTGGCCGAAACCATGGACGAGGCGATTCAGTACCAAATCGAGTGTGATCGCACCGGCGAGGTTGAACCGGTGATTCTAGCCGGGCCGACCTGTGATTCGGCCGATGTTCTTTACGAGCGCGCCGACTACCGGTTGCCGGTTGATCTTCGAATCGGCGACCGCATCAGGATCGACGCCACCGGGGCCTATACCACCACCTATGCCTCGATCGGCTTCAACGGCTTTCCGCCGCTGGAAGAATACTATATCTGAACTTCCGCTTCTAAACCGGCGGCGCACGAAAAAAAGGCGGCAGGCTTAGGCCCGCCGCCTTTTCTAATGGGCATCAGGAGTTGCGCCTCAGCCTTCCAGCAGAAAGCGACGGTTCAGCGGCAGCACCGGACGGGCGTTATTCGGGAACAGATCGGCAAACTGCTTGATCTGTGCTTCGGACGCGGTGATCGGCCGACGAATGACGTTCCAGTGAACGAACTCGTTGCAACCCGGCGTGGTCAACGAGCCTTCATAGCGATAGCGGTCATGATTGGCCGGCAGCAAACCGGTCGGATTGATTTTGACGTCGGTTTCTTTCTTCTCACCCGTCTTTGGCATATGGGGCCAAATCTTCTTTAGAACCGCATTTTCCTTGCCCGGAACGAAGAGCACACCAACCACGGTCGCAGCGGCCGTCGGCTCTTTAATGCGCGACAGGTCCACATTCAGATGAACGAAGTGAACTTCCATCGGATAAAACTTGCCGTCGACGCTGTGCTCGCTCGGGTGATGAAAGTGGAAGTTCACCATATTGTAAACTTCGCCATCGCCTTCGGTCAAAGAGCAACCGGGCGGAACATCGATCTGAATGGTGTGACCGTTGTTCTTCAGCGCCAGCGGAAATTCTTTCCACTTCAGGTTCAGCGGGCTGAGCTTTGCATGGATCGGCTGGGCCAGATTGATCGGGGACTGCTCTTTGCCGATGCTGCACGTCTTGAACTCGGGCTTCAAATCGCCCCATTGATCCGGCCCGCCATCGCCTTCATAAGTCCAATGCTTCTCATGACCATGCGCATCGGCGGCGGAGGCGCCGCGCGAGATGCAAATCGGACACATGGAGGCGACAGCCAAACCGGTCAAAACGCTACGACGCTGCATCTGCATGAACAACTTCCTTAAAGATGATCCGGGTGGGGATAAGCACGACTCTGAGCATATGCCCCAGGACTTAATAAATAGAAAATGATATCTCATACCAAAGGTTTTTGATGCCTACCGATCAAAGGCCGTTCAATGACCGGGACCGTTGGTATAACAAGCTGTATGAATTGGGATACCCGATCAGCGGGGGAGTTTACCGATGGGTGAATCCGAAGCGGAACAGCCGCCGCGCTTCGTTATCCAATGCGCAAAGGGCAAGGGCTGGAAAACGCTGGTCGTGGACGAATCACAGCCGACGGCGGAGCGCACCTTCCGCGAGGTGGTCAAGGTCAATCCGCGCGGCTTCTTCCGCCTGATCAGACTTGATGACAAGCCGGGCAGCGAATTTGCAGGACAGGAATTCAATTGGCGCCTGCTGCAACTGCACGACCCGCGAACGCAAAACGGCGGTAGCGCGCCAACCGAATCAAAACTGGTGAAATCGTCCCCCGCGAAAGCACCGGCAAAACCGGCGGCTAAATCAGGAAGAAAATCGGAACGAAAATCGGCGCCGGAACGCGCGCGCATCCCGCTCCGCCTGTACGGATTTGCCGTGTTGTGCGGCGCCATACTGGCCGTAGGACTCTATTTGATTTATGGCCCGCCGCTGCGTTGACCCGCCGGATAAGCCTCCGGAATAAAGAACTGAATCCCGAACCAGCGCCAACGATCATCATCGGTCGGCAGGGTGCAGTTGACACGGGCGCGGCCGGGCGGAAACGCATCGGCAATGCGCACTTCGATCCTGTTGCCGCCAATGCGTTCCAGACCGGTGCGGCCCTGCCCGGTGGCAAAGCACGCAAGCCGATCAAGATTACCGAGCCCGTCGGGGACGGTAAAACCGAGCAGCGGCGGATTGCGGGTCAGCACCGGATCATCGGGGGTGATATCGGTCACCGGCAGCGGCAAAGCATTCGCGGCCAGTTCGAAGCGATCGAGTGAACCGAACGCATCATTCATCAAAAAACGAGGCAATGCGAACGGATCGGAGCCGGCATAGGCAACACCGGATTGTTGCCCGAACGCGGCCAAAAAGCCCGCCTGCTCAATTTGCTTGCGCACCGCGACGCTGTATTCGCCCCGGGGATAGGCAAACAAAGTCGGCACCACCCCCAGTTCGGCGGTAAAGCGCTGCTTCATGCGGTCGAGATCGTCACGAATCTCCCGGGAAGACAGCGCGGCCATCGGTTGGGCCGACGCCGAAAGCGCACCGATGGTGACACCCGCCTTGAGTAATTCGCGAAGCTGCGCCCAACTCATGGCGCCGGGCAACCCGCGGTCGATCGCATCCGTCGCGACGAACAGGGTGAACGGCAAACCCGCCGCCCGCAACCGCGGCCAAGCTTCCGTATAAAAGGACTGGCTCGCCTCGTCGATGGTGATCGAAACGGTTCGGTCGGGCAACGCACCGCCCGTGCGCAAAGCGTCAACGACAAAGGGCAGCGGCAGCACCCGATAATCGCCATCCTTCAGCTCGTCCAGGTGGTCTTCGAACTGATCGATACGCAGGCTTGATCCCGGCGTCCGGTCCTCGTCGAAGCGGCCATAAACGAACACGACCGCCCCGCCGCCGACTCCGGCCGCTACGGCCGAGGCCGCAAGCGCAAGAATCGTCGCCAAAAGCACCAGCAGTCCGGCAATCGGACGAAACAGCATTCCCCCCGCCTCGTTCGCATCGACAGACTGAGATGTGGCATGGATGGCCCGACTCCAACAAGTCCACGAATGGCGATCTGTCGAGAAGGCTTCCGAGTCGGTGCCCTTGTGCAACAGAATGGCCCATAGGCACCGGAATGGTCGGGCGCTTCCCACCAGTGCCTGAAAATTATCCCGTCATCATTCGGCCACCCGCCGCACTGTCCGACAGCAAAGGATAGCGGCCGGACTCGGGCAACTGATAATGCCACCACTCAAACGGATAGGGCAGCCACCCGGTTGCCGCCATGATGCCCGTCAACACCGCCCGATTCCGCTGGACCTCCGGCGGCAGGTCGGTGCGGCCATGGCCCGACAGCGCGGTCATGTCGTCAAAGCCGGTGCCCATGTCCAATTCCCGGCCGGCGGCGTCGGTTAAGGTCAGGTCCACCGCCACGCCGCGCGAATGGTGGGAGCCGATTCGCGGATCGGCGATGTAGGTGGCATCCGGCAGCGCATGCCACAAGCGCCATTGCGCCTCGACCGGGCGGAACGCATCGAACACGCGCAGACGGCAGCCGATACCACGCGCCAAAACCACCGCCCGGGCTAAGTGCTCGGCGGCTTCGGGGCGCAACAAGCAGAGCGGACGCTGATAGATTACGCTTCCGGTCAGGTTATCGGCGGTCGCATAACGCAGATCGAGATCGACATCGAAGCGCGGGGGTGCGATCTCAATCAACAGCATGGCACCACCCCTTATTCCCGCATTGAAGAAGCCGACGATATGACCGGAGTGTCCCACATCGACCGAAGCCGCGCCATGAGGGTGTTGGCGCTGGAGACCTCGACCGCGGCCTGTTCGGTCGCCCTGTTTGATGACGGGCACATCTTGGCCCGGCGCTTCGGTGCGATGAGCCGGGGCCATGCTGAAATCCTGATGCCGATGCTGGCCGAGGTGCTGGCCGAAGCCGGACTCGGAATCGGCGCAATCGACCGGCTGGCGGTGACCGTGGGACCGGGAGCCTTCACCGGGCTGCGGGTCGGATTGGCCGCGGCGCGCGGGCTGGCGCTCGCCACCGGTTGCCCGTTGGTCGGCCTGACCGGCTTTACCGTGATTGCCGGCGGGCTCACCGCCGAGGAAATCGCCGGCCGATCGGTGCTGATCGCCATCGATTCGCGCCGGCCGGAGCTGTTTCTCCAGCGCTTCAATTCGCGACTCGAGGCTGAGGCGGAACCCGACCTGCTTACGCCCGAAGATTGCGCAGCGCGCCTTGCCATCGGCCCTCTATTGATTGCCGGGGACGGGTCGCCTGCGCTTAAAAAGGCACTTTCAACCCGCCCACACACTTATTATGCCGAGGGTTCCGGTTTGCCCGATGCAGCGGTGCTGGCTCGACTCGCCGCGGCTTTGCCGAATGGTGCCGGCCTGCCGCCGCGTCCGCTGTATCTGCGGGCACCCGACGCGATTATACCTGCTCAGCTTATACGGTGAACGCTTTGGTTCCGATTCGCCCCGTCCGTTTCACGGACGTCGCAACGCTGGCCACACTTCATGCCGCAAGCTTCCCCGACGAGGCGTGGTCGGCCGACGACCTGACAAGCCTGCTGAGCATGCCGGGCGGGTTCGGTCTGATTGCCTTTTCAGGAACCGCGACCCTGCCCGAACAGGCGGTAATGACGGCGTGCACGGCCCCGGCCGAGGCGGCGCGCGGCTTTAGCCTGTTGCGGGTGGCCGCCGACGAAGCCGAGTTGTTGACGATTGCCGTGCTCCCCGACGCCCGCCGCAGCGGGCTGGGCAGCCGACTGCTCGCGGCCGGCATGGTCGGTGCGGCCGGGGGCGGTGCCGTCACGCTTTTTCTGGAGGTGGCCGACGATAACAACGCCGCCCGGGCACTTTATCAACAGGCCGGGTTCACCAAAGTCGGCCGCCGCCCCGGCTATTATCACCGAGGCGCACGCACAATCGACGCACTGATTCTATCCCGCTCTCTTTTAACGCTTAATCTTTAGCCACCGTCAGACGGTGGGTGGTTCCGCCCTCCGGCTCCAACGCAATAATCCGATAGCCGAGTTCCTCCAACGCACGGGGCAAATTTTCCAGCGGTTCGCCCTCATTAAGGCGGATCACCAGTGTTGTGCCCCGATCAAGCCGCTCGAGAGCCAACCTTGCTCTAACAAAAGTCAGAGGACAGAGGTAAGCGGTTATATCCAAGAAGTTTTTGCAGGATGTCGTCGTTTCCAATTTTTCCTCTTAGCTAATTACGCAAGGACGTTGCAATGCGCAACCGGATGGACTATCGTCTTTACAAACAACAAATCAGAGCTGACGTATCAGCGCTGTAGCTCTTAACTTGGAGTTAAGTCGAAATGTCCACCGGGTCCATTGCCGGCAGCCTCTTGTCCCTGACGACGGAGATTGTAGCTGCACATGTCAGCAATAATACCGTACCGATCTCCGAATTGCCTAACTTGATTGATCAGGTCTACAAGACTTTGGCCAATCCGCAGCCCGAAGCCGCGGCGCCTGCCGAACGGCCGCAGCCGGTGGTTTCGATCAAAAAGTCGGTCGCCCCTGATTACATCATCTGCCTTGAAGACGGCAAGAAGCTGAAAATGCTTAAGCGGCACCTTAAAACCGCTTATAACATGACCCCGGATGAATACCGGGAGCGGTGGCAGCTGCCCTCCGACTACCCCATGGTTGCGCCGAACTACGCCCGCCAGCGTAGCGCACTGGCCAAAGAGATCGGGCTCGGGACTCGCCCGCGGCGCGAAGCCGAATAATCCATACCCCGGCCGGTCCATAACACGGATTCCAGCGGCACTCCCGCAGGAGGCGGTTGACCGGAACCGGGGTATTCGTGCTATCTCTGGGAAATGGCAGCCCGATCATCGGATCTGTGGCTGCCCGCCCCCCTTGCTGCTCGCGCCGCGGCGGGGGGTGGGTCGGGTTAAAGTCCGACACCGGAAGAACCCGGGCGCCGTGAACCAAGAGCATGGCCGAGACGACGGATCCCGATAACAAGTCCGATCTGCGCATTGGCAACCTCGAGGTTCGGCTTGCCGTAACCGCGGCCGAGATCGACGCTGCCCAAAAGTTGCGCTACGAGATTTTTTACAACGAAATGGCGGCGCGTCCGACGCCCGAAATGGCGGCACGAAGCCGCGATTTCGACCGGTTCGACGATCTGTGCGACCATTTGCTGGTGGTTGACCATAATCGCGGCTCCGGCCCGGAAGGAGTCGTCGGAACCTACCGGCTGATTCGCCGCGCCGCCGCGGCCCGTGCCGGCATGTTTTACAGCGCAAGCGAATATGATATCGACCGATTGGTCGCCTACCCAGGCGAAATCCTGGAGCTGGGCCGCAGCTGCGTCGACATCGCTTATCGGACCCGCGGGACCATGCAGCTGCTTTGGCGTGGCATTGCGGCTTATGTCTGGGAGCGCAAAATCGCGTTGATGTTCGGCTGCGGCAGCTTGCCGGGAACCGATCTGTCGGCGCTCGCCTTGCCGCTGTCTTACTTGTATTTCAATCATTTGGCGCCCGAGGAGTTGCGCGCGGTCGCACTGCCCGAGCGTTACGCCGACATGCGCCTGATGGAGCCGGACCGAATCGACAAGCGCCATGCCCTTAACGAACTCCCGCCCTTGATCAAAGGCTATCTGCGACTCGGCGGCTTCGTCGGCGATGGCGCCGTAATCGACCATCAGTTCAACACAACCGATGTCTGCATCGTCGTTAAAACCGATCTTGTTACCGAGAAATACTATCGCCATTATGATCGGCGCAACCGTGATGCCGGCCCGGGTTAAAACAACCACAGCCGGGGTAACAGCATGGGTTCGCCGACACTTGGAGTCATCCGTCTGACCTTGTGGTTAGCCTGGACCGCTATTCTGGTGCCGTTTCAGATACTGGCCGTTGGCTTAAAGCTTAATCTGCGTCGCTATCTGCCGCTTTTGTATCACCGGGTTTGCTTGTGGTTGTTCGACGTTAAAGTCGTCGTCATCGGCCGTATGTCGATGGAGCGTCCGACCCTGTTCGTGTCGAATCATGTCTCCTATTTCGACATAGAAGTTTTGGGTTCGCTGATTGCGGGCTCGTTCGTCGCAAAGTCGGAGGTGGCCGGTTGGCCGCTATTCGGCCTGCTGGCCAAGCTTCAGGAGACGGTGTTCGTAAACCGCAAGGCGACCCGTGAGGTGCGCCAGCAGGGTGAAACACTGGTCGGCCGGCTCCAGACGGGTGACCATCTGATCCTGTTTCCGGAAGGGACCTCTTCGGACGGCAACCGGGTGCTCCCGTTCAAAACCGCCCTGTTCAGCGCGGCCGCCCAACGCATCAATGAACGCCCGCTGGTGGTGCAGCCGATTTCCCTGACCGCGGTGGCATTGGACGGCATGCCGCTCGGCCGGATGTTACGGCCGGTCTATGCGTGGTACGGCGATATGGATCTCGGCCCGCATCTGTGGGAGTTGGCCAAGCTGGGCGGCATCACGGTAATCGTGGAGTTCCACCCGCCAACGACCGTCGAGGCCACCGGCTCCCGCAAGTCGCTTGCCGAAGCCTGCTTCCGGGTCATCCGGGACGGTGTTTCCCGCGCCGTCAGCGGCCGCATCCCCGAAGCCGGCTTCGACCCCGTCAAACGCCCGGCGGCCTGATTTCCCCCTCGATCGCCCAATTACCCTTTTACCGACCTTCGCAGCAGCCCGTAGCACAGCGGCACGCTGACAAGGTAAGCGATGTCCAACACGATGATGGTCTTCAGCGTCGCGATAAAGGACAACAGGAGTATCGCCCCGGTTACAAGCATCTGCCAGCGGCGGACCGTACGATTTTCACCGTTTAACGCCAGCTTATAGGCCGGCAGCGTGCTGATCATCAGCAAACCGATCAGCACCATCCAGGCCGAGATGAGATAAGAATCCCGCACGGCGGGCAAGCCGGTTTCCAGATAAAGCATCACCGGCAACAGCGCCAAAGCCGCCCCGGCCGGGGTCGGAACCCCGGTAAAGAAGCGCGGCGGCTTGGCGTTATCCGGCTGAGTCAGCCGGTGCCGGGTAAACCGGATCAACCGGGCGATGGCACAGGTGACATAGACCAGGCAGGCAACCGGCGTTACCAGTCCGGCAAAGCCATCGTGCGGACCCGACCAGTAAAAGACGATGATCGCCGGCACGAATCCGAAATTGACAGCATCGGCATAACTGTCAAGACGGGCGCCGAAGCTGCTTTCACAGTTCAACAACCGGGCCGCGGCACCGTCAGCCTTGTCGAATACCCCGGAGAGCACCAACAGGTAGATCGCCCATTCCAGATGGCCCAGGGCGGCAACATACAATGCGCCCAGCCCCATCATCAGAGCCAGAAACGTCAGCGTGTTTGGGATAAGCTTCATTTCGTCCGTTCACGAGCCGGTGAAAACCTGAAGACGATCAGCGAACCTCTCCGACACGGGGAGGCTCATTCGACTGCAAATCGGCCAGCACGGTTTCCCCGCCGGCCATGTATTGCCCCAACGTCACCAGAGGAGATACGCCCTCCGGAAGATAAACATCCGCACGGCTGCCGAACTTGATCATTCCGAATCGCTCACCGGCCTTCACGGGTTGCCCTTCGGCGACCCACGACACGATTCGGCGCGCGATCAGTCCCGCGATCTGTACCACACCTATCGCGCGCCCGTCGACTAAACGCAAGCGCATGGCCAAGCGCTCGTTGTCGACGCTCGCCTTATCAAGACAGGCATTAATGTGTTTGCCGGGAAAATAGACCTTGGCCTCGACCGTGGAATCGATCGGCACCCGATTGATGTGAACGTCGAACACGCTCAGAAAGATGCTGATTTTGTAGACTTCCGCGTCGCCCAATCCAATTTCGGCGGGCGGCACGACCTTTGCGATTCCCGTGATCTTGCCGTCGGCGGGAGAAATCAGCAAACCGGGGCGAACCGGCGTCACGCGACGCGGATCGCGGAAAAAATAGGCACACCAAAGCGCTGCGGCCGTGCCGACGCAGAACATGCCTTTCCAGGCCAAACTTCCGACGATGGCAGCCGTCATGCATATGGCGATATATTGCCAGCCAACCGGATGAATGAGCCCCGACACTTTCCTTACCAACGACCTTGCGCACATGACACGAAACCCTCAAACGCGGCTCGAACGTCCGAACCGCCCTGGCGATGATGCCTCCGATCCGAAACGGCCGCAAGACCTGTTGTTCATAAGGCCATACGAACAGTGATCGGCCCGCCGACCGGCCGGGCACGCATAGCTTTACACCCTCTTTGCTCAATTCTCCCGACAATTTCCGACAATTCCTGTTGTCCGGCGTTCCTTCGGGGTTTACCGTGCGCAATGGGCCGCGTAAGTCAGCCGGCCGACGCGGCTTGCGATCCGGGCCGGGGCATGCCTGCCGCCTACCAGGAGAGACGACGGATGTACTCGAACATTTTCAGCATTTATGAGCAGGTCGGAGCAACGACCCGGGCGAAGAACGAAACCTTGATGGCGCGGGCGGCCTTCGTCACCGGTGTGGTCGAGCAGGGCTATCGGCTATGGCTGACGCTGCTGACCACTGAAATCGGTGAGGCGGTGCAGGCAGCCAAAGAGCTGTCGACCTGCACCTCGCCCAACGATGTCGCCGAATTGCAGCGGGCCTATTTTACCCAGGCCAGCACACGCGCCATCACCAGCTTGCAGGGCACGATCGATATTGCCAATTTCCTGGTCAAGAATCTTCAGGATAACATGGCTGCCGCGACTCCGGGCGCGATCACGGTGCCGTCCGTCGCGCCGGCAACGTTGCAAGTCACGGCGCCTGCTCCGATAGCGGCCGCTCCCGCAGTGGCCGCTCCCGCAGTGGCCGCTATCGGTGTGTCGGAATCGGCGATGGCCGCCGCTCCGGCTGACGGTGGCGCGGCCAAGGCGGTGAACAAGGCCGCACCGATCAAGGCGCCGAAGCGCTAATCGACATCGATTCCGCTCTGTTTTCAGGCAAAGGCAGGCCGGCGGCAACGCTGACCTGCCTTTGTTTTGAAAAGCCGGCCCTTTTTTTAAGCAATCTCGGCATAATTCCGGCGCGCAAAAGCCGCCCAGCCGGGAATTGCCTGCAATCGGACGGTGGCACAACTTTTGCTTTCTCTTGACATCAAGCCGAGTTCACACGGCGCGGCGTTAAGGGAGCATCAAGCAGTGACAGAATCAGCGCAGTGGTCCGGCGTCACGGATGAACAGCGGCCAACTGTTGCTGCCGGCACGATACGGCGTTATCGCGGCATCTTAAAGCAGGTAGAAATTCGGGTTCGGCTGATCTTACCTGACGTCAACCGTGCGAATCGGGCCATGTACCGGCTGGCCGACTTGTCTGAAGATTTACGTATTCTTTCCCTTAATGCCGAACTCGCGGCCGGGCGAGCGGGGCCGCGAGGCGCTGCGGTGCGGGCCTTGACTCAATACACGCGCGGTCTGGTCCGTCGTCTTGTTGATATCAGCGAGAATGCCTCGGGTTTACGCCAGCTTTACGGGACCAGCACTTCGGCTCTGCAAACTTTGCGCCTCCTGCGCCAGCTTGAAGAAGCCGCGATCCATCTTGACATTGTTGATATCGGCGGCTCCGGCCGTCGCGCTCTGTCAGTGATCGACCGGTCACGAGCGATCAAACTGCAAGATATTACCACTCAAATCGCCGGCATCAGCGATGGCACGGCAAAGCTGGCCGTCATGGTGCGCGTGGTCGATGAAGTGGTGTCGCAGGCGGCCAGTATTGCGACCAATATTGCCGCCGAAGCCGTAATGGCCGGTAGTCACGAGGATGAATTTCGAGCGGTCTCTGAAACCATGTCCCGTTATGTCGAGGAGTTACGCACCATGAATGATCAAGCGGCACGAGGATTGAGAGGGGCACTGGAAAGCTGCAAAAACCTGCTGCAAACCGCAAATTTACTTAACCGGCCCGAGATGGCGGTCTGATATGCGATGCTTCAAGCTTTTCTCGGCAGGCGATCATCGCTGGTTGGCGTTCGGACAGGACCACGAGCGCCCGACTTCCATCGTCGATACCAATCAGGTGGTGGTATGCAGCGGCCGCACCACCATGATTCTCGACCCCGGCGGAATCGAGATATTTCCAATGGTCATGGGCGCATTGGTCCACCAAATCGATATGGAAACGGTGCAGCATATTTTCATGTCGCACCAGGATCAGGACGTTGCTTCGGCCTTATCACTCTGGCGACAAGTCACGCCGGCCAGCGTATCGATTCATTTGCCGGCATTATGGACATCCTACATCGCGCATTTTGACGCCGACGCTAAATTCGTGCCGATTCCGGACGAAGGCGTCGATATGAGGCTGGGCTCGGTGCAATTGCGCTTTCTACCGGCGCATTACCTGCATTCCTCAGCGGCCTTCTGCGTCTATGACCCGGCCGCCCGCCTGCTTTTTTCCGGAGATATCGGCGCCGCCGAATTACCCGAAGGCACCCGGCGTGACATTTGGGTCGCCGACTTTGCCGACCATGTTGCCGCCATGACCGGTTTCCATCGGCGCTATCTCGGTTCACCGGCCGCACGAGACGCCTGGGTTGAAATGATTTCTCGCCTGGATGTCGACATGATCGTGCCTCAGCACGGGTTAGCCTTCCGCGGCGATGATGTGCGCCGCTTCCTCGACTGGCTGTCGGGGTTGGCGATCGGCACCGGCATCGAAGCCTACCG
>SERZ01000600.1_pt1 | contig 23808 bp, 17 predicted proteins | sample 3171461 | NCBI WGS metagenome assembly SERZ01 (sample SAMN06051861, study PRJNA518727) | freshwater metagenome | biome: subpolar coniferous forest; feature: holomictic lake; material: water; isolation source: holomictic Lake 227, 6 m depth | place: Canada: near Kenora, Ontario | collected... | reverse complement strand
GGCGATATAACGCCGGATCTCCCAACCCAGGCTGCCGACGTTGCGCGCAAGGTCCTCGGGCGATTCCTCGAAGGTGACGATGACGCCGTTCTCGTTGAACTGCTCGATGCCACTGACAAGGAACTGCAGGGAGAAAATCGTTTTGCCACTGCCTGCGGTGCCGGCGAGCAGTGTGGTCCGTCCCATGGGAATGCCGCCGTGGGCGATCTGATCGAAACCGGCGATTCCCACCGGGGTCTTTTTCAGGACCACCTCGTTCAGCGCGTGCGTCGTCGTCATTGGCCAACTTCCTCTTCGCTAACATTCTTGAGCAGCTCAGGATCGTTGGTCCGATCAGATTTTCGGAGATCCAGTCCAAGCCCGAACAACACCTTGTCCCGCTGGCTCAGGTCGCCGATGACCTTGCGGGCCGGCGCGGGAAACCGTTTCACCAGGGTCGGCGTGGCAAGGATTTTCTCCTGCTCGGCGATCTCCGGATTCTCCAGGATATCAATGATTTCGTATTCACAAATCCCCTTCAGCTCGTTCTGACAGAGCAGGCGCAGGTTCATGACGGCATGTTGGGAAGCCAGGGAGCATCCCGTAATATAGAGACTCAAAATGCACTTCATATAGGTTGCCTCCCCGAGAACAGTCGCCTAAAGCCGGTGCGATAATACTCCACCAGCATGCCCATCATTTCGAGGGCAAACAGGCGGCTATCGGCGGCAAAGGTATAGGCGAATCCCCTGTCGAGGGTCCTCCTGATGACATCAAGTGATGCGGCATGAACGTCTATCATATCCCGGGGCGTCGCCCCAAGATTTCCAAGCTTCGTCGCCAGAACTTCCATGCCCGCATTCGGTTTGGCGATTTTCTTGGCAAGATGGTCAATGTACAGTTGGAGAAGGCCCTGATAGTCGGTCTGCAACTTGGCGAACAACGCCGCCTCGCGTTCCCGAATCGGCGAGACTCCGGCCATCGCCCGGGTCACCGGCAAGCCGACCGGCGCCGCGGACAGAGCATGATCGCTGCGCGCCACCATCCGTAGCAGTTTGGCCTGTCCCTCGCGATAGCGCCTGAGGGCGAATGACACGATGGTACGCAGGCTTTCCGGGGTCATCTTGGTCTTGCTGAGATAGTCCTGCGCCCCGGCATCGATGCATATGACGCCGATGCCGTCGTCATCGGAGCCGGTCAGAACCACGGTGGGAACCTCGGCGGCGGTGGCGACGATTTTCCGGAGGGTGTCGAGGCCGTTGGAGTCCGGAAGTGTCAGGTCGAGCAGAACCAGGTCGAACACCGAAGAGGCGAGATGAGCCACCGCGTCCCTGAGGGTCTCCACCGAAACGATTTCATAACGAACATCCGCCGCTGCCATCAGACTCGGCCGATGACCAGAGAATCACTCCGGTTGTCCTCGACCAGAAGCAGGCGACTGATGGTCCTCGGGGACTGCAACTCCATGCACTGTTCCTGACTGTGTGATGCGGCCAGCAACAAGCGATGTAGCGGGCAACCCGGGTCGAAGATTGGACAATACCGGGGATTTTCTGGGTTGTCCAGGACAATAGCAATGACCGAAAAAGAACACTTTTGTGCTCGATGAGCATCCCAAGAATATCATTTAAGTGCCGGATAAATGCGCTCGACTTGTGGGGTCTTTAGCTTGATCCGGGGAAGGCGGCCCGGCGCCGGGACGGAACCGTCCCGGCGCGCCCGCGTCTAGCGGCCGGCCGGCCGGGGCGCGGCGGCGGGCGGCGGGGTCTTGCGGCCCAGGCGGTCCTTCAGGCCTTGCACCAGCATGGTGATGTCGGCGCCATTAAGGAGAATGGCCCCGGTCCCGGCGACCTCGACCTTGTAGGTCCGGGCCTCACGGCCGGCGTCGTCCTTGGCCGGCAGGCCCATGACCTGAACCATGGTCAGCATCGAGAGCATGGTCCTGGTCTCTTCGGAGAGGGTATTTGGGCCCGGCGCCGGTTGCAGTTCCTTCATCGCGGCGTCGAAGCCGCGGATGGTCATATCGTATTGTGCGACCATGCCCATCGCCGCCGCGGCGTCGTATTGGGCCTGACCGGTCAGCTTGACCGTGGTCGCCGGGGTGTCGATGCCAAAGCGTTCGATGGTCAGGTGAGTGCCGGCCTCCGTCAGGGCGGCGTCGGCATCGGGCAGAAAGGCCTTCAGCGCCTGCTCGCCGCTGACGGTGTCCGGCGCCAGGGCCCGGTCGAGGGCCTGCCACAGGGCGTCATTGGGCAGATTGCGCGCGCTGAGGGAGAAGCGGGCGGCGGTGGGCAGGAATTCATGGAGGGTCGGCGGCGGCGTCACCGCCAGCGGGCCATGCTCGTAGGTGACCGAAAAGGTCGAGCGGCCCTGTTCGAGGCCGGCGAGCGCGGTCTGATAGTCGAAGGTCCCGAGGGATACCCCGGTCTCGATCATCGGCACTTTCACCATCAGATCGGCCAGATGGATGTGCAGGGCGGCACCGTCGAACAGATCGTGGAGGCGGGTCAGGTAATGGCGGGCCGAGATCAGGGGGCCGGGCTTGGCCTTGGCGTCGGGCGGCGGCGGTGCCGCGGCATCCGGGGCCACGGCCGGCGGGTTCGGCGTGCGCCGGCTGAGCGCGAGCGCGATGTCGAGTCCCGAGACCCGGCCATCGATCATCGCCGAGCCCAGGCGGACCATGTCATTGCCTTCGGCATACGGCACCACCACCGAGCCGAGGGCCAGGGCGACCGGACCACCCCACCGTCCGGGCTGGCTTTCGGCCAGGGCGCCGGTCAGGGAAAGGGTGGCGATGGTGATGGCGTGGCCGTCGGTGGGCGCGGTCAGGCGGAGATCGCGCAGGGAAACCTGCAACCCGGTCAGGGTATGGACTGCAGGTTGCCAGTGTCCCTCGATTTTCTGCGCGCCGAGCGCAATCTCCAGTTCGGGCCTGCCGGCCTTGTCGGCGAGGGTGAGGGCGGAGGGCAGGGCCAGGCTGAAAGCCCAGCCGCCGTCGGCTTCGGGCCGCAGATCGAGGATGAGGGTGCCAAGGGCGAGTTGCCGGCTGGTGCCGATGTGGGCGGTGACCTGCGGCAGTTCAGCGCGGTAGTGGTCGCCGGCGGGCGTGACCGTGACCGGCCCCTGCCACTGGCAGCGGAGCGGCAGAGAATAGGTCGCGAGCGGTTGGCAGGGGTCGGTGCTGAAGTCTGCCGCCAGTCGGGCCGCGGTTTCGGCGGTGATCGCCAAGGGCTCGGCGGCGTGCACGGCGCCGACCGAAATCCCCAGCAGGATGGCGCCGAGTATCGCTGTCATCCGGTCGCGGCTCATGAGTTTGGCTCCCCTCAGGTCTGATCGGGTGGTTATAGCAAAGAACGCAGCCGGTCGTGAGCCTGAAGCACAGGGACCGCGCCGCGGCGTCATGACGGCCCGGCATGGTCAGGGCGGCGCTGATGCCATGGCTGATGGTTCGGTGCCGGCGCGGCCGGCTTCGGCGCCGGGTCGCCCGATCCCCGCGTCGCTGCCGAAGCGGTGGCCCCCCGGGGGGGGCGCGGGCCGCTTGCGCCCGGCGATGATCAAACGTCCATTACATTAGGACTTACAGTCCTGAACAGACTCGTGATATACCAAACCGTCCTGGACAAACAGCCCTGATGGCGAACGCCACCGGTTGGGCGCGGTCCAGTCTCGATCAGTGACGGTTGTCAGGCCGATTTCATATATCGATTTTACCCCAGAGCGTCCCATGTCACACACTTATGATCAGCCACTACGGTCTGTTTCCTCTCTCGATTGTGGGGCGGCCGGCGTGGCGGTGCCGGTGATTCTGATCGAGAACGAAACCGGGCTGACCAAGGAGGTGATCCGCAAATGGGAGAGTCGCTACGGATTCCCGCGCCCTGAGCGCGACGAGAACGGCGACCGCATCTATCCGCCGGATCAGGTGGTGCGGCTGCGTCTGATCCGGCGGCTGCTTGGGGCCGGCATGCGTCCGGGCAAAGTCGTCGGCCTTGAACTGGAGACGCTGGAGCGGTTGACCGAGCAGATGTCCCTTGAGCCCCCGGGGACGACATCCGACGGCTTTCAACAGGTGCTCGACGCCTTGTCGGGGCACGATCTGCCGCGTCTGACCCACCTGCTGAAGGGGCAGCTGATCCGGCAGGGCCTGTCGGTGTTCGTGCGGGAAACCGTGGCGAGGCTCAATGTTCTGATCGGCGAATGCTGGCTGCGCGGCGAGATCAATATCTTCGAGGAACACCTTTATACCGAGGCGGTCTGCGACCTTCTTCATGAGTCGATCCGGACCGTGATCAATTTTTCGGGGTCGCCCCGGGTCTTGCTGACCACCGCCCCCGGCGAACTTCATACCATCGGCCTTCTCATGGCCAGCACGATCCTTTCCTTGGAGGGGGCTCACTGCATCAGCCTCGGCGCGCAGATGCCGGCGGTGGAAATCGTCACCGCGGCCAAGGGCTGCGCCATCGATGTCGTCGGCCTGTCCTTCAGCATCGCCCGTCCGGCCCGCGATGCGGCGCTGTTCCTGCGCGATCTTCGCGCGCGGCTGGATCCGGCGGTCGAAATCTGGGCCGGTGGAGTCGGCGTGTCGCGCCTGCGCCGGATGGACGGCGTGCGCTACATGCCGGACCTTGAAAAGGTCAGCCCGACCATCACGGCCTGGCGCAAAAGCCGGGCCGGCGCCGCGTCTTAAGCGGCCGGAAGGCCGGGCGCGGGGCTCAGGCGGCCAGCGGCGAGCGGCCGTCCATGAAGCCGTTGACCCGCATCGCCGTTGCCTCATCGAGACGGAATTGCAGGTGGGTGTCGGTCTCCGAGCGGCGGGCGATCCGGGCCTGGATCGGAGCGACGCCGGGAATCGTCAGTTCGACCGGAGAGCCCACCGGCAGATCGACCCGGGCTTCCAGGCTGGCGCCGCCGAGCGAGACATCGTGCATCCGGCAGTCGCGCCGCTGATCGGCCCAGCCGAGCCCGACCATGATGTCGACGGTCATCCGTTCATAGTGGCGGCGCTCGCCGGCATCGCGAATCGCGGTCAGGAAGGACTCGACCTCGGCGCTCAGGTCGCGGGCGGTTTCCGAGACGTGGCGGGACGAGGTCAGCACTTCGGCCGAAGCCCCGGTGGTATGCGCGATCGCCTCGGCGACGATCGCCAGCGCGGCGGCGGCTTCCTGCGTGCTTTGGGTGGCGGCCCTGGCGTTGCCGGAAATTTCCTGGGAGACGCCCTCCTGGCGCCGGGCCGCCTGGGCGATCACGCCGGTGGCCTGATTGACGGCGTCGATGGTCGCGCCGAACCGCTTGATCGTGCCCACCGCCTCCTCGGCCGCGTCCTGGATGCCCTGGATCTGCGAGCCGATGTCACCGGCGGCCCGGGCGCTCTGGCTGGACAGATTCTTGACCTCTCCGGCGACCACCGCGAAGCCCTTGCCGGCGTCGCCGGCCCGCGCGGCCTCGATGGTGGCGTTGAGCGCCAGCAGATTGGTCTGGGAGGCGATCGACTGGATCAGGCTGAGGATTTCCCCGATCCGGCCGGCCTTTTCGGCCAGGCTGCCGACGATGGCGTCAGAGCGCTCGGCCTCGTCGACCGCGGTGCGCATCACGCCGTCGGAGCGCTCGAGCTGCAGGGCGATCTCTTCGACCGTGCCCCGCAGCTTGCCCGCCTCGCCGGCGACGATATCGACCTTGCCGGCGGCGGTCCGGGTCGCCTCCGAGACGGTGGTCGCCTGCTGGGCCGCCCGCCGTGCCACCGCGGACATGTTCTCGGCAGTGCTCTGCATCGATGAGGCGGCGTCGGCCAGCATCGTCAGCACGCCGCTGACGCCGCCGCTGAAATCCTGGATCAACTGGTTGGCGGCGGCCTGCCGGCGACGCTTGGCCTCTTCCTCGTCGCGCCGGCGCCGGCGCAGGTTGTCCATGGCGATGGCGTTCTGGCGGAACACCTCCAGCGCCCGGGCCAGGGCGCCGATTTCATCCCGGCGGTCGGCATCGCGGATCTCGATCGCGGTGTCACCGTCGGCCAGACGCCCCATGCCGGCGACCATGCGGCCGACCGGACGGGTGATCGAAGCCGTGATCGACCAGGACAGCAGGATGCCAAGCACGAAGCCGCCGACGGCAAGGCTGATCGACAGGGCATTGGAGCGCCGGTAATGCTCCTCGCTGTGATGATAGAGCGAGCCGGCCTGCTGGCGCTGGAGGTCGAGCAGCGCGCGCAGCGGGGTCGCCGCCTTGCGGAATTCGGCGGTGCTGTCGCGGGCGAGGCGGCTGGCCGCGGCCTCCGGGTTCCCCGAAGCAACGGCGGCGACGACGCTGGTATAAAAGGCCGAAAGCGAGGCCAGCCCGGCATCGATGGTCCGGGCGAGGGCTTGTTCGTCCTCATCGAGCGGCGTGTTCCGGTAGGCCTGCCACTGGGAGGCCAATTCCTTGACGTGCTTTTGGAGTTCGACCGACAGTAGCGGCAGCTTCGCCGGATCGCGGCTGAGCAGGGCGTCGAAGGCGCGGATGCGCACCCGGTGCATGGTATCGGCGACGGCGCTGAGATGAGCCATGGCCAGGGTCTTGTCCTCGTAGACGTCCTGGAAGTCGTGGTTCATATCGGCCATGCCGCTGAGGCAGGCGATGCTGATCGCGGCGATGATCGCAAGCAGTGTCCCGGTCAAAATTGCGAGGCGAACACTGAAATTGACATTTCTCAACATAACCAGCTCCCCCTCGGTTCCTGAACCGGCCCGGGCAGAGCTTGCCAGGATGAACCGATCGAACAACGCGGAGTGACCATAAACCAGAACGAGTCCTGATGGCCATTATATAGGTGGTTTATCGCGGCGTGGTCTATCCATTTTATACGACAACTATCTGTCGGCCCTGCTCCATCAGAAAAGCGAAGTCCAGTACAGATAATAGAATATTAACCATGGCGTCAAATCACTGGTTGACTTCGAGAAATGGTGATGCCGGTGCCGCGGCCTCAGCTGCGCACGGCGCCGCCGTCGACGGCCTCCAGGTTGAAGGCGGCGGCGAGCAGGGCCTGGGTGTAGGCGTCGCTGGGTGCCGAGAAGATGCGCTCGGTCGGCCCCTGTTCGACCACCCGGCCGTCCTTCATCACGATCACCTCGTTGGAGAGCGCGCGCACCACCTTGAGGTCGTGGCTGATGAAGAGATAGGCGAGGCCGTGGCGGGCCTGGAGGTCGCGCAGCAGATCCACGATCTGGGCCTGGACCGACATGTCGAGTGCCGAGGTCGGCTCGTCGAGCACGACAAAACGCGGCTTGAGCGCCATGGCGCGGGCGATGGCCACCCGCTGGCGCTGGCCGCCGGAAAATTCGTGGGGGTAGCGATGGCGGGTGGCGGGATCGAGTCCGACCTCTTCGAGCGCGGTCGCGATCATCGCCTCGCGCTCGGCCGGGCTGCCGAGCCGGTGTATCTTCAGGCCCTCGGCGATGATGTCGCCGATCGAGAGGCGGGGACTGAGGCTGCCGAACGGATCCTGGAACACGACCTGAATCTGCCGGCGCAACGGCCGCATCGCCGCCCGGCTCCAACCCTGGATGTTTTGGCCGTCGAAGCGGATCGCGCCCTGGCTGGCGGTGAGGCGCAGCAGGGCGAGGCCGAGGGTGGTTTTGCCCGAACCCGACTCGCCGACCACGCCCACGGTGTGACCGGCCCGCACCCGGACGCTGATGCCGTCCACGGCCCGGATGTAATCGACGGTGCGCCGCAGCAGCCCCTTGCGGACCGGGAAGTGAACCTTGATATCGTCGCCGGCCAGCACCTCGGGGGCGTCGTCGGGCGGAGCCGGCGGCTGGCCCTTGGGCTCGGCGGCGAGCAGGCGGCGGGTATAGGGGTGAGCGGGGGCGGCAAACAGGCTAGCCACCTCTGCCGCCTCCACCACCAGCCCCTCCGACATCACACAGACCCGGTCGGCCATCTTGCGCACGATGCCGAGATCGTGGGTGATCAGCAGCAGCGCCATGCCGAAGCGGCGTTGCAGGTCTTTGAGGAGGGCCAGAATCTGGGCCTGGATCGTGACGTCGAGGGCGGTGGTCGGCTCGTCGGCGATCAGCAGATCGGGCTCGTTGGCCAGGGCCATCGCGATCATTACCCGCTGGCGCTGGCCGCCCGATAGCTCGTGGGGAAAGGCGCCGAGCCGTTGTTCGGCGTTGGCGAGGCCGACCAGGGTCAGGAGGTCGAGCGCCCGCGCCCGCGCCGCCGCCCGGCCCAGTCCCTTGTGGACATAGAGGGTCTCGGTGATCTGGCGCTCAATGCTGTGGAGCGGGTTGAGCGAGGTCATCGGTTCCTGGAAGACCATGGCGATACGGTTGCCGCGGACGTCGCGCAGCACCGGTTCGGGTGCGCCCACCAGCTCGGTGCCGCGAAAGCGGATGCTGCCCGACGGGTGGCGGGCCTGGGGGTAGGGCAGCAATTGCAGGATCGAGAGGGCGGTCACCGACTTGCCCGAACCGGACTCGCCGACCAGGGCCAGGGTCTCGCCGGGCCGGACCTCGAAGGAGATGCCCCGCACCGCCGGAACCTCGGCGCCCGAAACCTGGAAACTGACGGCAAGATCGCGAACGGAGAGCAGGGCGGGCATCGGGGCTGAGGTCCTAAAGCGTTTCGACATGGTGGGCGACGCGGTCCATTTCCGCTTCGACCCGGGCTGCCAGCCCGACCACCTCGGGCCAGGGCAAGGTTTCGGCGGCGGTCTCCAGGCGGTGGGCGGCCTCGGCGAGGCCGCGGGCTCCGGCGGTGCGCGAGGAGCCCTTGAGATTGTGGGCGCAATCCCGCACCGCCCGCGGCAGCCGGCCGGCAATCGCGGTGGCCAGCTCGGTGCAGATGTGGCGGCTGACGGTGACGAAGTCGCCGAACATCTCGCGGATCAGCAGCGGATCGTCGCAGCAGAGTGCCGCCATCGCGCTGTCGTCGATGGGCGAGGGCACCGGTGGCGGCGGCGGCGGCTTTGGCGAGGCCGCGGCGGCGGCCGGCCCGGCGGGCGGGGGTTTGCCGGCGGGCAGCCAGCGCTCGACCGTGGCCTGAAGTTTGCTGAGCTGCAGCGGCTTGCACAGATAATCGTCCATGCCGGCGATGCGGAAGCGCTCGGCTTCGCCTTCGAAGGCGTTGGCGGTGATGGCCACGATCGGCAGCCGCCGGCCGGTGGCCCTCTCGCGTTCGCGGATGCGCCGGGTCAGTTCAAAGCCGTCCATCTCGGGCATGTGGCAGTCGGTCAGCAGCAGGACGTAGTCCTTGGTTCCGATGGCCTCCAGCGCCTGCTTGCCGTCGTTGGCCATGTCGACCGCAAGGCCCATGGTCGCGAGTTGCATCGAGATCACCCGCCGGTTGATGGCGTTGTCCTCGGCCACCAGCACCAGCGGTCCGGCGGGCTCGGGGCGTGCCGGGGCGGCCGGGCGGCGGGGTGCCGGCGCGTCGGTGGCCCGGCGGCTGGGATGGTCGGGCTCGGGGCTGCGGGCGCGGCCGGCAGTGGCGTCGGTCTCGGCGGGCAGGCGCCCGGCGGCGGTGGCCACCGCGCGGATCAGCGCCGCACGCCGCACCGGCTTGATCACGGTCAGCGCGGCATCCGAAGCGCGGGTGCGGCGAATCTTGCCGTCTCCCGAGCGCTGGGCGATCAGCACGGTCGGAATGGTGAAGCCGCCCTGGCCGAGGATCAGCGCTTCGCGCACCGCCACCACCGAGGCCTGATAGAGCCGGCCGTCGATCACGGCGACATCGAAGGGGCGCCCGGCTGCGAGAGAGGAATGGGCGCTGTTGAGCAGGCCGTGGCCGTCGGTGCTGCCGATCACCCGCGCCCCCGCGGCTTCGAGATAGCCGGTCAGGAAGCCGCGGGCGGTGGCGTCGGCGACGGCGAGGGCGATGGTCAGGCCGGCGAGCGGCATGGTCTTCGCTGTGCCGGTGCTCCGCCCCGGTTCCGGAGCCGCGACCGCGAGGCTGGCCAGGAAGGTGAAGGTCGAACCATGGCCGACGCGGCTGTCGACCTCGACCGTGCCTGCCATCATCTCGGCGAGGCGACGGCAGATCGAAAGCCCGAGGCCGGTGCCGCCAAAGCGCCGGGCCGTCGACTGCTCGGCCTGGGCGTAGGGCTGAAACAGAATCGCCTGAACCTCGGCCGGGATGCCGATGCCGGTATCGGTGACGCGCATGCGGATACGGGCGCGCCCGCTGCCGGCATCGTCCGGCCGCGCCGGCGTCCCGTCGAGATCGACGCGCAGAATGACCCGGCCGTGCTCGGTGAACTTGAGCGCGTTGCCGCCGAGATTGAACAGAATCTGGCGCAGGCGCAGCGGATCGCCGATCAGCGCCGGTGGAATCGCGGGATCGACGTAGGTCAGCAGGTCGATGTCCTTGCGCCAGGCACTGGGGGCCAGGGTTTCGGCCACGCCTTCGACGATGGCGGCCAGGGAGACCGGCACCGCCTCCAGCACCAGCTTTTCCGCCTCGATCTTCGAAAAATCGAGAATGTCGTCGATGATGCGCAGCAGCGCGGTCGCCGATTCGCGAATCGTCGACACGGTTTCCGACTGCTGGGGGTCGAGTTGGGTCCGCTCCAGCAGTTCCAGCATCCCGAGCACGCCATTCATCGGCGTGCGGATTTCGTGGCTCATGGTGGCCAGGAAGGCCGATTTGGCCCGGGTCGCCTGCTCGGCCTGATTCTTGGCGGCGTTGAGGTCGGACTCGGTCTGCTTCAGGCGCGAGATGTCGTGAATCCAGCCGAGATAGCCCCGTTCGCCGGCAAAGCCGCGGGGGTCGCCCGAGAGCAGCGCCCAGAAGCTCGAGCCGTCGGCCCGGCGCAGCCGCAATTCGGTGTCGCGCATCGCCTCGCCGCGGGCGATCCGCCCGGCGTAGCGGCTGCGCTCCTCGGCTTCGACCAGCAGATCGGGCATGGCGGTGCCGATCAGGCTCTCCTGATCGCGGCCGAACAGCTCGGCGAAGCGACGGTTGGCGAAGGTCAGGCCGCCATCACTGGTCATGGCGCCGACGCCGACCGGGCTGCTCTCGAGAATCGCCCTCAGGTGCTCGCGGCTGTCGAGCAACTCGCGGGTGCGCTCGGCGACCTTGGTCTCGATCGAGACAATGTGCTCATAGGAGCGCAGAGCGGCGATAATCGAGATCACCAGATCGTCGGCGGTGAGTTCGGCCTTGGAGCGGTAATCGTTGATGTCGTAGTCGAGCACGACCTGCCGCTGCGGCGCCTGTCCCGGCTGGCCGGTGCGCAGGATCAGGCGGATATCGCTGTTGTGCAGTTCGCGCCGGATGTCACGCACCAGATGCAGGCCGGCGTAGTCATCCTCCATCACGACATCGATCAGGGCGACGGCGATGCCGGGGTCATGCTCCAGGTACTGGATCGCCTCGGCGGCGGAATAGGCACTGAGCAAGGTCAGCGGCCGGTTGCGATAGTGCAGGTCCGAGAGGATCAGCGCCGTCATCGAGTGGACGTCGGGCTCGTCGTCCACCACCAGAATCTCCCACGCTTTCTCACGGCCGCGACCGCGGCCGGAGTCGGTCTCGTCGGCGAACTGGATTTCCTCGTCGGTGTCCGGATTCCCCTCGGGGCTGCCGGGCTGGTCTCGGGTCATTCTTCAGGCGTCTCCCCTGACTTGCCCTCGTTCATCTCCTGATCCTCGCCGGCACGAGGCGGTGCCTCGCGGGGAAAGCGGATATGGAAGGTGGTGCCTTCACCCTCCACGCTGTCAACGGTTATTCGGCCCCCCAGCGACTGGGTGACGAGGTTGAAGACGATGTGCAGACCGAGGCCGCTGCCGCCCGAGCCGCGCCGGGTGGTGAAGAAGGGCTCGAAGATGCGGTCACGCGCCGTCGCCGGGATGCCCTTGCCGTCATCGCTGAAGGCGAGGTCGATTTCGCCGCCCCCGGCTTCGGCCGCGACCCTGATCGTGATCGTGCCCGTGGGCTTGGCCTCGAAGGCGTGGTCGAGGGCATTCATCACCAGATTGGTCACGACCTGGGAAAAGGCGCCGGGATAGCCGTTGATGGCGATGCCGTCGGGGCAGATGACGATGACCCGGTGCGGCGTCGTGCGCAAGCGCGGCCCGAGGCTGGTCACGACTTCGGTAAGATAGGTCTTGAGGTCGAACCGGCGCAGCTCGGCGCTGGCCTGATCGACCGCCACGTGTTTGAAACTGCGGATCAGCTCGGCGGCCCGGCTGAGATTGCCCGACATCAGGCGCGTCGACTCAACGGCGGCGGCGCCATAGGCCAGCAGTTCGGACTTCTTGAGGGCGCCGCCCTCCAGCGCCTTGACCAGTTCGCGGGTGCGGGTGGTCAGGTGGCTGGCGCAGCTGTAGGCGATGCCGACCGGGGTGTTGATCTCGTGGGCGATGCCGGCGACCAGCAGGCCGAGAGAGGCCATCTTCTCGGCCTGAACCAGACTGGCCTGGGTTTCCTTCAACTCGGCGTAGGCGCGCTCGGTGGCCTGCATCGCGGCCAGGGTTTCCTCGGTGGCCCGGGTCTCGGCGGTGACGTCGGTGTAGGTGCAGACGAAGCCGCCCATGAACAGCGGGTTCGAGCAAATCTTGATCACGGTGCCGTCGGGCCGGCGGTGGTTGAAGATAAAGTAGTCGTTGGGCAGCCGGTCCCAGAGGTGAGCCAACTCGTTGGCCCCGGTGGCGCCGTTGAACTCGCCGCGTTCGATCTGGCACTGGGTCATCTCGTCGAAGGTCGGGCGCTTGACCAGGACCTTGAGCGGCACGTTGAGCAGGTCGGCGGCCCGCCGGTTGAAGGTGACCAGCCGCAGGTCCTTGTCGAACATCACGATGCCCTGGTCGACGTTCTCCAAGGTCGCCTGAAGGATCGCGCGCTCGGCGGCGAGGTCCAGTTCGGCCTGCTTGCGTTCGGTGACGTCGGCGATGATGCCGGTCAGGCGGAGGGCGATACCACGCTCGTCCCGGAGCGCGGTCGCCCGGTCCTCGACCCAGAGACTGCGGCCGTCCTTGGCGCACAGGCGGTAGACATTGCTGTAGGTCCGGCTTTCCCCGGCGATGTGGCGCTGCGACTCGGCCAGCACCCGTTCGCGGTCCTCGGGATGGATCAGCCGTTCGAGGGTAGCGGCCGACATCGGCAACTCATCGCCGGCATAGCCGAGGATCGCCGGGAACTCGGCCGACCACCAGACTTGACCGCTGGTCAAATCCATGTCCCACACCGAGGAGCGGGTGGCGGCGATGGCGAGGCTCAGCCGCTCCTCGCTTTTCCGCAGCGAGACCTCTTCGTAGGCCAGCTTGACCAGGAGGCGGTTGTAGGCGGCGATGACGTTGCCGAGTTCGTCATTGGACTGCCACTCCACCAGCTCGCGCCGGCCCTTTTGTTCGGCGGCCCGGATCGAGGCGATCAGCCGCGCCAGCGGAATGCCGATCGTGAGGCGGAAGGCCAGCAGCGCCGTCACCACGGTTACCACCAGCAGCATCACCAGCAGCCAGACCGCGGTGACGATATCGTCGCGCAGCAGGCCATCAGCGGCTTCGAAGCCATAGCGCAGGGTCAGGCGGCCGAGTGGCTGCTGGTCGTCGCCGACAATCTGCCGGGTCACCCGGGGTGCGGTCTCGGGCAGGGTGCAGCCGGCGCGTGGCCAGGACTGGGTACTGTGGGCGCGGTCGTCGCTGATCTCAATACAGCGGATGTCGCGGTTGACCGCCATCGCGGACAGGATCGAGCGGGTATTATGGCTGTCGGTGGCCCGGAGGCTGCGCTCCAGCGCGATGGCGTTGATCTCGGCGATCGCCGTCACCCGGTCGGTGATGCCTTTGCGCAACTCGGTCGATTTGGTGAAAAAGAATACCGTCGCGAACGCCAGTGTCGATACCGCGAGAATCGGGATCAGAATCAGCAGGAATTTGGCCCAGGCCGCCGGAATCCGCGTCCACATGGCGCTGCCGATCGTCGCCACCACCGGTGTCTCCTCTGGTCTCGGGGGCGGCGGACCCCATCGGCCCGCCGGCCCGCGCAGGCGCAGCCTGAGCTGAACTCCAAGAGACGCTATATCAGATAGCGTGCCGGCTGTCGCGGGCCGGCGCTGCCCGCTGCCGCTTTGTTCTCTTTCCGACCTTAGATTGTGTCTTACACCATTTTTGGAGTCGCAATTGACTGCCGGCTGGCTTATAAGCGTGTGGTAATATTTTAAAAGCTGTGAAATCTGACCTCTATCACTTCACAACACTGTAAAATTATCCGCAACGACGCGGGCCGATCTCGGTGACCGAGGCCGGAAGTCTCTGGAGGCTGAAATGGCGGTGCGTTTGACGATCGGGAAGAAACTGTCCCTGATATTCGTGTTGTTTCTGGTGCCCCTCGGCTATCTGCTCTACAGCCTGATCGCGGAGAAAGATATTTCGATCGATTTCGCCCGCAAGGAAGTTATTGGCGACCACTATATCGACGTGCTGCGCGACCTCGAACTGGCGCTGCACCGGCTGGCGCCGGGGCCGGCGACCGAGCGCTTGCGCCGGGCGCTGGCGGCGGCGGCCGAGGCCGAGCGCAGCCTGGGCGAGGGCATGGACAGTGCCACCTTGGCGGCGACCCTGCAAAAAGAGGGCAAAGCGGTGACCGCCGGGGCCGGCGCCAGCGACGGCGAAGCGGCGCGCAAGGTGCTGCGCGATCTGATCGGCCGGGTTGGTGATCAGTCGAATCTGATCCTCGATCCCGACCTCGACAGCTTTTATGTCATGGATGCGGTGGTGGTGAAACTGCCCGATCTCGCCGACCGGGTGGCCGGGTTGATCCGGCTCGGTCTGACGATCCAGGCCAAGGGGCAACTCGATGCCGACGACCGCACCGAATTCCTGATTCAGCGCGGCGGCCTCGAATCGACTATCGAGGGGCTGGAGAGTTCGGTGTCGGCGGCCTATCGCGGCAATGCCGACGGCAGCCTCAAGACTGCGCTCGACCCCGACTATCATGCCGCCAAGCGGGCGCTCGACGGCGTCGTGCCGGTGATCAGCGCCGCCGTGATCACCTCGGGCGGGAAGGGCATCGACGCTGCCGCGCTCAGGGGGCTCGAAGAGCAGACCCTGGCCGCGGTGGAACAGCTGTGGAAGACCGCCTCGATGCAGCTGGAACGGCTGCTGGTGGCGCGGATCGACGGCTTTTACGCCAAGATGGCAACGACGCTGGGCGTCGCGGCCCTGCTGTTTCTGCTGGCCTGGGGGATTGGCTTCGGAGTGGTGGTGACCGATGTCACCCGGCCGGTGCGGGCGATCACCGCCGCGATGCGCCGGCTCGCCGCGGGCGATCTTGATGTTGCCATTCCGGGCGCCGGCCGGCGCGACGAACTCGGCGAGATGGCTTCGGCGGTGGCGGTGTTCAAGGAGAACGCCGCCGAGGTCGCGCGCTTGTCGGCCGAGGGTGAGGCGTTGCGCCGGCGGGCGCAAGACGAGAAGCAGACCATGGTGCTGCAGCTCGCCGATTCGTTTGAGGGCAAAGTGCTGGGCGCGACCGATGCCTTCCGCACCAGCGCCGCCCGGATCATCGAGGCGGCCAAGACCATGGGCCAGCGCTTGGGGCGGGCCGGCAACAGCTCGCTCCAGGCCTCGGCGACCACCGAGCGGACCACCCGCAACGCGGCCGAACTCGGTGAGGCGGTTCAGGGGCTGGCGGCCATGGTCGCCGAGGTGCGCGACCGCTTCAAGGAATCGCTCGAGATTGCAAACCGCGCGCTGGCAGAAGCCGAATCCGCGAGAGCCACCGTCGGCGGGCTGTCGGTGGCCGGCGACCGAATCGGCGAGGTCGTGACGCTGATTTCCAATATCGCCAGCCAGACCAACCTCTTGGCCCTCAATGCCACCATCGAGGCCGCCCGGGCCGGCGACGCCGGCAAGGGCTTTGCGGTGGTCGCGACCGAGGTCAAGAATCTGGCCGGGCAAACCGCTCGCGCCACCGGTGAGATCTCGTCCCAGGTCGCCGACATCCAGGTGTCGACCCGCAGCGCTGTCACCGCGATCAGTGAAATCGGCCAGACCATCGACACCATCGGCCGCATTGCCGGTGCCGTCGCGGAGGCGGTCGAGCGCCAGGACGAGGCGACGCGGGAGATCATCGGCATCGTTGCCCAGGTTGCGGTCGATGCCGAGGACTTCAGTCAGCGTTTCTCCGAACTTGCCAAAAATTCGGCGGCCTCCTACGGTTCGGCGATCCGGGTGATCTGGGCGGCCAAGGATCTCAGCCAACCGACCGACATGGTGGTCGAGGACCTGGGCGAACTGCTGACCACCCTCAGAGCGGGCTGACCGCCGAGGGATGAATCGACGCAGCGGGCTTGAGGGGCAGGCTGGCTTAGGCTAGTGTGTCCGGGATCAAGGTAAACGGGGGAGAGAGAGTCTTTCCCCAGGGACTATTGAACGGGGAATACAGGACCTCGTCGGAAACAAGGGCTCGGCGGCCGGAGGGTCCGGTGGTCGGAACGATCCGGACGGCGACGGCGATGTGGCGAAAGTGAGGACACGATGGAGTTTCAAGCGCGCAACCTGCCAGATGCAATAGAAGCGCGTCTTACCGGGCGGCTGGAGTTCACCGACCATGACCGCCTGCGTGACATCGTGGCGTTGTTGGACGGCCCCAACCTGCGACGGTTCGTGGTCGATGTTTCAGGGCTGGATTTCATCGATTCCGCGGGACTGGGGATGATCCTGATCCTCCAGGAAGAGGCGGAGCAAAAGAATATCATACTGGTCGTGCGCGGGCCGCGCGACGACGTCAAGCGCTCGATCGATCTCGCGAAGATCGGCGAAATCGTGACCATCGAGTATTAGTGAGGCGGGAATCATCACCACCCCATTCTGCGTCGTTCCCGACCTGATCCCGGCCGATTCGGGAGGGCGGTGCGCCGCGCGTTACAGCGCGTTCGGCGAGGGTGACGACGTGTTGCCGGAGGAGGGCCGGTTCCGCCGGATCCTCCTGGTGTCTGATGTCGACCGCGACGAGCTGGCGGCAAGTCTCGGCAGCCCGGGCGCGGTGGTGGTTGAAGCCGAGGACGGCGAACCGCCCGCCGGCGATTGGGCGGCGGTCGTCGTTCCGGCCGACGGTTTCTATCTCTCTCTCAGCACCGCGACGGCCTTTTCGCTGCAGGTTGCGCTGCTGGTCGGGGCGGTGCTGGCCGCCCGCACCGCGCTGACCGCCGAAAAGCGCTCCGTGGTCGAGCTTTGCCTCCAGGAGGCGATGGCGAACGCCGTGATTCATGGCAACCTTGGCATCTCAAGCACGGCCAAAGACCACCCGGAAGGCTACCGGGTGTTCAGCCAACTGGTCAACGGCCGGCTCAGCGACCCGGCGCGGCGCGGCCGGCGCATCGAGGTTTTCGTGCGCTGGAGCAGTCTCGCTCTCGACATCAGCGTCGTTGATCAGGGCTCCGGGTTTGATGTCGCGAGACTGCCCCCGGAAACCGTCAGCGCCAGCCGTTCGGGCCGGGGCTTCGTGTTCATGCGGGCGCTGGCCAACCGGGTCGCGGTTACCGATGGCGGGCGTTGCACCTCCTTGCGCTTTGAACTCTGACCGGAGGTGCGGCATGACCATTTCCCTCGACAACAGCCGCGTATTGATTGTTGACGATAATGAGTTCAACCGGAAGTCGCTTTCGCTGCTGCTGTTACGCAGTGGCATCCGCAATCTTGAGTTTGCGGTTGACGGCGTCGACGGCCTCGCCAAGACCGACAGCTTCCGGCCCGACCTGATCCTGCTCGACGTGGCCATGCCCCGGATGGATGGGCTGGAGATGTGCCGGCAGCTGCGCGCCAGCGCCCGCCATTCCGACCTGCCGATCCTGTTTCAGACCGCGCTCGACAGCGACGAGGAGCAGGTGGCCTGCTTCAAGGCCGGGGGCAACGATTTCATCAGCAAGCCGATCAAACCGGGCGAATGCGTCGCCCGGGTCCGCCATCAGCTGGAGCGGCGCAAGCTCTTCAACGACCTCACCGCCTTTCGCGAGCGGGTGCAAAAGGAGTTGCAGCACGCACACGCCATGCAGATGTCGCTGCTGCCCGAGCCGCGCCGGGTCGCCTCGATCGGTGCCGGCTATGGCCTGGGCATTTCCAGCCATTTCGAAACCTCGTCGGAGCTGGGGGGCGATCTTTGGAGCGTCTTTGAGCTTGATCAGCACCGGGTCGGCTTCATGATCGTCGACTTCGCCGGCCATGGCATCACCGCCGCCATCAACACCTTCCGTCTTCACACCCTCTTTGAGCGGATTCCCGCCCGCGATCTCGAACCGGCCGAGTGGCTGACCGAACTCAACGCCTCGCTCAAGGACGTGTTGCCGACCGGCCAGTTCGCCACCGCTTTCTATTGCATCCTCGACAAGCGCAGCAACGTGCTGACCTTCGCCGGCGCCGGCGCGCCCAACCCGATCCTCTGCGTTGATGGCGAGTTGACCCTGCTCGATTCGGCGGGGATGCTGCTCGGCATCTCCCGGCGCGCCAAGTACCGCAATCAGGAGGCGATCCTGCCTCCGGGCGGCGCGCTGCTGCTCTATAGCGATGCTCTGATCGAATGCCGGGATGCCGATGGCATTCCCTTCGGCCAGGACGCGGTGCTGGAGGTGGTCGGCGCCATCGCCGCGCGCCGGCCCGCCGATCCGGTGGAGGCGCTGCTCCAGCCCTTCCTCGCCCGCATCTCCCGGCCGCTCCGCGACGATCTGACCCTGATCTGGATCAACCGGCGATAGGGACGGTTTTGCCCCGGTATTGGGATCGCCGCTGAGGTCGCGGTACCGGTGTCCCACGGTCTCCGCGAGCCTACTCGCTTTCGGCCAGTTCCTCGACGGCGGCGCGAATCGCGCGCAGCAGATGCGGGTTGGGTTCGGCCGGTTCATCGAACTCCGGGTCGTCGGGGACAAGGCGGCGCTTGGCTTCGCGGGCGGCTTCGATCAGCAGGAAGCCAAGGCTGGGTTCGCCGAGGTCGCGCACGAGATCGCAGAGATCGGGGCGGCTGAGCGCGGCGGCATCGATCCGCACCATGATCGGCATCGCCGGTCTCGCCGGTATTGCCGGCGGTGGTGGGAGAGGCGTTGGCGCCGACTCGGGACTTCCCGCCGTCGCGGCCTCCGGTTCCGGCGGCGGCTGTGCCCGGCCGCGGCGGCGGCGGCGGGGTTCGGTGGCCGGCAGGGCATCGAACAGGCAGGCCTGACGGTCGGGGGGCGCGGCAGCGGCCATCATCTCGGGACTCCTTCTCTGTTCATGTTTTATTCTAAACGGCGCGCCGGATTTGTCGAGTCCGATTGACAGCGGCCGTTGCCGGCAGTCAGGCTCGGGTCGGGCTCGAAGGGGGAAAGCGGCATGGCGGTGACCGGCGTTGTGGTCGGCATGAAGACCGAGGCGGCCTGTCTCGCGCCGCTGGGCGCGGCCGTCAGCGTCGTTTGCTCCGGTGCGCGCTCGGAGTTCGCACGGGCGCGGGCCGAGGCGCTGGTGGCGGCCGGGGTGACCGGACTGCTCAGCTTCGGCATTGCCGGGGCGCTGGTGGCGGGACTAGCCCCGGGGACGCTGCTGCTGCCGCGGGCGGTGGTGGTGCCGGGGCAGGGCGGCGGTGAAGGTGCCGGGCGTGCGGTGTCCGCCTCCTGGCACCGGCGGGTCGCGGGCCTCGCAGCGGCGGCCGGCCTGCCGCTGCTGACCGATGTCACCCTTGCCGGCAGCGACGGTGCGGTCACCGGGGCCGGCGCCAAGGCGACGCTGGCCCGGACCAGCGGCGCCGCGGCGGTGGACATGGAAAGCCACAGTGCCGCCGAGGTCGCGGCCCGGCATGGTTTGCCGTTTCTGATCCTGCGGGCGATTGCCGATCCCGCCGACCGTGGGATTCCCGCCCCGGCGCTGGCTGGCCTCGGACCCGACGGCGAGACCCGGCCGGGTGCGGTGGCGCTCAGGCTGCTGGCGGCGCCGTGGACGCTGCCGGCGCTGCTTCGGCTCGCTGCCGACAGCCGGTCCGGCCTCGCCGCCCTCAGCGCCGCGGTATCAGCCCTTGGCCCGGCGGGCTTCCGGGCCCTTTGAGTCGGCAATCGCCTCGGAGACCACCTTGTCAAAGAGGTATTCGGCCGGGCGCTGGTTTTCGAGCGGGATTTCCGGCGCCATCTCGCCCGCGGTGCGCACGCCGCGCAGCGCGACCAGCGCCGCTTTCAGAGGATGGGCGGCGGCATCGGCGGCGGCGGTGGGCTCGTAGCCGCAGTGGGCCATGCAGTCGGCGCATTTTTCGTAACGGCCGGTGCCGAAGCTGTCCCAGTCGGTGGTTGCCATCAGCTCGGCGAAGCTCCTGGTCGTGCCCTCGTTGATCAGATAGCAGGGGCGCTGCCAGCCGAAGACGTTGCGGGTCGGATTGCCCCAGGGGGTGCAGAGATAGTCCTGGTTGCCGGCCAGAAAGTCGAGATAGAGGCTGGAATGGGTGATGTTCCAGCGGCGGTCCCTGCCGATGCGGAAGACTTCGCGGAACAGCTCCTTGGTCTTGCGCCGGTTGAGGAAATGCTGCTGGTTGGGCGCGCGCTCATAGGCATAGCCGGGCGCGATCGTCGTGCCCTCGACCCCGAGGTCGCGCACGAAATCGAGGAAGGCCGCAATGTCGGCGGCGGGCACGCCATCGTAGAAGGTGGCGGCGCAGTTGACCCGAAAGCCCCGGGCCAGCGCCGCCTTGATGCCGCTGACCGCGCGCTCGAAGGTGCCGGGCTGGCAGACCGAGCGGTCGTGATGCTCTTCGAGGCCGTCGAGATGGACCGAGAACGAGAGGTAGGGGCTGGGGGTGAAGAGGTCGAGCCGCTTTTCCAGCAGGAGCGCGTTGGTGCAGAGATAGACGTATTTGCGCTTGGCCACGATTCCGGCGACGATCTCACCGATCTCCTTGTGCAGCAGCGGCTCGCCGCCGGGGATCGAGACCACCGGGGCGCCGCATTCGTCCACCGCCGCCAGGCACTCGGCGACGCTGAGCCGCTTGTTGAGCACGCTGTCGGGATAATCGATCTTGCCGCAGCCGGCGCAGGCGAGGTTGCAGCGAAAGAGCGGCTCCAGCATCAGCACGAGCGGGTAGCGCTTGCGGCCCATCAGGCGCTGCTTGACGATATAGGCGCCGATAGCGGCCTGTTGCCTGAATGGAACGCCCATCGGAGCCTCCTTGCCTTGCGGTATGTGCCGTGATGGCGGTGATGTTGGGCCGGTCCCGGAGTTACCGGTCGGCCGCGGTGACCAGTTCGTCGGGCAGCTTGAAGTGGATGTTTTCCTCGATGCCCGAGAGGAATTCGACGGTGATCGGGCGCAACTCGGCCAAGCGGCTGACCAGTTCCTGGACCAGATCCTCGGGCGCCGAGGCCCCGGCGGAAATGCCGACGGTCTTGACGCCGTCCAGCCACTCGGGCTTCAGCGCCGTGGCGTCCTCGACGAGATAGCTCGGCTTGGCCATATCCGCGCCGATTTCGCGCAGCCGGTTGGAATTGGAGCTGTTGTGGGCGCCGACGACCAGGATCAGATCGACCAGCCCGACCAGATCGCGCACCGCGCTCTGACGGTTCTGGGTCGCGTAGCAGATGTCCTTGACGTCCGGGCCGACGATGTGGGGAAAACGCTGCTTGAGCGCCGCGATGATGTCGCGGGTGTCGTCAACGCTGAGGGTGGTCTGGGTGACGTAGGCGATGCGCTCGGGGTGGGCGGGCTGGATGCGGTCGACATCCTTGACCCCCGAGACCAGATGCACGGTGCCGTCGATCTGGCCCATCGTGCCCTCGACCTCGGGATGGCCGGGATGGCCGATCAGCACGATGTCGTAGCCGCGGCCGGCGTAACGCTGGCCTTCCTTGTGGACCTTGGTCACCAGCGGACAGGTGGCGTCGATGACGTGGAGCAGCCGCCCCGCGGCATCGGTCTCGACGGTACGGGCGACTCCGTGGGCGGAAAAGATGGTGACCGCACCCTCGGGGATATCGTCGACATCCTCGACAAAGAGTGCGCCGCGCCCCTTGAGACTTTCGACCACCCGCTTGTTGTGAACGATCTCGTGACGGACATAGACCGGCTTGCCGTACTTTTTGAGCGCCCGCTCGACGATCTCGATCGCCCGCTCGACTCCGGCGCAAAAGCCGCGCGGCTGGGCCAGGATGACGTGCAGCGGCTCGGCGCCGTTGGGGTGGGTGGCCATGGTGCGTAGGTCTCCTGTCCGCGACTCCCGGTGCCGGCTGGTGCGGCGGAAAGGTAGGTAGCATAGCCATTGGGCCAACGCCAGCCGGGGTGTCGCGATGGCTGGCCTGTTTCACGGCCGGGGGTCACCTTGGTGACGGCGGCGTTTTCGTGACCGAAACGTCACGGCGGGCGGCAGAGGTGCCGCCGGGCGCGACATGCCTTGACGCCACCGGTCCCAGCGTGATTTTTTGCTTCCCCACCGCGCCGGAGTGCCGGCCCCGCCCGGTTCTGCCGGGTCCGGCCGGGTCCGCAGCATCGGGATTGCGCGATCCGGTCGGCCGCGGAAATGGCGGGGTCGGAGGACTCTTCGTAACAGAAACCTCAACCGTATCGAGGCATAGGGTGGCTTCAGCGTTGGAACAGGCGATGGCGCGGGCGGCGTCACTGGTCGAGTCGGCGATCGACCGGCTGCTGGTGCCGACCGTGCGCTCCGAGGCGCCGTTATGGGATGCCATGCGCTACGGCTCTCTGGCCGGCGGCAAGCGGCTGCGGCCGTTTCTGGTGCTGGAGAGCGCGCGGCTGTTCGCGGTCGCTGAGGAGCACGCGCTGCGCACCGGCCTCGCGGTCGAGTTGATCCATTGCTACTCGCTGATCCACGATGATCTGCCGGCGATGGACAACAGCGATCTGCGCCGCGGCCGCCCGACCGTGCACAAAAAATTCAACGAGGCCGTGGCGGTGCTGGCCGGCGACGGCCTGCTCACGCTGGCTTTCGAGGTGCTGGCTCATCCGGCGACCCATCCCGACCCCGCGGTGCGGGTGGCGCTGGTGGCGGCGCTGGCGGCCGCGGCCGGGCCGGCGGGCACCGGCATGGTCGGCGGCCAGATGATCGATCTCGTGGCCGAGACCACCCGCTTCGATCTGGCCGAGACCACGCGCCTGCAGGAAGGCAAGACCGGGGCGCTGATCAGCTTCTCGTCGGAAGCCGGGGCGATTCTCGCCGGCGCCGGGGCGTCCGAGCGCGGGGCTCTGCGTGCTTATGCCCGCGACATCGGGCTCGCCTTCCAGATCGCCGACGACCTGCTCGACGTCGAGGGCTCGGCCGAGGTGGTGGGCAAGCCGGTCGGGGCCGATGCCGCCGCCGGCAAGGCGACGTTCGTTTCACTGCTCGGCGTCGATGGCGCCCGGCGGGAGGCACATCTGCTGGCGGACCGTGCCGCCGCCAGCCTCGACATCTTTGGCGCGCGGGCGGATACTCTTAAGGCGGTTGCCCGCTTCATCGTGACCAGGAACGCCTGAGGTTTCGGCAGGCCAGGGACTTGGGGAGAGACACTTGAACTCAACCAGCAAAACCCCGCTGCTCGACCGGGTTCGTCTGCCGGCGGATCTTCGCCGTCTGGCGCCGGAGCAACTGCCGCAACTGGTGCAGGAACTGCGAAGCGAGACCATCGATGCCGTATCGGTGACCGGCGGCCACCTCGGCGCCGGCCTTGGTGTTGTCGAATTGACCGTCGCCTTGCATTACGTCTTCAATACGCCCGCCGACCGCATCATCTGGGACGTCGGCCATCAGGCCTATCCTCACAAGATTCTGACCGGCCGGCGCGACCGCATCCGTACCCTGCGCACCGGCGGCGGGCTCTCCGGCTTCACCAAGCGCACCGAGTCCGAGTACGATCCGTTCGGCGCCGGCCACAGCTCGACCTCGATTTCGGCCGGGCTGGGCATGGCGGTCGGCCGC
>SERZ01000599.1_pt1 | contig 23845 bp, 17 predicted proteins | sample 3171461 | NCBI WGS metagenome assembly SERZ01 (sample SAMN06051861, study PRJNA518727) | freshwater metagenome | biome: subpolar coniferous forest; feature: holomictic lake; material: water; isolation source: holomictic Lake 227, 6 m depth | place: Canada: near Kenora, Ontario | collected... | reverse complement strand
CTTAATTCAGCAATTAACAGAGTCTCTTTTCTACACTCTTCAGTCCTGCGCATTCTAAATCGATGCGCAGGACTTTCTTTTTGTTATTTATTTTTTGGCACACCCCAACACATTGCATCAATCAAATACCCCTACTTTCAAGAGCGCCTAGTACCCGTTGCCTATACAGTCCTACTATTGCAATTGGCTAAAAAACACTCGCTTGCCCGCCGTATAAAGTCAGCACTCCGTGACCCAATTCAATAGCACCCCAACCAATAAGCCCGCTCCGCAACCCACTCCTCAGGAAAAGCCAACACGCCTATCGCTTGCGTTCATTGCGTTTGTATTTTCTATCTTGTCGCCAGTGCCCTGCTGCCCATTTGTTGGTTTCATTTCCACGCCACTTTCAATACTGGCGCTTTGGAAACTGCGCGACAGCAAGGATGGGCGCTCGCGCCAACTTGCCCGAGCCGCCATGGCTTTAAGTTTGGTGGGACTGGTTGTGCAAGCCGTCACCTATGAAACGCTCAGCGATTGGGTTCTAAAAGATCTTGGTCGCAATATGAACTCAAGCATGCAAGCGGCGTTCGCCAACGACTATCCAAAGTGCGTCGTTGCGGTGACTCCAAATCCGCTGGCGCCTATTGCGCGCCCCGCGCCAACGGCGGAGCAATTGCAAGTGTTTTCAAACTTGGCCAAGCAGCGCTACGGTGAACTTCGGGATATCTCCATCATCAGTCAAGTGGGCGATGGCGGCATGTTCAATGTGGCCATGACCGCCGCAATTACTTTGCGATTTACCAAACGTGAAACCACTGGAAGCGCCGTGTTTCAATTGGTTCCCCAAAGCGATAGTTGGATTCCAGCGACTCGCCTCATTGAACTGACCGTGGACGATTCCACCTTGGGAGATGTAGTGCTAGCGCCAACACCAGAAACAATTCATAAGCATGAATGAAATTTCAAATCCACAATTCAACACCAACAGGCCTACGCCTACGCCCAGCGATGAATTCTCAATGCCCGCGCGTTCATGGAACCGCACGGCGGTTCTTGCCGCAATGTTTTGCATTCCGTTTTTTTGTCCGCCCATGACGCTTGTGGGCGTGGGCACGGGCGCAATGGCGTTGCGCAGTTTGCGCAAAAATAAAGACACCAAAGGCGCGTGGTTGGCGTGGTCGGCTATTTCCGTTGGCGTGGTGGCGACCATTCTTTCGACATGGCTGTTTTGGATTTCCGGTCTTCGCACCATTGTGCTTGGACCAACCGTGGCTCTTACTCCGCTTTTTGCCAGCGACCCGCAGGGCATGAAACAAGAATGGGCCGGACCCGCCACCGAACTCACGCAAGAGCAACTCGCCGCGTTCACTTTACAAGTCACCAGCCGTTATGGAAATTTTGTGTCGGCGCAGGTCAGCGATAAACGCCCCACCCCGCTGGAACAATCATGGAAGCGATCCATGGTTGTCATTCCAATCACCATCCGGTTCGCTTCGGGCGCGCTTGAAGCCGACCTTGGTCTTGAACGTTTCAACGAAAAGACAGGCAAAAGCAGCATGGTTTGGCGGTCTTTGCGCATCATTGATCCAACCCAAGGCAATATGATTTTCCCCGAAGGCGAACCCGCGCCGCCCGAATTGCCCGCGCTTGACAGCGGGAAACCCGCCAGCATTCTGAAACCTCAAGCGCCTAACGTCGTGCCACAAACTCGCTAATTCATTTTTGGATTTTCGCACAGCCACGCTAATTTCAATTTCCATGCGTCGCGCGAACACGCGCATGGTCAACGTCATTTTATGCACCCACATATTCCTGTTGCGACATTTATTTGTAAGCCGCAATCTTGCACACGACCTTGGTAGCCTACGAACCATATGGGCAACGTCATTGAAATCCGCAATTTGGTTCGCCGCTTTGGCACTCAAACCGTGCTTGACGGAATTAATTTGGATATCGCCGAAGGTGAAACCATGGTCATCATGGGCGGGTCTGGTTGCGGCAAGAGCACTCTGCTGCGCCACTTGATCGGCAGTTTGCAACCAAGCGAAGGCTCGATCAAAATTCTGGGCGAGGAAATTGCCACTGTGAGCGAGGCTGGCTTGGATGCCGTGCGCAAAAAGTTTGGAATTCTTTTTCAGTCAGGCGCGCTCTTCAATAGCATGAGTATTGCAGACAACATCGCGTTGCCGCTGCGCGAACACACCACGCTTGACTCGCACATTATTGAAATCCAAGTGATGATCAAGCTTGAACTTGTTGGCCTGCGCGAGCATGCCAATAAATTTCCTTCGCAAATTTCCGGCGGCATGAAGAAGCGCGCCGGCTTGGCGCGCGCCCTTGCGCTGGATCCACGCATTCTTTTCTACGACGAACCCAGCGCGGGTCTTGATCCTGTGACCAGCGCGGAGATTGATCAACTGATGGTTGATCTCACTCGCAAGCTTGGCGTCACCAGTGTGGTGGTCACCCACGAAATGGACAGCGCGTTCACCATCGCTGACCGCATGACCATGCTTGATAAGGGGCGCGCGCTCATGATTGATACGCGCCAGGCCTTTGACACATTGCGCAAAGCCTCTGATGAGACCGCCAAGCAAATGCCTGAAAAAGATCGGCTTATACGGCAGTTTTTGCGTGGCGATGCGCAAGGTCCGCTCACCGAGCGCAAGGCCGCCACCAATTACGCCGAGGAATTGTTGAACTTGGGCGATGACCACGGTGTGCGCGTGCCAGCTGCTACCCCGAACCGATGAAACAACAAAGCGGGACAATGAATTTGTCTCAACAAAATCGAATGCGGTCAATTACGTTTTCGTTGAAAGACCAATGACCGTCTCCCATGAATTCCAAATCCGCGGAAGCCGCTGCCTTGTCATGGGCCTTGGCGCTTTCGGCGGAGGCATTGGCGCCACGCAGTGGTTGGCGCAACAAGGCGCGAAAGAAATTCTGGTCACCGATCTTTCCAGCGCTGAAAAATTGCGGGAGTCCATCGCGCAGATCACGCCGCTTATTGACAGCGGCGTGGTGCGTCTGCGGCTGGGCGCGCATGAATTTACGGACTTTCAACAAGCGCAATTGGTTGTCGCCAATCCAGCCGTGCCAAAGCCGTGGACAAATCCATTTCTGAAAGCCGCGCGCGAAGCTGGCGCGCACGTCACCACTGAACTTCGTCTTGCGCTGCAACACATTCCAGCCCAGCGCGTGATTGCCGTGACTGGGAGTTCTGGCAAAAGCACAACCTCCGCTTTCATTCACCACGCGCTTGACGGATTTCGTGGTAAACGCGCCCATTTCGCGGGCAATATTGGGGGAAGCCTGCTGCACAATTGCCCTGTCATTGGGCCCGATGAATGGCTGGTGCTTGAACTTTCCAGTTTCATGTTGTGGTGGCTTGGACCCGATTCTGGAAATCCACATTGGCACGCGCGCATTGGCGTGCTGACAAATTTGTGCGACAACCATCTCGATTGGCACGGCGATGCCGCGCATTACAGCGCCAGCAAATCCGTCATCCGCAATCGCAACGCGGGCGATCAAATTTTTCTTTCCCGCTTTGACATTGAATCACCAACGCAGGCTTGCGAATGGGGAAAACTTCCTGCGGGATCGTGGTGGAACAATGCGCCACTTGATACGCGCGTTGAACAATGCATGCCGCAATTTGAGAATTCAAAACTCATTGGCGAACACAACAAACGAAACGCTCTTCTGGCGCTTCACGCGTGCATGGCGGCGCTGCGAATTGACAACCCTCAACTTGATGTTTACGAAACCGCGCGAACATTGTCGGCAAAGATGAATCTCTTTACGGGATTGCCGCATCGACTTTCCTTGGCGCAGGATTGCAATGGAGTTCGCTGGATCAATGACAGCAAGGCCACCACGCCAGCCGCGACATTGTTCGCCGTGGAAAGTTTTCCCAACACCAGTCAAATTCATCTCATCGCCGGCGGCGTGAGCAAGGGGGCAGATCTTTCACCCATTGTGGCGCTCACTCCACAACTTGCTGGCTTGTATTGCATTGGAACCGCGGCAAATCAACTGACTGGTGCGGGCGGAATTCCTTGCGAAACACTTGAAAATGCGGTGAAAATCATTCGTTCCAGAATTCGCCCAGGCGACGTGGTCTTGCTGTCGCCAGGGTGCGCAAGTTGGGATCAGTTTCAAAATTATGAGGCGCGGGGCGAACGCTTCGCTGAACTGGCAACAGAACTTGATCTTGTTCGCTAAAGTATCCCACAGTATGAACCGAATCCGCCAGACTGTTTTCATAGCCCTACTTTCCACGATCGCCAGTTGCTACAACCCAGGCGGCGGCTTCATGCCGGCTTCCGGTCGAGGCTTCACCTACATTTCAACAAGCATGCAACCGCTCACAGTTACGGTTGTTGATGTTCGAACGCAAAAAGCGTTCTTCTCAATGGAAATTCCACCGGGACAACAACTCACTTTTAATTTTCTTCCTGGTGGCGGTGATGATCCCGTTACCACGCCTGACCGAATGGTCTATGCGGTGTGGGTAGCTGGAACGCAAGATGGAAAGTTGGATAATCAATTGACCTGTCCGCCAGCCGCGGCGCGTCGAATTGATGTTGATATTCGCAAGGGGCCAATTTGGCCGGAGCCTGACGCCACAACTCGCTTGCGAACTGATAAAGCGGCGGATCAACCGCCCGCAATGCCACAAGATGGCAACGTGTCCACCAAATCTTCAAATATTCCAGACAATTAAAGTGATTCGCGTTGGACATGGCTACGACCTGCATCGACTTGAACCACTCGCGCCCGCTGGTGCCGGGAAACCATTTATTCTTGGCGGAATTTGTATAGATCATGATCGCGGGCCCGTTGGTCACTCCGACGGTGACGCACTTCTGCACGCCATCACCGACGCCATTCTTGGCGCCTTGGCATTGCCAGACATTGGACAACTTTTTCCTGACACAGATCCGCAATGGGCCGGCAAGGACAGCGCGCATTTCTTGCGTGCAGCTTTGACTTTGATGCGCGAGAAAAAATTTCAAATTTCAAATTTGGACGCCACCGTGATTTGCGAGCGACCAAAGATTGGGCCCGTGAAAGACAAAATCAGATATCACTTGGCGCAACTTCTAGGTTGCGATCCGAGCCAGATCAATGTGAAGGGCAAGACCCACGAACGTGTCGACGCAGTCGGTGAAGGGCGCGCGATTGAAGTTCATTGCGTAACACTTTTGTCGAGCATGTGAAATTTGCAGGTTCTTTGGCGGACGCGTTTCAAAATGCGCCATACAAATCATGCCGTTTCCTTATTGTTCTGAACACCCCCAGATCAAATGAAGCCCATCAAATGTGGTGGCTTTGTAGTTACACTCTTCGCATGAGAGCAGTCATTACCGGTCAAGTTGGAATGGACAAAAAGCCCTACCTGAAGGCGGTTCAAAAACTCGCCGGCGAGCGCGGCGAAACCCTTGAAGTGTTCCATGTGGGCGACCTCATGTACGCCGAAGCCGCCGATGTGAAGCCCGGTCGAATTCTTGATCTGCCGCTGAGCCGCTTGGCCAGTCTTCGCCGCTCGGCCTTCAAGGACATCATCAGCCAAGTTTCTCCTGCCAATCAACATCCAAATGTGATCGTGAACACGCACGCAACATTTCGTTGGCGCCACGGCTTGTTCGCTGCGTGCGACTTTGATCTTCTCAAGCGCTTGCAACCCGACATGTTTATTTGCATGGTGGACAATGTTGAAGTGGTGCACGCGCGCCTGCACGCCGACCACGTGTTAGATGCAACACTGAAAGATTGCATGGTGTGGCGCGAGGAAGAAATTCTGGCCAGCGAACTTATGGCGCAAGCGCTTGGTTGCCCTGGCGGTTTCTACATTTTGAGTCGCGGTCGCCAAGTGGACACAACTGAGACTGCGTATCGCATGATCAATCGACCTGACATGCGCAAGGTCTATCCAAGTTTCCCCATGAGCCATGTTGTGGACATGCCGGATGTGCTTGCGGAAATTGATCACTTCCGCGCCGAGTTGGCCAAGCATTTCATCTCATTCGATCCAGGCGACGTGGATGAGAAGTTGCTTCTGGAAAACGCGCTTGCCGCGGCGCGCGATGGAAAAGATTTCATCACCGTTGCGGCGCACACATTTGGCGCCCGTAAAGGTTCGCCGGAACTTCGCCTTGCCGTGCGCGATGTGCTTGATATTGCTGGCGATGTGGACGGACAAATTTACATGCGCGACTTCCGCTTGATCGACCAAAGCGACATGATTGTGAGCTTGGTTCCAGAACTTCCAGGCGGAATTCCAGGGCTTTCCAGCGGTGTTGAGCGTGAATTGCAACACGCCTTCGAGCACGCCAAAGAGGTCTATGTGGTGTGGAAACCTAAAAAATCACCAAGTCCATTTATTTCTGAAACCGCCACCAAGGTGTTCCGAAGTGTTCCAGAAGCGCTGGCTTATTTCGAAGCCAAAGGAATGTTCGCCACACAGAATTTGTTCGGGCACTAAGCACCACTGACCAAATTTCATTCACAAGAAAGTCCTGGTTATTTCATGACCCCAAGCACATTATTTAGATTGAGTTCAGAATTATTAAACGCTACTCAAGCCTGGCGTCTGCCGCGATTTCTTTTCATTCACTGCACATTTCAAACTTCCACATCGACGCGCCGCGGCGCGCGCGGTTTCACGCTTATTGAACTTCTGGTTGTCATTGCCATTGTGGCCATTTTAATATCGCTCATCATGGTTGGTGTTGGTCGCGCCAACCAAGCGGGTCGCGCCACTGTTTGCCGAGCCAATCTGCGCACCATTGGACTTGCCGCCAATACGTATAGTTCCTCCAACAAGGGTCGATTGCCAAGCCCGCGCACCGACACGCCGTCGAGCTGGACGAGTTTGAAGACCGACCCAAATGATCCCACTGCGACAACTCGCGAAGACGCGGCCAACACCTACATTGGTTGGGTGCGCACTGAAGCAAGCGTGCCTGGATCGATCGCTGGCACTGGAACCGACCAACATGAAACAAATATCGCCTTGCAAAAAGGAAGTTTGTACGACTACATCGGCGGCGAAAACGCTTATAAAAGTCCTCAAGATCCAACCACTCGACTTCGGTCTTACTCGTTCAGTTCATTTATTGGCGTGATGTATTGCGACGACTCCTACCCGCAGCCTGGAACTATTTCACAGGGGTACAACTTTGATACGCGAACTCTTGCACACATTTCCAAACCAGCAGAAACCCTACTGGCCCTGCCAGAGTGGAACCAAGTGAAAGGAAATCCTGGATGGAACGCCAATGGCTATTTGGGCAATCCGGAAGTCGCCATGAACGCAACAAGTGGCGCGTATACCAATGCAAAGTGGTATGGCGCCCCTTCAGTTTGGAACCCGTCGTATATCAATATGGCCCGAGTGGATGGCAGCGTGGACGCGTACACAATTGAAAGTCCAGACATGAAAGTTGGCGAGCTTCAAAAAAATTGGACGTCCGGCGCTGGTTACACCGACCCGGACGGCGACACGTATGTTGACTTGTTCAACATTAAGAAAATGCTGCTGCCCGGCAAAATTAAATAGCGTCCCAATAATTTAAGATTTCACGGGTCCAATTGGTTACCGCGTATTTGTGCATGAAAATGGCAACAATTTTATGCATACTTTCATTTACGAAGTAGATTATTCAACACCCGCCCGCCTTCGACAGAGAAAGTTCGCCCGCGAGATGAAATTCGCCAAGACATTCATCGCATCAACCTTGATCGCCACAGCGGCGGCAAGTTTTTGCATTTCAAGCGCAAGCGCAACGCAACTCGCGGCCTCCACGCGCTCTGGCATTGGCGCCATTCCATACAACGTTGGCCTATCCACCAAGGGCGTCACCTTTCGCGTTTGGGCGCCCAATGCGCAAGCCGTTAGCGTGGCTGGCAGTTGGAACTTTTACAGCAACACTTCCCATCAGCTGGCCAGTGAAGGCAATGGTTTTTGGTCTGGCGATGTTGCCAATGTCAATGTTGGAGTGCAATACAAATTCGCGGTGAAGTACAACAACGTCTACTCACAGAAAAATGATCCACGCGCGCGCGACCTGACCAACAGCGTTGGCTACAGCGTGGTCTACGACCCAAATTCATACGCGTGGACGAACAACAATTTTCATATCGCCAATTGGAATGAACTTGTCGTGTATGAAATGCACATCGGGGCGTTCTGGGTGCCAGATGGATCCGCGCCTGGAACATTCACCGACGCCATTGCAAAGTTGGATCACATTAAATCGCTGGGCGTGAATTGCGTGGACTTGCTTCCCATGGCGGAATTTCCCGGCGATATTTCTTGGGGCTACAACCCCAGTTATCCATTCTCGGTTGAAAGCGCCTACGGAACTCCCAATGACTTGAAGCATTTTGTTGATGAATGCCACTCGCGCGGCATTGCCGTTGTGAATGACGTGGTCTTCAACCACCTTGGTCCCAACGACCTTGACATGTGGAAGTTTGATGGTTGGAGCCAAAATAATTTGGGCGGAATTTATTTCTACAACGACACCACGCGCGCCACAACTCCATGGGGCAATACGCGCATGGATTATTCACGCGCGGAAGTTCGCCAATACATTCGCGACAACGCCATGATGTGGCTGGATGAATTTCGCATGGACGGTCTTCGCTGGGATGGCACAAAATATATTCGTCGCACCGATCAATATGGCGTGGATATCCCTGAAGGTTGGAGTTTGTTGCAATGGTGCAATGATCAAATCGACGCGAAATTTCCAGGCAAAATCTCCATCGCCGAGGATTTTGATGACAACGACTGGATCACCAAATCCACTGGAGCGGGTGGCGCTGGATTTGACAGCCAATGGGATTGGATTGTGCACAGCATTCGCAGTGTGATTGAGGCAACAAGCGATTCTTCACGAAGCATGGCCACGATCAGAGACGACATTCTTCAAAACTACAATGGCTCACACACGCAACGCGTGATCTACACGGAAAGCCACGACGAAGTGGCGAATGGAAAAACGCGCGCGCCTTCCGCCATTAGTCCGGCCGCCCCAGGCAATTGGTATGCCCGCAAACGCAGCACGCTTGGCGCCGCGGTGATTATGTTCAGCCCTGGTATTCCCATGTTGTTCATGGGTCAGGAATTTTTAGAGGATGGTTACTTCGACGCCAACGATCCGCTTGATTGGACCAAGGCCACAACGTACTCCGGCATTGTGAACTTGTACCGCGACATGATTTCGCTTCGACGAAACCTGAACGGTGAAACCAAGGGCTTGACAGGCGCCAACACAAATGTTTTTCATCTCAACGACTGGAACAAAGTCATTGCTTGGCATCGCTGGGAAAATGGTGGCGGCGGAGACGATGTGGTTGTGGTCGCCAACTTCAGCACGTGGCCGCTGAGCAATTATCGAATTGGAATGCCCCGCTCTGGTACTTGGCACTGCAGAATGAACAGCGATTGGAATGGCTACGCCAACGATTATTCCAACACACTGTGTCTTGATGTGGACGCCAACGGCGGTTCCTATGACGGTCTTTCACAAAGCGCCACCTTGAACATTGGCGCCTATTCATTTGTGGTCTATAGCCAAGACGGAGCCGCGCAAGGCAATCCGGCAGATCTAGACGGAAATTGCACCGTGGACGCGGGCGATCTGTCCATTCAACTTCTTGACTTTGGCGGGCCAGGATCGGGTGATCTAGATGGTGATGGCGTGATCACCACTGCAGATATCAGCCTTTTACTGCTTGAATTTGGTTGGACTTGCTCTTAAATCAGCTACAGGCGCGATCGCCTTGATTGGACTTGCTGGTCTTGTTGGCAAAAGCGACGACGTTCATAAGTCTTTCAGATGTGGCTTTGGGCCACACATGGACGCAATACGGGTTTGGAGTGAATTGAAAGAAACCCCGCTGTCAAAGGCGGGGTTTCTGTTTTTTTAATTCAACCATTCCGTAATGAAACCAGCATAAAAAACTATATAAATGCGTTTGTACAAGGGGCGCCATTTCAATGAGCGCATTGATGTGTGCCACATCAACAAACGAAATTATTTCAGTTTCAAACTTTCCAGCGCGGGCACGTAGGCCTTCTCCAAATATTCCGCCACCATGCGATGAGTGTTGAAACGGCTTGGCACGGTCGCCGCGCTGCGAATGCTGCGCTTCATCCATCGTTGCGGAACACCGCTCGCATCGCGATCAAAGAAATCTGGAACCACTTCTTTTTCTAGAAGCTCGTACAAACTTTCCGAATCGATGTGGTCCTGCGCCTCGCGGTCGGTGCCTTCACGCCCATCGCCAATGGCCCATCCGTTGGTGCCGTCGTAACTCTCAGGCCACCAACCATCAAGAATGCTTAAATTAATTCCGCCATGCATTGGCGGCTTCATGCCACTGGTTCCACTGGCCTCATATGGGCGCATTGGATTGTTCAGCCACACATCGCAACCGCTCACCAACATGCGGCCGACATGCATGTCGTACTCCTCAAGCAAAACAACGCGACCCTCAAAGCCAGACTCGCGCGCCCAGTGATGCACTTCAGCCGCGTAAGCCTGCCCGTCTTTGTCGCGCGGATGCGCTTTGCCTGCGAACACAATTTGCACGGGGCGTTTGCTGTCGCCAAGAATGGCGCGCAAGCGATCAGCGTTGCGGAAAATAAGTGGCGCACGTTTGTATGTTGCGAAGCGGCGCGCGAAACCAATTGTGAGCGCTTCCGGATTGAACGCGGCAAGCGCGCGCAGTGAAGAATCTGGCGCGTCGCCGCGTCGCATGGATTGCATCACAAGGCGCTCGCGCACAAAGTGAACCAAGCGATTTCGCAGGGTTTTTCTTAGATTCCACAGCGCCGCTGGGTCCACTGTTTCAACTTTTGCCCATGGGTCGTCGCCTGTTTCAACGTGATCAAGATCCAAGCCAATGTGCTGCTTCCAAAATATTTCAGCTTCAGGCGCCAGCCACGTGCGCGCGTGCACGCCGTTGGTGACGTGGCCAATGGGAACCAGGGCGGCGTCGTTGACACCAAAAACATTTTGCCACATTTCACGGCTGACTCGTCCATGCAACGCGGCGACACCGTTGACATGTTGCGCGGTGCGCAGCGCCAACACGGTCATGCAGAATGTGGCCTTGGGGTCGTTAGGTTGTTCCAAACCCATTTCAAGAAACGCGCGGCGCGCAAGGCCAGCGCGCTTCCAACAGTTTGACAACAAGTCGGCCACTTCATCGGCGTTGTACCGATCGTGACCGGCGGGCACAGGCGTGTGCGTGGTGAACACGGTGCTTGCGCGGACATGATCAATCGCTTTATCGATGGACTTTCCATGCTCAACCAAATTTGCAAGGCGAGCAACAGAGGCAAACGCGGCGTGGCCTTCATTCAAGTGATAGACAGTTGGCTCAAGTCGCAGCGCCTCAAGCGCCATGACTCCGCCAACGCCAAGCAACACTTGTTGACGCAGACGAAGCTCGGGTTCGCCTTTGTACAAGCCCTCGGTCAAGCGGCGGTCGCGACGTTTATTCGCTTTCAAATCCGTATCAAGCAACACAATTTTCACCCGCCCCACTTGCATGGACCAAATCTTGGCGCGAACTTTTCGTGCGCCAATCGGCACGCGAATGGTGGTTTTCTCATCGGTCAATGGCATTGTGCTGGTTGCCCAATGCGGCTCGATGACGCGCGTGGAACCATCGGCGCGAAATTGTTGCAAGTAATAACCGCGCTGATACAGCAGGCCGACACCCGTGATGGGCACGCCCAAATCGCTAGCGCTTTTCATGTGATCGCCAGCCAACACACCAAGCCCGCCCGAATATTGCTGCAAGCTTTCGTGAATGGCGAACTCGCTGCAGAAGTACGCCACATGAAGCGCGGAACTTCCCGCGGGCGCTGAACGCTCGAACCACGGCTCCGTGGCGTGATATGTTTTTTGCGCGTCACGGGCGGCGCGAATGAGATTCACAAAGTCAGGTTCTTGGCAGCGTGTGGCGAACATGGCGTGATCCATGCCAGCCAAAACTGTCAGTGGATTGTGTCCGGACGATTCCCAAGTGAATGGATCAATAGCGGCGAACGGACGTCGCGCGATTTCATTCCACGACCACCACAAATCGGCGGCGATGTTGCGCAAGTCGCGCTCAAGACTTTCAATCGCCTTTGCATCCTTTGGTTTGAATTCCAAATTCTTGGCGATAAATTTTTTCCTGGTGGTTGTGACCGTGGCTTTGGAAAGGCTTGATTTTTGTTTGGTGAATGGAATGTCGGAGTTGGCCATATCCGTTGACAATCGTCGAAAAAGCCGCGATGCGCAAGCCATGCCAAGTGATTTTTCCCATCAGTTACAAATATTGATGCGGGCTGAATGTTGGAAAGGAACGCCTTTGGAATTCAAAGACACATTGCGCGAAATTTCCGAAACTTTTACGTTGAATGCTTGGGCTTGAAACGTCCACAATCCACAGCCAATGTGCGTAATTTTCCAGCTGTTTTGGCAGTCAGAGCGTTCGGTTCTAGCCGCCATGACCAATTGCCGTGGGACACGCCAGGCACATTCATTCTGTCGCGACGCGTCAGGCCCAAGGCATCTTGTGCGGCAACAATGGCGGTGTTGGAAGGACTTGCGTAGGCCAACCGAATCATGGCTTCTTCTGGACGATTTGGATTGGCGCCGGACAGTTCCATGAAGCGGGCACGCGCGACTTGCGGAAGTCCCTGCCACCAACCACGCGTGGTGTCATTGTCATGCGTGCCTGGATACACCACGCAGTGCTGTGGATGTCGATGCGGCAAGTCGCTGGAGTTTGGTCCGTAGAACGCGTTGTGCAGAAGTTTCATTCCAGGCAAATGAAAATCATCGCGCAACTTTTCTACTGCAGGAGTCAGCGCGCCAAGATCCTCCGCGATCAACGGAAGTGTTCCTAATTTTTTTTGTATGGCCGTCAGCAATTCACGACCAGGCGTTGGTCGCCACACGCCATGGCGCGCGGTCTTTGCGGAACCTGGAATTTCATAGGCGTGCTTCAAACCAACAAAGTGATCTATGCGCAGCGCGTCAAATCGTTCCAAGGCAATCTTGACGCGGCTGATCCACCACGCAAAGTTGTCGCGCTTGTGGGTGGCCCATCGATAATGTGGATGCTCCCACAGTTGACCATTCTTTGAAAAACAATCGGGCGGAACGCCAGTGACCACGTCGGGTTTGCCTTTGGCGTTGAGCCGAAACAGGTCGGGTCGATCGCGCACATCGGCGGAATCCAAACTGACAAAAATGGGGAGATCACCAATTAAATGCACGCCAATTTTTTGACAATGCGCGCGCAACTGCCCCCACTGCTTGGCAAGTTGAAATTGCAAAAAGGCGTGCAAAAGCGGGTCATTTCCATCTTGCGCCGCGAAATCGCACCACCCATTCAGCCACGACGCGTTCAGGCGCAAAAATTTCTGAAATTCGCGGCGGCGCATGCCGCCATCGGCTACAAAGTTGGCGAAGGCTTGGTGAAAGCGCGGCCATTTGAACGCGCGCGCCTTTGCGTAATTTGTTTTTCCATGACCAAGTTGTGGCGGAGCGCGCAACGCGCTTGGAGCGATCAGTTTTTCACGCGCCAGAATTTCCAAACTAAGAAAGAGCGGCTCAATGGCAAAACTACTTGTCGCAGAATAGGGCGAGTCACCTTTGCCCACTGGACCAACAGGCAACATTTGCCACAGTGTTGAACCAGAGGCGGCAATCCAATTGGCAACTTCAAACGCGCCTGGACCAAGGTCGCCAATGCCATGCGGACCTGGCACGCTGCTTAAGTGGAGAAGCATTCCCGCACGACGCTGTTGAAATATGGAAGTGGTCACACTGAGTTCCTTTAAGCGATCATGATGCGAAGCCACATTGCGTGAAGCCATTGTGGCGATTTATTTTTTCGCGGCGGGTCGAACCCAGACACATCCCGCGGTGCCTGGAATAGATATGTTTGGAAATACGGATTTGTCAGCGGTCACACCAAAGACAAGTTTCCACTTGCCACCAGCGTCCTCATTCAATTCCTGCGGCAACGCCACCTCCGCAACTTGATCGCCCGCATTGAGCGCCACCAACACTTGCTCGTTCTTGTCGGCGCGCAGAAAAACCCAGACATCTTTCTGGTCATCGGTCAACACGGTTTGAAACGAACCTGTTCGCAGCGCCGTATGCGCATTGCGCAGCGCCGTTGCCGCTTGGTAAAAATCCAGTTGGTCTTGCATAACCTGGTTTTCATCGGGCTTTTCATACGGCTGCAAGTCTTTCCACAGCATGGGCTTGCGATTGTTTGGATCACCCGATCCCCACATGCCAACCTCGGTGCCATACCAAATCATGGGCGCACCGACGTAAGTCATTTGCAACAGGGCCAACAGTCGCACGCGGCGATAGTCCTCGGCGCGCGGCTTTGAAGCGTTGTACGTGGTCACCGTCTGCTCGCGATTGTTGTCGTTGTATGTGCGATCGGGATTCAACGCCATGCTGACAATGCGATCGGTGTCGTGGCTGTCAACAAGATTTTGCATGACATACGTGGCTTCGCTGGGATAGGCAAGGCGCAACTTGGAAAGCTGCGCGTCCAATTCGCTGGGCTTCATCTTGTTGGTTCGATTCAAAATCCACTGAATGGCGGGCTTGCAAAATTCATAGTTCATGACGGCGTCAAATGAGTTGCCGTCAAGCCATGCGTCCGCACGCGTCCAAATTTCCCCAGTGATATATGCATTGGGATTGATGTGCTTCACAAACTTGCGCCACTCGTGCCAGAACACCATGGGAACTTCATTGGGAACATCAAGTCGCCAGCCATCAATGCCGTCGCTTGGATCGCCGTCTCCATTGGGATCCATCCAACGCTTGGTGACCTCAAAAATATGTTTGCGCGCGCTTTCACTGGCGATACCGTGCTCATCATCCTTGCGGAAAGTTGGCAACTCGCTGTAGCCAAACCAACCCTCGTACTCGAAAGGCTCCCAACTTTTAATGTTGAACCAATCCGCATAACGACTGGCTTTGCCATTCTTTTTCACATCCAGAAATGCCGGATGCAGCGTGCCCACGTGATTGAAGACGCCATCAATAACAACATGAAATCCCTGCTTTTTCGCCTCTTTTATAAATGCAAGAAATTGCTTGTCGGTGTCCGTCCAAGTCCATGTGGTGGAGTCGAGCAAATCCTCGGCGGCCTCGGCCTTCTGGTAGCCGCCCTTCTTTCCAAACGCATCGTCAATGTGAATGTAATTGGTGGCGTTGTATTTGTGGGGAGTGCTGGCTTGGAACATGGGCAACAAATACAAGGCGTTCACACCCAACTTTTTTAAATATGGAAGCGACTGCTGCATGCCAGCAATATCACCGCCATACATGCGGCCAAACACAAAATGACTGTAGAAGGTTTCGCCGTCTTTGCCTTCCCACGGACTGGTGGAGTACCACTCACTCTTCCAAGGGCGCGTGTTGTCAGGATCATTGGTTGTGTCACCATTGCGAAATCGATCAACCATGATTTGATACCAAATTGCGTTCTTCGCCCAATCAGGCGTTGAGAAAGTCGAAGCATGTTTTGGATCAAGGGAATAAATTTCGTCGTCGCGCAATTGAGTTGGTCCGTCCTGGATAAGAAATGTGTAATCCGTTGGCGAAGTGATTTTGGGAAGAACAACTTCCCACCATTCAAACGGGTCGAGTTGTCCGACACGCTTCATAGGCAATACACCAAATTCGCGAGTCGCCAAGTTTACAGATTCAACATCATTTGCGAGGGTGCGGTAGCGAATTGTCCATGAATCATTGGAAATCCGCTCGCGATCTTGTGCACGTGTTGGATCATGCTGAAGCGCAATTGAATTTATTTTTCCATCACCACGCTTGGCCAATGCGGGATCAAGCGTGAGAAGCGCTCCAAGACGAAGCACGGAATTATTTCCGCCATTCCCATCAGCGAGCGTGATTGTGTTTTGTGGATCCGCCAACCACGTGTCGCCATCGACAACAAATTTATACGAGTGCGTTCCTTCAGGCAGTTCTACGCTTGTGCTCCAACTTCCATCTTTCGCGCGCTGCATGGGCGCGGCAAGTTTGTTCCAATTATTAAAATCGCCCGCGAGCGCAACCTGCTTGGGCATGGCCAGAGTTGGAGTGAAAGTAAAAGTAACGAGCCAGCGAGTGTTGGCGGCAATGCGTGTGGCTGATGTTGCGGTTGCGGATGGGTCTGAGCCCGAATTCTTTTCCTGCGCTTTCGCTAAAACTTTAGAGGCAGAGATGGAAGACGGAAGTTGCCCTGGACTTTGCGCGGTTGGTCGTTGAACCAGTGGAATGCGTGGCGGAAATTCCTGCGGCGGCGCCATAGTTGCGGCAACCATGGCAAGTGGCATCACAACGCAGACCCCTATTGCGCAAAGAATTCGTTGCATTTTGCAAGCATGCTTTCCTGCAAATCGCAATGTTGCAATGAGAGCGCAAGCATGATTGAAAGGCAAACTTTGACGCATGGTGCTGTATGAGAACCATATACTTCTTTCATGAGTCGCGGTAGCGAAATCTGGAAAACTTTCACGTATCTGGCTCGTGGGTTTTTCGCCTTCGCCGCCATCGCGCTTGTGCTGTGGAGTTTCGCACGCGTAGGTCTGCGCCAACTGAATCATTGGAGCGAGTCCGCTCAAATCAAACAAGAATTAGTGGTGTTGCATTGGTCTGGAGAAGGTGGTCCAGAAGAAGACGAAATTGTCGACAATAGTTTGCGCGCCTTTGAAGCCGCCAACCCTGGCGTGCGCGTGCGCCGAATCAATCCTGGGGACGCGGGAAGTTTTTACACCAAGTTGCAAACCATGCTTGCTTCTGGCGAGCCGCCCGATGTCTTCTATGTTGGCGCAGAACGAGTGGCAAGTTTTTCCGACATGGGTTTGCTTGAGCCACTTGATGGCTTTTTGGAAAGCGATGGGAAGGGCAATGTTGCGGATCGAATCAAGCTTGAAGATTTCTACCCCACCACCGTGTCCGCCTTTCGATTTGATGGAAAAACTGCGGGAAATGGCGCTCTGTACGGCATACCGAAAGATTTCACAACGGTCGGCTTCTATTACAACAAAGATTTGTTCAAGAAGGCCGGGCTGAAATTTCCGAGCAACAATTGGACATGGGATGAATACATCGCAGACGCGCGCGCCATTGCCAAGTTGAAGGACGCCAATGGCGAAGGTTACATCGGCAGTGAATTTGTGACGTGGCCAATGATGGTGCGCGCTTACTTGCGCAGCGAAGGCGTTGAGGTGCGCGGAAATAATTTTGATGAACTTCGCTTGGACGATCCCAAGGTACAAGCCGCGCTGGAGCGCCTGCGGTCGTGGCGCCAAGATGAAAACAACACGCTCACAAGTGGTCGCAGTAAATTAGCTACTGGCGCGGCAGTGTTCACAACTGGTCGCGTTGGCATGGCTGGTCCTTTCGGACGATGGGTTGTTCCCGAGTACCGCCGCATTCAAGACTTTGATTGGGACTACGCCCCGCTTCCTCGCGGTGCCGCGGACGGAAATGTGATTGCAACGGTGTCGTGGTCCATGGCCAAGCAAAGCAAGAACAAGGAGACCGCGTGGAAACTTATTCGCTGGCTCACGGGTCCAAACGCTCAGGCATCTGGCGCCAAATTGGGTCTGGCAATTCCAACCATTCGCTCCGTTGCGCAAAGTCCGGCGTTTCTAGATTCCAGCAAGAAACCCCTGAATAATCAAGGGTTTTTAGATCCCGCTCCCAACGCTCTGGTGGTGGATTGGCCCGCGAATCCGCGCTTTGAACAATTGCTTGGTGGCACACTTGACCGCTCGTTGAAAGTGGGCGATCAAACCGTGAAGCAATCCACTGAAGACTTCAACCGCTTGTGGAATGCTGAAGCCATGAGTCCATTGGCGCGCGCGCAATTTGAATCATTTCCATGGGCCGTCTTTGGATGGACTATTTCTCTGTGCACTATTGCGATCATTTCAGTGCTGGCTTTCTTAGCGTTGCGTTCTTACGGCGACCGCGCCATGACGCGCGAGGCGCGCTGGGGCTGGCTACTGGTATCGCCGTGGCTGTTGGGGTTTATTCTTTTCATGGCGTTTCCAATTGTCATGAGTCTGCTTCTTGGCTTTGCAAAGTGGCGCGGCGTAAGCACATTGGATGAAGCCACCTGGGTCGGTTGGGGAAATTACAAACAACTTCTATTTCACGACGAACGATTTATCACAAGTTTGAAAGTGACTTTGTATTACACGCTCATCGCCGTTCCCGGTGGACAAATACTGGCGCTGTTGGCCGCGCTGTTGATGAATCAAAAAGTGCGTGGCATTCATTTTTTCCGAGCGGCGTGGTATTTACCAAGCGTGCTGGCCGGAGTTGGCGTGGCCGTGTTGTGGCGATGGGTGTTTGACACCGACGGCGGACTTATGAATGCGGCGCTGCGACCAATGCTTCATCTGGTTGGAGCCACGCCGCCGGATTGGTTTGGAAAAGACGCGGCGGTGTGGGGCGCACCCGCGTTTGCCATCATGGGTTTCTGGATGGTGGGTGGTGGAATGATGATTTATTTGGCGGGTTTACAGGGCATTCCAGAAGAATTGCACGAGGCCGCTCAAATCGATGGTGTGGGCGCGGTCGGCCGATTTCTACGCATCACCATTCCAATGTTGAGCCCGGTGATTTTATTCAATGTCATCATGTCCATCATTGGATGCTTCCAAGTGTTCACGCAAGCCTTCGTCATGACTGGCGGCGAGCCGGGCGATCTGACGCGCTTCTACGTGCTCTATCTATACAACCAAGCTTTCGAATTTTATGAAATGGGATACGCCAGCGCCATGGCTTGGATTCTTCTGCTGATTATTTTGGCATTCACCATGCTCACGCTGCGTGGTAGCCGCAAACTTGTTCACTACGAGGGTCTGCGTCGATGAGCAAGAACCATGGCGCAACAAATATGAACTTTGATTCCGCGCGCGCCGGCGCCGTTGGTGGTGGACTCACGCGAACTCTTTCATTCGTGGCGCTTGTCTGCGGAACAGCAATTATTGTTTTTCCACTTTTATGGATGGTGCTGGTCAGCTTGCTCACGCCTGATCGCGCGCAAGCCGCTACCGTGAGCGGTGACCTAACGAAATTAATTTCAAGTGATCCGCAGTGGAATAATTTTCCTGACGCACTTTCACAAATGGGATCAGTTCGCTGGAAAGGTTTCTTTGACGCGCTTGCCAACAGCATTGTGGTGACCACATTGGTGGTCGCGGGCACGGTGCTGTCATCTAGCTTGGTGGGCTTCGCCTTGGCGCGCATACGATTTCGCGGCAATAACGCGCTGTTTTTGCTTATGTTGGCCACCATGATGCTGCCGGGTCAAGTCACCATGATTCCGCTATTCCTGCTGTTTCGAAATCTAGGTTGGGTGGACACCATTCTGCCACTGGTGGTCCCCGCCTTCTTTGGCAGCGCGTTCTTCATCTTCATGTACCGACAATTTATTGCGCAAGTTCCAGAGGCGTTGGTGGAAGCAGCAAAAGTGGATGGTTGGGGATGGTTTGGAATTTGGTGGCATGTCATGTTGCCGCTGTGTCGACCAGTCACGGCCATCTGCGCTGTGTTCACATTCATCTTCACATGGAACGACTTCTTGGCACCGCTGATTTACTTGCATTCCGACGAGCAAGCCACGCTTGCCGTGGCGCTGAACAGTTTCCGAAATCAATATGGCGGCGTGAACAAAGTCAATCTACTCATGGCCGCAAGTCTTGTGACCATGATCCCCTGCATCTTGCTGTTCCTTGTGGCGCAGCGGCAATTTATTGAAGGTCTGGGCAAAGGCGCCGTCAAAGGCTGACGCGATCGCAATTCAAACGGAGATTTCGCATGGCAACTATTTCTCTTGAACGTGTTGGGAAAATGTATCCAGGGGGCGTGCGCGCTGTTGAAGGTGTTGACTTGAACATTGCGCATGGTGAATTCACCGTGCTGGTTGGCCCATCTGGCTGCGGAAAAAGCACGCTTTTACGCATGATCGCCGGATTGGAAACCATTACCGAAGGCGTGATGAAGATTGATGACTTGGTGGTGAATGAATTGCCGCCACAAGCGCGCGACATTGCAATGGTGTTCCAGAATTACGCGCTCTACCCGCACATGAATGTCCACGACAACATGGCGTTTGGTTTGCTGCGTCGACGACAATTTCCCAGCCGTTTGAAATCTATTTTGTCCGGTGAATATCGCGCGGGCCGTCGCGCGGAGCATATGGAGATTTCAAACAAGGTCAACACCGCCGCCACAACCTTGGGCATCAATCAACTTCTAGACCGCCGCCCCGCCGCGCTATCAGGTGGTCAACGCCAACGCGTTGCGCTTGGCCGCGCGCTGGTGCGTCAACCAAAAGTTTTCTTACTTGATGAACCGTTGTCCAACCTAGACGCCAAACTACGCGTTGAAATGCGCGCCGAACTACGCATGCTTCACAGGCGCCTGGGCGTGACCATGGTGTATGTCACGCACGACCAAGAAGAAGCCATGAGTTTGGGCGACCGAGTGGTGGTGCTCAAAGACGGCTTGGTGCAGCAAATCGCCGCGCCTCAAGAAATTTATTCAAAGCCAGCCAATCGATTTGTTGCGTCGTTTGTGGGAACTCCAACCATGAACATGCTGGAAGGCGCGCTTTCCATGAAGGACAATTGGGCCACATTTGCCGCAAAATCATTGCAAATCCAAGGTGCGGTCGATGCGTGGAAGTCACTTGCTCAAAGCGGCCCACGAAGCGCCGTGCTTGGCATTCGCCCCGAACATGTTCTGCTGAACACCGCAGGTGGTTTTGCCGCCACCGTTGAAGCGGTTGAACATTACGGCGATCGCATGGATGTGGTTGTGCAAACTTTTGGTCAGCGCCTTGTTGCTCGTTGCGGTCCAGATTCATCCATTCAAGAAGGTAAATCCATATCCGTCGCCGTAGATCTTACGCGCGCGCATTTGTTTGAGCAAAATGAAACTGGTATGCGATTGGCTTAGGCAATCACTGTCACGCGATACATGCAATGCAACGGTTTTATTTTTGCATACAAGGTGCTCTACTGAGGCCAAATAATTTTACTAGCAATTAAAATCCCCCGATCCTTGGACCGGGGGATTTGTTTGCACTTAACTTCATGCGGCTTACATTGCCGCGATCAAACTTATTGGCAAGCACCAGTGCTCAAGAGCACCAGAGATACGTCGCCAGAGTCAGTTTCACCTGAGCCGTCCAAGTCAGACATGCAGCCTTGGCATGGACCAGTGTCAAGCAGACACAGCGACACGTCGCCGGCGTCAACTTCACCTGAACCGTCCAAGTCGCCGAAGCAAAAGCCACAGGCGTCTGGACCAAAGGCGCTGAAGTATTGATCACCAGGAATGGAGGCAAAATTCACGCCACGCAATGCGCCTGGGAAACCTCCGATATATCCACCAACACCATCGCCACCTAAATTGCCATTGCCAAGCGGAAGCGAACCAAGCACTTGGTTACTGACATAATCATGGCCATTTCCGTTGATAAACGCGCAGACTTTAATGTCTGATGCGCCGTCCCACGCAAGTAGCGCAAGTGGAATTCTCATTTCAATTCCAGTGACAACGCCGCAACCAGAACCTGGATTCGTGGAATTACCACTGACGCCACCAGTATTTTTATTGCTGATGGAAAGTTGGCAACCGTACACTTGATCGTCCAAAAAATTCACGCCTGTTGGACCACTGAAAGTACCGCTGCCAATGTACGCGCCCACGCCACCGCCATTGGTCAATACCTGAGCAATGTTGGCGTACTGCGTGACGGGATTTCCGCCAAGAGTTGTCATTAAGCAGAAGTCAGCTGCAAAGCCGGCATCAAACTTCAAGCCGGCGTATCCGTTGACATCGTCGCGGCCCATTTTATTCAAGCCGTTGTAGTCAATGTCGGCGTTGTCGCTGCGAAGTTCGTTCTGGCCTTCACCTGGAACACTATCGATAAACATGTCGAGCTTGTTAAAATTACTTTCAAGGTTGCCCGCCATAAACACATAGAGGTATCCGTTTGCCGAGTCGATCTTGATATACGCAGCGTCAAGTTCGGAACCGTTGGCGTAACTGTTCACGCCATCAGTGGCATTGCCGAAACCAGTGTGAACAACTTGCGACGCTTTTGGATTTCCGTATGCAGCATCACATGTTCCATCAATTGCAATGACCTGCGCCATGGTCGAAGCACAACAAATCATGACTGGAGCAGCCAACGAGGCGATCAACGCTAATTTCATTTTTTCATTCTCCAAAAATTTTTCAAATAGTCGTCTATTACGGCCGTAACAGATCCAACCATTCGCTCATTCAACCTACTCCTGAATTCTTGAAATGAGACAAAATAATTCAAAATTTGTGGTTTTTATCTACTTACATGGGGAATAATTTTTCATATCAAACTAAGTCGTCGCAACATTATCGGAGCGGCCCAAGCGACATGATTGATCCAATTTGGAAATCGTCTATACATCACATATGCCCAAAATTGCGATACGAATTGCCTACGAGGGCACCAACTTTCACGGCTGGCAGCGCCAAGAACCGCCTGATAAACCGCCGTATCGAACCATTCAAGGTGAGTTGGACAAGGCGTTGGCGGATCTTTTTCAAATGCGCATTCTGACTTCGGGCGCAAGTCGGACGGACTCTGGCGTTCACGCCGACGCGCAGGTTGCAGCGTTCACAGCGGAAACAAAGATTCCAGTTCCGAGAATTCCAGCGGCGCTGAACACGCGCCTGCCTGGTGATATGCGCGTGCTGAAAGCCTGGTTGCCAACCGAAGAATTTGATCCCGTGCGCGACGCGGAGGAAAAGGGATATCGCTACGAAGTTTCACATGGCGATCATTTGCGCGTGCGGCCAATTTTTGATCGACGCACGGTTTATTTTTCACCGCATCACATGGATGTCGAACCCATGAAACTGGCCGCGGCCATGTTTGTTGGCCAGCATGATTTCAAGGCGTTCGCGCATTCAGCGCATGGACGCGAAAGCACGGTTCGCACTATCTTCTCATGTGAGGTGCACGCATTGAACACGGACAGAATCGTGATCGATATTTCAGGCAATGGATTCCTGTACAACATGGTCAGGATTATCGCCGGCACAATCACCGAAATTGGGCGTGGGCGCATGCAATTGGACGCTATTCAAGCCGCGTTGGAAAGTGGCGACCGTCAACTTGCTGGACCAACATTGCCACCAGAGGGCTTGCGCCTGAAATGGATTCGCTATCCACAAGAAAAATCTCAGGAACCAATGTGATCAGTCAACTTGTACATGTTTACACATTGCTGAGTTGGCCAACGACTGTTGTGCGCACGCACAACTGCATGGCGCGAATTGCTTTTGTGACATGCGTGCTGTGGATCAGCTGCGTCGGCGCGCCACATGCCGCCGCGCAAATATTGCATCTGGACGCGCCACCAAATCCAGCATGGCCAAATCCTTCGTCGGTGACCGTGCTTGCGGACGCGCTTATGCGCGAAGCTGACAAGTTGGATGCCGCCGCAAAAAGTCCATCCGCGCAAGCGGCGTGGCGGCGAATGGCCGCGGTGATTTTGCGCGTGCACGGCGCGTCGGCGCTTTCGGATTCATCCCCCGCTGCGATCGCGTTGGTCATGGTGGCGATCCGCAAGGACATGGATCCGCACTTGAATACTGCCGCGGCGGAATTATTTGCGGCGGAGTGGAATGCTCGCCCTGATCCACAGGCGGACCCCATGCCAGATTTTGCACGGCTACTCGCTGGAATCGCGGAGATGCCCGCCGTGGCGCCGCTACCTTGCGCTTGCGAAGAG
>SERZ01000597.1_pt1 | contig 23861 bp, 31 predicted proteins | sample 3171461 | NCBI WGS metagenome assembly SERZ01 (sample SAMN06051861, study PRJNA518727) | freshwater metagenome | biome: subpolar coniferous forest; feature: holomictic lake; material: water; isolation source: holomictic Lake 227, 6 m depth | place: Canada: near Kenora, Ontario | collected... | reverse complement strand
CTTCGCCAGGTTGAAGAACACATTGGCGTCCTTGGTCGCCAGCGCATCGACCTGTTCAGGTGCGAGGGTCTTATCCTGGCTGTAACGCTTCGCCAGGTCATCCTTGACCTTGATCCACGCTTCGGACGCCTGGGCCTCGGGGGCAACCTCGGTGGACACCGTAGCCGACAGGTCTTTGAGCCGCTGCCAACCGCCACCGGCCTCCCAGGCAACCTGCTCCCGGGGGGTCAGGGCACCGGGCTTGAAGGCGAAGTCATGCTGGATCGCAGACATCATGTCCGGGTTGGGTGCTACATCCTTGGCGAAGGATGAGATGGGGATCTGGACCTTGCCCGTGGCATCAATGTCACCGGCATTGGCCCCTGCCAGCTTGGTCACCTCGGCCTGTGCCTCCTCAAGGCTCATGCCCTTCTGGTCCTGGAAGAAGGTCAGCAGGGCTTCCTTGGCTACGTAGACATCCTTGACCGGGCCTCCCTCGGTCAGCTTGGCGACAGAGTCCTGATACTGCTGTGGGAGCCGCTTCATGGTCTTGGAGTTCTGACCGGCCTCGCCCAGAGCCTTGAACAGGTTCATGTTCTGGCGGTTTTCGATCTGCTGCCCGATCACGGGCTTGAGAGCGAACATGGTGGTAATGGCGAAGCCACCCACGAAAGACTCGATGCCACCGTTCACGGCGACCCGATACATCCATTCCCCAAAGGTCTCATTGGGGTTGGCGATGGGAGCGATGCCGAGGGCCTCGTTCACCACCTGGTCACCAAAGTGCTTTGCCAGGAACCCGATGCCGGTTGATGTGCTTTTCCCGAGAAGGTCTCTCATCACAGAAGGGAAAGCTGAGTTCTCACCCACCGCCGAACCGATAACCGCATCAGGGATGGCAGCACCGCCCGCCTGCCACAACCTGGTAGCAGGGTCTACACCCAGGCCCTGGAGAGCCGTGTCCCTGCGCCCGTAGGCATCGATGAACATCTTCGCGCCAGCAGGAGCGCCGCCAATAGCGTAGGGAGCAAGACCTCCAACAAGGGCGAGAGCGGACTTTACGCCCCCCTTGAACCCGCCGCCAGAAGAGTCGAACTGATAGGCTGCGGTATGTTCATCAGCGCGATCCGCAAGGCGCTTGAAGAACTGCGGGAGCCCAAGGTCACGGGTCAGGACGCTCCCACGGGAGTTGGTGGTGTCGATGCCCTCGGCCTTATCCTTGGCTAACCCAGCCCGGTCAATGGCCTCCTGGCCCTGGTCAACGGCCTCCAGCCCAGTCTGGATCAGTCTGGGGACGCCCGCGAGGATCCCGAAGAACCCGGTGCCAACGGAGCCCTTGAGCGCCGACATCATGTTGGAGGGCGCACCCTTCAACCGGTAGAGCATCTTCCGCTCTTCAGGAGTGGCCGTCCAGCCGCCACCAGGCATCCAGTCCTTGAACGTCTGCCAAGGAGTGGTGCGATCAAATGCCGTGTGCCCAGCGGGCAGGAACTCGCCGTCTGCCGTCTTGTTGAGCCAGCCCCCATTGGAGGGAAGGTAAACGGCCTGATCACGGTGGCGAAGAGTCACGCCCCCGGGGAAGAAGGAGTAGCCCGGGTTGTTGGTGTCCCGGTAGCCGTTGAATGCCTTCTCCAGGCCGGTGTAGGTGTTCAGGTCATCGATGGCTACCCGGGCGTGGTTGGGGTCCGAGTAGAGTTCAGCAGTCCTGGGGAACTGGTCAGCGATGGCAGGGTAGTCGAAGTCCGAGAGCCTGACCGCCCGCTTCGTGTCTTCCGGCAGGTTCCTGGCAGTCTCAAGAGGCACACCGATCTTCTGCGAGACCCGCATCAGTTCCGCTTCGTAGTCGGGGTTCACGCCCAATACGCTCCCGACACCCGAGCCCATCTTGGAGGCGAGATCCTCCTTGGGCTTCTGCGCCAGATAAGCATCTACAGCCAGGGAAATATCATCAGGCATCAGTAGGTCCGGTTGGAAGTCGGGCGGGTGGGAGCGACGAGCTTGAAGGGTCTGGCTACGGGTGCCTTGGGCTGATCTGCGTTCCCCTTCCACAGGAGGTAGGACCGCAGGATGTCCGTATCCGTGGGGGTCACGCCCGTCCTCCGGGTGATGTCCCGGCTGAGGCTGTCCTTGATGTCACTCGGGATGTCGCCAATGCTAGTTGCCACCAGAGGCTGGGAGTCCTCCGACCTGGCCCACTGGAACCACTTGTCCTTGATAGGTCCAGGATGGGCGAAGATTTTATCGACGGCGATCTCCAGTTCCTTTCCGTGCAGTTTGGTAGCCACATCCTTCTGATAGCGCAGTAGCTGCTCATCGATGAACATTCGGACGGCCCCGAGCCTTGCGTGGGCATTGGTGTCCGAATTTGAGGGGGTGGCAGAGAGGCCAATCCCGGGGAGCCGATTCGCCAAGATCCGGCTGACTTCACCCGTGTCCAGATCATCAGGACGCTCACCAGGGGCAAGGCCCTTCAGTTTCGCCCTCTCCTGGGTGAAGTGCTGGAAGTGGGACGGGGAGAGAGCCCCACGCATGGCGAACCAGGCATCATCCGACATGTCCCGAAGATACTCGGGCTCATTGGTCAGTTTCATGTAGACGGCAGGGTTGGTCTTCACATCGTCGCCACTCTGCTTGATCTGAGCGTAGGCGCGGAGTTCTTTTTCCTTTTCCCACGGCACGTTCATTCGATCTTCCATGGGAGTCTTATCGAATGGGTAGCCTGACTCAATAAAGTGATATACCCGTGCCGTAGCCTGCTCTCCTATGGCCTTGTGGGACTTCTCCAGGACGGCGTATTCAGCCTTGGCGCTCTCATTGGCCTTGGCGATCAGCATGGGGCTGGCACCAGCAGGGAGATTCCCCAAGACCCTATCTACGAACTGAGATTCTGTAGGCATCGGGGGCTGAGATAGTTTCGACTCATACACGAAATTAGTTTTCGTAACGTAGTCCTGCACTTCCTGGGGTAGTTTCTTTAACCACCCATATTTGTCACCAGCACCAACTGCCTCAGAGTCATATTCGACTACGGCCTTCTTGACGGCAGCGGGGCCAACCTTGAGCGCAGCCAGGGCCTTGTACTCATTGTTGTCAAATGCCTGCATCTGGGCCAGGAAGTTCTCTTGGGTGTCATCCTTAACCCGGTTCAGCCAACCAGTAAGGTTCTTTGCCTGCTTGGGGTTCTTGGCAGCGATCTCCTGGTAGTGCTTGCGCCGAAGGTCATTGAATGTCCCGAGATCCCCACCGGCCAGGTCTAGCGCCTGCTTGGTCCAACCCACTCCGGCGTTCACCGCAGAGTCGAAGGCAGACGCACGAAGCCCAGGCTGGAGGTTATCCCCACCGATGGCATCCCAGTAGCGTTCCTTGTAGAGTTTCTTCGCATCGGCCTTAGTGAGTTTCGCCACATCGATGTCGGGGTTCTTGGCCTGGTTGATACCGAAGTTCACGGGGGCCTTGGTGATCCCATCCGAAGGGTTATATCCGCCCTCGATCTTCATGGTGGCCTCGGAGGCGGCATCAAACCCAGTGGAAGCCGTGGCGATCTGTCCGGCACGGAGCAGGGCAGAGGTGGTAGTCGGGGCTAGGTTGGTCCTGAAGTCCTGCTTGGCCGCTGAGATAGCCGCCTGGGACTGAGCAGCGATGCCCGCCGTCCCTACCTTGGCCTGATAATTCAGGACATCGCTGACATCCATGTCCTTTCGGTTGGCGTTGAAGTAAGTCTCTGCGAACCCGTAGTTCGTGTTGGTCGGATCAAGGGACTGCTCCAGAATCGCGGAGTGGACTCTGCTCCTGAGTTGCTTCCGGTAGAACTCCACAGGCCTTCCCGTGAGGCTTGCCAACTTGGCAGCAGAGCCATCCACCATCGTCAGGGCGACATCCCTAGAATTCTGGTTCTGCCAGTCCTTAGCTACATACTGGATCGCCAGGTTGGCCTCTTCCCTAGCCACGCTCTTCCCATAGGCAAGGGCCTGGTCATTGGTGTGCTGCATGAGTCCATCGCTGAACTCGTTCTGCATGATGCCCATGCGCTGCTTGAAGAGTTGCTTCTGGTAGGGGCTGGTCAGTTTGCCAGATGCAGTCTCGATGGCCTGACTGAACTGGTTCTCATAGCCCTTGGCGAAGGTGGTGTCTGATTCCTTGAACGGCTTCCCGTCCTGGTCATAGATGACACCGCCTTCCAGGACCGTCTTGTAACCACCGTTGGGGTTGTCCCGCAGGTTGATCATGGCCCGGGTGACATCGTTGGATGCGTCTGACACTACCAGCGCATCAGCCTGACGCTGTTCCCTAGCGACCTCTTGGCTGACCTGGGCTAGGCCCTGACCAATAGCACCGAGGCCATTGTCGGGGAGGTTCTGTTCCCTCACTACGGGGGAACCCTGGACTGCTACCTGGGGTGAATCGTAGATGCCAACCTTGAAGGCCATGTCTCAACCTCCGTAGTTGTTGTAGGCGCTGGAGGAGCCGTGGTAGATCCCATAGGCTCTGGAGCCACCGGCCAGCAGAGTTCCCATCCCGCCTACCAGGCCAGACTTGCGGGAGGCGTTCCCTTGCACCAGATCAAGGTTCGACTGTGTCTCAAGGCCCCATGCCTGCCGCAGGGCATTGGTGCGGATCGTCTGAGCATCGAGTTCGCCCATGGTGGCCGTCTGGTCGAGAACCCTGGAAGCTGTTCCAGTAGTGGGGTCGATCCCAGAAGCACCGAGCGTAGCGTTCTGCGATCCCTCGATCTGCCTGGTCTTGGTGCGCTGGAGGTCTTCCGCGATACCAGCGTCCTTGATGACTGAGTCGGCCTTCAGCTTCCCGACCCGGGCGTTGTAGTCAGCTACATCCTTGGCCGTCTTGCCTGATTCGATCTGACCGTAGGCAGATGTGGCAGTGGCAGCAGCCTGGAGTCCGGTGGCAAGGGTGGTTCCTGATACGGCAGTCCCGGCAGCAGCAGTCCCTTCCTGTGCCATTTCCGCTGCGGCAAGAGACTGGGAGGCCGTGAGAGTACCAGCCTCTGCGCCCCACAGGGCCAAACCAGCAGGGCCAGTCGCTACAACAGCCAGGGCACCGAGGCCCACCATCATCATCTTCTGGGTATTACACATGTATGAACCTCACTTGAAAATGGAAAGATCCGCCGTGCATGCCCCAAACTTCAATCGATCAGAGGCGACATTCCACTGCAACGAGAAGGGATGGAACGGTTCGCCGTGCAGTCCGTAGGGCACGGGCTCATCTACTCGGAACCCCAGGAACTTCAGCCAGCGGATGGCCCTCTTGTTCCTTGCGTCCACATAGTTCGTCAGGTGGTCCCAGTGCGAGAGCATCCCGTCGATCACATCCTTAGAGCCCTTGGCGAAGCTGATCGCGTGACGGTCAATGGCATCTGTGCCCACCATCCACGGGGCTCCGTAGCCAGTGAGAACCGAGATCGCAGACACGCCGAACATGCAGACAGGCTCGTCATCGATCCATCCAGTGAAAGCCTCTGGGCTGTTCAGCAGGCCCCGCAGCAGGCAGTCCAGCGGAGTCGCACCCACCGCAGCAAGCTCCACTACATCGGCCTTTCGGGCACGGTCTGCGATCAGGTAGGCATCGCCCGTGGTCGCAGGGGTCACCTTATAGCCCGCCAATGGTCACCTCCGGGGTGATGGCCGTGATGGTGAGCGGGAGTGGGTCGGTCTGCCGGATGAACACAGACCCGCTCGTCCCCCAGGAGGTTGAGATCGGGATCGTGACCACGCCATCCTGGAGGCGCACGGGCGAGGCGTAGGGCACATCCTCGGTGCGGGCCTTGTTTTCGTAAAGGTGAGTGGCGTCCCGCCCAGCCCAGATGCTCCGACTCTCCAGCACCTGGATGGAGACCGAGTTGATTGCCTTCTTTTTGTTGCTCAACGTCTCGCCCTGAGGGTTGGCAACATCCAGGGTCTGAAGGTCTGCGGTGATGGGCAGGCCCACCTGAACCTGGGAGCCCGGGTAGGGCAGAGTCACAGACCCTCCAGACACCATCAGGCCCTTCGCTACGAACCCATCGAACAGTGCGCTTACGGTCTTGCCTTCAATGTGGGACAGGCCCGGGATGCTGGTGGTTGCTGGCCCTGAGTAGGTGATCCCACAGTCCACGAAGAACGCCTTGGTGATGTCGGTCACCAGGCGGGACTCCATGCGCTCGATGAACCTTCCCGTGGAACGGTTGATCGTCAGGTAGAGGGCGTCCTCCTGGACACCGTCTACGGTCTCAGAGATGCAGCAGACGCTCTCAACTGTTCCATCGAAGTCATGGTGGTGCCACCCGAAGACCTGCTGCTCCCTCATATAGGTCATGCCCAGCAGGACACCGTCATTCCTGACCATCCAGACGATACCAAAGGGATGCTGCTGGTAGGCCCACCCGGTGATGACCTTGCCCTCTACGAGGTGGTCAGCGAAGACCGTCAGGTCGTTCCCCGTGAACTTGTTGCTCTGCCACTCGTAGCCCAGATCACGCACCACCTGGCCCTTGTCCTGGACATAGAGAACCGTATCCCCTGCACCAAGAGGCTCCAGGTCGCTAGATCCACGGAATCCCTGGACCTTGGTGGCGATATTGCCAGGGGTAGTCACCTCGCCCTGGCCTGCGGACAGAACCCACTCGGAACCCGAGGTGAGCATGACAAGCTGGCCCATGGCGATGATGCCCTTGATCGCGTTCAACTGGCCCGATGTGAGCGTGAACGTCAGGGCATCGTCATCCTGGATAGGCGTGGACTGGCTGTAGTCGTTGTAGGCATTGCTACGGGTCATCCAGACTGTCTGGGGCTGGGCTCCACCATTGGCAAAGACCCTGCGGCCCTGGTAGTAGGTGACCACCGAGGGCCAGCCCTGATCCCCACCCCAGGCACCGAACTTCCAGCGATCCGAGGCGATCTTGCCTGAGGTAGCCGGGGGCTCTAGGCTGACTGCGGCTGGCATGTAGGCGATGTAGTCGTTGTAGGCCAGATCTAGAACGAAGTGGGTATTGTCGGGGATGCTGACTACGTATGCCTGCGTAGTGGTCGGACCCGTGAGGGTTAGCTGGGCCATGCCAAGAGTGATGGTCTCAGGGGAGCGGGCACCCGTGGTGAATAGCACCCGCCCGTCTGGGTTATTGGTTGCACCCGTGATCGGGATTGAAGTCCCGAAGCCGGTGGAGCTACTGCTTGCCTCATCCGGTAACACGGAGATCACCGTGGCCGTGGCCGTCTTGGTGGTCAGGATGGCCTTGATCCTGGCGATGCCGTAGCCCGCATGGAGGTAGAGCCAGTTGATCCCGCCGTCCGACCAGGTATCCGTGGTGTGGGTGGGCCGAAGAGTCCCGGTCTTCCCGGCGTTCATAGCTTTGTAATACTTGCCATCACTCCTACGGATGTCCCCGGCGACGATGTCCTTCTGGACCTCCCACGGCTGGCCGTAGGTTCTCTGCTCCATGTAGAAGAGCCGTCCAACGTGCTTGTCATAGAACAGATCCTTGCTGGCAGTGAGCGTCACCGTGCCCACCGAGGCGTCTGCATAGACACTCAGCGAGTTGTCTAGGTTCAGTTCAAGCCAGGGTCCGGTGGTGGGAGCCAGCGCAGCCAGGGTCCAGGAGACATCAGAGACCCGACTGAGATTCATGGGCTCATGGTTTGGGTGGCAGATCGTGATCACATCAGCCGACTGCGTGAACTTGAGCCCACTCAACTCAGATAGCGTGTAGGGGCTGTAGATGTCGGCCTTGAATACCCGGTCTCGATACACCCGGATGTTCAGGTCTGTGAACTCCAGGACGTATTGCTGGGTCGAATTGAATCTGAATGGGATGAGCCTGCCAGCACCCTTCGCCGTGGCGATATAGCGGGTGCCAGAACGGTTCTTGGCACCGCCATAAGGCTGGGTGATGAAGTTCCGGCAGGTCTTCAGGCTGTTCATCCACCGGGCCAGATCGACCCGGGAGTATAGGTTGGGGCTGATCTCCCCACCCGTGAACGAGGCCTGATTGATCGATGTCATCCGCGCACCGAAATGAAGCTGCACTCAGGGGTCTGCTCGAATCCCTCGTTGAGGCTCTTGGCCGCAGCCTGGGACACGGACTGGGAGTAGGCCTGACGCATCATCTGGGCGATGTCAGGCTTACCCCTAAGCGGGATAGCCAGTTCAGCACCCATAGCAAAGGACAGGGACGATACGAAGGCGGCATCGAATCGGCCCGGGTCGGTGATCTTCATCGTGTAGATAAGCTCTGCCTGGGGCAGATCGCAGTAGATCACCGGCTCGTCGTTCTCATCGACCATGGTCTCAAAGGCAACCTGGTCCTCAACCTTCGGGGTCCGGTTACCAGGCGTGACGATGCTCCTGACACGGAGGCAATCGGACGGCATGGCATAGGCGTAGCTCCACTCGGCGGGAGGGGTCGCAGCCTTCAGGGCCAGGACCACCCGCTTCTTGGCGAACCGCCAGGGGAAGTCCCCCAGCACGAAGTCCCGGGTCTGTGCGTAAAGCACCCGGCAAAGCTGGGCAGCTAGGCTGCTCTCATTGATAGCGGCAACGGTCTCGGAGTGCCCCACTCGCAGCAAGGACAGATTGTAGATTTGGACTTCGCTGCTCATGGGGCGCTCCTAACAACCGGGATACATGGCTTTGGCGAGTTCGTTCTTGGACCGACCAACTGGAGCCAGGTTCAAGGCATTGAGGCTGAACTCCACGGTCTTGGTGGGAACCCCATCCTCACCAATCTCTTCAGTCACGCAGCAGACGATGGCAGTTGCTGAGAGTTGAAAGGAATCACCGACACAGGCGTTACCCGCAGGGGTTAAGGCCAGGTCAGCGCCAGTCAGTTCAAGCTCTGGTTTCTCGGGCTTGCAGTCCTCGGAGTCCATTGCTAGGCCGCAGTGTCAGGGTCGGTCAGTTCCGCGATAGCGGCCTTCCCGGCCTTGGACTTCTTGAGGACGGCGACAGACACAGGAGGAGGTTCCTGGCCCTCGGCCAGTTCGATCTCGAATTCCTCGCCAGGGTTGACGAGGTGATTGGTATAGACCTGCTGGATTGCGATGTAGATTGCCATGGGTCTCCCAGAAAAATACCCGGGGAGCCGAAACCCCCCGGGGTTTGGTCAGGACTAGCCGACGATGAAGGAAGGCCCGACAGGGATCGGGGCCATCTGAGCATCCGTGGTGATGTAGGCCGTGGTGTAGCCCAGGGTGCTGGTGGTAGTGGTGGTTCGGTAGGCGAGGCGCAGATACCGGCGAAGTTCAGTCGGGAGCCGCATGACGATCTGACGGCCAAGGTAAGCCGAGTTGACCGAGGTCACCGTGAGGGCAGCAGTGGGGCTGCTGACGCTGTAGGTAGCGCCGCCACCGATACCAGCGGTGCCAGTAAGCTGGCCCGTCACGAAGACACCAGAGGCCACACTGGAACCCGTGTAAAGCTGGGAGCCGATCTGGATGGTGCCGTCAGTCAGGGTGGTGACCGTGAGGACACCGCCGCTGGTGGAGGCCGAGGAGACATTGGCGTTGGTCAGCGGGTAGAGCATCGGATACTCGATGTTCTTGCTGGCCGTGAAGGCAACATCATTGGCCGTCTGAAGGACAGGCTGCCAGGTGCCGCCAGCCGCAGAGCCGAAGCCCGTGGTGATGTTCAGCACCACGAAGGCGTTCTCGCCAGGCCCCTGGTTGCCGCCACCGATCACGCCAGCGCCGAAGACGGGCGCGAGGTCGATGATGTTGGTGCTGACGATGTCACCAGCGGCACCTGCGGACAGGAGGGCGGTATTGAAGACGAGGTTAGAGTCGAGATAAGACATGGTCTCCTCCTCCTTAAGGAACGAGAGCTTCGGTGGACAGAAGCTGATCCACCAAGCGGATGGGAATGCCCATGAAGGTGGTCTGGAACTGACCGAAGCCTTCGGTGAGAGAGAGGGCCGCAACGCTCTTGTTCATCGCCATGATCCGCAGCATCTCGAACATCGTGCGGTTCATGTAGAACACGGGGGTGCAGGCGTTGATGCTGGTGATGCGGGCCACGGCGCGGGCCATGTACTCGATCAGCTTGTAGGTGGCACCGGAGGTGTCAGCCAGGGTAGCGGTCTGGTCGATGTTGGCGATGCGGACCACATAGCGCCAGTCCTGGACGGAGATGCCGCACTTCCACTGGAAGCGGTCAGCCATCGCACGGAAGCGGTAGTTGCTGCCGTCAAAGGCGTCGATCTCGCCCAGATCCTGGTGGACCAGGCCAGACACGGAACCCTTGGGGAAGATGCCCGTGACGGTGGTCTCGTTCCAGCCGATGAGCCAGATCGAGCTGTTGTTGTTGGCAGTGGCACCCGGTGCCTTGATGATGTTCTGGCCGTTCAGGGCAGCGGTGGTGCTGTAGCGGGCAGACAGGCCGGTGAACTTCTCAGGGTTGACCGTGACATCGCCGTAGAACAGCGTCTGCACGAAGCTCTGGTTCATGGCCTCAAGGAAGGCGGTGGCTTCGGAGAGCCGGAAGGCATCGGCATTCCCGTTGAGATCCGCGAGATCCTTGTCCACTTCGCTTCGGGCTTCCAAGATCCCGCAGACATCATCGACCTGGGCGCGGATAGACTTGCTGGGCTGGACGCCGCCGTAAAGCTGACGCCAGGTGGGGGCAGGAAGCCCGGTGCGGATGGAGGCACGGTGGCCGGTGGCGAGGTTGCCTTCTTTCCAGTGCATGTCCTGGAGGACATCATTGCGCTGCGTCATCAGTTCAGCGACAGCCGCGACAGAACCGTCAGGATTGACGGAACGTGCGAAGTCAAGGAGCGTGACGGACCCAGCCTTGGTGGGCAGAGTTGCCATAGTTTTTTCTCCGGAGGGGTCGTTTCAAAGCGACCAAAGGAGGGTTGCGGTGGGTGGGCTTAGGCCGTGGCCTTGGACCCATACATTTTCTCGGCCAGGGTCTTGTCCCTAGCGGGAGCCCCTGCGAGGCCTTGCACGATCTGGGGTTCTGCCATGGCTGCGCCAACCTTGGACCACGCCCTCATTTCTTCGGGGTGGGAACCGAGTCCTGTCTGCTCGTAGAAGAGCTTGAGTTCAGGAGACGCAAAGCGGGCGATGGCAGACTGGGCGTTTTCCTTGGTGCTTTCAAAATTCCTCCCGCCCATCTCAGGATCAGACTTGACGGCCTGGACCCAGTTCGTGTGCTGCGCGACGAGTGCTTCCTGCTGCGCCTGAATCTGGATGTCGGCCAGTCTCTGCGCTGCCTCGTTGGTCAGGCCAAGCTCCTTGAACACTGGGGTGTACTTGTCCAGCATCTCGGAGTCGAGGGTCATCCCTTCGGGGACTTTCAGGTCATACGCTTCAGGCGCTCCCTCGGGCTTCACCTCCACATCAGTGGTCGGCTTGGTCTCCTCGGTGGTTCCCTCGGCAGTGCCTTCGGCGGTAACTTCAGGCGCTTCCGCACCTGTGGCCGGTGTCTCCGTGAGGAGAGTGGTCCCTGCTTCCGAGGTCTGGGTGGTGCCCGACTCGGTTGCTTCTTCAGCCATTGCTGGCCTCCTTTTGGGGTCGTAGTTCCTTGACCATCTGATCCAGGAGATCTGGACAGACTTCTTCAAGCTCGTTGTAAATCTGAAGACCGATGCTCCTGCGTCCTTCTCGGAAGTAGGTTTCAGAGGAGCCGGTGTAGGAAGGGGTCATGTAGCCGGTGGACTTGAGAATCCTTCCGATGAACATCCGACCCGATGGCGTGGACATCGTGTCCAGGACAGATGACTTCTGGATGGCCTGGAGTGCGACCACCTTCTCTTTGCGCTTGCTCTGACGGGTCTCGGGTTCCATCTCGCTCATGCCACACCAGCCATCGGGCCTGCCTGCTGGAGAGCCCCGGACATCGCCTGGAGCATCGAAGGCGTGGAGGTCTGGGTGTCAGCCATGACCTTGGCGGTCTGGGCACCCTGCTGCGCCATCGCCATGGCCTGCTGCTGCTGCTCCTGCTGCGCTCTGGCCTGCCGAATCTTGGCGATCACACCAGCATCGTTGACCATGGAGGGAGGGACGCCAACCATGTCGGCGTAGGCGTCGATGACCTCATCCGTGTTCAGCTTGTCCAGGGCATCGGGCCTCTGAGCGGAGATGCTCCCGATGAATCCGACCAGGCGCTCGACACCCACCACGCCCTGGAGTTTCATCGCCTGGGCCATGATGCTGATGTATTCGATGACGATGGGCTGGTCCTGGAGTTCAGGAGGTGGAGGAGGAATCAGGCCCGCACGTTCCAGGATCGAGTAGGTTCTACGGACGATAGGATCAAGCATTTCATCATTTAACCGCTCAAGGACTGGCCCCATCGCCATGAGCTTCTCCTGCTGACGGGCCTGAATTTCCGTTGCAGTCACTCCACTCTTGTCGATCTCAGCGATCATCAGAAACAGATCCTCGAAGAGCCCACGCTTCACGCGATGCTCCACGTTCTGGATCTCGGCCCCGATATATTGCAGGTTGGGGTTGATGACGTAGCTGGGTTCGACCCGAGCGCCATTGGCCTGGTCAGGGATGAAGGTCAACTCACCCGCCAACGTGCCCACATACTCATTCCTCAGACTGGCAGGGACGTTCCTGGGAGGTGACAGGAGCATGTCCAGGGCCTGGAGCTTGCGCTTCTCCATCTGCTGGATCTGAGCCACATCACCGAGGCAGTCCATTGCAGGGCTGTTGCCCCAGGTGTCCTCTCCCGTGACTCTCCACCGAGGAGCCATGACAGCGAACTCATGGGTGCCCTTGTATTCGAGAACCTTATCGGAGGATGTCCGCTCGTAGTATACAGACCGGAAGGGCAGATACTTCGATTCGAGCTTCCCAGCCATGGCGTCCGGGTTCTCTTCGATGACATGGATCACCTGGACATTCCCATCCAGGGCCTTGGTCTTGAACTGGTTCTGAACGAAGTCCGAGCAATTCTCCAGTCCGAACTTGGATACAAGCTGGGCAACGCTCATGGCGAACTCACGGAAGCATCCATTCACGTTTCCGCGAGGTCCAATGCTCAGTGTGTAGCTTCCAATGGGGAACATGTAGCAGCGGATGACATCTTCCTCGTCTTCCATAAGGGCGAAGGCTGAGGTCCCGTAGGCCCCCAGATCCTCATAGACCACGGGGAGGGTGGTGTAGAGGTTGGACTTCAGGAAGGTCTCACCGATCAGGGTGCGGACCTTGTCGAGCCATACCTTCACGGCCTGGACCTTGTTCAGTTCATTGTTGTGGGTCCGCAGGTTGAACCAGGGCCGGGAGGGAGAGGTGATCCCGCTCATCATCCCTGCGCTCAGAGTCCGAAGGGCCAGCGTCCCAGTATTGTTGATGATCGCCGTGTTCCGGCGGTTCCCGTTCTGGTTCTTATCGGTCACGAAGAACCGAGATGACCTGGGCGACAGATACTTGCTTAGGTCTCGCCAGTGCTGGAGGAACGAACTCTGGTCCTGCTTGAGCGTGACATTGCGCCGGTTGAAGTATTGAGGCAGGGTCTCACCCGTGACAGGGTCTGCGCCTGGGGCCTTCACATCGCCCTTCTTCACGCTGAGAACCTTCGGGTCGGTTGCCATCTACGCCCCCAGCAAGGTCTTGGGGGTGGTGAATCCGGCGCTGGGGATGCCGAGAGAACCACCTGTGTTGGTCACAGTCGAAGAGAAGCCACCAGCAGCGGCACGGCGCTTCCGATCAGCGTCGAGGGATGCCTGAACGGCAGGATCTTGGGCCGTAGCAGCCTGGGGAGGGGCTGTAGGCGAAGGCATGCTTGGGCTACTGAAACACATCAACGCCTCCCTACCAGTCGGTCGAGCTTTTCTTCCATCCGATCCAGACGCTTGGTTATGTCGTTCTGCATCGACTTCTGCTGGGTCTCGATCCTGGTGTCGGTGGCCTCGAGGTTGAAAACCTTGGTCTCGGTCACGGTCACCCTGCGGTCCTGGGCCACCGCGATGCCCACCACGATCACGAACAGCGTGGCAAAGGCGATGAGCGTGTCCAAGCCCACCCTCTTGTCGAAGGTTATGCCCCCATACGACTCGTTGCTGTTCTGGATCACCTAAGTCTCCCGGCGACATAACCGGCACCGAGGCCGATGGCAAAGCCTTGCAGACGGCCTACCCACTTGCCGCTGGCAGCAACACTCTTCTGGGCATCCAGGGCGATTCTCAGCCCCGCCGCTTCTCGCTGCCTCTGCTCTGCCGTGGCCTTCCATGAATCCCTAGCCACGATCAGAGTACCGATCACCTCTGCCTGGTCGGAGATCACTTTGCTTTGGGCCTGGATTAACTCAGCATCCTTGGCGATGACTTGATCACGGACATCAACCACAGGGCCTGGTTGAGGGGCAACGGCAACCGCATGATCTGGATCGCTGGGCACCGGGGGCACCTTGGCCTCCAGCTTTCTGAGTAGAGCAGCACGTTCCTTCGTGAGCCTATCCATGTCCTGCGCGGCACTCTCCACCCGGGCCTGGAGGTCCGCGACCAACTTGTCCGATGCCTGCGCCTGGGATTGGTTGGCATTCGCTGCTCCGTGTGCTTCATTCGCCTGCTGAACGCCCTGGTTCACCTTGCCCTTGCCACATGACTCCACACCCAGGGCAACACCACCCAGGACGCCCACAATCAGGAGGCCACCCAGCAGGGCCTGAAGGATGCGCGGGCTCATATCACCGGCTCCTGGGACGCATACCACGCCCATCCCAGGATTCCCAATACGGTTAAGCACAGGACGGCCACCAGCAGCTTAAGCATTGGTGACCCCATCTGTGCCCGTAGGACCAGCCTGACGGCTCAGAACCTTGGCACCTGTAACGGCAGTCAGCAGCGCACCGAATGCCCAGGACCAGTTGGCCGTGAGACCCTCTCGGTGCAGAGACCAGGACAACCAAACGACACCAGCTACCACCACCACCGCGAAGGCAGCATGCTTCAGTGACGCCGAGGCGTCAGTGGCAGACAGGAGCCGCAGGAGGTAGCCCATCAGGCCCTCACTCCTAGAGAACCCGTATTCACCATCATGCCTCTGGTCCCAGCACTGCCCGTGGATGCCTGGAACGTGATTGTGTTGCTGAATTCAATCCATGGGTTGCCTGCGGTCTGGTTGGTGACGGTGAAGTCTGAATCCGCATTGAGTGAACTGATTTTGACACGCGCGGTGTCGGCTGCGCTGTTGTAGTACGCGCCAATCTCCGCAACAATTCGGTCACCCGCCACAGTCGTGTAGCCCATTCCAAGGGCTACGGGAAAGCTGGGGATGCCGTTCGACCAGAACGCCACAGAGTTCAGCCCACTACCACCATAAGTATCGAGACCCATGATGTTCGATCTGACTACGGTTCCATCCTGCGACACGATGCGGTAACCATGCGCCATTAACGCACTGCCAGCGACGCCATCATTGGCCGCAAGCACAAGACCGCTCACCGTGGTGGACCCGCTGGTGAACACGATCCCTGCGTTCATCGGAGGCGAGATAAGCTGCCAGACCAATCCCTGGTCGCCACCAGCCGCAAGGTTGACGAAGTTTGAAACCGGGTTGGAGTTGTCCTTCGCTAGAGCTAGCGACGCGCGGACTACGTTCCCGGTGATCGTCCACCCACTGATTGTCGCCGGACTGACCGGGGGATTCTGTGTTGAGAAGTAGAGCCGAGTCGCCATTACCTACCCCTAGGTATTGGTGATCACGGCGACCTTGTAGGACAGGCCCACGGGGACGGCGAAGTATTCGGTGGCCCCAGCACCCATGCGGCGGGTGGTGGTGGTCGCGGCGGGAGAGGCCCCGATCTCAATCGAGCAGATGGCATCGGTGTGGATGCGGACGTAGGAGGTCCGCACGTTGAAGGCGCTGGAAGACGTAGTCGTTCCACCAATCGCCACCACTTGGTTTGCGATAGGGGGCTCCTGCGCCATGAACATCGCAGTGCCGCTGCTCTCGCGGCCAGGGTTGGAATACTCGGTCACATACAGAACAGCCATAACATCTCCTGATTAAGCGACTACCTGGACCTTGGAACCTTCAGGTGCTGCTTCTCGGACCTTCTCTCGCCCAGGTCGGGGCACCACGATGCAGCCCTTGCTCTCGTTTCCGTAGTGGCTAGGGTCTTGGGCAGGGCCGTGGAAGTAGAAGCCGTCCCGCCCGTAGTTGTTGCCCTCGATCTGCTCCAAGTGGGCAACCATCGGCCCGAGGCCCGGGTGCTGCTCCTCCCACGCCCCAACGCGATAGACCCCCTGGGGGAGGGGGCCGAAGCTCTTCTCGCTTTGGAACTCAGGATCGTTCTTGCCGATGCCGTGACCGGACCATCCGATGCTTACGAACTGACCCTCTGGCGTAGCGATGAGCCCGCTGGCCTGGTGGTAGACCAGCTGGACATCGGTCATCGATCACCAGCCTGAGAAACGGGGAGGCCAGTGGCAAGTGGGCCGAAGCCCTGGGTGTTCGATAGCTCAGACCACACCCTCATCGTCAAGGTCAGCGCCTCCCCCACCTTAGGGTCGGTAATTGATGTAGCCTGCGTGGGCTACAAACTCATCCAGCCTTACGCTGCCGGTGCAGTGTTTGGATAATCTTGGCTACAGACACCCGGTGCATATCCAGCCTCACCGCGATCATGGCCGTGCTGACGCCCGCACGGGACAGGTCATCTATCTTGCGGTGCAGATCCACCGTAGCCAGTCTTCGGGGGTCCACTGCCTCCATGGGGATGACGGCTAGCTTCGCCCTTCGGATCTCTTCCATGGCTTGCTGGACCTTGTCCAGGGCATCCGGCGAGTCTGCCCAGCACTGCATGAGGAGGTCTTCCAGGCATCCAGTCATGCGCTCTCCAGGGGGTTCCATGAGTCGAGAGTCCTCCGAGTCTGCTGCCGCATGCGCCCCAGGTCATCGACGCGAGGGCCAACTGGGTAGGCGAAGGTCAAGGCCAAGGCGTCAGCGATGTCTGGGCTTCTCAAGATCCGCTTCTTGATCTCGTCCTTGGACTCCAGGCAGACCTGGTTCCTGCTGTTGTAGTAGTAGGTCGGGCTGGCGAGATCCTGCTTGAGCGGGTGGTTGTCAGGGATGATGCCCCCCTGCTCCAGCCAGTCCTTGAGGTTCCAGAACATCTCGGTGCGCTTGTTGACGTATTCAGCCTGCCCAGCCTTGCCCCCGAAGTTGACCTCGACCACGGCGTGACCAAGCTGGCGCAGCCGGTCAATCACCCCTGACCCATTGCCAACATCGATGAACACGGCATCCGGGGTCCAGTCTGTTATCTCCTGGGCCACCCGGGCAGCGAAGGCCATGTTGTCCAGGCCCGAGAACACCAGGGGAGGGTAGGCTATGACCCCCTGCCTGCGGATGATCACGCTCTTGTCATCTCCAAACCGGGCCACATCGACGCCCAGAATACGAGCAGACCTGATCACATCAAGATGGTTGATCGTCCTGCGGGAAGCCTCCTCGGCCAGGGCGATGCTGATCAACTGGTCCTCGGCAGCAGCAGTGAAGTCGCATAGATACTCACGCGAGAACTCATTGGAGGGCATATCCCGCTGGAGTCGGGCCACCTCGGACGGGTCCAGGGAGTCGGTGTCGAAGACCGTGTATAGGGCAGATCGCCAGTCTGGGAGGGTCTGAGCCCGGTAGAACAGGTCCGAGAACAGGTTCACCCCATGAGGCGTACCGATGAAGCAGGCCCATCCCATGCGGTCAGACAGGGCTGGCTGGACGATCTCGTTCCATACCTCTGGCTTGGTCTGGGCGACCTCATCGATGATGGCCCCGTCCAGGCGCAGCCCACGCAGGGCATCAGGATTGTCGGCACCATTGATCTGGACCCTGGCCCCGTTGTGCTTGAACCGAACCCAAAGCTCCGACTCATTGACTTCGGTCCCTGGAACCTGGCGGGCGTAGTGCTTGATCCGACCCCAGGCAATAGCCTTGGCCTGCTTGAGAAATGGGGCCATATACACGAACAGGGCATCCGGCAGGGTGGTCACCAGGGCGCAGTCTACGGCCTCCATGACACCCCATTCGGTCTTCCCTGCCCGTCGATGCAGGGCCAGGACCGTGAACCGCTTCCGGCTCCTGTGTTCCGTGGCCTGCCAGGACCGAGGCGTGTAGTCCAGAACGAGGTCACCCACGGGGAACGCCCGAGTAGACAGTCACTGAGCCATGCTCCTCGGTGGGCACAGTCTTGGTGGCGTTCAGCAGTTTGATCCCCTGGTCATTGGCCTTGTTGCTGATCTCCATGAAGGCGGCAGGGAGACGCAGATCATCCACAGTGGGGGCATCACCCAGGTCATGCACTGCCTTCGCACCCTTCTGGGCCAGGATCTTGGAGGTTCTGGAGTTGATCTCAGCGGTTTCGATCAGGCTCTTGGACAGGCCCTTGAGTTGATCTGCGAGGTTGCGCGTGGCTACTTGCGAGGGAATATCCAAAACTGCGAGGTCACCTTCAGCCCTTGCTAGCCTACTGGCTACGTCTTTGATAGTTTCCTTGTGCGTGGAAACATTGGTGCGAATGGTCCATTCTGAGACCTTGAACTCCCTGGCAAGGGATCTACCAGACTCTCCCTGGGCTAGGCGAAGTCCGATCTCAGCCTTCTGCCTGTCTGTGAGCTTGGACGGCCTACCCACGGTTCGCTCCGCATCCATCACAGGTCTTCCTGCCTGTGACCTGTTTGACCCTCTTGCAGTAGGGGCAAGGCATGGGGAGGTAGGTCTTGGCTCCTCCATACAGCATCAGCCATGTCCCGTCTGGGAGTCCGGTCTTGATCACGGAGGTTCCGTTGATCACGATCATGCCGACATCCTTTCCTCAAGGCGGGCCAGCTTGGACTGAATCCAGTTGTCTACCAGGCCGGGGCCGAGCATCAGGCGCATCTGGTTCGCCATGATCAGGACATCGGCGGTCTCTTCGGCCATGTGGTCAGGGTCACCGTGCTGAATTGCGACGATCAACTCGGCGCATTCCTCGACGGTCTTTGCCTTCTGTGCGGAGTGGCCGTAGTGCCTGGTCGCCTTGAGTAGGGTGTCTTGGTTCAAGCTGCCTCCAAAATTTCAACGCCCAACTCGGTTAGAGCCAGTGCTTCGACCTCGGTCATGTAGGTCTGGAACTCATCGACGGTCAGCTTTGCCGTGCTGGTGGGAATGCTCATGCCACCTGGGGTGTCGATCTGGGGCAGGAACTTCAGCCGGAAGTAGAAGTGCCATGCCTCGACGGTGAACTGCTGCCCGTGAATCCATCCGGTCTCGCTGATGGCCTTGAGGATGGCCCAGTAGCGTTTGTTCTGCTGGATGGACCGTTGGGTGCGTTCCGGGCCGATGTCGATCTGTAGGGGCTTCCCAGCCTCAGCAAGGGCCTTCCAGTTCTGCTTGAGGAAAGCCCACAGTGCTTGGGCGTTCTTGTCTTCGCGGAGGATGAATACTTTGTTCATGCCGCCTCCCGCTTGAGACGGGCCAGCGTCTTGGCTAGGAGTTCACGCTCGGTTCCATAGATCCTGGTGAACTCCTGGGGATTCCGGTGGATCGAGTAGCTGTCGGGGTGCTGCTCGTTGTGGTGCCTGGGGCAGAGCGGGATCGTTTCCAGGTCGGATGCCTTCCTGCCCATGGTCCCGATGCGGATGTGGTGAGCCTCGACCGGCCATGCTCCACAGGCGCAGCAGGGCAGGGTGCGGACCTGGGCCAGGTGCCTAGGGTCTTGGTGGCGCTTGGGGTGGAGGATGCTCATGCCAGGGCCTCCTGGACCCAACGCAGGGCCTGACCGGAGGTGATGTGCTTCTCGTCGCAGGGGAACACCTTCCACCCGGCAAGCTGGGCAAGGACAGTTTTCTCGCAGTCCCGGTGGATGCCAATGCCGCTGGAGTGCCCAGTCCTGTCTCTGGCGAATGTCCCCCCCTGGACTTCCAGGAGGAGCCGACCGTCAAAGGCGAAGTCGAAGCTGAATTTCCGACCCGGTATTGCCTTCACCTCGCGGTCAAAGGGAATTCCCGCCGCCCGAAGCTGGAACGCCAGTGTTTCTTCCAGGCGGCTGCTCACATAGCCTCCGGTGAAGGCCGGGGGCCGTGCCTGAGGGTGGTGTCATGGGTGGACAGTGCCCTGGCCCTACCAAGGGAGATGCCCGAATCGAGCATGATCCCAATCCGCTCCTCCAAAAGCGTGTCCCAGTCGCCCCGCCCTAGCCGTTGTTCCTCCCTACGTACAGGTTCCTTCCTGGAGACAGAAGCATAGGCATAAGCATAAGCAGGAGCGGTATCATGTAACTTTTCACTGTTGCGCAACTGTTGCGCGTGTAACTCCGGGTAACGGGTGTCGTTCATGACGCCCTCCGCTTTGCACGGTAGTTGCGGAAATACTCCGCACGACTGCCATCCTTGGCCTGCCCCTGGCCCCGATAAAGTTCGTAGTTTATGACAAGCCAGCCACCTGGTTCAGCCATCACCCTTCGGCCTTCGTGGTCATGCGTTCGGCTGTAGGGATCAGGGGCACAGAGACGGTCTAGGGAATGTTCAACCTCCTCCATCGTGCAACCTAGAATCCGAGCCATACCGGGAACGGAGCCGTCAACGTGACCCTTGGCATCGGCCATCGCAAGCATCGCAATCCATAGCCGGAAGGTTTTGTCATCCTCACACCAGATGCTGGAGGTGATGATTGAGGCTGAAAGTTTCGCGTATCCAGCCATCAGGCCACCTCGCCAGTGAATGAGTCAGCCCAGTCGGTGCTGGGGGTTGCCGGGATCTGGACAGCCACCTTGATGCCCTTGAGCGCCAGTCGATGAGCGCAGGCGAAGGCGGCATCCTGGCCGGTGTAGTTCTGATCGTTGTCACCAAACACGGTCACAGACTCGACACCCGCAGGGGGTTCCCACCCCTTCAGCCCGTTAGCGTTCAGAGCAGCCCAAACAGGCATCCCGAACGCCTTGGACGCACACAGAGCCGTTTCGATGCCTTCCGCGATTCCTAGGGCCGTCCCAGGCTCGGCAAGGCGCACCGGGGAGCATTCTCCTAGCACCATCCGAACCGGGTTGACGGATGCCTTTCTGCCCCCGGCGGTCAGGTAGGTCCGATGGATGCCGGTGGCCTTCCCCTCGTTGGGGCGAAGCAGGGCCAGCATCGCCGGGTGATTGCCTCCGTCGATGGTGTGACGCAGGTTGGCGTGGTAGCGGATGTCCTGGAGGTAGCCGGAAGGGTCTCCGCACCGTGACTCCAGATAGAGCCACACGGGGTCGCCATGCGTAACAGGCACAGCCTCCTTCCACATCCTGGTCAAGATGCGGCGGGTGTCATCCTCGGTCTTCTTGGCCTGCTGCTGGACCACCTTGGCAATGCCCGACAAGTCCATAACCTTCTTGCAGGCTTCCACGCATGAGATGCCTAGGAAACGCTGCACCAGGTGGATGCCGGAACCGTGCCCGCACTGGTTGCAGAAGTAGGAGCCTGATCCTTCGTAGTCATCCCAGCGGAAGCGGTCCTTGCCGTCCTTGCAGATGGGGCAGGCCCCGTGGGTGTTCTTCAGGAAGGACTCCTCGATCCCGACCTGGGTCAGGATGTCCTTCCACCTGTTCTGGGCCGCAGTGCGTGTCTCGTCGATGAGGGTCATGATGTCCTCCGGTGCATAAATGCAATGCGGAGGGATTTAATCTTTCCGAGAGTGGCCTTTGTAGGCTCAACCCATGGGACGCTTTCGACCTTCCATGATTTGGGCGGGTTGGTCCCTACGATGTCCTTGTAAAGGTGCCATGCCCGTCCGTTCTGCTTCTCTGGGAGGGAGTGCATTTTTGCGTAGGTGGCAAGCTGGGCATAAAGGTCGGCCTGGTTCTCTGCGGCCTTCTTCCCGCCGATCACGATTGGCTGCATGTGCCCAGGCAGATGCTCCACCAGGGACTTGGGGGCAGGCTCAAACCCGCACTTGATGCAGCGCCGCCCCATGGGGTGGTAGCCGCAGGAGGGGCAGGATTTCTCTTCCTTCTCCTCGTCCTTGCGGACTTCCTTATCCAACTTCTCGCCCTTGTCTAGCTCGTCCAGGCCGTTGTAGAACACATCGGAGAAGTCATCGGCGAATCGGATGATATTCCCGCTGAAATCGAGAAGGATGCACTCGGTCTTGCCGGGGTGGGAGCGAAGCCCACGGCCCCACATCTGGATGGCCGTGCTGAGGGACTTCCTCAGGGGGCGGCAATCACAGACGCAGCCCACATCGGGAACGTCGAAGCCTTTCGCCAGTGCCTCAACGGAGACCAGTACCCGCAGATAGGAGTCCTGCTTCCGATAGTCCTCCAACAGTTCCGTGCGTTCCTGCTCTGGGGTATCTGCCGTGAACGTAGCAGCAGGGATGCCAGCTTCGTTGAACTGTCTGACCAGTTCCTCGCAGTGGCGAATGGTGGCACCAAAGACGATGGTCTTTTGCCCCTTACCCCATCGCTGCCACTCCGAAACCACATCTCCCACGAGGGTCAGTTCAGCCTCTTCGCAGGCTTCCCGCTTCCACTCCCCAAAGGAATCCGTCTCGGCATCCGACATATCGGGACGGCGGCAGGAGTAGGGGACCATGGGGACCAGCACTCCTGATTCGGTCAATTCGTGCATGGTTGCTGCGTTCACAAGGTTTGAGAATAGGTTCCCCATGCCCTTGGAAAACGGTGTGGCAGACAGACCGATGACCATGGCCGTGCAGTCATCCGACATGATGTAGTCGGTCCAGCCCTTGTATTGGGTGTGGCACTCATCGACCACAATCACATCAGCAGGAGGCCAGCCCCGCCGTGCCAAGGTTTGGAGACTGGCAATCTGGAACGGCTTCACCAGATTCAGGCGTGGGTTGTCAGCCTGGATGATGCTGTGGTTGCTGAGACCGTATTTACGTGCCACATCGCTGGTCTGGTTCACCAGCGTGATGCGGTCACACAAGAACATGGCCCTGCGGCCCTTCTTCAGAGCTTCGTTGATGACCCGCATGGCAATGAACGTCTTGCCTGCGCCCGTGGGGGCCATGACACACTGCCGCTTGTGGCCGTCCTTCACGCCCTGACGAAGGGCTTCATGGGCACGGTGCTGGAAGGCGCGGGGCTCGGGGAATGATCCATCCATCTCACGCCCCCTTCTCGAAGGTCGTGTCCCGGTCCAGGGCCCTGAACTTCCGCTCCAGGTTTAGGAATTTGTTCATCCACCGCTTGGCATCCTTAGCCAGTCCGTGGCATTCGGACATCTTGGAGTTAAGGCGCTCCTGGAGGATGCGGTTCAACTCCATGGCCTGTGTCAGTTCCTTGCGGATCTGGGCCAGCTGGTCTTCGGCGTCCACGATGCGGACCATGGCCTGGAACTCGTCGTTGTTCTGGCGGGACTCGCTGATCAGTTCCCGGCACTCATCCTCCCGATCCTTCAGGAGGGTCTCCAGTTCAGTCACCCGCTCTGGAGTTGGCTCAACCTTGGGGGCTTTGGCCTTCTTGGGTGCGGGTGCCTCGATGGCAGCTTCCCGCTCGTTCTCAGGCAGGTCCGCAATCTCTGCGGCCTTCTTCACTGAGACCTTGCCGGACTTTACGGCTTCGCCAAGACCTGCGGCGTGAGCCTTCTTAGCCCTCTGGATGGTGCGTTCATCAACGCCAGCCTCTTCGGCCATCTCCTTGACTGTGGCTAAGGGTGACCCGGGGTCACCCTTAGGTTTCCCGGTTGAAGCCCACGCATTGCAGGCGACCACAGCCTCAGCCTTCTGGCTTTGGGTAAGGTGCCGCCGGTTCAGGTTCAGCGACAGGACAAACCGGCGCGGGTCAGTGCCGGAAAAGGGCTGGGATGGGCAGTCAATCCCAAGATTCTGGCAGCACCGATAGCGATGCCACCCGTCCAGCACCATGCCCTCGAAGACTGTGATGGGCTGCTGGACACCGTTTTCGCGGATGTCGTTCAGCAGTTCCACGAAGTCCAGCGGGGCCATGCCAGGAAAGGCGGC
>SERZ01000594.1_pt1 | contig 23899 bp, 28 predicted proteins | sample 3171461 | NCBI WGS metagenome assembly SERZ01 (sample SAMN06051861, study PRJNA518727) | freshwater metagenome | biome: subpolar coniferous forest; feature: holomictic lake; material: water; isolation source: holomictic Lake 227, 6 m depth | place: Canada: near Kenora, Ontario | collected... | reverse complement strand
CCTGAGCACCTTTGATATTCTTCTTCTTAACCCAGGACATGCGGGAACGGAGTTGCTCTCCCACCTTCTCGATGGGATGTTTCTCTCCAGCCTTGAGCAGGGCGTTGTATTTCTTCTTGCCGGTCTTGGCTTCGGCGATCCAGTCCTTGGCGAACTTGCCGTTCTGGATCTCCTTGAGGGCTGTCTTCATCCGCTTCTTGACCGAGGCGTCCACAACCTTCGGGCCGACAACGATGTCACCGTATTTGGCAGTCTCGGAGATCGAGAAACGCATGCCGCTGATGCCCGATTCGTTAATCATGTCGACGATCAATTTGAGCTCGTGGAGAACTTCAAAGTAAGCCATCTCGGGTTGGTACCCGGCCTCGACAAGTGTTTCGAACCCGGCCTGGATAAGCGCAGAAGTGCCGCCGCAAAGAACGGCCTGCTCTCCGAAAAGATCGGTCTCTGTCTCCTCCTTGAAGGTGGTCTCAAAAACGCCGGCGCGCGTGCCACCGATGCCCTTGGCCCAGGTGAGGGCTGTCTTCTTCGCCGCACCGCTCTTGTTCTGGAAGATGGCGATCAGTGTGGGGACACCCTTGCCCTCCTGATATTGACGGCGGACGGTGTGACCGGGACCCTTCGGAGCGACCATGATGATGTCGACATGCTTCGGGGGAACAATTGTCTTGTAGTGGATTGCGAAGCCGTGGCTGAAGAGCAGGGTCTTGCCGACGGTGAGGTTGGGTGCGATATCCTTCTCGTAAACTTCGGGGATGGTGAGATCAGGAACGGCGACCATGATCACATCGGCCTTCTTCACCGCCTCAGCCGTGTCAAAAACCTCGAAGCCAAGCTTCTTTGCAACGGCGCGGCTCTTGCTCTTGGGGTAGAGTCCGATGATCACCTTGACGCCGCTCTCCTTCAGATTGAGGGCATGGGCGTGCCCCTGGGAACCAAAGCCGATTACGGCGCAGGTTTTTCCTTTGAAGAACTTCAGGTCGGCATCTTTATCTGTGTAGATTTTGGCGGGCATGGTTGGTTGTGGTGGTTGTTTGTTGGGGCTGGTTTTATTGGTGATCGGATGACTATTTCTTCGAGCGGGCGAGTGCGATCTTGCCGGTACGGGTGAGTTCGGAAATGCCGAAGGAATCCATCAGGGCGAGGAACTTTTCGATCTTGCTTCCGGAACCGGAGATCTCGATGGCAAGTGCCTTAGGTTGGACATCGATGATCTTTGCCCGGAAAATGTCACAGATCTGCATGATCTCCGAACGGGCCTTGGCATCGGCTTTGACTCGGATGAGCACGAGTTCCCTGTCGATGTAATCCGATTCCCCGAAGTCTTCGACGCTGATGACGTTCACCAACTTGTCGAGTTGCTTGTTCACCTGGTCGAGCACCTTGTCGTCACCGTGGACAACGATGGTCATGCGGGAAGTTTCAGGATCTAGGGTCGGGGCGACATTCAGCGTATCGATATTGAAGCCGCGTCCGCTGAACATGCCCGCGATGCGGGTCAGGACACCGAACTTGTTTTCGACGAGGATGGAGATGGTGTGGAGCATGGGTGCCGTGCGTTCTGGTTATTCACGGCCTCATGAAACAAGGATCGGGATCAAGGATCGGGATCAAGGATCGAAAGCCGAACAACAACAATGCGGGGAGCGTTTTTTTTCGTCAAACCGAAAGAGTCCGATTACCAAGGGATCATGCAACTTCTTGAAATTCCAAACAGGTCCTTCGACGCCTATATCTTCGACTGCGATGGCACGTTGGCAGATACCATGGGGCTTCATTATGAAGCCTGGCAGATGGTTCTGGAGCCACACGGAGCAGATCTCCCCGAAGACCTTTACTATGGTTGGGGAGGTCGTCCCACTCGCCAGATCGTCGAGGCCCTCAATGAAAGGCAGGGACTCCTCATGGATCCCGACGCCATTATCACCCTCAAAGAGGGGCTCTACCATGCTCTTCTGCCCAAGGTGAAACCGATTGAATCCGTGGTCTCCTTTGCTCGTTCCCTGCATGGAAAAAAACCGATGGCGGTTGCCTCCGGAGGGGGGCGCATGTCCGTTCACGCCACGCTGAACTCGCTGGGTCTCCTGAGTCTCTTCGACACCGTTGTCACCTCCGAGGATTACAAACGGGGCAAGCCTTTCCCGGATCCCTACCTTGAGGCGGCACGACGACTCGGGGTGGATCCTGCGGGGTGCCTTGTTTTTGAGGATACGGAAATCGGCAGGGAGTCTGCGATGGCCGCCGGGATGGAATGCGTGTTGGTGGACTCGCGTATAAGGGCCTGAGCCAGCCTCTTCCTAACACTTCCTGGGGATTTTAAAAGCAGGCAAGGATCACGGCTCCCCCGACAATCAATGATCCGCCGACCCACTGCGGCCAGCCCACCGGTTCGTGAAGGAAGAGAGCGGAGAAGGCGATCACAAAGATCACGCTGAGCTTGTCAACGGGGGCCACTTTGGAGGCAAGGCCAAGTTGAAGGGCCCGGAAATAACAGACCCACGAGAGGCCGGTGGCGATTCCGGACAGGGTGAGGAAGATCCAGGTTTTTTTTGAAATTGCGGCAAACGTGACAGGGTTCTTTGATGCGGCGACGATGAACCAGGTGCAGAGCAGGACGACGGTCGTGCGGATCGCTGTTGCCAGATTCGAGTTGATGCCATCGACCCCCACCTTCGCCAGGATCGCCGTGGCCGCAGCGAAGAGAGCCGAGAGAACCGACCAGAGCAGCCAGTTAGTGGAAAAGGCACCCATGGAAACGATCTCGTATTAATGCCGAGCTATTGAGGTCCGGCCTCGGAAGCCTTGGTTGCAACTTTTTCGAGCAGCGGTCCGAACTCAGCGTTCCAGAGACCGATGAGGGGACGCTTGCTCTCAAAGCCGGACTCTCCCTGATTGCTGATCGTGAAGACTTTGGGGCTGATCCGGTAGTCGTTGGTTCCAGGGATCTGAGAAATCTTTACCTTCACCCTGATGGTTTGAGGGGAGCCATAGCTCCCCCACATGATGTTGGCGAGTTTGTTGGAATTTTTGTCGAACGAGATGGAGTTGATCCCGTTTCCAAAAGCAGGTGTGTATCCGTAGTCCGGAAAGACGGACTGCGCGGCGGAGATGATCGCCCCGGGGTTTGAGTTGGTGACGGTGACTGTTCCGAGCCCTCCGGATTTCTCGACAGGAACGGTCAGACAGCCCGAAAAGACCAATGGAAGGAAAATGATCGCAAGTCGCGGAAAAATCGGGCGTCGAGGTGTGGTTGACATGGGTTTTTTTATAAAGCCGAACCCCTCTTTGTGCAATTGGAACGATTCTTGCTAGTTTTAATGGAAACTCTTTGGCACAACCAATTGTTGATCCGTCCTTCACGGGACGGATTCGTGCCAGGCCGTCCATTTATCAACCAACCATCAATCACACAATGAGCAAAAAATTTCGTGCCGGAGTCCTTTTCGGTGAAGAAGTCAGGGAACTACTGAACCACGCCAAAGCCACCGAGTTTGCCTTGCCCGCGGTGAATTGCATCGGCACCAGTTCCGTCAATGCGACACTGGCAGCAGCCCGGCAAGTCAATTCCCCGGTGATGGTCCAGTTCTCCAATGGCGGGGCTCATTTCTTTATCGGCAAGGGAATCAGCAAGGAAAACCAAACTGCTTCCATCCTGGGGGGGATCGCAGGTGCCCATTATGTGGATGCGGCGGCCAAGGCCTACGGAGTTCCCGTGATTCTCAACACCGACCATTGCGCCAAGAAACTGCTTCCCTGGGTGGACGGGATGCTCGCGGCCAGTGAGGAGCAGTTTGCGAAGACCGGCCGCCCTCTCTACAGTTCCCATATGCTCGACCTCTCGGAGGAACCTCTTCATGAGAATCTGGAAATCTGTGCAAAGTATCTCGAGCGGATGAGTAAAATGGGAATGACCCTCGAGATTGAACTCGGGGTCACTGGTGGAGAGGAGGATGGCGTTGATAACTCCGGCGTTGAGGAGTCCAAACTCTATACCCAGCCCGAAGAGGTCGCCCAGGCCTTCACCACGCTCGGGAAAATTAGCCCTGATTTCACCGTTGCTGCCGCCTTTGGAAACGTGCACGGCGTCTACAAGCCCGGCAACGTGAAGCTGAAACCGACCATCCTCAAAGACTCGCAGGATTACATCGAGAAGACACTCGGCACCGGCCCCAAGCCCGTGAACTTCGTCTTCCACGGGGGGTCGGGTTCCACGCGTGAGGAGATCCGGGAGGCGATCGGTTACGGCGCCATCAAGATGAACCTCGACACCGACCTGCAGTGGGCCTTCTGGGATGGAATTCGTGCCTACGAGGCTAAGAATCACGATTATCTCCAGGGACAAATCGGCAACCCGACGGGTGCCGATTCACCCAACAAGAAATACTATGACCCTCGGGTCTGGGTCGGAGCGGCTGAAGACGCCTTCACAAAACGTCTTCTCTCTTCCTTCGAGGATCTCAACTGCATCGATCGTCTCGCCTGAAAATCTACCAGTAAGGTTTTCTTAGGGATCTCAGGTATTCATCCGGACGGGAGAACCTCCCGCCGGTTGAAGGGTGCGCAGTTTGGCCACGATACGGGGAATGATTTCCAGTGCCCGATCGATCTCCGCATCAGTCGTTGTGCGTCCGAATGAGAAGCGGAGGCTCGAGCGGGCCTCCTCGCGAGTGACTCCCATCGCCGTGAGCACGTGGGAGGGATTGATCGATCCGCTACTGCAGGCCGAGCCTGCAGAGCAGCACAGCCCTTCCTTGTCGAAAAGCAGCAGGGCCGTCTCCGCTTCGATGCCGGAGAAAGTGAGGTTGCTGGTGTTGGGGAGTCGCGGTTCGTCGGTTCCGTTCCGACGGACACCACCGACCATCGAGAGGAGAGACAACTCGAACCGGTCACGTAGTCCTGCTATCCTCTCGGCACCGGAGAGGAGATGGTTCCGTGCCAGTTCTGAGGCTTTTCCGAAGGCCACGATCGAGGCGATATTCTGGGTGCCCCCGCGTTTTCCTGACTCCTGACTTCCCCTGAGAAGCGGGGTAAATCTTGCGCGACGGTTCACGTAGAGAGCTCCGACTCCTTTGGGCGCATAGAGTTTGTGAGCGGAGAGGGAGGCATACTGCACGCCCAGTTCCTCAAGATTAATCGGTACTTTTCCCGCGGCTTGGACAGCATCAAGGTGAAGAGGAACTTTTTTGCGCGCCGTGATCGCGGAGATCTCCTCCAACGGGAAGAGGACACCGGTTTCGTTATTTGCCCAAAGAAGGGTGACCAGGGCTGTCTCCGATGTGATGGCCTCTTCCAAGGCGGTCGGGTCAAGAAGACCCTCCTTGTTCACCGGTAGCCAGGTGATCTCGTATCCGCGCGTGGCAAGGTGTTCGCAAAGCTTCACCGTGGCACTGTGCTCCACGGTAGAGGTGATGATGTGGCGCTTATCCGGATCGATCGCCAGTGCGGCGTGAATGGCCGTGTTAGTTGCCTCGGTGCCACAACTGTTAAAGACGATTTCATCGGTCTTGGCCCCGACCAGAAGGGCGATCTGCTCCCGCGCTTTTTCAATGGCCGCCGCAGCCCGACGACCCAGCGAGTAGACACTCGAAGGATTGCCAAAATCATTCTCAAGCCACGGCATCATCGCATCCCTCACTTCGGGGGCAATCGGGGTGGTGGCGTTGTGGTCGAGGTAGAGGAGTTGGGACATGGTATCGTGGGAAGGGAGGATACTAGAAAAAGCAAACCATAACTTGCAACTCGCTCTTCAGCCTATGACATAGAGTCAGGGAGAGGGAGGTTTCGCAAGTTCGGGGATCAACGGTTGGCAAGTTCGGGCTCCGTGACAAACGGTTTGCCAGGTCCTCCCGAATCGCCGGTCGGAGAGACCGATTTGGGAAGATTTCCCCCATCGTCGCCAGAGTCTTTTTCATGAGGGTCTGAGAAATGATCGAGTGCAATGAACAGCGCCTTCGAGTGACGGGCAAAGAGGAGATTGAACAGGATGATCGGCGAGAGCACAGCCGCAAGGAGTTCACCGATCGGAAGATGCGTCGTGAAGTCCAGGACCACATAGATGATGATGCCAAGAACACTGCCGGCACCGTAATTAATGATCCAGGTGGAGGCCAGGAAGTAGCCGGGTTCCCGCTCGTAGGCATAACCGCATCGGGGACATCCATCAAGGGGCATGAACCAATATTTCAAGGATCGTGTCGAGAGGGCCGGAGCGAAGATCGGGGACTTGCCGCAGACAGGACAGCGAAGCATCATGGCGCGCCCGAGATAGCGGAGAGCAAGCCTGCAGGAGCGTGGTTCAGGTTGGTGGGTCACGGTGTTCTTTCCGGAGGCTGGAGGGACGCCCCTCGTTACTGAACCCAGCGTCCGTTGCTGCTTCCCAGTGTTGGATGCCATCCGGGAGCGTCGCTCCCGGAGTAATCGGTCGATCCGATCGCTCCGATCATGCGCTGGCCGGTGGCCCTTCTCCAGAGGGCACTCATGCTCTCACCGGTGTGACATCCCCAGCTTTTGATGAAGGCATGCGGGATGAAATCGGCACGATTGATCCGCCCCAGTTCCGTTTCGTGAAGCCAGACCTTGGAGCCGCTGTCGATCTCGTTGCTGTAATCAAACATGAAACAGCATTTGTTCGAATGGCCGAAGTATTCAAGATCAGCGATCTTGATGCTCTCCCGGGGCTTTCCGGCGTTCAGGTAGTCGATCAACTCTTTCTGGGTGCTGAAAAAGACCAGATGAACATTGAACTTCTGCTGGATCGACTTGAGATCATTGAGTAAATCGCGTTTTTCCTGTCTTGTGCCGCGGCGAACATAGGAGGGCTTGTAGACCAACCAAGTGATCACGGCGTTGGGCCCGTATTGGGCTCGTAGTTCCTCGAGACGGATCCGCGAGGCGTGTGCGAAATTCGCCCACCAATGATCATGGGGCACTTTTTTCAGCTTCTCCCACTCGATTAGCGAGGGGCCGCCGGTGATGACGATGTATTCCTTGTTGGGGGTATCCTTCGAAACTTGGGTTGGTTGTGCCTGCAGGGCAGTGAGGGATGAGAGAAGGAGCAGGATTCCCATTAAGAAAAACGAGATTTTCATGGCAAGGAAAGGACGCCGTAAATTAGACGGCCACCACACATTCGATCTCCACATCGAACTCTCCGGGAAGCGCCGCCCCCACGGTTGCGCGGGCCGGAGGGTGATCTCCTCCGAAATATTCGGCATAGACCGCATTCATTTCGCCAAAGGTATCCTTGTCCATTTTGCTGAGATAGACGCGGCAGGAGACGGTATTTTCAAGTTTGGCACCGGACCCTTCCACGACCCGTCGGATATTCTCCAGCACGAGGCGGGTTTGGTCGGTGATGCTGCCGCGTTCGATTTTTCCAGTGGCAGGATCCCAGGGAGTCATACCGGAGACGAAAAGAAGAGGTGATGCTGTTTGGACCGCCAGGGAATAGGGTCCGAGAGCCGGGGGGCAACCGGGGATGGTTCGATGGGTTGACTTCATTTTTTCGTGAGAAAATAAAACTGTTTGAAAGTTAAATCAAAAAAGTAATTCTCACTGAGGAGTTCGTGCGGATGTCGGTGAGGTCTTGCGCGGGCGCTTTGCTCCGCTCTTACCCAGGAATGACTTTTTGGGCATCTTGCGAAGGGTTGGGCGTCCTGCAACCCGACTCGTCTTTTGTTTGTTGAGAGGCTCGGACGAAGAATCCGAGAATAGTTCAATATCTCGCTGGGTCTGCGCGTCGACATCCAAGGGAACCTTGGGGGATCCTTTAACGGATAATTTTTTCTTGATCGTCGGCCCGCTTGACCTGCTGATTTTCGGTGCAGAGAGCGCTTTACGAAGGATCTCAAGATCCTCTTTCCGCAGATCCCGATAACTACCGGGTTTGACGCCGCGCAGAGTGAGAGGTCCGAGGCGGGTTCGGTTCAGTCGCTTCACTTTGTATCCCAGTTGTCCAAGCATGATGCGGATCTGTCGCTTGAGCCCCTGATGGAGAATGATTTGGATCTTGTTGGGGGCAAGTTGTCGGACCGCCTCAACGCGGGCGATGGAACCCTCGATCCTGGTGCCTTTTTTTAAGAGGGCGGCATCCTGCGAGGTAAAGGTTTTGTCCAGCACCACCTCATATTCCTTCTCCACTCCCTTGGAAGGATGCATCAACTCCTGGGCGAGCATGCCGTCATTCGTGAGGAGCAGGAGACCTTCGCTCTCTTTGTCGAGACGTCCCACATGGAAGAGGTGCCCGGTATCCGACGGGAGAAGTTCGAAAATGGTCCGCTCGGCGTGCCGATCACTACGGGTGGTCGTGTAACCGGCCGGTTTATTCAGTAAAATCGTCCTGGGTGCAATGGCGTGGATGACGCGTCCATTCACCCGGATATCATCTTCTGGTAGGACACGCGTCGAAAGATCCTTGCGGATGGACCCGTTGATAGAAACGCGTCCCCTGAGGATATGATCCTCGCAGGAACGTCGGGAACCAAGTCCCGCCGCGGCTAAAAAACGATTGAGTCTCAACCCCTTCTCCTTGGGTATGGAACTCCCCGAGAGGCGTGAATCCCGACTTGGACCCCCGGCCGTCTGATCCGTAGGAGGAATCAGGCTTCTGGCTTGGTTTTGGGGAGGCCGATGACGCGCTGCCCCGGCTTGAACTGACTACGCTTCTTGAGCAATTCAACGCGCTCAAAGCGCTTCAGCACGCTGCGTTTGGCAGCGATGGTGCTGCTTCCTTTAAGGCTGGGATGTTGGCTCATGGGGTGTGGACAATGAATCGAGTTAGTGCAAATTGCAACTGAAAACAGAAATTATACCAGACCGAGTTTCATCCGGCCGGCCTCGCTGATCATGCTTTGGTTCCAGGCAGGATCCCAGACGAGTTCCACCTCGGCTTCATCGATCCCTTCAAGGGTCAGGATCTTGCCTCGAGCATCGGCGGCGATGGTTGGTCCCATGCCGCAACCAGGGGCGGTCAAGGTCATCTTGACATGGGCTTTGGTCACTCCCTCTTCGGGGTGCATGAGCTGACACTCGTAAATCAGGCCAAGATCGACCACATTGACCGGAATCTCGGGATCAAAGACGGTCTTGAGTTGCCCCCAGACAGCCTCTTCAAGGGATCCCTCGACAGGGGTCTTTGCCGCTTCGGGGGATGAGTTTGATTCCATTCCGAGCGCGTCCGCATCTTTTTCGTCGATCCGTGCAAGACCTCCGGGTGTGGCCACGGTGTAGGTGCCCCCGAGGGATTGGGTGACCATGACCTTGGTCCCTGCCGGGAGAAGCAAGGGATTGCCGCTGGGGATCTGAATGGCGTTGGTATCGCGCTTTAGGGTGATTTCTTGTTGGGAGTTCATGGAAAAATAGAGCGTAATTCTAAACGGTATCCTTCTTGGGTAGAAGGGTGATTTTCACCTTCCCTTCGGGAGTGATCTGATCGGCCAGCGTCGGTCCGGATTTTAGGCTCCCGTTTTGAGGTCTTGCTGCGGAAGGATTGAGGGCTGATTTGAGAGCATCTTCGACCAATTGAGCGCAGTGGATTTTCATCGGAGGAAGGGCCCCCAGGGGAGAGGAGAGTTGATCCCCTTTGAGGGCAAGGGCCTCCTCGCTGGTCTTTCCCCGGATCATTTCGGTCGCGACGCTGGCAACGGCGATGGCGGTTTGGCATCCGAAGGTCTGGAAAGTCGCCCGATCGATGACACGACGACCATTCTCTTCCTTGAACTTCACCCACATCCGAAGCATGTCACCGCAGTCACTGCGTCCCACCGTTCCCACAGCATCCGCAGACTCCATTTCGCCGAGATTTTTTGGATTTTTTGCCGCCTCCTCGATGGATTGGGTCAAGGGCTCGGTCCTGTTCGATTTCTCATTCATTATTTAAAGAGACTCCGTGGTATAGCGGGGAAGGTTTGGATCCATGGTCTCCGAATAGGCATCAATGCCACCCTGGAGTCCCTTCACCCTGGTGAAGCCGTGACCGGCAAAGTAGGCGGCTGCATCAAGGACGCGGGTGCCTGTATGATCGACAAGGACAAGTTCCGTATCTTTGGGCCAGTTCATGGATTCCTGCATCCTCTCCTGAGTCATGATTCTGCTGCCCGGAATGGAGACTGCTTCAAACTCCTCCCGCGTCCGGATATCCAGAATTTTCACGGAGTCATGACCGATCCGTGCGTGGAGATCTTCGGGGGAGAGGAGTAACTCTCCGTCGCTGAGGTGACCCGAAACAATCTCAGCGAGAACCAAGAACGGGTCGAGAGCGCCGTTTCGCTCGCAAATCTGTGAGAGCGTCTCCGTCTCTGAAAAACCACAACTGCTGCATCCACCGATATGGTGGAGTTGAAAAAGAGTTCGCCGTGCCCCCGGATAGATCTTCAGGAGTTCACGCATCTCGAGTTCGGGAGTGGGTTCCGTGGTGGCGTTGCTCATGACGGTTTCTAGTATGCAACATCCCGGCATGGAAATCCACCAGTGATCATCTGAGGGGCCTTGGGTTAGGGGAATGAAATTCAAAACGGTGTGGGGATTCCCGAGGACTCCCTCAGGTTCTTGGGACAAGATTCGGACTTTACCTTGATTTATCGTCTCGCTGAAGGGGGCTTGTCCGTTCTAAAGTCTTCGACCAATGAAGAAACCGAGGCCGGCAAGGGCACTCTATGAAGGGAGATGGATTTTCATGATCCTTGGGGTCGTGTGGGTCATGGGCTTTCTGCTGCACTCCGCAATCCTGATGATTGCGGTCTCCCTTCTGATCCTCTTCTCATTGTGGTTTTTTCGTGATCCGGAGCGCGTTCCTCCCGTGGATCCGCAACTAGCCGTCTCTCCGGCGGACGGTATCGTGACCCATGTCGATGAGATCGAGGAAGAGCAGTATTTCAAATGCCGAATGAAACGGATCTCGATCTTTCTCTCAGTCTTTGATGTCCATGTGAACCGCACACCGGTTGCCGGTGAGATTCTCTTCACCGAGGGGCGCGGCGGCCTTTATCTCGATGCCCGTCACCCTGAGGCATCCCTCCTCAACGAAAGCCTCTTTTGGGTCTTCGGATCCAAGGAGGTCCCGCAAGGCACCGTGGGGGTCAAGCAGATCACTGGTGCCATTGCTCGACGGATCGTTCCCTGGGCTATTCCGGGAGAAATCATGAAGCGCGGGGAGCGCTTCGGAATGATCCGGTTCGGATCCCGCACAGATCTCTTCCTCCCCCTCGATGCCGAGGTGCTCGTCTCCGTCGGTCAACAGGTGAAAGGGGGGGGATCTCCCGTTGCCAGAATGCCATCCTGATCCCATGAGCGTAAACAAGCACGAACCCCGCATTTACCTCCTGCCGAACCTGATGACGGCCGGAAATCTTTTTTGCGGCTTTGCCGCCGTTCTGAAGATCATCGAGGCCGCCCTCCTCAACATCGGGGGCGAACCGGTGACACACTGCTACCATGAGGCGCTTGCTTTCATCCTGGGTGCCTGCGTCTTCGATCTGCTGGACGGGCGTGTTGCCAGGCTCGGCGGAGTCGAGAGTCCCTTTGGTCGCGAATTCGATTCGCTTGCCGACGTGGTCTCCTTCGGCCTTGCCCCTGCTCTTCTGGTTTACCAGATCGTTCTCAAGGACTTCCACAGGACGGGTTGGGTCATCGCCTTCATCTATCTGCTTTGCGGCACCCTCCGTCTGGCTCGCTTCAACTGCATTGCGGCATCGGTCAAGGAATCCGACGAGGTGAAGGAGTATTCCAACGAATTCATGGGCTTCCCGATCCCAGCTGCGGCAGGACTCATTGCCTCGCTCACGCTCTTCATGCTCTGGTTGGAGGAGGGGGAACGGACGATCGGCAACTGGAAGTTCATCCTCCCCGTTCTCCTGCTGTTTCTCTCGTTCATGATGTTCAGCCATGTCCGCTACCCGAGTTTCAAGGAATTGAACTGGAAGGCCCAGCGCTCACTCCCTCGATTCCTTCTGATCATCGTCATTCTGGTGTTTGCAGGACTGAACTACGAGTGGATGCCTGCCCTTCTCTTTGTGATCTTCCTGCTCTACGGATTCATCCGCCCGCTTCTTTCACTGCACCTCCGAAAAGAGATCGAGCAGGAGGATCCGACGGGTGGATCAAGGGAGTAAGCCTACCGGCTGACTTGAAAACCAGCGCGCAAGGGGGTGTCCCTTGTTGGACCAACAAGTTTTCCTACGATTGGAGAAGTCGCCGGTTTTTCCAGAGATACGCCAGACCTGAGTAGATCGTCAGGACAATGGTGATGCCGATGAGCACCGGTCCAAGGTGGGTTGCCAGATAGAGAAGCCACCGCGAGTCATCCCCAAAACAATCGCCAGCCGCAAGCAGGATCAGGAAAAAGAGGATGGTGATGAGTTGCCAAGCCGTCTTGTGTTTTCCCAATTGATCCGCGGGAAGGATGACGCCCTCGCCGGCAGCAAGTTGGCGGAGTCCCGTGATCAAAAATTCCCTCGAGATGATAATAATAACGGCCCAGGCCGGAATCCCCACATGATGAAGCCTTGACGGGATAAGGCAGACAAGTGCCGCGGCCACCAGGATCTTGTCTGCCAAAGGATCCATGAGACGTCCGAAATTGGTGATCTGGTTGAGCCGGCGGGCGAGGTAGCCGTCGAGCCAATCGGTCACGGATGCGATGATAAAAAGAAGCAGGGCCAACGTGTCTCCCCAATGGGTGCTGGTGGAGAGGAAGATTACAAAAAAAACGGTCAGCACAAGCCTTCCCAGCGTGAGTCTGTTGGGAAGGTTCATCATGAAAGTTCTGTTGGGAGTCGGGGAACGAGCTTATCAAATAGAGATTCCAAGCGGTTCGAACAATCCGATTCTTGAGTGATAAGAGCGAAATCTCATAAAAAATCATCCTTCTTTCCCTCGTTCACGGTTGAATGATTCTCGAGGAGGAGAGTGTTCGGCTGTTTTTCCCCCTTGCCCCGCCTTCATCGTGCTCTAACCTTAAAAGGTTCATGTTTGCTTCTGCAAAAAAGCCGATTCTACTCCTCCTGATACTGGTGCCTGCCCTCTCGCAGGCCTCCGTTTCGGATTCCATAAAGTCCTGGATCAAAGGGGACTCCGGAAGCATGTCCCAAGCTGACTTTGAAAGAATGGCGATGCAGATCAGGGAAAAAGCGATCCAGCAGACGAGGCCACCCACCGTCACGGTACCGACCGCACCGGTCTTGGGATTCGGAAAATACCCTTGGCACCGCAATATTATGACAACAATTTTCTGGATTGGTGAGAGGCCGACCGCCAGAAATCCTGTTCCCAACAACCGAAGTGCCTGGGATCCGAATTGGTATCGCAACTACGGCGGCTATGACAACCCCGACCCCGCGCGGCGCAGGAATTTCGTTCCGATCGGCCTGACGCCACGGCAGAACCCCTTTTATTGTGCGCTTCCTTATTGTGACGTCACGCACGGGCACATGAAACCGGAGGCTTCCAAGGTGATTCCGTGGTATCGGGACTGCTTCGAAAAGCCCGGCAAGTCCGTTCTCAAGGGGCGCTGGATCGCCATCAATCACAACGGTCGAACCTGCTTTGCCCAGTGGGAGGATTGTGGACCGTTCCGGACCGACCACTGGCAATATGTTTTCGGGAACGAGCGCCCACGACCCAATCTGAACAGGGGGGCCGGACTCGATATCTCCCCGGCTACTCGCGATTACCTCAAGATGGATAAAAACGACATCTGCAGTTGGAAGTTTGTCGACTCGGCAAGCGTTCCCGATGGTCCCTGGAAATATTACGGCGATAACAATACTTTCTCCCTCATCCGCAAGGGGGCCAATCTTTACCAGTATGACCGCAACAACGCCAAGCGCTCTCCCACGGTTAGCACGGCGACACGGCCAAGCCTCTCCCAGATACCTTTGGGCGCGCTTCCCGTGGGTGTCAGGGCCAATCCCTTCGTGGGATCGCCCGATCAGTAGGCCTTAGTCCTCCTGTGCCGCAGGAAGGCCACCAGCAGGAAGAGGAGTTCGAGTCCCACAAAAACCGCGACGAGTGGGAATCCTCCTGTTCCAAAGCCATAACTGTGAAGTCCGGCACCGAGCACGAAGTTCACCCCATACCAGGCCATCAGGACACTCATGAAGGCGATGATGGAGCCGACAGCCAGACCGAAACCGCCCCATAAACCGCTGATCCTTCCGTGCAGGAGGAAGAGATAGCCGAGCAAGGCCGTGAGGGCCCAAGTCTCCTTGGGGTCCCAATCCCAGAAACGTCCCCAAGAGTAGTTGGCCCAGACGCCCCCGAGGATGGTGCCGGTTGCCAGAAGGAGAACCCCGACCTGTAGGGTCTTATAAAGGTAGTTATAAATGGTCTCCGAGGATTTCTTTCCGGCAATCACCCGACCGAGGGCCACATGGGCCACGCCGAGGGCCAAGGCGAAAGCGGCATAGCTGAGCGTGATGGAGAGAACGTGGGTGGTCAGCCAGAAATTATCGCGCAGCACCGGGGTGAGGGGGTGGATGGAACGGTCCAGAATCACGGGTTGACTGTCCGCGATGATGAGTGAGGCGACGGCGACGGGAACAGCACCCAGTAGAAAGGAGCCTGCGCGATAAATCGCCTCGAAGATCAGAGCAAAGAGAATCGTCCCGAAGGCGACCCAGATTACCGACTCATACATGTTGGTGACCGGTGGTCGCCCCGCAATCAGGACGCGAGAGAGTAGTCCTGCGGCCTGGAGGGCAAATCCGCCGCCGGCACAGATCCATGCAAGGCGGTATCCCGCGCGGGTCCATCCTCCGGAGAACGTAAGAAGAACAACCCCCGCCAAGGCGTAGAGAATCCAAGCCCATCGGAAGGGATGGGATTTCTGATAGAGAACCTCCAGCGAGAGCTTCCAAGAGGGAGGCATCCCCACCGACCCACCAAGGAATTGTTGAAGATGGATCAGTCCTCCGGAGGTCTCGGTGAACCCTTTATGGTCTTTCTCGACCCAGGTTTCCCTCATTTTTTGAAGAATCAACGAAGGCTCTCCCTGCTCCGCTGACAGCCACTCGTGTCCCGATGGGGGAGGAACGACCCTGTAGGCATCACCGCTCAGCAGACTCTCAAGAAGGCCCAGGCGCATCGCGACATCGGAGGCCTCTTTCTGAATTCCGACCAATCGCACTTTGGGGTCCCTCCGGCGTGATTCGGCAGCCTCTGCGATTTTTTTAGCAAGAACCTCACTGGCCGTCAGTTCATTGTAGGAGAAGAGCTTCCGGGTCGGATCAAGACCCAGCAACTCTTTGAGCGGCTTGTTGGAAACAAGGATCAACTCCTGCTCCCTCCATGAGGGCAGGGTGGCGGCGGGATCCAACCAGAGACCGGTCACAATCGACAGTGAATCCCGGCGGGATCCCTCCAGGGTCAGGGTGGTTTTTCCGGAGAGGGAGCGGAGGGTTTCCTCGGAGAAGACGAGATAAGGCTTTTTGCGTCCACCTTCCTGGATGGTCAGCGTTTCCAGTCCGGAAGCGGAGATTGGCAGGGCTTCCGAAAGTCCCGTTGAGATGGAAGAACTCGTAGGGTTGGCAGGCGTTGGCCGGTTGGAGTTTGATTCACCGAAAGACCAAGCAGGGGCCGATTGCATCATCAGCAACCCTACCAATGGAAGGAAAAGGTAGGATGGTCTGCGGTTCATGAGCGGGGCTTTAAGTAAAACATGGTGGCAATCCCGAGGCAGATGGCAAGCGATCCTATCCATTTGAAGAACCAGCCCGGATCATAGAGCACCTGTAGGGTCGTCTCCTTGAGATCCCTTGGATTCCACTCCGCTTGGGAAAACTTGTAATTAATGCCGGTCATGTTGGCGATCAACCCGCCGGGGTAGGAAGCCGGGTGGTTCATCCTGATCAGGCCGCTGGACTCGGATCCCGTGGCAAGGTTTTTGAATTGAACCGTGGCCCGGAAATCCGAGGGAGTCTCGGTCCCCTCATCGCGGGGTACTTGAAAGTCTGTCAAGGCAATCGAGAAAGGAATGGGTCTGAGTTCTAGTCCGTAGCCGACACGAACCAGATTGTCTCCAAGCAAAAGTGGTGTCACCTCTCCCGAGGCGACCCATGAGGACTCACCACTCAGGGGTGGTTTTGCAGTGGGATCGGTCAGATGGGCGCGGAAACCGGGGACGCCCCCCTGTTCCCGAGGGGTACCCGGTTCCATCACGGAGGCAATGCTCTTGCCAGGAGCCGCCTCCCGAAGCGTCAACCGCCAGTCGGCCCAACCAAGAGGGATTGAGTCTCCCGATTTCAGAAGGCCCGATGAGATCACTGCTCCGGATCGGCCAAGCTGCCAGGCAATCTGAGCACCATTTCCGCCCTCGGTGACAACTGGGGAGAGTTCCAGCCATGGCTTGGAATCCGGAGTCAACTGCGCATCCTCTCCGGATAGAAACTCCACCCGGATCGAGGGAGTTCGAGATGAGAGGGCGGGTGAAGAGCTGGTTGTGGAGGATGGTTGATTTTTCAGATCACCGGAAACTCCTTCGGGAAGATATTCCCTCACAACGATCCGATGTGTGCCCAAGACCACCATGCGGTCCATGATCTCCGAGCGATTGTAACTCGCAGAGAGATCGGCATCGGCGTGGATCGTCACGAGGCGTCCGTCTCGGGAGAGTGAAACCCCTTGGAGTGGAGGATTGCCGGCGGTCACGATGAGGTGCTCCGCTCCCTTTGCTCCATGCTTGGGAAGAGTCTCGTGGAAGGTGATCGAGGCGAGACCAAAGAAATCATATCTGTCCGGCGCCTCGGTTGTGGTTGCGTTTCCTGTTGAGGGATCCAATTTTGCGTTCAGACCGAGTCCCACGCTGAGTTCCTGTTTCAGGTTCTGGCTGGAAAAATCCAGCAGGATGGCTTCGCTCCCTGCAGCGCCCGCTTGGAGTTGCGGGTGGCGCATCAGGTGTTCGGAGGAGTCATTGATGATCATCTCCAGCCGTGTCCCGGGAATGGTGAGCCGTGTTGGATGTTTCTCCGTGGGGTGGGTCAACTTGGCATCATAGGGAAGAAGATACAGGAAGCTGTCTGCCGGACTCTCGATTTGGAGCGTGCTCCTGTCCGTGATGATTCGCCGTTGGGGTTGCCCGTCGGTGCGCAGGGTAACATTCCCCTCGAAGCCGAGCTTCGATCCCATGACCGCACCGATCAGAAGCGTGATGATCCCATAATGAGTGATGATGAATCCTGTGTGTTTTTTTTGCCAGGGCCACCGGGTCAGTGTGACGGCAAAGAGATTGATACAAAGAACCCCGAGCCATGCGATGAACCAAGGCGCCTTGTAAATCCAGGCCTTGGCCACCGAGGCATCAAAATGGGCCTCCGTGAAGGTTGCCGTGGCGATGGCGATGGCGATCGTGGCAAGAAGGACGAGCGCAAGCTTCAGGGAACCGAGAAGATGAATCAGGCGCCACAGGGGGTATCTTCTCTGACGATCCGCGATCAAGCCCGCCCTGGAGAGGGGGCGTTTGGTCGGAGTGCCGTCGGAGGACATCCTTCACAGGTTAGGGAGAGAGACTATTCCTGACAATCAGCGAGCAAGCCGAAAAATTTATCAGGAAATCAAGAAATCAGGCGCTAGTAGGGATATCCTCACAGAAGGGACTTTTAAGGTTTGCCCCATGATTTGGCAGAAAAGGATCTCAAGCTACAAGGTACGGACTTTCTTCAAGTTCTCCGTTCTTGATTTTCTGAGTTGCTGATTAAAGCTGATTTTTAATTCTTCATTTTTGATTTTGCCTTGCAGAATCTCCCATATGGACCAGCAACTGCAGATCCTCATCAACCGGGTATGGGTGGCACCCTGGTCCGATCGCCTCCTTTCCTTCATCTCGAACTACTCGGCGTGGGCTCCGATCCTCTTGCTTTTCCTGGTTCTGGGGCTGCTCTTCGGGAGTTTCAAATTCCGTGCGATGATCCTGACAGCTGGTCTTGCCGTAGGGATCAGCGACGGGATCTTCGTGAATGGTCTCAAGCATCTGGTGGCCAGACCGCGTCCAATTCAGGTCGAGCCGGGAGTGAGGGTGGTCGAGATGGGTGGAGTCTCCAGATCCTTGCCTCGCATTCTGGGGCTGAGTTCGCCGCCCCGTGTGACCTATCCTCTGGGAAAAGAGATTCCCAAGGTGTGGGGAATCATCGGGAAAGAGGTGACGGGGAAATCTTTCCCATCAGGTCATGCCGCCAACAACATGGCCGTGGCCACCGTCCTCCTGCTCTTTTATCCCCGACGGGGATGGATCTACCTGCCGATTGCCCTCCTGATCGCCTACTCGCGGATCTATACGGGAGCCCACTGGCCGCTTGATGTCCTTGCGGGAATGCTCTTGGGAGTGGCTGGAGGGTGGCTGGCCGTGAGGGGGATCCGCACCTGTTGGCGCAACTTCGGGAGCCGGATCTTCCCCCGACACGCAATGCTCTATCCTGAGCTCCTGGGTTAGAAGATGATGAGGAGAGTCCGGTGAATCCATGAGTGCACGCAAATCGGGAAAATCGCCCAAAGCATCCGGCCATGCGGCCCTTCCGGTGCTCCCTTTCATTCTCCTCTGTGCCCTCGTGGCATTGACCCTGCTCCGACTCTCCGTGGCTCTTTCCGGCAGTCTCAACCAGTCCGAGGCCCTGCTCTACGTCTGTGCTGCCCATCCTGCGGGAGGGTATATTGAAGGGCCTTCCGGAGTCCCTCTGCTGATTGCCTTCGAGAGGATCTTCACAGGCCCAGGGATGGGAATGAGGGGAGGGATGGGGATCGGCGCCCTTCGCTGGATCTCTTCTCTGGCGCTCTTGATCCTCTCCTGGTGTGTGTGGTGGATCAGTCGCCGCATCTCTCCACGAAGGCAGGGATTGGCGCTGTGGGCCGTGCTGGCCTTCAATCTTCTCCCTCAGGTCACGGTGGGCTCTCTGGTTATGGACGGCGCCATCGTGAAGGCCACGGCGATCCTCCTTGCGCTCGTTACGGGATGGCAGGCCGCAAAATGCTCCGGCAAGGGAGCACTCCGCTCGTGGAGCCTTTTCGGGATCCTGCTGGGGGTGGCCACGTTCTTCTACTACCCGGTTGGGTGGTTGCTCCCGGTCGCATTGGCCGCGCGATTTTACCTGCAGGGGGCGACTTCCTTCCCTTGGAAAGGGAGTCTGCTTGCCCTTGGCTTCCTGATGCTCGGATGGGTCGTTCCCCTCTCCTGGAACGCCCGTCACGATTGGATCCAGTGGAGTAGTGTGGCGCCGGCCTTTGATGCGCTCCATGTGGGGAATTTCACCATGTCTTTGGGCCTTGTGTTGGCCTTGAGTGCCCTGCTGACACCCCTGGTGGTTCTCCTTGCGTATTCTGCAGTCTGGTTGAGGTGGATCATTTCGGCTACTGGCCTGACCGCCGCCGGCCTGAGCGGGCTTCTCCTGCTCAGCCCTTCGCTGATCCCGGATGGATTTCCCTCCCCACTGGGTGTCGAAGGAGTCCAATCTCTTGCTACTACCTTGTCATCGCTTCGTGACGGGAGACTCGATGCGAATGGTGGGAAGCCCATACTCATCGCCTCCACTCCCGGACTGGCTGCCCTGATAGGGAGCATGATTTTCATCGACTATCCGGAGCGTCCCGGAGCTCCCTCGGTCTTCGTGGCGGAGTCGCCCAGCCTCAACAGCTCCTTTGCCCTTTGGCCGGGATACGCGGATGCCGTCGCGGCTGGGGTAAAGGATCCGCTCTATACCGAGGAGAAATTGGTCAGTCCCTTTCTTGGCAGGAATGCCCTCTACATCACCACCGAGTCCAGGGGGGAACTTCCCCAGACCATCACCGCTGCCTTCAACGCCGTGGCGCTGCTGAAAGAAGTCCCGATCACCATGAATGGTAAGGAGCAGGTGATCCGCATTTATCAGTGCGAGGCATATCGCACCCTCTCCCTATAAGTGGATGGAGGCTCGCGATCTTGTCGGATAGCAGTGTTGTTGTTCGCTCGCCGCAGGACTACTGCAAATGCAGGCCAACGTGGCTATGCACCGATATCCCGAGTCTACTCCCGCCGACGAATGGTGATGCGCTTGATCTTATCCATCCCCTCCGGGCTCTCGGTTGTGAGTTCTGGATCCTCGTGGTAGGCATTGTGGACGAGGCGTCGGTCGTAGGAGTTGAGGGGTTCGGTCTCGACGGAGCGTCCATGTTCACGGACAGCTTCGGCCAGCAGGGCAATGCGCTCGAGAAAGGCCCCGTCCCTCATGCTACGGTGGAACTCGACATCGACAATGACCCGTGGGGTCTTCTGTTCCGGAGTGCTCTGTGCCAGCAGGATCCGGTTGAGCAGGAACTGGAGGCTCTCCAGATTCTCATCCCTGCGTCCGATCAAACGCTCCGGATCCTTGGTCCTGATCTGGAGAATGAGGTGCCCGTCACGGATCTCCTCCTCGATCTCGACAAAGAATCCTAGGTGACCTAGCAGGGTCTCAAGAATTTCGCGGGGGGACTGGCTCATCTTTCGGTGAGTTGGGGAGGGGGGGAATCTCAGCTCTTCTTCGTGAAGTTGGAGCCTCCGTTTCCCTTCTTTTTGGGTTTGGCCTTCGGTGCGATAACTTGGAGTTTGGGGGCTTCCTGATTCCTTGTCCAGTAGAGTTGGACGATAGAGAAGATGTTCTGGGTCGTCCAGTAGAGGGCGAGGCCGGAGGCATAGTTGTAGGCAAACGTCAGGAAGATCACCGGCATGAAATACATCATCCGCTGCTGGGCGGCGTCTCCACTCTTGGGTGAGATCATCATCTGCCAGACCATGGTGCCGGCCATGATGAGAGGAAGGAGATTGATAGGGAATCCCATGATGTGGGTCAGGGTGTCGGGTTGGGAGAGATCGTGAATCCAGAGGAAGTGGCTGTTGCGAAGCTCGATTGCGCTTCCCAGCATCGAGTAGAAGCCGAAGAAAATCGGAATCTGTACCAGCATCGGGAGACAGCCGCCGAAGGGGTTCACCCCATACTGCTTGTAGAGTTTCATCAACTCCTCGTTCATCTTCGTCGGGTCGTCCTTATACTTCTCCCGGAGTTCGGTCATCTTGGGCGAGAGCTGCTGCATCCTCTTCATGGAGGCAGTGGCCTTGTTCTGAAGAGGCCAGAGGGCGGACTTGATCAGGATCGTAAGGATGATGATCGCGGCGGCAAAGCTGTGGGTGAATTTCTCAAGTGAGTTCATCGCCCAGAGCAGGAACTCGGAGACAAGGTGGAACATTCCGAAATTCATGATTTTCTGCTGCTCCCCACCCAGCTTCCCGAGGGAGAAGAAATCCTTCGGTCCGGCATAGATGGTGTAGGTGCGGGTGATGGTCTGACCGGGGGCCAGCGTGATGGGGCCCGTGCCAAGACCGCCCGTGATCCCGTAAACCGGTTGACCATTGGAAGATTGCTCAGAGTTCTGGGCGAGGTAGCGGCGGGCCCAGACACCGCTGCCGGGCTGATCCTTCGGTGCCGTGACGATCGTGCAGAAATACTGACTGGTGACGGCCGCCCACCAGACTACGGAATCCGTCGAGGTGTAGAGATTGCGCGCGGGGTGGGTCTCAATGCCGACCAGGGGAATCTTGCCGGCCTCAAACCAGTTGACGTCGATCGGCGAGGGCATCGTGCCTGCGTCGATCTTTCCGTCGATGAGTTTGCCATCCTTATACCAATCAAAGCAGGTGTAGGTCGGTAGATCCTTGATATGAATCGGGGCCTCGCCGCCGGCTGCAATGCTGAAGCCGGGAAGGGTGAGCGTATTCGTGCCGTTATTGCTGAAGGCCAGATCCATCTTGATCACGTATTCCTCGGGCGAGCCGACGGTCTCGGGCAGCGTGAAAGTCTTGGTGATGGCAAGGCCACTCGGAGCCGTGAGGCTGAATCGTGTGAAATCCTTCTCCTTGTCGGCATCCATGGTGAAGCCACCGATGGGAGTCCCACTGGCATCGCAGAGGGCTCCGATGGGGAGACCCGAGTCCTTGTTCAGATAGAGGCTCTGCTCGTTGGCCCCGAGGTGAAGAAAAAGGGTGACACACTCAATGCCGCCGGTGTTGTTGGCAAAGAGATACTCGCCGCGCGGTGTGTCGAGGGTTGCGCGCTTGGACGAAATCTCGGGAATGGTCGGAACATTCGTTCCTGCCGCTGGAGTGCCACCCAGGACAGGAGTCGCTGTCCCCGTCGCCTGCCCGGATCCCTGTGAAGTAAGCGCTGAGATCGGCAGGATCGAGGCTCCTGGAGTCGCGGTGGGGAGGGGTTTTGAAGTGGGATTAGCCCCGGCCTTCTGCTTGGCGAGGCGTTGAGTCTCAGCCTGCTGGGCGAGGTAGGGGCCGTAGGTCTTCGTGTAGTAGAACTGCCACCCGACGAGTCCGGCAACGGAGAGGGCAAGGGCGATCCAAGTGGTGCGGTCAAACATAAGAGAGAGTGATTAAAAAAAAGGGGATATCGACGCTGAAGGCTAAAGGTTGCGGGCCGAAGGGCGAGCATGATTTCTTAAAGATTCCACGACAGGCACCCGAATCGGGACGGGATCGATGCCTCCAGCTCCCCACGGGTGGCAACGCGCAAGCCTCTTAAGAGTCAGCAGGGAACCCCTTGCGGCACCGTGATCCCGCAGGGCCTGCAAGGCATAGACCGAGCAGCTCGGGTGGAAGCGGCATCCACATCCCATGCCACTGCCGGTACTGCTCCCGGCAAGGGCATGCAGGAACGGTGAGACAATCCAGCGGTAGAGATGGATCGGGATGCGCAGCAGGTAAGACATCATGGAGTGAGTGTCAGCACTCGGAGAAAATAGAGAGACGTTTTCCAAGACGCAACCATTCGGAGCGCAGGGTGAACAGTGATGCCGTAGCGGCGGATGGTTTCGCGGTCACGACCAGCCAGAGTCCCGGTTTCAGGCTTGGTAGGGCGTGGCGGTAGATCTCCCGGAGACGACGCTTCACCTTGTTCCGTACCACCGCTGGACCGACGCGTTTCGAGACGACAACGGCACCTTGGGTGCAGCTGACTTCCTCCGACCGATCGCACTGGTTCTCCAAGAGTCCCATCCTGATCAGACTCCCGTGACAGGAAAGGCCCTCCGCTCGGACCTTTGCATGCTGGTATCCGGAGCGCAGCCGCGAGGAACGCGGAAGCCGGATCCTAGGCTTGGGTGTGACGTGCGTAATGGATCTCAACGCCCTTCGGCAGGAGACGCTTGCGTCCGCGCTGACGACGACGGCTCAGGATGGCGCGACCGCCTTTGGTCTGCATGCGTGCACGGAAGCCGAATTGGCGTTTGCGCGTGCGCTTGGAAGGTTGGTAAGTGCGCTTCATGTCTTAAAATCTTTTAGAATCGGGTGGGAGAGAATGGACGTTGGAGTCTGTGGTGTCAATGGATGTTTTAAAAACACTGCTCTTTTTTTGAGGAATCATGTTGCCCGCGGGGAGGATTCCTCCTACCTTCACACCTCCGTTGGAGCCGGTGCCTTGGCATCGGCTTCCGCCGGAACGCTTGGGGTCATAGCTCAGTTGGTAGAGCGCCTCAATGGCATTGAGGAGGTCTGGGGTTCGAATCCCCATGGCTCCACCAAGCGTTTGTCTTTTGCTGTAGCACAAAGATAAAGTCTCTGGTTCTGGGCCCTATTGGGATGAGAACTTCAGTTCGACTGCCATGCCGCGATCAGCGGCATTTGTTCATTATGGAGTTGCTTTGCAGAGCCTTTGCCTTTGGCAAAGGATAATCCCCATGGCTCCACCAAGCGTTTATCGGCCTTGGCGGTCGATTGGGTGAAATCTGGTATTTTACCAGTTGCAGATAAGTTGCAGAATTAAAGGCTCTCTCCTCCCAAATCCGGGAACATTTTTTTGGCTCATTTGCACCCAATCCTCGGTGGATTCTTTTTGGCTCAGGGAGCCTCCCTCTCCATATCCGACCATATTTTCACTCGTCGGATCAACCCGATCCCTAGACC
>SERZ01000593.1_pt1 | contig 23901 bp, 10 predicted proteins | sample 3171461 | NCBI WGS metagenome assembly SERZ01 (sample SAMN06051861, study PRJNA518727) | freshwater metagenome | biome: subpolar coniferous forest; feature: holomictic lake; material: water; isolation source: holomictic Lake 227, 6 m depth | place: Canada: near Kenora, Ontario | collected... | reverse complement strand
TCGTATAAGATATAAACATTCTATGGCAGGTTTAAGATAATAAGGAACACTCATGGCGACAGAAAAAAAAGTGATTGAACGAATTCGTACGAGGTTATCACGTGTTGCGGGAATTATCGTATTTGCTTGTGTGGCATTCTGCGGGAGCAGATGGGCTTTAGCCAGTCCGGTGACAGGTGCAATTTTGACTGGTTTAGGACTGATCTTGGTTTCGGTTGCAGCCTGTGGTCGTTTGTGGTGTATGTTGTACATCGCGGGATATAAGACACAGAAACTTGTCACGGCGGGTCCCTATTCGCTCTGTCGTAATCCGCTGTATCTATTTTCATTCCTGGGAGTCATTGGCATGGGGTTGGGGTCTGCGACATTGACCATTCCACTTATATTTATCATCGCGTTTATCCTGTATTATCCCTTTACCATCAAGAAGGAAGAGAACCGTCTTTTAGAGATTCATGGGGAAGCCTTTAGAAATTACTGTGAAAAGACCCCTCGCTATTTTCCAAGTTTTAAGCATTTCTGTGAGCCAGAACAGTATATGGTTGATCCGCGTATCTTCAGAAGTCATGTGGGTAATGCCATGTTATGGGTCTGGTTTTTTGGATTGTGGAAACTTTTCGAATGCCTGAGAGCTGAAAAATGGATCCCCACGCTTTTCAACATCTGGTAAAATAACGGAAGTTATAGGCGAGGAGGATGAGCTTGAAAACGTTTGGATTAAAATTTAAATTCAGACAATGGAGCTACCGAGGAATACTTACACTGACTGAGTTGTTTCTACTCGGGCTGATGGTCTTGCCAGCTTATGCGTTTCGAAATACTGGTGACAAAGCATCTTTGTTAGATGTTGGTGTGCGCCAGCAAACAAATCTTATGACTCGCGTGCTGTCGGCTGGTCAACTAAGCGCCGCCGAAACAGGGAGCAAGCTAGGGGTCAAGGTCGTATGGCATTCTCAGTTGAGTACTCCCTCATCCATCCGTGGCACAAATTTAGGTCAACGCCAGGCTTTTTCTGGAGGTAAGGGTCTTTCTTTGAGAGGTGCGGGAGCCTATCAGGACGATTCTGTTGCGGTTCTCGATAATCTTGCTTCTTTTTACCGGATTAAGGATGCGAAAAAGGAGTTTACCGTTAGGAAAGTTGAACCAGACGCCCTTGGCTTTCATCATGTCAGAGTTAACCAGACGCACCAAGGGCTGAGGGTCGTGGGTGGCGAACTGGCGGTACATTTCAACAAGAAAGGCCAGGCTTACGAGGTCAACGGACAATATGTGCCTGACATCAACGTGAGCGTTATCCCCTCGATTACTGCCGAGGATGCCATTCAGATTGCACAAGCGGATTTGAAGGGTCTTGAAAATCCGGTTGGAACGCTTACGAAGGCACCCGAACTGGTTGTGTTCGCACATGATACCGAGCCACGACTGGCTTATGAAATCACGCTTTCTTACCGCGTCCCGGGCGCGAACCCTGGCCGGTGGCGCTTCTGGATAGACGGTCTGCAGGGCAAGATACTGCTTCGTTACAACGACATCAAGAGGATCGCCCCACCCACGAGTAATGGAACGAACTCCGTGATCACAGGTAGCATCTTGGCAGGTGAAGGCGGCGCAGTGACAAATGTACCCGGGTGGAATGAAAACAGCGGGAGCTATTACCTCTATAACAAAACCCTGAACTGGTGCGTCTACAATGTGGCGACAACCAACAGCTATTCTGATTTCAATACATACGCCTACCGTACAACGAGTGACTGGGGCGTATCGGATCGCGCGGAAATGTCGGCTGCATCCAGTTTCGAGCAGATCCAGCGGTATTTCACCCAAGTGCATGGGTTAAACAGTTTCGACGGTTCGGGTGCCTTTGCCCGCGCGAATGTGCACGAGGGTGTTGATTATGTGAATGCCTATTGGGATGGCAGCGCCTTTTACTTTGGTGACGGAGATGGTCTTTCTGCGAACAGTCTGGCGGTGCTCGACATCGCCGGCCACGAATACACCCACGCGGTGACCGATTACTCGGCTAACCTCATTTATTACAACGAATCAGGTGCCCTGAACGAATCCTTTTCCGATATCTTCGGCAGTTGTGTCGAATTCTTCAGCCAGAAAGACGGGCGCGCGAGTTATCCAGCTCGGACGCCCGGCCAAGCTGATTGGCTTTGCGGTGAGGACAGTTGGCTGGAGACGACAGCACTGCGCGACCTCCGGAACCCTGCCAATCCCGCCACGGTTGGCGCAGGCAACGAGCAGGCGACCCGATATAAAGGGACGTACTGGTATTACGGCACAGGCGACAACGGGGGCGTGCATTATAACTCGGGCGTTCAGAATTTTTTCTTTTATTTGCTCTGCGAAGGCGGAAGCGGCACAAACGATAGCCTTTCCTATCAGGTCACGGGAATCGGAATTACGAACGCTGAGAAGGTGGCGTACCGGGCACTGACGGTCTACTGCACGGATCATACAGACTACCGCGCGGTGCGGGATGCGTGGCTGTCGGCCGCCCAAGATCTGAACCCGACCTGGGCAGGTTCCGTGGGCGCGGCGTGGGATGCTGTGGGTATACAGTTGGTCACAGTCACGCCAGAAAGTGGCCCGTCGTTCTTCGGTCTTGAGGGTGGTCCATTCTCGCCCTCGACCTTTGTCTTCACGCTCATGAACGCCAGCTCCACGGCGGCGGGCTGGGGGGTGAGTCACCTGCCGGCCTGGGTGAGTATCTCGCCCGCGAGCGGTTCCATTCCCGCATTCGGGACACAGACGGTGACGGTTACGCCTAACGGTACCGCGCTGGGACAACGTGTTGGAGAATATGCGGACACGCTGGTCTTCACAAACACCGCATCCTCGGTTTCCGAAATCCGGTCTGTCGTTTTGCGGGTACATCCCCCCGCGGTCTATACGTTTAATCTGGATACTGACCCAGGTTGGACCACCGAAGGGCAGTGGGCGTACGGGACGCCTCTTGGACTTGGAACCGATCCGTCAGCCGGAGCCACGGGAACCAAGGTTTACGGATACAATTTGGCGGGGGCTTATTCGAACAATATGCCGATTTACGCCCTTACGACCCACGCCATCGACTGCTCGCATTACGATAATATCCAGCTCTCCTTCCAGCGGTGGCTCGGCGTGGAAAGATCGACGTACGATCACGCAACGATTCAGGGCAGTACGGACGGGACCGTCTGGAGCAATGTTTGGAACAATGTTGACTCGTCTTTGCAAGACACGTCTTGGACGAATTGTATTTACAGCCTTCCGTTCGCAGCGGGCCAGCGCACCGTTTATCTCCGATGGCAAATGGGGCCGACAGATAGCGCGGATACGTATTCGGGTTGGAACATTGACGACGTTTGTATCCAAGGAATGTCCACCGACGGCATGCGGGTTGTGCCCGGCGGCGATCTAACCGCTCGGAGATACGAGGGCGGACCTTTTTCGCCGACGAACAAGACGTACTTGATTATCAATGGCGGTTCGGCATCGTTTACGTGGACGGCCGCAACAACGTCCGAATGGCTCACGGTTTCCTCGCCGGGCGGCACGCTAGCGGCTGGCGCGACGGCGACCGTGTCGGTGGCATTCAGTTCCGCAGCAAACGCCCTCTCATTAGGACAATATCAAGGAACGGTGGTTTTTGCCAATCCAGCATCTGGGTGCACGAACTCGAGATGGGTATCCCTCACGGTGCTGGCCATTCCGGGAAAGATCAACGTGACGGATTCCATTGAACCCAACAGCGACACGAACATGCCGTTTGGCCAAGTGATTGTGGGGTTGTCGCGCACCGAGCAGGTCACCGTCAGCAACACAGACCTGACGTATCCGCTCGTCATCTCGAACATTACTTCAGGCGGGTATGAAGAAAACTTCAACGATGGACAAGCACAGGGATGGGCGGAGATGACGGCTGCCCAGTGGGAAGTGGTCGGAGGCGAGTATCGAGCTCAGGATCTGATTTCCGATGTCGAGATGCAGTCCATTTACGGGGGAGAGGAATGGCAGGACTGTGCTGTTCGTGCCATACTTCGGCGAACCGGAGGAATGACAGGGGCTCAAGTCGTGATCTTACGGGCTAGCCCAGATTTCAGTTGGGTAATGCCATACGCGGGTTCGGGTTATGATATCGGGATCTCGGGAGAAGGGTATTTTTATGTAGGCAAAACCGTGGGCGGCGCATGGTCGATGCTTCAGGAGTGGACGGTGTCGCCGTTCCTGAACACCGGAACCGCTGCCAATACGATTTTCGTGAACAACCGAGGTCCTCTCATCGAGGTTTACTTCAACGGAAACTTGGCATGGAGAGGAACCGACAGTAGTATTTCAGGAAAGGGACGCGTGGGATTTGCGGCATTGAGTCAGAACTTTGGCGTGGCGCAGGTCAATTATTTTGACGATGTTGCTGTCGGTGAAGCCATATTCGTGAGTCAAGCCTCTGTGGGAGCGGAACAGGCCTGGTATAATGTGCTCGCCTATACTGGAGGGGTTTCTCGGCTGGCTCCTGCAGGCTGGAACCCGCCCGAATATGTAGGTCAGAATAAGCACGCTAGCAATGAAGCGGTTGCGACGCTGATAGGTTTGTCTAATAAAGGTTTCTCTTTGACTGGCCTGCCGTCCTTTCCGTATGAGGTGCCACCTGGCAGCAACCTGACGTTCAACGTGACCTACGCACCACAGGTAGTGGGGCCGAATACGTCCGCAGTCGTGATCGAGAGCAATGATGCGGACAAGCCTGCCGTAGCGGTGACGCTTTCGGGAAACGGCATTTCTGATTATATGCACGTTCAGCCGTTGACGGGAGTGAGTGGCCGTGGGCCGCCTGGTGGGCCATTCACGCCCGCTAACCAGTCTTATACGGTGAGCAACAACACCTCTGCGGCAATCAGTTGGGCGGCAGTCAATTATCCAGCTTGGGTGAGTGTGACCCCCGACTCAGGTATCTTGCCAGCGGGCACGGCTGTTTCGGTACGGGTGGAGTTCAACGCGGCTGCGGCTGCGCTACCGCAAGCCGATTACAGTGGCGTACTTGTGTTCAGCAACCTTACGACAACGATCACGCAGACGCGTTCGATAGCGTTGGCGGTATTTCTGACGCCGGTCGTGCAGGTGGCTCCAGCGGCTATCACCGTGACCAATCGTCTGAGGCAGACGCTACAGACCACGCTACAGATTGGAAACGCGGCGTGGGCTAATACGACGATGAATTTTACGTTGGGCGCGTCTGAAGTGGCACGCACACCCGTACCAGCGACCCTCAAGCCAGCGATTATACGCGACTTCACCCAGCTGCCGAAAGACGCGAAGTACCGCGCTGGCGAGCTGTTGGTACGCTTCAACGTGGCTTCCACGGGCAGCACGGTGCGGGCACAGGTCCTGACAGCAGCAGGCGGTGGTAGCGTCGCCCACGAATTTAAACTCGTGCCAGGTTTGACAGTGGTCAAGTTGCCGGAAGGTGTGGCAGTGGCGGACGCGTTGATGCGCTTCAACCAGACAGTGGGTATCCAGTACGCGCAGCCCAATTATCTGAAAAAAATATATCGTATGCCCAACGACACCTATTTCTCGTATCTCTGGGGGATGAATAACACGGGCCAGACAGGGGGCGTGCCGAATGCCGACATCGATGCGCCCGAGGCCTGGGAGAGTGGCGTAGGCGGCGCGTCCGTGACCGTGGCCGTCATTGATACGGGCATCGACTATAAACACGAGGATCTCGCGGCGAATATGTGGATCAATCCCGGAGAGATTCCTGGTAACGGCATCGACGACGACGGTAACGGCTATGTCGATGACGTCTATGGGTACGATTTCTTTAATGGAGACGGAGACCCGATGGATGATCATGGCCACGGCACACATTGTTCGGGAACGATCGGCGCGGTGGGTGATAATGGCGTCGGTGTGGCGGGTGTCTGTTGGAACGTGAAGATCATGGCGCTGAAATTTCTCAGCGCAGCGGGCGAAGGTTATACAGACGGCGCCATCCGTTGTATGGAATACGCGGTGCAGATGGGTGCTCGTGTACTCAACAACTCGTGGGGAGACGTACCCAATGGGCCGTATGAGCAGGCACTCAAGGACGCGATCGATGCGGCTGGCGCGGCGAATGTTCTATTCATTGCGGCAGCGGGTAACGACGCGAATAACAACGACGTGAACCCGGCTTATCCAGCCAGCTACGAGTCGGATAATATCATTTCCGTGATGTCGGTTTCTTCTACTGGAGCGAGGTCGAGTTTTTCTAATTATGGACAGCAATCTGTCGATCTGGCCGCGCCAGGATCGAGTATTGCGAGCTGCATGCTGGGCGGCGGCTATCAATACATGAGCGGCACGTCGATGGCGACACCACACGTCGTCGGAGCATGCGCGCTGCTACTCTCTCTGAACAGTGGATACTCGGCTCAGCAGGTCAAGAACGCGCTCGTGTCGACAACCGATTCAAGCCTCCCGGGGCTGTGCGTATCGGGTGGACTCATGAAACTGTCTAACGCGATTGCTTTGTCGCCAGCATGGTTGCGGCTGATGCCGTTCTCAGGTGCGAATATGGCACCTGGCGTCTCGTCAAATATCACGGTTACCACTGACGCAGGCCTGATGGCAGTAGGGTCCTACGAGGGCCTGATCCGGGTCGTCAGTAACGACCGCGACATGCCAGTCACGAATGTGCCCGTCAAGATGATCATTCTCCAAGATGATCTGAGGATCCAACCCTCCGGTGCCTTTGTCTCGAGTGGCTATACGGGTGGATCATTCAACCCGTCCAACATGATTTACACACTGACGAATGCGGGCTTGACCAGTCTATCGTGGTCGGCCAGCCGCGAGTTCTCATGGGTCTCTGTGGCACCTGCGGGTGGCACGCTCGCTGCAGGCCAAGCCACACATGTATCAGTTTCCTTCGCTGCTCCCGCCGGACTTCTTTCGCCTGGGGAGTTTTCTAACACGGTGGTCTTCTCCAACGTGACCACTACGATTGTTCAGCAACGCGGGATCAGTTTGACTGTCTTGGAACGTCAACTCGATCATTTTGAGTTGGCATATATCGCGCCGACGCAGTACGTCGGACAGGCCTTCGGCGTGACGGCTCAAGCCATCGACACCACGGGTCAGGTACTGACAAACTTTACGGGTACGGTTGCGCTCAATGTAACGAATACGTGGATTTATCCCACGACGACAGTGCACTTTATTAATGGCGCTTGGAGGGGGGATCTCACAGTCTTAGATTCTGTCACAAATGCTAGGCTCTACGCCAACGATGGAGTCGGACATGGCGGCATCAGCAATCCATTTGACGTGTTATACCAAACTATCGGGTTACCAGAGGCGGTGGACTGCAAAGCATTGGCATGGACGACGGGTGGTTCGGCTTCATGGTTCGGACAGACTGTTGTCTCGCACGATGGGATAGATTCCGCACGGAATGAAAGAATCGGAAACCGTGAAGCATCGTGGATGGAAACCCAGGCGAAAGGTCCCTGCACTGCATCGTTCTGGTGGCGCGTCTCATCCGAAGCCGACTGGGACTGGCTCGAGTTTTATGTGGACGGTGTGTTGTCTGACCGGATCACAGGCGAGACTGGCTGGTTACAAAAAGTTACGACCCTGACCTCAGGTACACATACGCTCAGGTGGCGCTATGTGAAGGATGGCGTGGATATCGATCCGGTGGGACAGGATTGCGGCTGGGTTGACACGTTTATTGTTGATCCCCTCATCATCGATCTGCCCGAAGCCGTGGATAACACAACGGTGTCTTGGACAACAGGCGGAACTGCAGAATGGCATGGGCAAGCACTCGTTTCCCATGACGGCGTGGATGCGGCGCAAAGTGGAACAATCGGAAATCGCCAGGAGTCATGGATGGGAACTCAAGTGGCGGGACCTGGCAATGCGTCGTTCTGGTGGCGCGTCTCGTCTGAGGCCGACTGGGACTGGCTCGAGTTCTATGTGGATGGTGTGCTGTCTGACCGGATCACAGGCGAGTCCAGTTGGTTACAAAAAAATACGACCCTCGCCACAGGCCTGCATACGCTCAAGTGGCGCTATGTGAAGGACGGCGTGGATATTGATCCGATCGGACAGGATTGCGGCTGGGTCGATATGTTCTCAGCCCCTTCGCAAAGTGCACTGCCTTCAGCGTGGTTATTGCAGTTTGGCCTGCCGACAAACGGCTCTGCTGACTATATTGATTCGGACAACGACGGCATGTCGAACTGGGAGGAGTGGATGGCCGGAACCGTGCCGACCAACTCTCTTTCGCGCCTGCAAATAGAGTCGCTGACTCCCGAAAGTGGATCAGGTGGGTTCCGTATCCGTTGGCAGAGTGTGCCGCAAAAATACTATTGTGTTGGGAGTTGTGAGAACCTGACGGAACCGATCTTCTTCACGCCGTTCGTGTCGAATGTCTTGGGTCAAGCCGAGAGCACGACGGTGTTGGACACGCGCCCAGCCACCAATAACGCACGGTTCTACCGCATCGGCGTGCAATAAAAATGGTCCGTCTGGTCGCTTGGTTCACTCCAGAAAATCAATGCTTTTTGCATCCGCCCGTTCGTGTCGTGATTCAGTAATGTGATAAATCGCCGGCAGAACAAGAAGGGTCAGAGCAAGCGAAGAAACCAAACCTCCGAGAATCACGGCGGCGAGAGGACGTTGAATCTCGGAGCCGCTTCCTGTGGCATAAAGCATCGGAAGAAGCCCAAGCAATGTCGACAGCGTGGTCATCATCAGCGGCCTTAGCCGCAGTTCGCAACCCCTGCGGACGGCATCGGCTGTACATAATCCCTCATTTCGGAGTTGGTTAAAAAACGTCACGAGGATCACGCCATTGCCTACGGCAGTACCAAATAAAATGATGAAGCCGATGGCCGTGGATACGCTCAGGTTAATATGGAGAGCCACCATGGTGATGATGCCACCGACGAGTGCGAACGGCAGATTCACGAGTACCATGAAGGCACTCCGAACCGAACCGAAGGCAGAGAACAACATTAGAAAGATCAGGAGGATTGAAACCGGAACCACGACGCCCAGACGTTTCATAGCACGTTGCTGGTTCTCAAACTGGCCACCGTATTCGAGAAAGTATCCGGTTGGTAATGCTTGAGCCAAGGTTTGCAGGCTGTTCTGTGTCTCCGTCACAAAACTTCCCATGTCCCGCCCACGGATATTACACTCCACAACCACTCGGCGCATGCCCTTCTCGCGGCTGACCTGAGCCGGGCTCTCGGTCTCCCGGATCGTGGCTAGCCTCGACAGTGGCACGCGTGTTCCATCAGGCGCTGATACGAGCAGTCGGCCTAGAGCTTCGATATCGTTACGATCCTTTTCGGGGAAGCGGACGAGCACGGCGAAACGCATCTGCCCCTCGATCATCGTGGTCGCGATTTTCCCCCCGACAGCACCCTCGATTAGTTCGTTAATGTCAGACACATTGATCTTATAACGGGCGATAGCTTGACGGTCTGCGACGACCTCGACTTGTGATGCGCCTGAAATTTGCTCGATCTTCACGTCTTGCGCCCCGCGAATACCACCCATAATAGCGGCAATTTTATCTGCCTGCGGTTTGAGCACCTCGAGGTCGGAACCGAATACCTTTACGGCAAGGTCGCTCTTGACGCCGGAAATCAGCTCGTTGACGCGTAGCGCGATAGGTTGAGAGAACGAGAGACGCACGCCAGGTATCGCTGCGAGATCTGCCTTGATGGCATCGACCAGAGCTTCTTTGGTGCGACCGGTCTTCCACTCATTTTCAGGATGTAGCATGATGACAAAATCATTCTGCTCCGGCCCCATCGGATCTTCCGAAATTTCCGCACGCCCTGTCTTGGTCACCACAGTCTCAACCTCTGGAAACTTCAGTAACCGTTGCTCCATAACTGTGCCGACGGCCACCGACCCATCCAGTGAAGCGGACGGCAGGCGCACGCAATTGATGGCAAGAGATCCCTCGTCCAGCTGCGGCAAAAACTCCGTGCCCAACCGCGGAATCAGAAACAGTGTCGCACCAAAAAGAGCAACAGCAACCGCCACCGTGGCCCATCTGAATCGCAGAGCCAATGAGAGAATCGGAAGGTACAGCCACTTCACAGCGCGGATACTAAAATTATCGCGCGTCGTCTGGTGACCTTTAAGGAACAGCGAACACAAGACAGGGATAATCGTGAGGGCTGCGATGAGTGAGCCTCCCATCGCAAAGCACATCGTCGTCGCCAAGGGCTTGAACATCTTGCCCTCCATCTGCTCCAGCGTAAAAAGGGGAAGCAGTACGACAATGATGATCAGGATTGCGAATACGATGGGACGCGCAACCTCGATAATGGCCTCGTAAATAATCGTTTCTTTGGGCACTTTTGATCCAGAGCGTTCAGACAGAAGCCGCGCAATATTTTCGGTCACCACGATCGAGGCGTCTACCACCATGCCCAGAGCAAGCGCGAGGCCGCCTAGACTCATCAGGTTCGCGGTCACGTCCTGCCACCCCATGAGGATAAACGTAATGAAGGCTGTGAAAGGCAACGCCAGTGCCACGATGATCGCGCCACGAAAGTTGCCGAGGAACATGAACAGCACGAGTAAGACAAAGATCCCGCCCTGCATTAGCGCATCCGAGACCGTCTTGATACACGATTGGATCAACGAGGTACGATCATAGAAGGGCCTGATCTTGACATCCTTAGGCAAGCTGGCCTGAATCGCAGGGATCGCCTTCTTGACGCTGTCCACCACGATTTTGGAATTCGCTCCGCGCAGCATGATCACCATGCCCGCGACGGTCTCGCCTTTGCCATCCTGCGTGACCGCGCCCTGCCGCGTCTGTGGACCAATCTTAACTTCTGCCACGTCCTTCAGATAAACAGGCGTTCCATCCTTCGCGTGAAGCACCACATTCTCGATGTCGGCGATGGTTTCGAACAGACCGACCCCGCGGACATAATACTGCTCCCATCCCTTCGTCAGGAAGCTCCCGCCCGAATTGGCGTTACTCCGTTCCAGCCCTTTCAGCACCTCGTCCAGCGTGAGCTTGTATTTCATCAGACGAGCAGGTTCGACGATCACATGGTACTGCTTGACAAAGCCGCCAAAACTGTTGACTTCGTTCACCCCGGTGATTGAGCGTAGTTGCGGCGAGACTAGCCAATCCTGAAAAGTGCGCAATTCCATGGGCGTGTGAGTGCTACTTTCCAGTGTATATTGATAGATCTCCCCGAGCCCGGTACTGATGGGCCCCATCTCTGGCTCGACCCCAGCCGGAAGCTGCTCCTTGGCGGCCTGCAATCGCTCAAAGACCAGTTGTCGTGCAAAATAGGTGTCGACGTCATCCTCGAAAACAGCGATGACTTGCGAGAACCCAGCTTTTGACATTGACCGGATTTGACGGACTTTTGGGAGTCCTTGCAGAGATTTTTCTACGGGGAAGGTCACCCGCTGTTCGACATCGATTGAGGCGAGTCCTGGCGCGTCGGAAAGCACCATGACCTGCACATTGGTCACATCGGGAAAGGCGTCAATGGGCAACATTTTCCAGGCGATGACGCCCGCCACAGAGATTGCGCCTGCGGCCATGAGAACCATGAGCCGCTGCGTTAGGATGAACTTGATACAATGATTTAACATAAGCGTATTCCTTTCGAATAAATCGGATGAGAGACCTTAATCAGCGCAGCCGGCTCCCATTTTGGCACGCAGTACATCGGATTTACAGACGAACGCACCCTCCGTAACAATTTTTTCGCCTTCAGACAGACCACTCGTAATCTCAATACTGTCTGCAAAAACGCGCCCGATCGCTACGTCTGTGCGCAGAACAAATCCTTCACGGATCATACGGAAGACGAAATGCTTACCCTCATCAGAGAGGAGTGCGCTCTTGGGTACGGCGATGACTTTCTCGGGTGTTTCGAATACCACATTCGCCGCGCAGAACATACCTGGGCGGAGAAGAGCGTCCGCATTCTTCAGTGTTGCACGAACCTTGACGGTACGATCATCTTCATCCACCACAGACCCGATCAGGTCGATCGCGCCTTCGAATGTCTTGTCTGGAAAGGCGAGGGTTGTAATCCGTACACGAGATGCCCCCTTCTTTGACTCGCTCAGGAGACGTGCAAGGTCCTGCTCATAAACGCTCATCCAGACCCACACCGAGGAGAGATCCGCTATTGTCAACACCTCCTTGCCGGCCTCGATGGTCTCGCCTGGATCCAGATGCTTCTGGATCACAGTTCCGCTTTGCGGTGCCAAGACCGGTAAACGTGCGTTCTTGCCAGCCAGACCGTCCGCCGTGAGCGTTGTGATGGCGGCCGCATCCAGTCCCATGACCGAGAGGGCGTTCTCGGCAGACTCTAACTCAATGCGATACTCGTCGTACTTCATCTGGGCCTCGATGCGGTCAGCTTCAGGACTGATCTTTTTCGCAACCAGTGCCTTCTCGCGCTCCAAGGTTTTCAGCGCCAGCGCAGCCAACGCCTTGTTTTTGCGATAAGCACCGACAGCCAAACCGAGCTGGGAACTTTCGATCTCAAAGAGCACGTCGCCTTTTTCAACCCGTTTGCCCAATGCAGCCTGGATTGTACGAATCGTTCCAGGAATACGTGGCGATACGTGCGTCAAAGCCGCACCATTAAGTGCGATCTCACCGTTCAACAACAGTAACGTTTGTGCAACGTGCTTCGCAACAGGTTCGATCTTAAAGAGACCGCCTGCTTTTTCGCCAGAACGGATGAGCGACGGATCCATTTTGACGAGACCTAATTCATAGCGGCACTTATCACAGGTATATTGCAAAACTTTGCATTCACACTTGACAGTAAAGAGTTCTTCGAGCGTACGAGCCTTCGGCGCGGGGTGTTCGTGGCCATCCTCCTGCGCCAGCAACGGGGTAGCCAGTATTGTCGCAGCAAAGAGAGAAACAATCGTATTTTTTTTCATGAGGGGATTTCCTTAAAAAGAGATTAGAGGTTTTCTGAACGCGTGTTTGTGAGATGGTGGAGTTCAATGCTCAGGCTGTGGTAATCGGTCACGGCTTCGATGATCTGGGCTCTAGCATCCACCAAAGTACGGCGAGCCTCGAGCACGTCGAGATATCCGGCCTTACCTAGTTTGTGAGCCTCCCGTACAAGACTTAGTGTGCGCTCGGCTATTGGAATGACCGTCGTTTTCAGGCGGACATTCTTTGCAGCAAGCGTGTCCAATCGCGCATAGAGCTGGCGGATACGTCCTTCGCTTCGGAGCCGAGCTGCACGCGCCTCCAACCGCACAGCCTCTGCATCGGCCTTGGCCGCCCGCACGCCATCGCGGTTGCTCGTATAAAAGGGCAACTCAATGCCAGCACCCACGACAAATCCGAAATCACTACTCTCCTCGAAGCGTCGCACGCCAGCACTCAAAGCCATGTTCGGTATTCGTGCTGCACGTTCTACGCCGATCCGCGCTTCGGTGGCGCGCATCTGTGCGGCGGCGGCCAGCAGCTCGGGGTTCGATGCCGCACGCACCAGGAGCGTATCCAAGGACGGCAACGCGGAAACTTCGACATCGAATGATCCGGCAACCGTATCAAACGACGGTTCCGTCTCGCCCCATAACAGAGCTAAGTCCCGGACGGCATTCCGCTGTTCAGCCTTTCGCGCTTCTAACTCGATCTGAGCTTTCGCGGTATCAGCACGGGCGCGATCCGTCTCCAGGGCCGCAGCCTTGCCTGCTGCTTCGCGGGTGATCGCCACGTTCTCGGTCTCCCGAATTAACGCAAGCGTCTCTTCAGCGAGACGGGTCTTTTCCTGAGCGACCTGAACGGCTAGTACGGCGCGGCGCGTGTCAAACAACAGTGCCTGCAACCGTACCTCCTGCTCCGCGCGGCTCACAGCCGTCTCCGCCTCAGCCACAGCCGTCCGCTGCCGACGCTTGCCTCCCAGCTCAAACTCTTGCGAAATCGCCACGGTGGTCTCCGCCGAATCGAACCCTTCAATAGCGCCAGAGCCTGCGACGTTTTCGAGCTCCAGTTCCAGGCGTGGGTTCAGGGGTCGACCCGCCTGTTTGGCACGACGGGAGGCGGCTTCGGTTTTATACGTTCCAGATTTGAGATCCAGGCTTTGTTCAGCGACGCGACGTAGACACTCAGCAAGCGTCACAGTACGGGACGCGCTAGGCTCTTCTGCCTGGAGTGCAAAAGCATACAGAATAATGACATACGGGCACATACGTGCCAATAAAGGGTAGTGATAATTCATAATGAGACAACCTTCCAACAAGGTAAAAATATATAATGCGCACGTTTTCCCCGCGTCTTTAACAGACACGGGACAGCTTCTTTAACTGTTTGCGAGCGGAGGTCGGAAGATGTCGGCGGGCACAGCCGTTCCCAGCAGGATCACATATTCGAAAACGACAAAGGCGGTACATTCGGGTGGGCAAAAATCTGGATTAAAAAGAGGTTCCACAGCTGCATGACAGGCGCAGATGCAACTGCATTCCGAATGAGTTGTGCCGTCGTCACCATGTTCACACATCCCGTGATCACGATGCAATGCCCCCTCATGCGTGGTCGTTAAAGACCAGAGCACCACGAAGGTAATAACGAGAAAACGTGCCAATATAGACCATACTTTTTTCAAACGATCGACATAATAGCAACAAGCTGTTTCAGAGTCAAGTGAATCGGATATTGATGGTTTTTCCCAAAACTGATATGCTTTACACCTTAATTATTAGCAATGAAAGTAGGGGAGAGATCATGATGTTTAATGTTTCTAAAGCAGGAACTCGTATTTTAGCCTTCACAACGACTTTGGCTTTTATGGTCAGCGCAGGATTCGTGGAGGCCCGCGCAAAAGCGTCTCAGGTTCCAAGCGCAGAGCAGAATGGGGGCGTTCTGAACGGACCGCTGACGGATCGCAGCCTAGGGTTCAAGGCCACAGGAGAGGGAACCGCAGACTCTCTGCGTCTCGCCATCAAAGACCTGATGAAGACCTACGGCAGAAAATATCCGAAAGGCGCCGACTTTCTCAAGCGCTTAGATGCAGGCGAAGACTTGAATACCCTGAAGCGCGAGGCGCTCCTGCTGGAGAACCCAGCCATTAATTTTGAAAAACTTCTGATGGTTCGGGCCTCCCGTAATGGTAAGCGTTACTCGTCCAACTGGCAGACCCGCGCCTCCTGCGACAGCGAAACAAGAACAGTAACGTGGAAGGATATTGAAGAGGTGATCAACAGCCTGCGGTCCAAGGATAAGTTGCTGTCAGGATTGCTCTCTGCGAGAAATACTGCTGAAAAGTCTGATACTGAGGCTTCAAAAGCACTCCATAGTTCAGAGGCGTATAGAAAAGAGAGGGATGGAGCGAAGCGGACGGCCATGGAGGCCGCCATGCCCGAGCATGTTGCTTTCCTTGCAGCAGAGAAGGCTCTGAAGGATACTGCTTCAAAATATCCTGAGTATCTGGATATCTGTAAAAAGTTTGAGGAGAAGTGTGTTGTTCCAAACTATGATGATGCGCTTGTAGTTATGCCGATCAAAGGCGGCGGCGAAACGGAGACGGTTTACAAGCCGAAGAGCTGCAAATTCGTTGGCGATGTGGATCTGTATTTTGATGGAGACAAACTTCTTTTCACGTCCTTTATTGATCAGAGCAAGCTGACTAAAAGCACTGGACGTGGTAAGGGCTATGGTGTATTTGAACTGGAAATTGATCCTAAGTCCGGACAGACACATGGCGAGCCCAAACAGGTCTCGCCGTGCACGGATAGTGATATTGACTGTTTTGATGCATGCTATCTGCCGGACACCGATACTATCATCTATGCTTCGACGGCTGCCTACGAAGGGGTTCCCTGCGTGGGTGGAGGCGACTATGTGGCCAATCTGTTTCGCATCAAAAAGGATGGCACGCAGGCCCGTCGCCTCACCTTTGACCAGGATGGCAATTGGTATCCAACGGTGATGGAGAATGGTCGAATTTTATATACCCGTTGGGAATACACAGATTCGGCACATTATTTTAGTCGGATTATGATGACGATGAATGCGGATGGTACGGATCAGAAGGCCTTTTACGGGAGCAATTCCTACTGGCCGAATAGCATGTTCTTCGCCCGTCAATTGCCTGGTCAACCCAGCATGTTTGTTTCTACCATCGCCGGTCATCACAGTAACCCCAAGGGTGGTCCACTCTGCATCTTTGATGTCTCAAAAGGAACGCATGAAGCGGACGGAGCTATCCAGTTTCTGACTGGGCGCGGTAAACCGGTGCATCCACTCGTGATTGACGGACTGAGTGGCGCGTACGGTACGATGTATTATGATCCTTTCCCGATCACGGATAAATTTGTTCTCGCAACCACAGGGAATGGTGAGGTCTACCTGTTGGACATCTACGACAATGTCATCTGCATCAAAAAGGGAGATAAAGCAGGCAATTACTTCGAGCCTATTCCCTTGCGTAAAACAGTAAAACCAGAAGTGACTCCCAGTCGTGTGAATCTGGCTAGTAAAGAAGCAACCGTCTTGATTAACGACATCTACTTTGGCCCAGGCTTGCGCGATGTCCCGCGCGGAACAGTCAAGAACCTACGCGTCTACCGTTACGAATACGGTCCTCGTCATAAAGGCGGACATTATTCCATGGGCATGGAGGCTGGATGGGATGCCAAGCAGGTGCTTGGAATCGCCACGGTCGAATCGGATGGATCTGCCAGCTTCACGGTCCCTGCCAACACCCCCTTTGCCATGCAGCCTCTTGATTCAGAAGGCAAAGCGTTACAACTTATGCGGAGCTGGACCGTGGCGATGCCAGGCGAAAAGCTCACCTGTATTGGTTGTCACGAAAATGCAAACATGACGCCGCCGGTTAAGCGCTTCAGCGCGATGAACAGAGAGCCCGAGAGCCTCAAGCCTTTCTACGGTCCCACCCGCGGGTTCAGCTACCAGCGTGAAGTTCAGCCGGTACTGGATAAATACTGTGTCGGTTGTCACGACGGCAAACCGCCAGCCGGGCGCTATGCCCCATCTGATCGCATTATCGGAACAGGCCCGAACACGGGAAAGACTTTTGCTGCGTGTGGCATTCCCAATTTCACAACCCATCGCGAATCCCACACCCTGCTGCATCCGTACGTGCGTCGTAATGGGCCAGAGGGCGACTATCATCTGCTGACAACGCTTGAGTTTCATGCGGATACCAGCGAACTCTTCCAGATGCTGGATAAGGGTCACCACAATGTTCAGCTCGACAAAGACGCTCTGGCTCATCTGATTACCTGGGCCGACCTTAATGCGCCGTACCACGGGACCTGGACAGAGGCGGGCGCGAACACCGAAGTGCTCGACCGTCGCAAAGAGCTTCGCCTGAAGTACGCGGGCGTCAGCTACGATCCCGAGGTTATTGTGAATCCTTACGCGAAGACGAATGAGATGGTTATGCCCAAACCCCTTGAACAGAAATGCGTTCAAGCGGAAGCGTCAACAGTGGACAAGCATCGCTCAGAAGCGATTGAGCTTGATCTGGGCCATGACGTCAAAATGAAACTCGTCGGCATTCCCTCCGGTGAGTTTTCCATGGGCAGCAACAGCGAAACGCCTGTGGAGCAGCCCGTCTGCCGTGTGAAAATTGAAAAACCTTTCTTGATGGGTGCTACCGAGGTCACCCTCAAGCAATATCGGCAGTTTGACCCCAACTACCTTAATGGCGTCTATGACATGCACTACAAGGATCAGGTGCACCGAGGGTACTACATGAATGATATGGATTTCCCTGTGATCCGCGTATCCTGGGCAAAGGCTGTGGAGTTCTGCGCATGGCTATCCAAAACGACCGGCAAAAAAGTGACGCTTCCAACAGAAGCGCAATGGGAGTGGGCTTGTCGTGCCGGCACCACCACGCCACTTTCCTTTGGCGACTTGAACACGGATTTTTCAATGGAGGCCAACTTGGCTGATATCACTGTTAAGAAGATGGCAGTCAGTGGCGTCAATCCTCAGCCCATCGCCAACCCGGGTCCAGACGTTGACTTCGAACTCAAAGACCCGCGTTCCAACGATGAAACCCTCCACCTCGCAAAGGTTGGCCATTTCAAACCCAACCCCTGGGGGCTCTTCGACATGCACGGTAACGCGGCAGAGTGGACACGGTCAGATTACAAGCGCTACCCCTACAAAGCGGATGACGGTCGCAACAGCGGTGGCGCCGATAAAAAGGTGGTCCGTGGCGGTTCATGGCACGACCGCCCCTTCCGCTCAACCTCCAGTTACCGCCTCGGGTTCAACACGTGGCAACCCGTCTACCACACGGGCTTCCGGGTCATTGTTGAATAGCGCGCGTCTGAAGAAGTAGTCGCGGTGGCGGAGGACTCTGTGAGAAAAACAGAGTCAGCATTTCAGAAAACATGCTAGCCCGTAAACAGCGAGATGAAGAGTCCGATATTCAATGCTGTCACGGTCGCGCCGATGGACAGGAGGAGTGCCTTCAGCCAAGGGCCGTTTTTATATTTTCCCATGACCTTCTTTGAGGAGGTCAAATAGATTTGCAAAAAGATTGTAAAGGGCAACTGCAGACTCAATATCATCTGTGAAATAATAAGCGCTTTTAATGGATTCGTAATCAAAAAGATCAGGACTGCCGCACAGATCAGCGAGATCATGATGCCGGTTCGTGTGTGTCGGTCAGTGATGTTATAGGGTTCGTTGAAGATTCCCGCGTAAATACTTCCTGCGGCCATGCCGGAGGTCATGCACGAGGAGGCCCCGGACAACAGCAAGGCAATGGCAAACACTACAGAGGCGTTGCTGCCCAATAAGGGCGCTAGCAACTGTTGTGCCTGATTCAATTCAGTAACTACGGTACCCGTCTTAAAAAATGTCGCAGCGGCCAAGAGAATCATGGCGCTATTGATCGCCCACCCTGCAAGCATGGAGACGAACGTATCCATGAACTCATATTTCAACTGGCGTTCGATCACCTTTTCATCCTGTAGATTCCATTGCCTGGACTGAATGATTTCCGAGTGAAGAAAAAAGTTATGCGGCATCACAACCGCACCCAATACACTCATAATAATCAGCATGGAGTTTTGCGGAAATGCCGGAATAACCGCACCGAACAACGACTGATTCCAATCGATATGTATCAACGACAACTCATACAAGAACGAGAGTCCAATAATGGAGACCAGCGCGATAATCCCTTTTTCAATCACGCGATAGGTATTGGACAACAACATGATGAGCGTGAAAAGTGTCACCAACACGGCGCCGGCGCGTAAGGGAATTTGAAAGAGCATATTCAAGGCGATGCTCGCACCTAATATTTCAGCCAGCGAGGTGGAAATGGATGCGCCCATCACCGACAGCAGAAGAGCGATTGAATACGGTTTTTTCACATAACGTGTGGTCGCCTCTGACAGGCAAAGCCCCGTAGCAATCCCAAGGTGAGCGGCATTATGCTGCAAGACAATTAGCATGATGGTTGACAATGTCACCATCCATAACAGTGAATAACCAAACGTTGCCCCTGCCGCTAGGTTGGACGCCCAATTTCCGGGATCGATAAACCCGACCGTGACCAACAGTCCGGGACCCATATATTTTAAAATATTAAACGCGCCTGGCCGTGGACACGGACAGGCCTTCTTTATCGACAAACCCGATAGGAAACTTCGGAGACGGATAGAACGGTTAAACATTAAAAATTCCTCATGGTTTTAAATTTACCAAAGCCTCCGACGTTACGCAACCCGTTCAGAAAAAATAGATTTTATAAAATCGAGCTTGCTTCATCAGACCCGTTTTTGATATTTTAAATCCCCTAATCGTACGAATTGTCGAGTGACTTTACCCGTGCGGAAGCGAAGACGAGGCGGCATCAGGCGCTGTTTCGTCAAAGCGGATTAACCAGACATGTTCAGTCGCCTTGGCGCTGTGGCATGTTATCGTTTAAGGATCATACATGGAAATGCCTTCTTCGAGCCTTACGGGGCTCACTCTTCAGGACTTGCTGGATGCGGGTCTGCACTTCGGACATCAAACCAAACGTTGGAACCCCAAGATGAAGCGCTATATCTTTGATAAGCGTAATGGGATCCACATCATTGATCTCACACAGACCATCACCCTCATCGACGAAGCCGCAGCCTTCTTGCGTGATGTCGCATTAAGTGGCAAAAGGGTTCTCTTTGTGGCAACCAAAAAGCAAGCACAGGAAGTCGTCAAGGCGGCAGCAGAAGCTTGCGGTCAGAATTTCATGACGGAGCGGTGGCTCGGCGGGACGCTCACCAACAACCAGACCATTCGTCGCAGTGTGAAGCGCATGCGTCAGATTGAAGCTATGGGTCGTAACAACAACGGCGTGCTCTCTGTTCACAAAAAAGAAGCTTCCAGTCTTCGTCGCGAACTCGAAAAACTGCAGAAGAACTTGGGCGGCGTTGCAGACATGGACAGCAAGCCCGGCGCCATGTTCGTCGTCGATATCTGCCGTGAACAAAACGCGATCGCAGAAGCTACCCGTTTGGACATTCCCATCGTGGCGATTGTCGACACGAACGCCGATCCAGATCCTATCGAACACGTCATTCCAGGCAATGACGACGCTGTTCGTGGCATCAAACTTATTGCTGATGCATTTGCTAAGGTGATCAAGGAAGCTAACGAAGAGTATCAGCACGTTGCAGCGGAACGTCAACGCCAGCGTGATGCAGAACAGGTTCAGGTGGATGCCCAAGACAAGACCACCCGTACTAAGGTTCGCCGTGACAAAGAGGGCGATGAAGACGCCGGCAAAAAGGCGAAGACCAAATTGATGGAAACCCGTAAGAAAGCTGCAAAGGCAGCGAAAGACGCCACTATCGCCAAAGCAGCCGCAGTCGAGGTCGTTCCCGTAGAAGCTTCCCCGGCAGCAGTCACTGCTGTAGAAGCCCCGGCCGCTGAAGCCCCGGCCGCTGAGTAACATTATGTGAGCTCCGTGCTGTTTTGGTTTTTGTGGTTTTCGGAAATTTTTTTCGCATAACACAGGCGCCACAGCACGTGACAATCGAACATCAAACACAGATACGGTAAGGAACTTTTTTTATGGCAGAAGTCACAGTTGCAACTATTAATGATTTGCGTCAGCGTACGAACGCGGGCATGATGGACTGTAAGAAGGCACTCATCGAAACAAATGGCGACATGGATGCTGCAATCAAGATTCTTCGTGAAAAGGGGCTGGCTATTCAGGTCAAGCGCGCGGACAAGGAATCCAAGGAAGGCATCATCAAGGCGGTCATCGCGGCAGATGGCAACACCATTGCCCTGGCGGAAGTCAACACGGAGACCGACTTCGTTGCAAAGACCGATAATTTCAAGAACTTCGTTGCCGCTGTCGCCCAAAAGGTGATGGAAAAGGGCGAAGACATTGGTGACAGCATGAGGAACGAGCTATTGACTATCATCTCGCAGACTGGCGAGAACGTCAAGGTCCGCCGGACGGCACGTTATGAACTCAGTGGCACAGGTAAGATCGAGTCCTATATCCACATGGGCGGCAAGGTCGGCGTAATCGTCGAGGTCGCTTGCGGCAAGGCAGAGACAGCCTCTCACGCGACTTTCGTCGAGCTGGTGCATGACTTGGCCCTCCAGATCGCTGCCGCGGCACCTCGTTATCTGGTGTCAGAAGAGGTCCCTGCAGACGTTGTCGAGGCTGAAAAGGACATTTACCGCAATCAACTCGCGGAACAGAAAAAGCCGGCGAATATTATTGAGAACATCCTGAAGGGCAAGATCCAGAAGTTCTACTCGGACATCTGCTTGGTCCATCAGGCCTTCGTCAAGGAGCCGAAGCTGTCCATTACGGACATCGTCAACGCTTGCGCAAAGGCAACGGGTGACACCGTGACCATTAAGCGTTTTGTTCGTTTCCAGTTGGGTGTGTAAAATCAGATGAACATTGAGCAACGTTTTCGCGCGCTGCTTCCAGAGGCGCGCCGTATTGTAGTTAAAATCGGGACCCGCGTCATTGCAGAAGATAGCGGGCATCCTGATATGCGCCCCTTGAAGAGCCTCGTGAAGCAGCTTTCCGAACTGCATCGTAAGGGCTATGAGATCCTCGTGGTCTCTTCCGGCGCGATTGGAGCAGGCGTGGATGCGCTCGGACTCAAGGAACGCCCAAAGGCTGTTGCTGATTTGCAAATGTGCGCCGCTGTAGGCCAAGCGCGCCTCATGGCAAACTACGAAGCGTTGTTCTCTGCTCAGAAGATCATCATTGGACAAGTCTTACTGACCCACGCTGACTTCCAGCATCGCGTTCGCTATGCAAATGCGAAGCGTACCATGGAGCACATGTTGACCAGCAAGGTGATTCCGATCATCAATGAAAATGACGTGGTCGCGGATGAAGAAATTAAGGCCGACCTCTCTCTGGGCGACAATGATTATCTCGCTGCATTGGTTGTCAAGCTTGTTCGGGCAGACCTGCTTATCATCCTCAGCACGGTGGATGGCGTTTTGGACTCAAAGAACAAACGCATTCCTTATGTGGACAAAGTGTCGGACGTCTTAAAGTTTGTCAGTTCTGAAAAGGGCGGCAATCTCTCCAAGGGTGGCATGGACTCGAAGCTCAATGCCGCGCAGATTGCAACCAAGACAGGCTGCGGAGTGGTCATCGCTGGCGGTCGTAACGCAAACGTCCTGTCGGAAATTATGGCAGGCAAGGATACCGGCACCTTGATTTTCAGCAACGCGCTGTAAGATGGTGGGTAATTTCAACTGGAATGATGGAATATGGGAATGTTGGAATGATGTTCCTGAAGGGCTAGACTGTGTCGATCCGATAGACTGATAGTCGAATTGGATGTGCGCGTCACTGCGCTATACGATTTTCACCATCCCCGTATTCCAAGATTCCACCATTCCATTATTCCTGGTTTTATAAGAAGAATGCGGACAGCGGAAGGAGCGAATAAGCCGGATTCTGTTCACCACGTAAACGTGGCTCCGATCATTCATCTAAGCAATCTACCCGAGACCCTATTCAGCCCCGAAAGGCTGAAACGACGCGAGCCGCGTCTCGAATCCCCTATTTGATCTTGCTCCAGAGAGGGCTTGCCATGCGGCGGAGCTCTCACAACCGCCCGGTGGTCTCTTACACCGCCTTTTCACCCTTATTCCGCTTGCGCGGAACGGTTTGTTTTCTGTGGCGCTTTCCGTTGATGTCGTTCTAGCAACATCCCTCCGACCTTCACGATCGGATCTCTCGCCCTGCGGAGTCCGGACTTTCCTCCCCTGCACAAGGCAGGAGCGATCGGTCACGTCCTTCCACTGTCCGCAAAACATAAGGGCAGGTACTTAAACCTACCCCCTAAATTACCGATAAAGAATACGTCCGCACATCTGGCAGGCAACCAAGCCTAGGTTCCGACGGACTGATTGTGTGATTGATGGCGGTTGCTGCAGATTACACCCTTTGCACACACCATCTTCCTGAAGCGGGACGACTACCGGCCACCGCTTGGTCAGCAGTCGATCATAAATGAACATTTCGCGAGGTTGCACGAGCTGTGTTGCATCCGCACGCGCCTTTTGCAAGGCAACTAGTTCGGCCTGGACTTCTGCCAGTCGTTCATCCAGTTCAGCGCAATAGGCATCTACAACCACTTGTTCTTCTTTTAATTTAGCCTCTTTGTCGCCCACTGCGGTCTTGCACGGAATAACATGATCCATGTTACCAATCAATTGGGCTTCGCAAACATCGATATCCTTTTCAATCTTTGCAATTTCAAGGTTGTAAGCCTGGAATTCCTTGTTGGTCTTTAATTGCGCTTGATGTTTCTTCAGTTCCAGGATCTTATCCCGTAGTAATTTGACATCCCCTTCAAGGTTAGCCACCTTTAATTGAGCAGCCTTCAATTCGTTCTTAGCTTGCTCAAGGACACTAC
>SERZ01000584.1_pt1 | contig 24128 bp, 19 predicted proteins | sample 3171461 | NCBI WGS metagenome assembly SERZ01 (sample SAMN06051861, study PRJNA518727) | freshwater metagenome | biome: subpolar coniferous forest; feature: holomictic lake; material: water; isolation source: holomictic Lake 227, 6 m depth | place: Canada: near Kenora, Ontario | collected... | reverse complement strand
GGCTGATTCCGGTTTCCCTGTCTGCGTCGGCAATTGTGGATAACTATGGCCGGAATCTTGGGGGAGTTGAGGTTTTTCGGGATGTTTCAAAGGAATCTGAACTGATACGCAGCATTCAACTGGCCAGCCAGGCCAAATCCAATTTTCTGGCCAGTATGAGCCATGAACTTCGGACACCCATGAATGCTATTCTTGGCTTTTCAGAAGTACTATTGGAAGAATATTTTGGTCCACTCAACGACAAACAACGGGAATACATTTCGGACGTTCTCTCCAGTGGCAATCATCTGCTCTCGCTCATTAACGATGTTCTGGATTTATCCAAGATTGAAGCCGGGAAAATGGAGTTGGAGCTGGAACGGTTTTATGTGATTGATATTCTGGAAAACAGCATGCGTATGGTTCGTGAAAAGGCCAACAAACACGGCATTCATTTGAGCCTGGATATCCCGCGGGATATGGAAACCTGTCAGATTGATGCGGATGGCAGAAAACTAAAACAGGTTCTTTTCAATCTTCTTTCCAATGCCGTCAAGTTTACTCCGGATGGCGCCTGTGTTACCCTAAAGACTCGATTTTCAGACCCCTCATCGAATATTCTTCAGATCATTATCGAAGACACTGGCATCGGTATTGGTCCGGATCATCTGAACAGCATATTTGAAGAATTTTACCAGATTCAGAATGGCGTCGTTAATAAAACTCCAGGAACCGGCCTGGGTCTGTCTATATCCCGGCAGCTTGTACAGTTGCACGGCGGTGATATCCGGGCCGAAAGTGAGGGCCTGGAAGCCGTTTTGTGGTTGAGCTCCCCTGTCGGCAGACATTTAAACAGCAATGACAAGTGGCTATTTTTTTCTCACCCCTTGATAAAATCGCAGATAGCGGGCTTCCATCGCTCCTATTTGGGACATTAGGATAATCATGGTAAAAACCATATTAGTCGTAGAAGATGCACCGTTAAATATGAAACTGATCCGGGAAATTCTGACCTATCGTGGTGATACCGTCTTCGAGGCCGCCAATGGCAGAGAAGGTGTCGATCTGGCTATTGAAAAAAAACCCGATCTCATTCTCATGGATATTCAAATGCCGGTAATGGACGGTATGGAAGCTGCCCAGATCATCAAGGCAAATCCGTCAACCCGGCATATTCCTATTGTAGCTCTGACTGGATACGCAATGGACGGAGATAAAAAACGAATGCATGAAGCAGGATGCGACGGATATCTCTCAAAGCCTTTTAAAATCAAAGAACTGCTGCAGGCGATTGACGTTTTCTTTGATAGTCAATAGGGGGCAAGTTTCGAGGGCTGAGTGATTGCTTTACTCGCCCCACAATACAATTGTAGATACTTGCCGCCTCCACCCTTTTTTAATATGTGAACCAGGGGAAAACCATGGGAAAAAAAACGATCATATTGATTGTTGATGATGAAGACCGCAACCGGCGATTGATGGAAGCTCTGCTGCTGCCGATGGGTTATGAAGTTTTGCAGGCCGTAAACGGTAAAGACGCCATTGAAAAGGCGAAGGAAATGTCGCCGGATGTGATTTTGATGGATGTCATGATGCCGGTGATGGATGGGTTTGAGGCGGTAAAAGTTCTGAAACAGGATGAAGAAACACAGATCATACCAGTGGTAATGGTTACGGCGCTTCGGGAAGTGAATGACAGGATAAGGGCGATGGAGGCCGGCGCAGATGATTTTTTAAGTAAGCCGGTTGATAAAACCGAACTAAGAACCCGGGTTCAAACCCTGGTCAAGGTTAAAGCCTACAATGATCATCTTAGAAACTATCAGAAGCAACTGGAAGCCGAGGTTGCCCTGAAAACCATTAAACTACAACAAACTTTGGACGCGCTTCATATTGCGTCTCTGGATTCCATACGCCGGCTTTCCCGTGCGGCTGAGTACAAGGATGAAGATACCGGTGCGCATATTGAGCGAATGAGCCGTTATTCGGAAGTCGTGGCGCGGAAAATGGGCCTTGATGGCAAAACTATTGAGCGCATTTTGTATGCAGCTCCCATGCATGATGTGGGGAAAATCGGCATTCCGGATAAAATCCTGCTGAAACCCGGTAAACTTGACACGGATGAATGGGAAATCATGAAACAGCATACCACCATTGGCGCCAGAATTCTGGGAGGATCCCTGACAGGGTTTATCAAGCTGGCGGAGGTAATCGCCCTTACCCATCATGAACGCTGGGATGGTTCCGGCTATCCCCGGGGCCTGAAAGGGACACAGATTCCGCTGGTGGGCCGCATCACGGCCATCGCCGATGTCTTTGACGCCCTGACCACACGAAGACCTTACAAGGAACCTTTTTCTGTGGAAAAATCTTTCGCCATCATCCAGGAAAGCAAAGGAAACCATTTTGACCCGGATGTTGTGAACGCTTTTTTTGCGGTTCAAGATGAGATTATGGCGATCAAGAATGAATATCAGGAAGATTAATGATTAATGATGAATCATCAATTGTAGGTTCTTCCTTATTCATCACTCCGCATTTAAAAAAACCAGGTTATCTTTTCCGCATAAAACCAGGATGGATATCTCAGAAAAATATTGCAGTTGACGAAATGCAAATTGACATTCATTATGAAAAAAGACTTGACGGATGCCACAGGGCGTTAAAATTCATGCTGAACGAAGTAAAATACGATTGATGGTTTGAATGTAAAGACCGGGTTCACCTGCGTAAGAATGATAAAGAAGAGGTATAAATGATTACTAAACAGTTGATAAAAAGTGAAATTGATTTTATCCCTGACCAATATTCCGAAGTGCTGTATAAAATCATCAAAGCGCTTCAAACATCGAATCAGATTGATATTGCAGAAAAAAATTCTAAAATCTATTGGAAGCAGTTTGTCAATGAAACTTACGGATGTCTGGCAGATGATCCCATTGAACGGGGAGAACAAGGCGTATATGAAATTCGTGAGGAGTTCAAATGACCTATTTGCTTGATACCAATGTATGTATCAAATACCTGAACGGAAAATCTGAGAAAATCAGGGAACATATAGAATCCATGAATCCTGAAGATATTGTATTATGTTCGATTGTAAAAGCCGAGCTGTTTTACGGCGCCATGAAAAGCAGATATCCTGACAAGAATCTTGAAAAGCAGCAAAAATTCATAAACTGCTTTGTTTCGCTTTCGTTCAATGATGATTCAGCAAAGATATACGGTGATATCCGCTCGCAATTAGAAAAATTAGGTACGCCCATAGGGCCAAATGACACGTTGATTGCTGCTATTGCTGTTCAAAATGAAACGATTTTAGTTACTCACAATACACATGAATTTGGCAGAATAAAAAATTTAAAAACAACGGATTGGGAAATCTGAAACAGATTTTCGCACAGGTCTATAAGTTTTGGCATCTTCAGTTCGGATATGTCTAACCATTTGAAAACAGGATATAATATATTTTTTTGATTTTTAAACAAAAGTCTCAAATTCAATAGGTTACGATAAAATGCCAACACTTGTGTATCTATGCGTAAAGACGCTCAGCGTGGATACATGCCGTTATGGTAGATATAATCAAAATAATATAGATAATATTCATCCGGATCAACAGAGATGTTTTTTCCGGCCGGCTGGTGTTCTTTGCTGATCATGTCCCGAATGTTTTTCAGCCATTTATCTCTGGCATAACCATAAATGACGTTTCGCAGAATTTTCGGATCGATCAACTGAAGCTCCTTGTTGTGTTGAATGAAGTCATCAAGCCCTTCTAACAGGGAGCGAATATTACGGACGTAAATGGTATCATCCAGGCTTTCATCCATATACGCCTGATGAAACCGGTTGATCAGACACTTGAAACTCCCTTCAATGGCATCTATGCAGTTCATGGTGTTCCTATCTTCCTTTCTGTATTGATATAATGTAAGGGCGACCGGCCGGTTGCCTCCGTATGGTTATGATAATCTGAAAAAATTTAAAGTCAAAAACTTCCTGCAATCCATAGCATCCTTCTTATTTAATATGTTTAATTTTAGATAGTTATGCCTAAGAACAAAATCATTGCGCCATATATAACGTTTGACAGTGAATCACCGTCGGGATAATGTAATGATGCTAAAAGGATGGGGACTATCAGGAAAGGTGAATAGCAATATGGCGGAAAAAGGGCAAGCAAAATACAGAAAAAAACTCAGAGAACGCTTTCTGTCAGGAGAGACGGATACGCGTTCTGATGAAATGCTGTTGGAGCTGCTGCTTACCTTTGCTGTTATACGAATAGACACCAAGCCGCTCGCTCAAGAGCTTATCAAAATATTCGGCAGTCTTTCCCAGGTTCTTTCCGCTGCTCCTGGTGACCTCAATAAAATCAAGGGACTTGGACAATCCTCAGTTACCCTCCTCAAGATGTTCAATTTTATTCGATCTGGAACTGAATCCCCTGAAAAAAGCCTGCCAGCCAAAAGGACGGCCGCTACTCAGCAGAAGCTGTTTAAAGACTCAACTGACAATCAAATTCCACAACATCAAGTTCTGGATTCTATTCTCGTTAAAAATGATAATGAGAAAGAACCGGAAATTCCATCCATCCAACCAGATCAACAAAGCAGAATCTCAATTTTTGATGGCCCGGCGGTTGCGGAGATAAGCACTCCGAGTCAACCCCATTCTTCTGAACCATCATTATCAAAAAGGGTTGATAAACGCAAACTTCAAGTCAGCAACGGTTACCTTCTGGAATTTGATCAACTCTCCCGTGTACTGCACTTTCTCCTGGAACACCGGGACGCAAAGAAAATCAGCCGCAAGGTTTTACAGGAAGACACCGGCCTGGCGGATCGCCAGGTGGAAAGCCTCGTCAGCATGGGATCAGCAATGGGGCTTATCAAGCCGGGGCTTCAGGTGCTAACTCCAGCAGGACTGCTTATAGCCGAGCATGACATTTTCTTTGAAAAAAAAGGATCGCTTGAATGGTGCCATTATGTCGGTGCTGGCTCCTACCGGAATCTAATCTGGTTTGAGATTTTCAATCGCCTCCTGCATGAGACATCAGCAATGACACAGGATGAATGGATTGAGCGGATTCGAAGCGAGCTGGCCGGACAATATTCAAGGCAGACGATCGGTAAGGGAGTCCATAAAGAGGTTCGTTTCGTCATTGACGCATATTTGAAACGCAATTTTAGCAAACTGGAAATTCTAAATCGATCTTCTGATGATCGGCTTTACCGTCGCCGCTATACCGGTTTTTCACCCCTTGTTTTCGTCGCCATGATCTATGATTTCTGCGCTGCACGCGAGGTTCACCTTTCCCAGATCACCGAGATGGCAACCACGCCAGGCTCTCCTGCTGTAGTTTTTGGCCTTGACGCGGTGTTGTTCCGGCAGCAGATAGAAGGGATTCATGATCGTGGCTGGCTGCGCTATGAAACAACTCACAACCTGGATCAGATTCGCCTAAAGCCTGGCTATTCAGCACTTGAATTCCTCACCGCACACTTTGAAAACCGAGAGCCGGTACAGGATGATAATTAGAAATTAGGAATTATGAATTGGGCATGATCAATCAATACTCTTCACGACCTGTCACACCTGAACTTGGCATTTATCATTTCGGCTTTGGAAGGGTCTCTATCTATGAGTGATCCCACTAACGTGGTTCAATTGGTGAAAGATTTACCTTCTCGTCCTCGTGGCAGAGCCTGCATTGTGCTTACCCATGCGTATGAAGGTCAAAAAGAATGGGCTGCGGAGTTGGCCCGTCAGACCGATTCCGAGCATATTGATCTTCTGGAGCTTTTCGTTCAAGACACAGAGCTGGGAGGCAAAATTGGTCAGTTTGAGGTTTCCCGTCTATTTGAGTTTCTGAAAGGCGGCAGCCCAGCGCCCGTGTTAATCGTTTCTGGCATGGAGTTTCTCAAAGCCACATGGTCAGGCCAGTCGAACGCCGTCGGGCAGTTCGCCAGCCAGATACAAACTTGGGATAAATCACCCTGTCTGCTTTTTGCAGTGCAGCATGACAAGGAGCTTGCGATGTATGATTTCGGGAGACGATTTTCTTATACGTTTGTTATCGACCAGAAGGAGACGCTGGCGCTATGAAAAATAATGGCCTTTTCAGCTCACTTTTCATTGAGAACCTGAAAGAACGCGTCGCACTCGACGATGCGGCGCAGGGGCGCATGGCAACGCTGGCTCAGACTTGGCATGTCCGAAAAGACCAAGATGCGGAATCGCTCTGGGAGTCGTTTCTCAAAAAGGCGCTGAGTTATCTTGAATTCATTCCTTCCGGCCGCCCGGATGCCCCTGGTGTGTACCCGCTTTACGAAGACTGGGGTTTTACTGAATGTGTCAGCGTTCTCTACCTCGCTCCTCCAGGATCGGACATTGACGATAGCACCGTCGGTCGGTTCTATCCTGCCAAGCTCATAGCGCGCCTTAAGGAACGAAAACTCAATTGGGGTATTCTGACCGATGGATCTCGCTGGCGTCTTTACTCCACCAAGAGTTCCAGACCATTCGAGGATTACGTTGAACTCTCTCTGGCGGAGACACTTGAAGGCTCGGATGAGGCCGAATACGGCCTTTTTGAGCGTTTCTTTCACAGGGATTCATTTGTAGTCGACCTGTCTGCCGAAGCCAGATATTTGGCAGGAGAAGCCGAGGATACGAAAGAAACAGGAAGTGATAAATCCGCAGGCATCTACAAATGCCGACTTGACCACGACCGGGAACAATCGGAACAGGTGCTTGATGAGCGGGTCAAGAAGCCTTTCCTTGCTCAGGTGGACGAGGTTCTGCAATACATCTGCAACGGGTTTATTTTCGACACCCAAAAGAGTGGAGAGGAATACACAGAAAAAGAGCGGGCCGAGATATTCGAAAGCGCCGTCAAGTTGATTTACCGCTGTCTGTTTCTTTTTTATGCGGAGGCAAGAAGGCTCATTCCAACGGACTTGGACAAGGCTGATCTTTATCTACGGCACTCTATTCAGGCGCTTTGTCAGGAAGCCCACAAATTTCGTTGGGGAAAGCGCCGCGATACGGACCAGTACGATCTTTGGAAGCACCTTAAGGGTTTGATCAACGCGGTAAACGACGGTGATCCGGAATACGGCATCATGGGCTACAACGGCGGTCTGTTTGATGACGAAGAAGAGCGGTTCCTTGGTCAGCATCAACTACGAAATGATTTTCTATACCGTGCGCTGTACTTGCTGGCGTTTGTCGAGCCATTCGACAACGAACCTGACGGTGAATATCTCATACCGTATTCTGACTTGGAGGTCCGCCATCTGGGAGAACTCCATGAGACCATTTTGGAATACACAGTTCAACTTGCCGACGCTGACCGCATCCGCAGACGCACCAAAAAAGGTGTTGAAATACTGCTCGTCTCCCAGACACAAAAAAAGGCGGGAGACACGTCCATCAAGAAGGGAGACGTTTATTTCGGCGAGTCTGCACTGGAGCGCAAGCAGACCGGCTCCTATTACACACCGGAATCCCTGGTCCGTTTTCTCAATGAAAAAACCATCATCCATCCCCTTAGCGAGATATTCGAGCAGAAATATCGGCAGCGTTTCAACGCTCTTTTGGAGCAGGCTATTAATGGACACGATATCGGCGCGCGGCGCGGGGCCGCCCAATCAGCAGCCGTGTTGGTCGAACGATTTGCCGAGGACGAGCTACTGAAGTTCAAAGTCTGTGATTTGGCCATGGGCAGCGGTCATTTCCTTGTGGATGCCGCTAACCAGATGGCTGGGCTGGTTGTGTCTCTGTTCGCGGAAGTGGAAACATTTCGAATTACGAATTACGAATTAGGAATTACGAATGAACAAGGAAAAAAGGGCGATAATAATTCGTCATTCGTAATTCCTAATTCCTCATTGAACGCTTGGCGGCGACGCATTACGCGCCATTGTATCTATGGCGTGGACCTTAATCCTTTGGCCGTGAACCTGGCCAAGCTCTCCCTCTGGCTCAACTGCTTTGCCACCCATCACAGGTTGACGTTTCTTGATCATCATGTGCGATGCGGGAACAGCCTGATCGGCATCCGTTCCCTCAAACAACTTGCGACCGTTCCTGATCGAAAAAAGGATGGAAAGAAGAAAAAGGACGACAAGGTCCGCAAGCTGTTTCCAAATTTCCAGGAATATGCAGCAGTACTCACCGAAGCTGGCCAGGATGTTCAATCCATCAGCGCCATGGACGAAGATGAAACAGGCGAGCAAAAGTCCGTTTTTGATCGGGCGCAGCAAAAGGTGGTTTTGCTCAAGTCTCTGGCAGACCTTTACACATCTTATCTTATGGATGGCGGTATCCGACCTGATGATTACTATGAGTTATTTTACAGTTTGGTCAAAAAAGAAAAAATTAATAATCCTCTGAATCCCGACCTGCCCAAATTTTTGGAAACGGTGGAAATCTATCAGGACCGCCACCATTTCTTCCATTGGCCTTTTGAGTTTCCCGATGTTTTTGGACCGGATGCGGTGGGAGGTTTCTCCGCCAATATTGGCAATCCTCCGTGGGATATTGTAAAACCCAACTCCCAGGAGTTTTTCTCGGATTATGATTCCAGGTTCCGTTCCTACGACAAGCAGAAAGCCAACCGCGAGTCTGCGAAACTGACAGCCGACAACCCGATTATTGCCGAGAAGTGGGAACAATACTGCAATGGATTTTCCGAACAGAGCGCCTATTTCAAGGAGCCTGTGAGTTACTGCGCCTTGGGCAAGGGAGACATTAACACCTTCAAGCTTTTCCTTGAGCAGTTCTTTACTTTACTGCATGATGGTGGGCGCATGGGAATCGTAGTGCCCAGCGGGATCTACACAGATCAAGGTTGCCAGCCCCTGCGAGAATTATTCTTCAGCCGGAGCAGTATCGAATTCCTCTATTGCTTTGAGAACCGCTGGCCTACTGTCTTTAGTGCCGTGGATGGAAGATTCAAGTTCGTTACCTTCGGCATGCAGAAAGGTGGATCAACCGATTGGTTCAAGTGTGCTTTCATGGAGCACGACCCAGAACGGTTGCCGGTGATTGATGCAGATGCGCTGAAAATGAGCATGAAACAAGTAAAGAAATTTTCGCCAAATAGCTTAGCCATAATGGAGCTCAAGTCACAACGGGATGTTGACATCATAACATTAATTTATGGTGATTTACCACTGCTTGGGGAAAAAGTGGAAGAAGGCTGGAATGTAAAACTAAGAATGGGCGACTATCATCTCACAAATGATTCCCACAAATTTAATAGGATTGAAGATTTGCTTGGATCAATACCTACCAGTACAGAGGAACTAATCATAAAATTATTGGAGCATAATCACTATCCAGTCTATGAGGGAAAAAACTGTTGGTTCTATGACTCCAATATTTCACTACCAACATTGTGTGTCGAAAAAATGCATACCAATGGCATATCTTTCAATGTACCGAGAATTGGTTTTCGCCGAATAGCCGCAAGCACTAACGAGCGTACATTGATCCCATGCGTTATCCCTGGAAAATCGCTTTGTACTTATGGTATCATTTTCGCTGATGATAACGCTGATGTTCCCTTAACTTTTACGGAACGCGTTTTCTACGCGGGAATTATCGGGTGTTTTTCATTGGATTTTATTTTGCGATTTCAAATTAGTACATCAATTTCCAATAGCAACGGCTATTCATTACCAATTCTCCGTACTCATGCGGGAACTAAAGAGTTTGAAGCACTCGTATATAGAATTTGTCGTCTGATTTCTACTACTGGAGAATTTTCTGATTTATGGAATCTTGTTTTCGATTCTAAATGGCAATCTCCCGATTTTTGCTACCCTTCCTCCGCTCCAATAGATGGCTACGGCCCTGCCCATGAGCAGGCTATCCGCCGCCGGCTGCGGGATGAAGCAAAGAACCTGACACCCGAATGGGGCCCGCACTGCGGAGTCCATGACCGACTGCCCGACCGTCGTGACACCGGCGACCGCGCCCAGCTCCGCGCCGAGATCGACGCTTATGTCGCCCATCTTTACGGCCTTTCGCGGGATGACTTCGCCTATATCCTGGACACCTTCCCGGTACTCAAGAAGAAAGAGAAAAAGGCCTTCGGCGAGTTCATGTCCAAGCGCAAGTGCCTGGAAGAATACGACCGTGTAGGGAAAATTATAAATGCGGAATTATGAATTATGAATGAAAACAAGAAGAATAGTGATAAACAGCAACTGACTGCGCCAAGCAGCGACGGTCTGTTTGATCGTGTCGTGAACATTCTGGAACGAGCAAGGACCCAGGTTGTCCATGCGGTTAACAGCTCAATGGTAATCGCCTACTGGCTAATCGGGCGCGAAATTGTTGAGGAACTGCAAGTTGGTGATGCACGTGCTGCTTATGGGAAAAGAGTTTTGGTGGAACTCTCTGAAAAACTGCTCATACGTTACGGAAAAGGGTTTTCCGTCACCAATCTGCGTTATTTCAGATTGTTCTATCAGACATACGCCGAGCGGTTGCCTGAAATTCATCACAAGCCTTGTGATGAATTGCCTCGGGTGGATAGCGATCGGCAGATTCATCACAAGGCTTGTGATGTTTTGGAGGATTTGAGTTTTGCTGTAGAAAAAAGTTCGCATATTCAAGGGTTTTCACCCGCATTGAGCTGGTCGCACTATCGGACCCTTACCAAGGTTGAGAACAAAAATGAGCGCCTTTTTTATGAAATTGAAGCCGGGAAAGAGGGCTGGAGCGTTCCTGTTCTGGAGCGGCAAATTCACTCTTTTCTTTTCGCGCGGCTCCTGAAAAGCAGGGATAAAAACGGCGTATTGAAGTTGGCAACGGAAGGGCAAGCGATCAAGAATCCGGCTGATACCATTAAAGATCCCTACATCCTTGATTTCCTCGGGCTGCCGGATTTAAAACAACTTCACGAATCGGAACTTGAGTCGGCGATTATCGAAAACATTCAGTCATTCCTGCTGGAATTGGGTAAAGGTTTCGCCTTTGTCGCCCGTCAAAAACGCCTTCAATATGAAGACGAATTTTTCTATGTTGATCTTGTTTTCTATAACTGCATCTTGAAGTGCTATTTGCTGATCGACCTGAAAATCGGCAAGCTTGCCCACCAGGACGTTGGACAGATGGACAGTTATATCCGAATGTTTGATGACCTTATTATCGCTAAGGATGATAACCCGACCATTGGGCTGATTCTCTGCTCCGAAAAGAACGAAGCTATTGCCCGCTATTCCGTGCTGAACAACAGCAAACAGCTTTTTGCATCCAAATACACCATCTATCTGCCCACAGAGGAAGAACTCAAACGTGAGCTGGAGCGAGAGCGGCGCTTGATTGAGGAACGTCACCTGGATCAATCACCAAAGCCATGAAAACCAAAATTCGTAATTCGTAATTCGTAATTCTTGATTTCAGGAGATGATCGATATGAAAATTAAGACGCTTTATTTAAAGAATGTCGGTCCGTTAAGGGAACAACAGTTTGACCTGACCGATTCGTGGACCGATGACATTGCCCGTTTGGTTCTTTTTTCCGGCCCGAACGGTACCGGAAAATCGATTATCTTGCGCATGATCGGAATGCTTTGGGAAGCCTCCGGATATTGGTTGGACCAATACAAAGTTATGTCCAAAATAGAACCCGCATGCAATTGGATGAGCAAATGGGGCGGGTGTGCTGTCGTATTAGATGAAGTTTATATTGGTTCAGGCCCGGTTGGTTTGGTTTTTGGTGATTCACAATGGTTTGAAAAAATCCAGAAAAAAACGTCAGATGTCACATGGATTGGCGAAATCACACAGTCTACAGGTAAGCCTGGCAGACTGTCTCAACAATTCCTGGATACCCATGCTGAGCCACGCATCGCTGATTGGGCAGAGCGGCGCAAAAAGTTAATTTTGACTTATGAAGATGCAGGCACCCCGAATCTGGTTTATTTAGACGCTGAAGAGCGGCGATGGATTGTCCCCAAACGCGGGGTTGGTAAGCCATCGCCTGAAGATACCAAACTTCGTTGGCTGGTCCGATATAAAGTCACGGAAGATTGGCAAGGACAGATTGAAGCCTCTTTGATTACGTTAAAGACCAGCAAGCTTCACTTCTTTCATGAAACCGTACGGATGTTGAATAAATTCCTCCACGACAAGGAAATTGAGACCGAAATCAGAGCCGGCGAAAACCGGCTGCGTGTTAAGCTGAAAAACAATCGAGGGCAATTTCATTTTCTGGATGATTTGAGCGCTGGAGAACATCAGATATTAATTCAGCTTTATCTGCTATATCGGTGGTTGGAACCAGGCGGAATTGTCCTTATTGATGAACCTGATCTCCATCTTCACCCTTCGCTTATAGCGGGTTTCCTTGCTGTTCTGGAATCGCTGATTGAAGAAAAAAAAGGTCAACTCTTACTTACCTCTCATTTGCCGGATATTTGGAATCGGTATGATTCTATAGGTCGGCGTATTTCATTGGGAGGTGATCTGTGAAGGGCTGGCAAAAGAGACACTCGGAAATAAAAGAGAAATTGATCGCTCAAACAGGTAAACGCGCATTGTTGGTTGAGGGGACCGACGATGTATCTCTTTTTCGTATTTTGTTGACACGAAAATTGGGGGCGGGGTGGGAAAACGATTGGGTACTGGCATATACAGGCAAAAAAGAATTTGTAGTAGATATCCTTGCACAGGAAAACGATTGGCTGGGCATCGTTGACCGCGATGAATGGACGGATGAAGTCATTACTGAAAAGCAGCGGGAACTGACAAACCTTTTTGTTCTGCCCAGGTTTTGCATAGAAAACTATGCGATTGATCCAGATGAATTATGGGAAGCACTGCCGCCCAAAATGCAAGGCAAGGTGGTGGGCGGGCTCAATGCTCTGAAAAGTGAAATACTGCGGGATAAAGTGAAATGGTTGCGGCATGGCGTGCTGTGGTCTGTGATCAATCCTCTCTGGAGTGGACTACGCGCTTTGGGGTTCAAGGAAAAGCTGCTCAAAATTAACGCTGTACAAGACAACGATACAATAAAGATAACTTTGACTGAATGGCATGACTACCTTGAACCAGGGAAGGTTTTTCAGAGCTTTGTGGAAAAATTGAATCAAGTGTCAGTGCTTCCGGAGAAGGATCAGCTCCATAGGTGGATACACGGCAAGCAATTTTTTTCAGGGCATGTTCATTCTGTTCTTAACAATTATCTGGGGCAACATGATGCTCAAAGCAGAAAAATAGATATTTTTCGCAGTTGCGTCTTGCCACAGGACTTGAACCCACTATGGGCAATGATTCAGCACCAATAACAAGGGAGTGAACAATGTCAAAAATTGCTGATGTCGTCAAACTCAAATCTGGTTATGCGAACTTTGTTGAGCTTAAAAGCGCTTTTGAAGCAAGCCAGGAGAACGCGGACCGGATGGCCATGTATCGGCCGACTAAAGCGCACCGTGCGGCGTTTGAGCGAATTTGCCGAGGGCTTTACCATCCCAATGACAAGAAGTTCTATCTGCTGAGCGGCTCCTATGGAACCGGCAAATCGCACCTGTGCCTGATGACGGCAAACGTTTTAAGCCGGTCAAGCGGGGACCCGGAGATTGCCGGTTTCTATGAAAACTACGACAAGCTTGATTCCGACAAGGCGAAGCTGCTTAAAAATATTCGCAAAGACGGTCAGTACCTTGTCGCAATCTGTGACTATTACTCAGGACGGCATTTCGAAGACGTGGTGATGAAGGCGGTTTTTGATGCCTGTAAGTCCAGAGGATTGAACACCGGTGTGGAAACGGAGTTCGACGAGGCGGAGCGCCAACTGGCCGAGTGGCGGGAAAAAGGCGATAAGGGCGCTATCCGCAATTTCTACCAGGACTTTGGCAAAGCCCTCGAATTCATTGCACCCGGTCTTTCCGTGGAGCAACTTCGCGCCGGACTAAAAAATTACGACTCTGATGTACTTGGCAAATTCCGCGCTGCATTCAAGGAGATGATGGGGGGCGTGACATTCCAGGCTCAGGCCGGTAACCTGATCCCCATACTCAGCAAATTGCTCAAGAGCAAGGAGTTTAAATCGCGTTTCACGGGTTTGGCCATTTTTTTTGATGAGTTTGGTTTTACCCTGGAAAAAGCAAGCTACTCCAAGGATATTCTGCAGGGGTTTATGGAAACCATCTGCAAGAACGAGTCAAACGTGATTTTTGTGGGGTGTATTCACAAGAACTTCAAATCTTACGCAGACCGCTTTAGCAAGGACGATGCTGCGGTCATGGCCGCCCGCATCACAGAGGTGGATCTGCTTAACGAAGGGATCGAAGAAATCATCGGCGCCATCGTTGAAACTGACAAAAATAGCGATGTCTGGAAAAAAGAAATAGCGCCCAAGTCGGGTGTCTTTGACCAATTGGCGCCTCCGTGTAAGTCGCTGGACCTGTTTCCATGGATTGCGGATGTGGACCGCATCCGGCAGCGGGTGCTGGAAGACATCTACGGCGTTCATCCCATGGCCCTGTCATGCCTGCTGAAACTTTCCTCTGAAATCGGCTCGAACGTTCGCAGTACATTCACTTTTTTTTCGGGTGATGTGGGAAAAGAGGAAGCCTCATACGCCGAATTCATCACCAATGCCGACCTGACAGTAGCCGGCGGCAAGCTGAACTTGTACACGGTTGATCGCCTGTTCACGCTTTTCCAAAAGGAACTGTCTCAGAAAAACCCGGAATTGCGCGAAGGTCAGCGGCAATTTGTCAATGGCTATTTTTCCAGCTTGGACGCTTTGCGGAAAACCATGGAAGGGGATCTTTTCGGTTTTCTGGAGGACGAGCGATTACAGGTACTCCGGGCGATCCTGATTTATCATCTTTGCCAGATTCCGACAAATTTGGAAAATATCCAGTTCGGTCTGTACTGCCTGAGTCAATCAGAAAAGAGCCAAATCAAGGGATACTTGAGCGACCTGGTCAAGAAAGGTGTCTTGTTTTTACGCCAAAAATCAAATACGTATGAACTGGCTGCAAGCTTCGGTGAAGACCCTTATGCATTGATAGAACGGTATGTCGCCGATACGAACTTGCATCCAATTGACACTGTGGCAGCCTTTCTGAAAGAGGCCGGCGGGAAGAATTTTTCGGATTTCGCAGAGGCCAAGGGATATAATATGCCGTTTGGGGAAGACAAACGGTTTCGAACCCGTTTTGTTCGCGCCAAGGATATTGGAAGTGCTTTGTGGGATGAACTTCGCACGGCATATACAGAAAGTTGCAGCAAACCATCGCAAAGTTTTGAGGGAACTCTCGTTTATGCGTTGTGTGAGGATGAAGCCCAGGTCAATGTGGCAAGAGAGGCGGCAAAGACCATCACGGATGCCAACCTGTCCCTGGCTGTGCCGCATACGCCGCAGCCTTTTTCGGAAACATTGCTTCGGGTGAAGGCTTGCCGTCATTATCTTCCGCCCAATGAAGCGGAAAAAATAAGCGCCCAAACAGAGTCGCGGCTGCGGGATATTTTAAACGACCCAGAAGACGGGTATCTTCCGACCCTTGAACGCGTGTTCCGGGAAATAACGGATGGAAGCCAAGCCTGCTGGTATGTACAGGGTGGTAATGTCCTGGTGGACCAACCCAAACAATCGTATAAACCTGCGGATATGCTGTGTGGAGAATTGTTCAAGAAACGGTGCCTCATTAAACATCCGGACTTGAATTTCCGCCACGATGAGAAATGGCGAACAGGAAAAAACACCGCACTGAAACAGGCTGTAGCCGTACTGCTGGAGGCGGAAAAAGTTCTGATTGATAATGGTAATCCCGTTAATCATGGGGAAAAACGGTACATAGAAACAGTCCTTCTAAAAGGCGCAGGAGCTCTGAAAAAAACCGGATCAGATGGAGCAGTTTCCTATTTCGCCTGTGAAACAGATCCTGCCATGATTCACGATGATTTCCCGGTTTTCAAAGCGCTCTGTGATCGGTTGGCCAACCTTAATCCTGGAGAAATGTTTTCTGTCGGCGCTTTTCTTGAGGAAGCCCGGAAAGCGCCTTATGGCGTAGGAGGTGCGCCGCTAATACTCTCGTTGGCTTATGTCATCCGGGCTTATGGAGAACGTTTAATTGTTTACAAAGACTCCACAAAGATGGTGGAGCATGTCCTTAGGTCTTATGACGATCTGGTCAAGATTGTCTCGGACCCGGCAGCCAGAATCGTGTTCGTTGTTCGAGATATTTCCCAAGCTCAGATGAGCCTCATTGATCTGGTTGCCAAGGCGGTTAATGCGCCTCTGCTAAAGCATGGTGAAACAAGATCACTTAACACTGTATTTGAATCGCTCAAGCAATGGTGGAGAGGTCTGCCAGCCGTGGCCAAGGTCATCAGCCTTTACGAAATGGATCGGCAGAGTCGTTTGAGCGAACTCAAGAATCTGATGGACAGCCTGACCAGCAGCGCGGATCGATTTGTTTTCTTATTGGAACTACTGCCAGCGGTTTATACCGGCGCTCTTGCTGGTGATACCATCACACAGGAGGACGCCAAAACCATCGGAGAAGGTTTTGCAGGGGATGTCAAGCTGCTTGACTCGGGAAGACTGATTGCTGAAGAACAAGTCGCACAGGATATCTGTGAAGTCTTTGGCGCAAAAGGCGACATGATCGAATGTGAAAATGTAGTCAACAGATGGTATGCAAGCCTGAATCCTATCCAGCGCGACTCACACAAATGCGAAAACGAAGATGCCGCATGCTTTCTGACCCGACTGGCGGATCAGTCCGTCAACTTCACCAAGAAGATAGTAGAACTCCTGCCCAAGGATTACGATTTTGGAGCGGTTTCGGAGTGGACATCGCTTCACATCAAGGATTATTCCGCCAAGCTGAAACAAGCCAAGGCCGAGATCGAAAAGGCCAAACCGACCGTTTTCGAGCCAGTAGTAGGCGAGGTCAAATCAGAACTGCGTGAGAATGAGAATCGTTGGGTTAAACTACCGGATGGGGTTAGCGGAATGGTTTTCACTACGGACGGCACTGATCCCAGGACTTCCAATACGAGACAAAAAGTGGAGTCTGATACTGATTTTTCTCAATTTCTCAAAAAACGAGCGAATGTTAAAATCCGGATAAGGTCTATCGACCAGGAAGGGAACCACAGCAATGAAGTAAATTTTGAACTGATCAGCAAGGAACGAAAATATGAAATCCAGGAAAATGTGATTGGAGAGGCGACTTTCAAATGCCCCAATGACACTGAGGAGCTAATGGCCGTGTTGAAATCCGTAATCAGCTATGGAGTGAAAAAGGCTTTGTTGAGTACGGAATGGGCGCAGAGATTAAATGATGAATTAGGAATGTTGGATGCTGAATTCAGGAAAACGGATGGCAAAGAAAATGACGGGAAATAAATCAATCACTCATCATTCATCACACATCATTTCCTATATCGGTGATCTTGCGTATATGCCGCCAGCCGATGTTCTGCTGGTGGAGCAAGACATAGATTATGTCCGGGCGTGCCATACATTGTCGCAAAGCAGGGAATCCGATCCCGATCTGAAAATATGGGTGCGGTCAAAAACCCATTTTGCATGGCTACGGGATTTTATAAGGCAGATTGGATGCCCTGCTCATTTCGAGGAAAAAACTCCCAGTTTAGTGCTGGCCGAGAGGTGGAATGTAGATATTCCAGATTGGCTGACGGATGCTGATGTTCTCGACCACCACCTATTGGAGATTGTGGTGGCGTCTAATAAATCTATGCTTTTTGAAACGCGCTTTCTCTCCCACTTTTTGGGACCTGCTTTTAATAAGGAGATGCTCAGTCCCGCAGAGCTTGTTGATGTAATCAAGGGGCTTGTTAACAATGATGCGAAGGCGGTATTCAGTGAACATTTTTTGCTGGGTCGTTGTCTGAAAAGCAAATGCCAACTATGGGCCGAGAAAAGCGGCGAGATATGGATTAAAGAGGTCTGCACCCGGCTTCCCGATGATTTTACAAATAGCGGGCACAATAGCGTTTGGAGCTGGCTCAGTATCTGGTCTGTTCTACATCGTTATCCCGGTAAGTTGCTGGAATTCGTGCTGTCCCCGGAACAAGTAATGTTTGTGCGCAAGATTCCCGCCGACTCGCTCGGCGATTTGCCGCTGGAACCTATAGCTTGCGAACAGATATTGACTCAGATTGAATTGGTTTTTAACGAGATTAGGGGGCAGGTCAATTCGAGCAATTACTTCAAGAAGGTCGTGGGCTGGACCTCGGGACGGCTTTTTCAGGAATATCAATTTGTAGCAAGAATTCTCAAGAGCGGTCAGTTTGCACCGACTTCATCGGATATTCAGGCGGTGCGTGAAAAATTTGAGTTTTGTCCGGGTGTAGGCAAAAGCCAACTCAACGCTCTTGTCTTCCATGTCAAACCCACCCGACCGATCTTGCTCAACCCCGAAGAGGAATGGACAAGTTCGGAATGGATTCGGTGGACAACCAAGGAGTATATGCCATATCGCACCTGGCAGATACACAACGGATATTATGATGACGATCTGGAACAAACAGTAGCAAGCTTTTCCGATTGGTACATTGGCGAATATCCATCTATTCACAAAGACCCCGACCTCAGTTTGACCCACTGTTTGAGGGCTATTGCATCAAGCGGCTCAGAGAGTGAACTAACGATCATACTTCTTATTGACTGCCTTCCGCTATCTTTTGTGGAAATTCTTCATGATGCGCTTTGTAACCTCGGCCTCAGCCGCCATGATATGAATTATCGATTTGCCGGACTGCCGACCGATACAGGGCATAACAAGGCTGCTCTCCTTTGCGGAGAATGGCAAGACAAGGCGGCAAACAACTATGAGGCTATTCTAAAGATGCGGATAGCATCCGACTGGAGCGGCAGAAGTGTAGTATATCTGCGCAACTTGAAAGCGATGTCGGAAATGGCGGCTCCGCAAGAGTCAACCATCGCCGTTCTAAATTTTATAGACGGAGATGAGCTCCTGCATTTGGATGTAGAATCCAGGAATACCACATATCAGGATGAACTGCATCGCCTTTTTGTACGGGTGGCGGAAGAGGTAAAGAGATTGTCTCAGGAATGGGCGGGATCGAAGGAGCATTTCAGCGTTTATGTGGTGACTGATCACGGCGCATGCTGGATTCTTGAGGAAGAGAAACGGTCTTATGACTCGGCGATCGTCGAAAATCTATTTGCCAATGAAAAACACCGGTTTGCGACCGTACCCGATGAACATGTAAATGAAATACCCCAAAATCTGTGGGCGATAGGGCATCGGTTCAAGCGGCCGTTTGCTTCGGAGAACACAACATTCTTCTTGCCCAGAGGGCACAATACCGTTCGACATGTCACAACTAAAAAATGCTTTATGCACGGTGGTGCTACACCTGAAGAGGTTATAGTGCCGGCAGCTCTATATAAAATGGTGAAGTTGGCCTGGAAAACTCTTGCCGCGCGTTTCCTTAACATTGACCTGGTGAAAGAGACAGGCAGAGCAAAATTTTATATTCAACGTGTTGTAACGTTGAACATCGAGCTACAAAACCCAAATGCCACGGATATCCGTGTTCTCCGGGCAACCGTTATATCGCCCGAAACCGACCTCAAAGGCTGCGAAACCGTGACAATACCGGCAGGAAGCGTAAGTCTCCTGACAATGAACTGCTATTTCCAAAAGGCGGCATCAGGGGAAAAGCCTTTGGCAATAGATATCTTATATGAAATAGCCGGCGTACAGAACACGCTCCCTCTTGTGCTTGAAAGTGAATTTAAATCAGCCATGACGGGCGGTTTCAGCTTGAAAGAATTATGAATTGAAAAAATGTATCAATATCGGGAAAGGAGGAGTTCAGAAGGAGAAGGGCAAGCTTATGATTCATCCTTCATAATTCTGAATTCATAATTTAAAAGATGGTGACTTATGAAGAAAAAGCTAAAGACTACTATGGCGAAGTCGTCATAAACAAAGGTCTTATATCCAAAGCTGGTTTCGGCGCACGTTCGATCCCAGTCTATGTCGGTGAGTGGATCGTCAGCCAATTCATGGACGGAGACGTCCTTACCGAGGATGGCAGAAATGAGATAGTCAACACCGTTTCCAGGTTTATGCCGCAAAAGGCGGACAGGAATACGATCCTGAATCGTCTTATGGATCAGGATGAGGTTCGGATTCTGGATGATTTTCGTGTCAACGTGAACATCGAGCGTCACACTCATGATCTTAGTATTCCACTGCTGGATGTCATCAATGGAATGGTGCAAAAGGATATCATTGATAATAATCCGATGCTTCTGAAAACGGGCATGTGGGGGCTGGGAACATTACGGTATGTACCCCCTAACGGCGAGGACGTTAAGAAGGGTCAGATTTGGATGGTCGAATTTAAAGCGTTCCAGACACCTGGAATTGATCTGGACTATTTCCGGGAATCACGCAAGCATTTCAATGTCGATGAGTGGATTGATCTCCTGGTTTCAAGCTGTCAATTCAACCCTGATGTTCATAGCCTGTCGCAAAAACTTTTGCTCCTTAGCAGGATCATTCCCTTGGTGGAGCCGAGGGTCAATATTGCTGAACTGGCACCAAAAGGGACCGGGAAATCCTTTGTTTTCGACAATATCAGCCGATATGCAGCCGTGATTCCGGGCGGGAAACTCTCCGCTCCAGCCTTGTTTTTCAACAGCAACACAAAACGGATTGGTCTGATTCCCCGCTATGACGTTGTCGTGGTCGATGAGATACAAAAGATACAGACAGATGCTTCCGGTGAGGCCATGGCCGCCCTGAAGATGTATTTGGAAAGCGGCCGATACCGCAGAGCTACAGGGGATATGGGAACATCCGAATCCGGATTTGTCATGCTCGGTAATATTACACTGGGCAGCAATCACCTGCCGCTATACGAAAGCGACGGGATATTCAAAGAGCTTCCGGCCGCACTTCAGGAATCCGCCTTCATAGATCGTATTCACGGGTTAATTGAAGGGTGGTTCATGCCGCGCGTATCCAGGAACACGCCATCAAGATCACTTGGATTCAAGGGAGATTTTTTCAGCGAGGTACTGCATGAACTGCGTGCTGACCTGCGGTACGCGGACTATGTTTCCCAGAGTTTGTACCTGCCACAATCTGAGGATATGCGGGACAATAAAGCCATCTCCAGACTGTCCGAAGGATTTCTTAAATTGCTGTTCCCCGATCTCAAGCTAAGCGAAGAAGAGTTCATTGCCTACTGCGTGAATCCAGCAGTTCGCATGCGCCAGCAAATCCGAGACGAGCTATCGAAGATTGACCAGGAATTTCAATGGATCACTATCAAAAGCCAGATACCGGATGAGTTCCAACTGTCCCATCCGGATGAGCGGCCAAAACCCCCGGTAACCGTGAGGGCGTAAGAGCGAAGTGGTTACCATTTCACGCCCTCACGCCTTCACATTTTTACGGTTTATGACCATACTGCAAACTGGCATAATTTTACGTTTTTGATCCCCCACCCCAACCCTCCCCCGCTGGGAGAGGGAGTTTATGAAAAGCGCAGATTATGCCCGTTCGCAGTATATTTACAGGATGATTCAGTATGCGGAAAAAAAACAATAACACTTGCGGCCCAATGAAGATACGATCTGAAAACCATAAACTGAAAATGATTTTTGCCCTTACGCTGGTTCATTTCACCGGTGATTTTTATAGTTCCTTTATCAATCCCCTGATGCCGGTGTTTGTGGACCATTTCTCGCTAACCCTGACCCAGGTGGGAATCATCACCGGAATCAGCCGGTTTCTGGCATTTGTTGTCCAGCCGCCTGTCGGATATATAGCGGATCATTACAGGACACGATTGTTTATTCTTGGAGGTCCTTTTCTGGTTATCACCATGATTTCCATGGTGGGTGTCGCACCCACGTTCTGGGTGCTTGTCATACTGGTTTCTATCGGCTCCATTGGCTCTTCCATGTTTCATCCAACGGTTGCCGGCATGATTTCTACCTATTCAGGCCGGAATATCGGCTTTTCCATTTCGGTGTTCAACATGGGAGGCACCCTGGCATTTGGCGTAGGCCCCATGTTTATTGCCTGGTTTGTGGCGACATACGGTTTGGAATCAACGCCAATTACCATGATTCTGGGGCTGATGGTAATGGTGTATCTGTATTTTACGGTTCCGGTTCCCGAATGTGAAGGGTTAAAAGATTTCGGGCTGATCGGATCTATCAGGGAGGTGTTCGGAACGGTCTGGAAACCGATTATTCTGATCTGGCTCATCATGGCGTCACGGGCGTTTGTCAGTCAGTCGCTTCTTACCTATCTGCCGGTGCATTACGCCAGGCAGGGGCATTCCCTTATTTCCATCGGTGCGGTGGTCTCCCTTTTTACCATTGCTGGAGCATTCAGCGGTCTTATCGCAGGTTATCTGTCGGATCGTATCGGATTCAAGCCGGTGTTTTATTGGGCGCATCTGATGACCACACCGGCTATATATGTGATGTTGAATGTACCCGGAAACTGGCTTTACCTGAATACCTTCGTTACCGGGGCTTTTGCATTGGCAACGCTTCCTCTTGGTGTTGCAATGGCCCAGAAACTGGCGCCAAAGGGGAAATCCATGGCATCCAGCCTGATGATGGGATTCGCCCTGGGAACAGGCGGCGTCATGACTCCGATAACCGGAAAACTGGCGGACATGTTCTCAATTGCACCGGTATTGAATGTGATCGCCATTCTTCCAGTTCTGACGATGGTGCTTATCTACCTGTTGCCAAAGGAAACCGCTTCTTGAAGTATCGATTTAACCCTTGAACCATTTAACCCTCTGAACCATTTTATGGAAAACAATATGAAATCTTTAGATAACCATCCCGGCGCCGCACAAAACATCGCCATGGTCCTTGCGGTCATGGGGATTGTAGTTTTGTTTTTTTCGATCATAGTGGGCGACAAAGGTATTTCCAGTCTCCAGTTGATCAAAATTGAACGCCAGAACCTGATAAGTGTCAATGTCGAACTCAAACGGAAAAATCTGCAGCTCTTTAATGAAATTGAAAGGTTAAAAAAAGATCCACTATATATTGAGTCCATTGCAAGGCAAGAGCTGGGACTGATCGGCAAGAATGAAATTGTGATCAATATGAATAATATCAATGCGGCAGAAAAAAAATAACCTGAACTTGGCATCCTTCATTTCTCAGTCAACACTTCAAATCTGGTGACACCATGTTAGTTCCATCAATAAACAAGCATGATATCAACATATTAAAAAGGCGAGTGAATTTTTATGCAGCGTTAGTCTGTCGCAACAGATGCAATTATTTTTGGTTTGCTTTTGGTTGTCAAATGATCCCTGACCGTATCATAAATACTTGTAGCAAAAGCATAAAACTCTTCAACATCTTCGGATGACGGTTTGCCATTAGGTAAAAATCCGAAGGCTCCAGGATAACGGGATTCAATATATAACATATTAAGTTTATTTATAATAAACTTGTCAGATTCAATATCAAAATAATTTTTTACTTCGGAAAACAATATATCCAAATCATGAATTTTCGGAACTCTTTTTGAGTATTCTTCAAGAACAGCTTTCAGACTTTTTTCTACGCACTGCTGTGCATGAAAGCTTGCCGCTCCGGTTGCCAGCTTGCTATGCAAAAGAGAGCCGATTACCGATAAATCTTCTTCGGCTGCTCTGAGCCATGCAGACACGGAATCTTTCATATCAGCAATTTTCCTTTTTCCAATATTTCTCTTGTGAAAGAATTGTCAGCCTTGAGAAAATCATACCATTCAGGTCTGGTATATACGATAATATCCATAGGAATGTTGTTTTTCAGAGATTTGAAACAATTCTTTACCGAAGAATAATTTTCAGCTCTTTCATCAAAATTCCGAGATGTTTCATTTTTATTCAATACCACAATTAAATCAATATCGCTGTCCTCATTGGGTTTTCCGTACGCATACGAACCGAACAGTATGGCTTTATACGGATTCAGACCAGCCAAAATATGTTTTAATTCACCTATATAATCAGACATAATTCCCCTCCATCGCCTGACATTGCCCACTTGTCTGCTATTTCTTGTTTGGCCTTCCTGTCTGCTGCGACCAGTTCAGTTTGAGTTTTCCAGAAAGTATTTTCCCAGCGATTTT
>SERZ01000582.1_pt1 | contig 24186 bp, 21 predicted proteins | sample 3171461 | NCBI WGS metagenome assembly SERZ01 (sample SAMN06051861, study PRJNA518727) | freshwater metagenome | biome: subpolar coniferous forest; feature: holomictic lake; material: water; isolation source: holomictic Lake 227, 6 m depth | place: Canada: near Kenora, Ontario | collected... | reverse complement strand
CCTGCCAGCCCAGCGCCAGCCATTGCCACGGTGCCGACCAGTCCAAATCGGCAACCTCCCGAGGCGGGACGCTCGGGGGCGGCGGCACATACGGGACGTAACCTTCGGGCGAATTTTCTGGGGGCTGACTCATGGGCGCAGCTTAGCCGATCGGTGCTGGTCTTGCTGCCAAGCGCTTGCAGGCAAGCTCCCACAAAATGCACGAGAGTGACCAAAAAAAGGCCGCTCAACGAGCGGCCTTTTTTGGAGTGAACGGGTAGCTACTTATTTGCCGCCAGGAATCTTGCCTTCCACACCCTTGACGTAGAAGCCCAGGCCGCCCAGGAACTTGTCATCGGCGACGGCATCCTTGGCGAGTTGCTCCTTGCCGGTGTTGTCGACAATCGGGCCCTTCCAGATGACGAACGAGCCGTCCTTCAGGCCGGCCTTGACGGCTTCGACCTTGGCCTTGGTTTCGGCGGGCACGTCTTCGGCGATGGAGACGATGTCAATCGCGCCTTCCTTCACGCCCCACCAGCTTTGGCCGGTAGCCCACTTGCCTTCAAGCGCATCCTTGGTGGCCTTGATGTAGTACGGGCCCCAGTTGATGACGGACGATGCCAAGTGGGCCTTGGGGCCGTAGGCGGTCATGTCGGAGTCCCAGCCAAAGGCGCGCTTGCCCTTGTCCTGTGCGGTCTTGAGCACAGCGGGGGAATCGGTGTTCTGGAACAGCACGTCAGCACCGCCATTGATCAGTGAAGTCGCTGCTTCAGTTTCCTTGGGCGGGTTGAACCATTCGTTGACCCACACCACCTTGGTCTTGACCTTGGGGTTGCTCGACTGCGCGCCCAGCGTGAAGCTGTTGATGTTGCGGATCACTTCAGGAATTGGCACCGAAGCCACCACGCCCAGCGTGTTGGACTTGGTCATCTTGCCGGCGATCACGCCTGCCATGTACGCGCCTTCGTAGGTGCGGCTGTCGTAGGTGCGCATGTTCTCGGCGGTCTTGTAGCCGGTGGCGTGCTCAAACTTCACGTCCTTGGTGTCGGCTGCAATCTTGAGCATCGGCTCCATGTACCCGAAGGTGGTGCCGAAAATCAGCTTGTTGCCCTGGCCAGCCATGTCGCGGATCACGCGCTCAGCATCGGCTGACTCGGGCACGTTTTCCACAAACGTGGTCTTGATCTTGTCGCCAAACTCTGCTTCCAACGCCTTGCGGCCGTTGTCATGCGCAAACGTCCAGCCGCCATCGCCCACCGGGCCCACGTAGGCAAAGCCGATCTTCAGCGGCTCAGCCTTGGCAGGTGCCGAAGCGGCAGGTGCCGGAGCCGGTGCAGGCGCGGGCTCTTCCTTCTTGCCACAACCCACCAATGCAGCACTGGCCACAGCGGTCAGCGCGGCAATCTTCAGCAGCGAGCGTTTTTGCAAATCTGTCATGTCAGTTCCTTCTATAAATCAAAAGTTAAGGTCAAGCGTGGAAAAACTAGGAGCCAGGGTAAAACGGCTTTCCGATGGCAGCTGGCATATTAATACGAATCCAGCGCGGATTTCGCGAGATCAGCGCCAGCACCACAATCGTGGCCAAGTACGGCAACATGCTCAAAAACTGGCTGGGGACCTCCACCCCCGCGCCCTGCAAGTGGAATTGCAGCATGGTAACCCCCCCGAACAGGTAGGCTCCAAGCAATACCCGTGCCGGTCGCCAGGTGGCAAAGGTGGTCAGCGCCAGCGCAATCCAGCCCTTGCCTGCCACCATGCCTTCCACCCACAGCGGGGTGTAAATGATCGAGATATAGGCTCCGGCCAGCCCGCACAGCGCGCCCCCGGCCACCACCGCGCCCAGGCGAATCCAGCGCACGCGGTAGCCCAGGGCGTGGGCCGACTCGGGGCTTTCGCCCACGCTGCGCAAAATCAGCCCAGCGCGGGTGCGGTACAAGAACCACACCAGCGCCGCAGCAAAAATGATGGTCAGGTACACCAGCGGGTGCTGGCGAAACAGGGCCACTCCCACCAGCGGAATGTCCGAGAGCAGCGGCACGGCATAGGTGGCGCGCTCGGGAATCTTCTCTTGCACATAGCTAATGCCGGCAAAAGCCGAAAAGCCCGCACCAAAAAGGCTCAGCGCCAGGCCAGTGGCGTACTGGTTGGTGTTGAGCCAGATCACCAGTGCACCAAATATGGCCGCCATCAAGCCCCCGGCGCAGATACCGGCCAAAAACCCCATGGTGTCGCTGCCGGTATGCACCACGGTGGCAAATCCGGCAATGGCGGCGCACAGCATCATGCCTTCGGCACCCAGATTGACAATGCCCGCCTTCTCGTTGATCAACAGGCCCAGGGACGCAATCGCCAGCACCGTGCCCGCGTTGAGCGTGGCGGCGATCAGTAGCGCGTAGGAATCCATTATTTCTTTCCTCCCTCATGTGGTGCGTGGGCCACAGCCACCCAGCGCAGGCGGTAGTTCACCAGCGTGTCGCAGCCCAGCAGGGTAAACAGCAGCAGCCCCTGAAACACCCCGGTCAACGACTTGGGCAACCCCAGGCGCGACTGCGCCAACTCGCCGCCGATGTAGAACATGCTCATCAAAATCGCCGAAAACACCATGCCCACCGGATGCAGCCGCCCCACGTAGGCAACGATGATGGCGGCAAAGCCATAGCCCGCAGGCACATAGGGCGTGAGCTGGCCAATCGGGCCGGTAACCTCCAGCGCCCCCGCCAGCCCGGCCATGCCGCCAGAGATCAGCAGCGCCGTCCAGAGCGCGCGACGCGACGAAAACCCGGCGTAGCGCGAAGCCGCAGGTGCCAGGCCGCCCACCTGCTGTGCAAACCCGGCACGGGTGCGAAACAGAAAGATCCAGACCCCACCCACCCCCAGCAGCGCCAGCACCACGCCGATGTTGACGCGCGAGCCGTCAAACAGGCGCGGGATGCGCGTTACCGCATCAAAGGTTTTGGTCTGCGGAAAGTTGTAGCCCTGCGGGTCTTTCCAGGGGCCATAGACCACGTAGCCCAGCACCTGCACGGCCACGTACACCAGCATCAGGCTCACCAGGATTTCATTGGCGTGAAAGCGGTCGCGCAGCAGCGCGGTCAGGCTGGCCCAGGCCATGCCACCAAGCACCCCGGCCAGCACGATGAACACCACAATCCAGCGCCCGGTGGTGTTGTCGGCCAGCAGCGCCACACCGCTGGCGGCAATCGCGCCCAGCACGTACTGCCCCTCGGCCCCGATGTTCCACACGTTGGAGCGGAAACACACCGCCAGCCCCAGCGCAATCAGCAACAGCGGCGTGGCCTTGACCACCAGCTCGCCAATGGCATAGCCATTGCGGATCGGCTCCCAAAAGAACACCAGCAGACCGCGCACCGGGTCTTTGCCGAGCAAGGCAAATAGCACCACGCCGATCACCACCGTGCACAGCAGCGCCAGCAGCGGCGAGGCGTAGCTCCACAGCGCCGAGGGCTGTTGCCGCGCTTCCAGTTTGAGCTTAGCCATGCTGCACCTCCCACAGGCCGCTCATCCATTCGCCAATTTTTTCCACCGTGGCCTCCGCTATCGGCACCGAGGGCGAAAGCTTGCCACGCGCAATCACGTGCATGCGGTCGCACACTTCAAACAATTCTTCCAGTTCTTCGCTCACCACCAGCACCGCGCAACCGGCATCGCGCAGCGCCAGAATCTCGCCGCGTATCTGCGCCGATGCGCCCACGTCCACGCCCCAGGTCGGCTGCGAGACGATCAGCAGCTTGGGGTTGGCGTCGATCTCGCGCCCGACAATGAACTTCTGCAAATTGCCGCCCGAGAGCGACTTGGCCATGGCGTGCGGCCCACCGGCCTTGACCATGAACTGCGCAATGATGCGCTGCGCGTGGGCTTCGAGTTCACGCACCCGAATCCAGCCGCCCACAAAGCCCGGCATGCTGATCGACTCGGTGCGCGTGAGCAGCATGTTGTGCGCCAGGCTCAGCGTGGGCACGGCACCCCGCCCCAGGCGCTCTTCGGGCACAAAGTGCAGCCCCATCTTGCGCCGCCGGCCCGGGTGCATGTGCGACACATCCACCTCGCCCATGTGGATGCTGCCCTGGGGCGCGCGGTCATCCTCGCCCGAGAGGGCGTAGAGCAACTCCTTCTGGCCGTTGCCCGAGACACCGGCAATGCCCAGCACTTCGCCCGCGCGGATGTGCATGTGAATGCTCTCCAGGTCCACGCCAAACTGGTCCTCGCGCGGCAGGCTCAGGCCCTTGACCACCATCACCGCGCCGCCCGGCTTTTGCGGCCGGTGGTCGAGTTGCGGCGGCTCCGAGCCAATCATCATGCGCGACAGCGACGCGTTGGATTCTTCCTGCGGATTGCACACCCCGGTCACCTTGCCGCCGCGCAACACCGTGCAGGCGTTGCACAGCTCGCGAATCTCGTGCAGCTTGTGGCTGATGTACAAAATGCTGCAGCCTTCGCTGGCAAGCTTCTTGAGCACCACAAACAGCTTTTCCACCGCCTGCGGCGTGAGCACCGAAGTGGGTTCGTCCAGAATCAGCAACTCCGGGCGCGTGAGCAGGGCGCGGATGATTTCCACCCGTTGCATCTCGCCCACGCTGAGTGTGTGCACCGGGCGGCCGGGGTCAATGTCCAGGCCATACTCAGCCGCCTTGGCCAAAATGGCGGCGGTCACCTGCTCGAGCGAACTGCGCGTCAGGCCGAGCCACACGTTCTCGGCCACGGTCATGGTGTCAAACAGGTTGAAGTGCTGGAACACCATGCTGATGCCGTTGGCGCGCGCCTCCTTGGGGTTGCGGATCTGCATCAACTGGCCGTTCAGGCGCAGCTCGCCCGCGTCGGGCTGGATCGAGCCGTAGATGATTTTCATCAGCGTCGATTTGCCCGCGCCGTTTTCGCCCAGCACTGCATGGGTCTGGCCGGGCATCACCGTCAGCGACACATCACTGTTGGCCACCACACCCGGATACGCCTTGGTGATGCCGGTCAATTGAAGTCGAGGATTTAGCATGGGTTTACTTTACACGCATGTTGCTATCAGTCTTGAACATAGGCCCTCCAATTTGCCAAGGGCCGCAATCTACTAGCTTTTGGCACGGCGCGACAGCACAAAAGTTTGCTAGTTAATTCTTGCTATTGACAGACACGAAGAATACTGGCTTGCATTTCTGGCGCTATCCATTCCATGCAAATAGCCCGCCGCGAGCTGTTGGCTTGCGCCGCGAGACCTTCAAAATGCACTATGCTTGCCGCAAAAAAACCCTGCACCTCCAACCCGCACCATGACAAAAAGACACTTGCAATTTCTGCGCCACGGCAAAGTGGTGACTCTGCCCGACGTGCCGCCCGAGCGCACCTTGCTGGAGGTGCTGCGCGAAGACCTGCACGCCACCGGCACCAAGGAAGGCTGTGGCGAGGGCGACTGCGGTGCCTGCACCGTGGTGGTGGCCGAGGCCCAGGGCGACACGCTCAAATACAGCGCCATCAACAGTTGCATCCGCATGGCCCATTCGGTGCAGGGCATGGCGCTGTGGACCGTGGAAGACCTGCGCGACGCCAACGGCACGCTGCATCCGGCGCAGCAGGCGATGCTGCAAAACCACGGATCGCAGTGCGGCTTTTGCACGCCCGGCATTGTGATGAGCCTGTTTGGCCTGTACCAGAACCACACCGCGCGCGGCCAGGCGCTGTCGCGCGAGCAGGCGCAGCAGGCGCTCTCGGGCAACCTGTGCCGCTGCACCGGCTACCGCCCCATTCTGGACGCGGCCGAGGCGATGCAAACGCTGCCCCGCCAGGGCGTGGACGAATCCACCGTGCTATCACAATTGAAGCAGCTTGCCGATAGCCAGCAGGGCGCGCAAGACGATGACGCCTACATGGCCCCGACCACGCTGGCCGAGTTTTTGCGTCTGCGCGCGCGCTACCCCGAGGCCCAACTGGTGGCCGGTTGCACCGATGTGGGTCTGTGGGTCACCAAGCAGCACCGGCGCTTTGAGAGCGTGCTCGACATCAGCCGCGTGGCCGAGTTGCGCCGCGTGGAGCAGTACCCGCACCACCTGGCCATCGGCGCAGCGGTGACGCTGACCGACGCTTTTGCCGCGCTGGTGCAGCAGCGCGCCCACCTGGCGCAGTTTGCGCAGCGCTTTGCGGGCTTGCCGGTGCGCAACAGTGGCACGCTGGGCGGCAACGTGGCCAATGGCTCGCCCATTGGCGACTCGATGCCTTTGTTGATTGCGCTGGGCGCCAGTGTGGTGCTGATGCGCGCACAGGGCCGGGGCATTGCGCACCGCGAACTGCGGCTGGAAGACCTGTACACCGGCTACCGCAAGAACGTGCTGGCGCCCGATGAAGTGCTGGCCTGGATCAAGGTGCCGCACGCCACAAACGATGAACTCAGCCGCGTTTACAAGCTGTCCAAGCGCATGGAGGACGACATCTCGGCCGTCTGTCTGGCCGTGTGCCTGCAGCTCAAGGACGGGGTGGTGGCTGGCGCCTGCGTGGGTGTGGGTGGCGTGGCCGCCACGCCGGTGCGTGCGCGCAAGACCGAGCGCGCCCTGCAGGGGCAGCGCTGGAGCGCTGCCACCGCTGAAAAAGCCGCGCACGTGCTGCAAACCGAGTTTGCGCCGATCTCCGACATGCGCGCTTCGGCCGACTACCGGCGCAACGTGCTCGGTGCGCTGCTGCAGCGCTTCTGGCTGGAGAGCCAGGGCCAAGTCGCCATCGACCTGAGCCGCCTGCAGCCTCTGGGAGAAGCCGCATGAGCGCGCAAGCCGGACAATCGCTCGCCCACGAGAGCGCAGCCGCCCAGGTGGCTGGCGCGGTGACCTATATCGACGACATCGCCGAAGTGCGCGGCACCCTGCACGCCGCTCCCATTCTTTCGACCCAGGCGCACGCGCGCCTGCTCGGCGTGGACGCCAGCGCGGCGCTGGCCATGCCGGGCGTGGTGGATGTAGTGCTGGCCGCCGACGTTCCCGGCGACAAGGTGCTAGCTGCCTTTGCCGGCGACGAGCCGGTGTTTCCCACCGACACGGTGCAATACCTCGGCCAGGTGGTGGGCCTGGTGCTGGCGCGCAGCGCTGCGCAGGCTCGCCACGCGGCGCGCAAGGTGCAGTTGCAGTTGGAGGCGCTGCCCGCCATCCTGAGCATCGACGCCGCGCTTGCCGCGCAAAGCTATGTGCTGCCGCCCGTGTTTGTGCGCCGGGGCGCGCCCGAGGCGGCGCTGAAGGCATCGGCCCACACCCTGCACGGCACGCTCGAAGTGGGCGGCCAGGAGCACTTTTACCTGGAGAGCCAGATCGCCTACGCCCTGCCGCAGGAGCAAAACCAGTGGTTGGTGTACAGCAGCACCCAGCACCCGGGCGAACTGCAGCACTGGGTGGCGCACGCGCTGGGCATCGACAACCACGCCGTGCGCGTGGAGTGCCGCCGCATGGGCGGCGGCTTTGGCGGCAAGGAGACCCAGGCCGGCCACGTGGCGGTGTGGGCGGCGGTGGCCGCGCACAAGACCGGACAGGCAGTCAAGCTGCGCCTGGACCGCGACGACGACTTTTTGATCACCGGCAAGCGCCACCCCTTTGCCTACGAATACCGCGCCGGTTTTGACGCCAGTGGCCGCCTCACCGCCTTGAAGCTGCAGATGGCGGCCAACTGCGGCTTCAGCGCCGACCTCTCCGGCCCGGTGGCCGACCGGGCCGTGTTCCATTGCGACAACGCCTACTACCTCTCGGACGTGGAGATTGCCTCGTACCGCTGCAAGACCCACTGCCAGAGTCACACCGCGTTTCGCGGCTTTGGCGGGCCGCAGGGCGTGATCGTGATCGAGGCCATCCTGGGCGACATTGCGCGCCACCTGGGGCTGGACCCGCTCGACGTGCGCCTGCGCAACCTCTACAGCGACGAAGCCTTAGCCGGTGGTGCCCTCAAGCGCGACACCACCCATTACCAGATGAAGGTGGAAGACAACATCCTGCTGCCGCTGATCTCGCAACTGGAGCAAACCGCGCAGTACCGCAGCCGGGTACAAGCCGTTGCCGCGTGGAACGCCGGCAACGCCGTGCTCAAGCGCGGGCTTGCGCTCACGCCGGTCAAGTTTGGCATCAGCTTTACCGCCACGCTGTTCAACCAGGCGGGCGCGCTGGTGCACGTCTATACCGATGGCAGCGTGCAGGTCAACCACGGCGGCACCGAGATGGGGCAGGGCCTGCACACCAAAGTGGCGCAGATCGTGGCCGATGAACTCGGCATCGGGTTTGAGCGCGTGCTGTGCACCGCCAGCGACACCAGCAAAGTGCCCAACGCATCGGCCACGGCGGCCTCGTCGGGCACCGACCTCAATGGCCGCGCCGCGCAGTTTGCCGCGCGCCATGTGCGCGACAACCTCGCCGCCTTTGTCTGCGGCATGGACGGCTGCGGTGCCGGTGCCATCCGCTTTGAGGCCGGTCAGGTGATCTCGCCCAAGACCACGCGCAGCTTTGAAGACGTGGTGCGCCAGGCCTACGCCAACCGCATCCAGTTGTGGAGCGACGGCTTTTACCGCACGCCCAAAATCCACTACGACAAGACCACGCTCACCGGGCGGCCGTTCTACTACTTTGCCTATGGTGCGGCCTGCACCGAAGTGGCGATTGACACGCTGACTGGCGAGAGCCGCGTGCTGCGCGTGGACATCCTGCACGACGTGGGCCGCTCCATCAATCCGGCCATCGACATCGGCCAGATCGAAGGCGGCTTTGTGCAGGGCATGGGCTGGCTCACCACCGAAGAACTGGTGTGGAACAGCGCCGGGCTGCTCACCACCCACGCCCCCAGCACCTACAAGATTCCAACCGCAGGCGATGTGCCAAAGCACTTTCACGTGGCGCTGTGGCCGCAGCCCAACCAGGAAGACAACGTGTTTGGCAGCAAGGCCGTAGGCGAGCCGCCCTTCATGCTGGCCATCAGCGTGTTTGAAGCGCTGCGCGACGCCGTGGCCCAGGCGCGCGGCGACGGCACCGCCGTGAGCCTGAACGCCCCGGCCACCGCCGAGAACGTGCTGCGCAGCCTGCGAGCGTTGTAAGACAATCACGCCATGAACCCATCCACCTCCCTGCGCCGACGCACCCTGCTTGGCGGCGCTGCCGCACTCTCTGCCGTAGCCCTGCCGGGCCTGGCCCAAACCAAAACCGTGCTGCGCATCTCGTCACCGGCGGTGCCCGACGACTGGCACGCCAGGATGTGGACCGTGTTCAAGGACACGCTGGAGAAAAGCGCGCCGGGCGAGTTCGACGTTCAGATCAACCTCAACGCCACGCTGTTCAAGCAAGGGGCCGAGCCCACTGCCATGGCGCGCGGCAATCTGGAGCTGGCGTCGATGTCGGCGTTTGACATTGCCAAGCTGGTGCCCGAGTTCTCGATCTTCACCGCCGGATACATCATCCGCGACCCGGCGCACCAGCAAAAAGTGTTTGCCGGAGCCATCGGGGCGGAAGTGTTCAAGACCGTGGCCGACAAGATGGACGTGACCGTGCTGTCCACCTGCTACCTGGGCACACGCCAGGTCAATCTGCGCGAGGCGCGCAACGTCAAGACCCCGGCCGACCTCAAGGGCATCAAGCTGCGCATGCCCGGCACCAAGGAGTGGTTGTTCCTGGGCAACGCGCTCGGTGCCACAGCCACGCCGCTGGCCTTTGGCGAGGTCTATCTGGGCCTCAAGACCGGCACCATCGACGGCCAGGACAATCCCCTGCCCACCCTGCGCGCGGCCAAGTTCTACGAGGTCACCAAGCAAATCGTGCTGACCAGCCACCTGGTGGACAGCCTGTTCATCGCCATCGCCAACAAGACCTGGCAGGCGCTTGGTCCGGCGCAGCGGCAAAAGGTCAGCGCGGCAGCGCAGGCCGCAGCGGTTTTCAACAACGACAACCGCATCAAGGAAGAGTCGCAACTGGTCGAGTTCTTCAAGAAAGAGGGCTTGAGCGTCACCACGCCCGACTTGGACGCCTTTCACAAGGCAGTGCAGGCCACCTACAAGAATTCGGAATACGCCGGACTCTGGCCTGCCGGTCTGCTTGAGCGCATCAACGCCACCCGCTGACCATGGCGCGTTGGCTTCAAGCGGCAGCCAACCTGATCGGGGGCGTTTTGTTCCTGGCGCTGTTTGTGGTTTTCATTGTCCAGATCACAGCGCGGTTTGGCTTTGGCACGCCCCTGCCCTGGACCGACGAGGCCGCCGTCATCCTCTACCTCTGGGTGATTCTGTGGGCTGCCGCAGCCATCGTGCCCGAGCGCGAGCACGTGGCGTTTGATCTGGTGTGGAACAGCGTCGGCCAAGGCACGCGCCAGGTGATGCGCATTGCAGGCCATCTGCTCATCGGTGGGCTGTCGCTGGCGGCGCTGCCCGCGAGTTGGGACTACGTGCACTTCATGCAGCGCGAGACTTCGCCGGTGCTGGGCATCCCGCTGATGTGGGTGTACCTGCCGTTTGTGCTGCTGCTGGCTGCACTGGTGCTGCGCAGCGTCTGGGCGATCTGGAACACGCTGCGCGGCGTGGGCCTTGACGCCGAACTGCGGCTCTGACATGGGCAGCGCTCTGATCGTTCTGGTGTGCGTGCTGGTGGCGGGCATGCTGCTGCGCATGCCGATTGGTTTTTCGATGCTTGCCTCGGGCGTGGGCTACCTGCTGGTCAAGCGCCAGGACTTGGGGCTGGTGGCCGAGCAGGTGTGCAATGGCCTCTACAACAGCTACGTGCTGCTGGCTGTGCCGCTGTTCGTGTTTGCCGCCAACATCATGAACGCCGGTACCGTCAGCGAGCGCCTGTTCGACTTTTGCCGCATTCTGGTGGGGCGCATGCGCGGCGGGCTGGCGCAGGTGGACATTCTGGTGAGCGTGATTTTTTCGGGCATGAGCGGCAGCGCCATTGCCGACGCCGCCGGGCCCGGCCTGGTGACGATTCGCCAGATGCTCAAGAAACCCGAATACACGCCCGGCTTTGCCGGTGCGGTGGTGGTGGCCAGCGCCACGCTGGGGCCAATCATTCCGCCAAGCATTCCGATGGTGATTTACGCGCTGGTCTCGGGCGCGTCGGTCGGCGCGCTGTTTTTGGGCGGCGTGGTGCCGGGCTTTCTGATGGCCGCGCTGATGATGCTGGTGGTGCACCTGATTGCCGTCAAGCGCGACATGCCGCGCGACGATCCGGTGCCGCGTGACCAGTGGGCCGGTCTGGTGTTTCGCGGTGCCCTGCCGCTGTCGATGCCCATCGTGCTGCTGGGCGGCATTTACTCGGGCGTGTTTACCCCCACCGAGGCTGCCGCCGTGGCGGCGCTGCATTCGCTGATCCTGGCGGCGCTGGTATTTCGGGCGCTCACCTGGCGCAGCTTCTGGGCGGTGGTGATGGAGTCCACCCGAAGCAGCGCCGTCATCACGCTGATTCTGGTGGGCTCGTTCATCCTCAATTACGCCTTTACCGCCGAGGGCGTGCCGCAGGCGATGGCGGCGTGGGTGGATGGCATGCACCTCTCGCAAATCAAGTTTCTGCTGCTGGTCAACGTGATGTTTCTGGTGCTGGGCTGCTTTCTGGATGTGTCGGTGCTGCTGCTGGTGTTTGTGCCAATGCTGCTGCCCGCAGCACGACTGCTGGGCGTGGACCTGGTGCACTTTGGCGTGCTGGTGGTGCTCAACATGATGATCGGGCTGATTCACCCGCCCTTTGGCATGCTGCTGTTTGTCACCAAGGCACTCACCGGCATTCCGATTGGCGACATGATGAAAGAGGGCTGGCCGTTTTTGCTGATGCTGCTGGCGCTGCTGCTGGCCATGACCTTTTTCCCGCAGATCGTGCTGTGGCTGCCCCAGACCATGGGCTACAAAACCGCCAGTGTGGGTGCGGCCCTGGTGCCGCTGGTGCTGGGGTGAGGTGCCTCAGATGCCCGCGAGTGAACGCAAGCCGCTGGGGTCGACCAGATTCACCACACGGCCCGAGCCGCTGATCAGGCTGCGCTCGCGCAGGTGGCGCAGCACGCGCGATAGCGTTTCCGGGGCAATGCCCAGTTGCGCGGCAATCAGGCGCTTGCGCTGGAGCAACTGCACCGAGCAGCCCTTGTCGTTGGTTTGTGCGTGGCGCAGCAGCCATTCGGCGCAACGCGCCTCGGCGTCCTTGGCCAGGCGACTCACCGCCAGTTCGGTTTGCTGCCGGTGGGCGCGTGCCACATCAATCAGCACCGATTGCTCGCCCGGGGGCGAAGCGCGCATGGCGGCTCGAAATTCGGCCAGCGGCATACGCCTGAGCACCACCTCTGTCTCGGCCACCGCATCCACCGCGCTGCCCAGGCTGAGAACCGCCGCCGTGGCCTCCAGCCAGCCCGGGCCTTCGGTTACGCCCAACTGGTGTTCCATGCTGCCGTCCAGCGGCGAGACCACGCCCAGCAACACCCGGCCAGACTCGACAAAAAGCACCTGGTCCAGCGCTTGCGAACGCCGCAGCAACGTGGTGCCCGGCGCCACGGTTTCCGTGCCGTGGGCTAATAGTTGGGAATCGTTGACACACATAGCCGCGACTGTGCCGTGCCCCCGTGCTCTGTGCCTTGAGCAAGATCAAACTTTTGCATCCATCGCCAATCGTGGTGAAATCGGTGACGAATCGCCCCCCAGCACCGCCCCATGACCCTGCACACCCCACCCACCCTGCTGATCCGCAACGCCCGCTGCGTGGCCACGTTTGACCATGAAGACGCTGTGCAGGCACGCGAACTGCGCAATGCCTCGATCTACGTGTGCGACGGGCGCATCGCCTATATCGGCCCCGATACCGATCTGCCGCCTGCGGCCCACAGCGCCGGTGAAGTGATTGACGCACGCCGCCACCTGGTCACGCCGGGGCTGGTCAACACCCACCACCATATGTTCCAGTCGCTCACCCGGGCGATACCGGCGGTGCAGAACGCCGAACTTTTTGGCTGGCTGGGCGGCCTGTACCCGATCTGGCGCCATCTCAGCCCCGAGATGGTGCATGTGAGCACCCAGGTCGCCATGGCCGAACTGCTGCTCAGTGGCTGCACCACCAGCAGCGACCACCTCTACATCTACCCCAACGGCGTGCGCCTGGACGACAGCATCGAGGCCGCCCAAGCCATCGGCATGCGCTTTGTTGCCACGCGCGGCAGCATGAGCGTGGGCCAAAGCCAGGGCGGTTTGCCACCCGACGCGGTGGTCGAGCGCGAAGACTTCATCCTGCAGGACAGCCAGCGCGTGATCGAGCGCTACCACGACGCCTCTTTTGGCAGCATGCAGAACGTGGCGCTGGCCCCGTGCTCGCCGTTTAGCGTCAGCCGCGACCTGATGCGCGAATCGGCCACGCTGGCACGCCACTACGGCGTGCGCTTGCACACCCATCTGGCCGAAAACGACCACGATCTGGCGTTTTCGCGCGAAAAGTTTGGCTGCACACCGGCGCAATACGCCCAAGACCTGGGCTGGCTCGGCCCCGATGTCTGGCACGCGCACTGCGTCAAGCTCGACGACGAAGGCATCAACCTGTTTGCTGCCACCCGCACCGGCGTGGCGCACTGCCCGTGCAGCAATATGCGCTTGGCCAGCGGCATTGCACCGGTGCGCCGGATGCGCAACGCAGGGGTGCCGGTGGGCCTGGGCGTGGACGGCAGCGCCAGCAACGACAGCGGCCACCTGCTGAGTGAAGCACGCCAGGCGCTGCTGCTCGCCCGCGTGGGGCGCGCCCTGCAGCCACCCGAGCAGCGCGACGGCAAGACCTTCTTTGGCTGCGACCTGGGCCCCGCTGAAATGACCGCACGCGACGCCCTGGCCCTGGCCACGCGCGGCGGTGCCGAGGTGCTGGGCCGCAGCGACATCGGCCACCTGGCCGTGGGCATGTGCGCCGACCTGGCGCTGTTTGACCTCGACAGACTGGCCTTTGCCGGTGCCGCTGTGCACGACCCGGTAGCCAGCCTGCTACTGTGCGCCAGCGCGCAAGCCGCTTACACCATCGTGCAAGGCCGCGTACTGGTCCGCCAAGGCCGCCTGACCAGCCTGGAGTTGGAGCCGCTGATCGCGCGCCACAACGCGCTCGCCATTGAATTAGCCAACCAAAGATAAAGAGGGAAGTGCCCCATGCCCAGCTTTGATACCAGTCTGACTTTTTTTGCTGCTTCTGTTTTGCTGGCGCTGGCCCCCGGGCCGGACAACGTGTTTGTGCTGCTGCACGCAGCACAACATGGTCGACGCGCGGGTTTGCTGGTGGTGCTGGGGCTGTGCAGTGGGCTGCTGTTTCACACGGCGGCGGTGGCACTGGGTTTGGCGGCGCTGCTGGCGGCGTCGGCCACGGCGTTTACGCTGCTCAAGCTCTGTGGCGCGGCCTACCTGCTGTGGCTGGCCTGGGGCGCGTGGCACGCACCGGTGGGCATGGGCGCAGACGCGCGCTCAGCCGCCATGGCACCGGGCAAGACCTATGCGCGCGGCGTGCTGATGAACGTCACCAACCCCAAGGTGGCGATCTTCTTTCTGGCATTTTTGCCGCAGTTTGCCGACCCCGCGCGCGGAGCGATTGCGTTGCAGATCGGGGTACTGGGTGCCATCTTCATGCTCGCAACGCTGCTCACCTTTGGCACCGTTGCCTGGTTTGCCGCCAGCTTTGGTGCCCGGCTGCAGCAGTCGCTACGCGCCCAACGCAACCTCAACCGCGGCGCTGCCGTGGTGTTTGTAGCGCTGGCGCTGCGGCTGGCAACCAGCCCGCGCTAATCGATCTCTGCGCAGTTCGAGACACCTTCCACCTCGTCATCGCTAGGTCCGCGTCCGCCGTCATGGCGAGGCCGCACCATATTCGTCATCGCGAGGCCGACAGGCCGTGGCGATCCATGGCTTCTTGACTGCATGGATTGCCGCGCTACGCTCGCAATGACGGCCAGAGACATGGATTGCCGCGCTGCGCTCGCAATGACAACCCTTCGTCATCGCACGGCCGCACTACACTAGTCATTGCGAGGCCACACCACACTCGTCATCGCGAGGCCACACTACACTCGTCATCGCGAGGCCGACAGGCCGTGGCGATCCATGGCTTCTTGACTGCATGGATTGCCGCGCTGCGCTCGCAATGACGGCCTTTCGCCATCGCAATGACCGGGAACATGCACGTCAATCGACGCGTGCGCCGTCGGTAAACCACTTGGCAATCAGGGCGCGCTCGGCATCGGTGATGTGGGTGGCGTTGGCCATGGGCATGATGCGCGTGACTACCACCTGCTGGTACATGTTCTGCGCGTGCTGCTTGACGCCCTGGGCTGAGTCCAGGCGCACGTTTTTCATTTGCACCAGCGGGCCGTGGCACATGTAGCAGCGCTGCTCCAGCACTGCTTGCAGGGTTTTGTAGCCAATGGCATCGCCCGGGGCAGCAGGTGCAGCGCTTGCACCAGCCGCAGTGGCGGCGGGTGCCACCGGTTGCAACCACAAGCCCAGGCCCAACAGTGCGGCCACGCCTGCGGCGGCATAGCCCCAGGGGTGACCGTTGCGCCCCAGCAAAAAGCCATGGCGCAGTACGAAGAACTGGCGGATGGCAGCGCCGGCAAACATCATGGCAATGAGCACCAGCCAGTTCTGCGGGTGGGTGTAGGTAAAGCTGTAGTGGTTGCTGAGCATGGCAAACAGCACCGGCAGCGTGAAGTAGGTGTTGTGCACGCTGCGCTGCTTGCCGCGCTTGCCGTACATCGGGTCCACCGGACGGCCAGCCTTGAGGTCGGCCACCACAGCGCGCTGGCCCGGGATGATCCAGAAGAACACGTTGGCGCTCATGCTGGTGGCCAGCATCCCGCCGACCAGCAGAAACGCTGCACGCCCGGCAAACCAGTGGCACGCCGCCCACGACGCCGCACACACCAGCACCGCCACCAACGCGCCAACCTTGGCGTCGCCATTCTTGGTTTGCCCTAGAGCGCGGCAAATGGCGTCGTAGGCCAGCCAGAACAGCACCAGAAAGCCCAGCGCCACGCCAATGGCCATAGGCTGCGACCAGTCCATCAACGACTTGTCGATCAGGTAGGTGCTGGCGCTCCACAGGTACGACACGGTAAACAGCGCAAAGCCGGTCAGCCAGGTGGTGTAGCTCTCCCAGAAAAACCAGTGCAGGTGCTCGGGCAGTTTGGGTGGCGACACGGCGTACTTGACCGGGTGGTAGAAGCCGCCGCCATGCACGGCCCACAGTTCGCCGGTGACGCCTTCGCGCCTGAGATTCTCGTCGGCTGCAGGCGTAAGGCTGCTATCCAGAAACACGAAATAAAAGGACGACCCGATCCAGGCAATCGCTGTAATAACGTGGGTCCAGCGCAAAAGCAGGTTGGCCCAGTCCAGCAGGTAACTCTCCATTCAATTTTCTCCTTGTGATTGTGATAGTGGTCTTCAACCCGCAGTGGCACGCAACAACTGTGCCGCAACCGCCACCGCAATCACCGCCGGTCGCTTGTCTGCGATACCGTCGATGCCGATGGGGCAGGTGATGTGCTGCAATTCTCCCTCACCAAAGCCACGCTGCAGCAACCGGTTACGAAACGTGGCCCATTTGGTTTTGCTGCCAATCAGCCCGATAAAGGGCAGATCGGCGCGCTCGCGCTGGCGCGTCAGGCATGCCGCCACCAGATCAAAGTCTTCGCCATGGCTAAAGCTCATGATCAGCACGCGCGATTGTGGTGCAAGCTGCACCACGGCCGACTGCACCGGTGCCGATTGCTCGCAGTGCACATGCGCGGGCGCGTCGCTGCCAAAGATGCCGTCGCGGCTGTCAATCCAGGTCACGTCCATCGGCAAGGTAGCAAGCACCTGCACTAGGGCGCGTCCGACATGGCCGGCCCCAAACACGGCCACCGGCATCAGCTCTTTGCCGAGTTGCTGCGCCAGGCGCTCGGTGTCGGCGGCCGTGACGCGCTGGAAATGCAGTTCCACCGCGCCGCCACAGCACTGGCCCAAGGTCGGGCCGAGTGCATAAGAAACCACTTCCTCGACAAACTCCGGCTGTGCCAGCCGCTCGCGCGCGTGCGGCAGCGCCTGCCACTCCAGATGCCCGCCGCCCACGGTGCCCAAGGTGCTGTGGGCGAACACCGCCATCCATGCCCCCACCTCACGTGGCACCGAGCCGCGTGTGGACTGCACCGTGACCAGCAGCGCGGGCTCATGCGCCAACTGGCTGAGAAATTGGGTGATCACGCTGGACATGCAGGGCTGGCTTCAAAATAGATGGACGAAAGTTGCACGCGCTGGCAAATTTCAGGCACAGTACGCGAGCGCCATTCTATTGGGAGATATTGCATGACAAGCCGCCCCCGCCAGTCACCGCTCAAAATTGCCAGCCTGTGGGCCAGCATTGCTGCCATCGTGGCGGGCTGCGCCACACCGCCTCCGCCTCCCCCGCCCCCACCACCGCCTCCCCCACCACCGGTAAAGCCCGCGCCGCCACCACCACCGCCGCCCGTTGCCGTGCCCGAGAAAATCTCGCACGCCCCCACGCCACGCGACTACCGCAAGGACGCCGCCGCACACCTCTACGGCGGCAACCGCGAGCGCGTCTACCCCGGCAAGATGCCGCCACTGCTCTACGCCGTGGGCGTGCTCGAAGTCGATATCGACAACATGGGAATAATCACCGCACTGCGCTGGCTGCGCGCACCCAGCCAGGCACCCGAGGTAATGTCCGAAATCGAGCGCACGGTACGCAAGGCTGCGCCGTTTCCAGCACCCATCAAGATGGGCCGCGTGACCTACACCGACACCTGGCTGTGGCACAAGAGCGGCCGCTTCCAGCTCGACACCCTGACCGAAGGGCAGCTCTAGTCAGCGCCGGTGCCAGCGCTTCAGGCGCTGGCGAACACGGCGTCGAGTTGCTGCAGCCAAGCCTCTTTCTCGGCGGGCTCGGCAAAGCTGGCCTGCAGGCTGTTTCTCGCCAGTTGCCAGGCATCACGGGGCCCGAGTTCGGGTAGCGCGTCAAACAGCGCCGTGTAGTTGCGCAGCACATAGCCACCAAAGTAGGCTGGGTCGTCCGAGTTGACCGTCACACACAAGCCCGCGCGCAGCAACGTGGCGAGGTTGTGCTTTGCCATCGACGCAAACACGCACAGCTTGATGTTCGATAAGGGGCACACCGTCAGCGGCACCTGCTCGCGCGAAAGGCGCTGCACCAGGGCCGCATCTTCCAGGCAGCGCACGCCGTGGTCCACGCGCTCGACCTTGAGCACATCCAGCGCACTCTCGATGTAGGCCGGTGGCCCTTCCTCGCCCGCATGCGCCACGCAATGCAGGCCCAGTGCGCGGCAAGCCTCAAACACGCGGGCAAATTTTTCGGGTGGATTGCCGCGCTCGCTGGAGTCCAGCCCCACGCCCAGCAGATGTTGGCGCAACGGCAAAGCATCGTGCAGGGTCTGCAAGGCCGACTCCTCGGATAGATGGCGCAAAAAGCACATGATCAATCCGGCGCTGATGCCCAAGTCGCGCCGCGCCTCGTCGCACGCGCGCACCAGGCCCAGGATCACGCTGCGGATCGGGACGCCGCGCTCGGTGTGCGTTTGCGGATCAAAAAACAGTTCGGCGCGCACCACCCCGTCCGCCGCGGCACGGCGGAAATACGCCATCGCCATGGCATAAAAATCGTCTTCATCGCGCAGCACCGAAGCCCCAGCGTAGTACAGGTCCAGAAAACTCTGCAGGTCGGTAAAGGCACAGGCCTGGCGCAGCGCCTCGACGCTGGCGTAGTTCAGGCGCACCTGGTTCTTTGCGGCCAGCGCAAAAATCATTTCCGGCTCCAGCGAGCCCTCGATATGGATATGCAACTCGGCCTTGGGACTGCGCCGAATCAGCTCCGGCAGACGTTCGCGTGGGATGGCACTGAAATTCATGGTGGCGCGATATTGCCAGAATTCGGCACGGCGCTGGCTGCGTCACGACCCCCGGTACGTGGAGTAGCTCCACGGGCTTACCAGCAGGGGCACGTGGTAGTGTTGGTCGGCGTGGGCCACGCCGAAGTCGAGGCTGACGTGGTTGAGGAAGTTGGGTTCGGGCAGGGCCACGTTGCGGCTCTTGAAGTAGCCTGCCACGTCAAACACCAGGCGGTAGGTGCCTGCGCGCAGGCTGGCGTGGTCGTAGAGCATGCCGTCGGGGTTGCGCCCATCGTGGTTGAGCACAAACTCCTTGACCAGCGTGGCCGCGCCGTCTTGGGTGGTGTACAGTGCCACCCGCATTCCCGCTGCGGGGCAGCCGTGCATGGTGTCCAGAACGTGTGTGCTCAAACCCATTTTTCCTCCTTGTGATGAATGCTGCAAAGTGTATTCAGTTTCAGGCTTGCCGCTATCATCGGCGGCCTGATAATTTGCCTGCGCCCAACGCAATCACAACCAACCCCCTGCCATGACCCATTACGACTCTACCCAAGCCTACCCGCGTGACCTGATCGGCTACGGAGCGCACCCGCCCCATGCGCAGTGGCCCGGCGGCGCGCGCGTGGCGGTGCAGTTTGTACTCAACTACGAAGAAGGCGGCGAGAACAGCGTGCTCCACGGCGACGCGGGTTCGGAGCAATTCTTGTCGGAGATGTTCAACCCGGCCAGCTACCCGGATCGCCACATCAGCATGGAAGGCATCTACGAATACGGCTCGCGCGTGGGCGTGTGGCGCATCCTGCGCGAGTTTGAGCGGCGCGGCCTGCCACTTACGGTGTTTGCGGTATCGATGGCGCTGCAGCGCCATCCCGAGCTGGCCGCCGCGCTGGGGCAACTCGGCCACGAGATCGCCTGCCACGGCTGGCGCTGGATTCATTACCAGAATGTGGACGAGGCCACCGAGCGCGCCCACATGTGCGAGGGCATGGACATCCTCACACGCCTGTGCGGCACGCGCCCGCTGGGCTGGTACACCGGGCGCGACAGCCCCAACACGCGCCGCCTGGTGGCCGACTTCGGCGGCTTTGCCTACGACAGCGACTACTACGGCGACGACCTGCCGTTCTGGATGCAGGTGCGCAAGACCGATGGCAGCGTGGTGCCGCAACTGATCGTGCCCTACACGCTCGACTGCAACGACATGCGCTTTGCCCTGCCGCAGGGCTACTCGCACGCCGACCCGTTCTTCCAGTACCTCAAGGACAGCTTTGATGCGCTCTACGCCCAGGGCGACCCCTCCGGTGCCAACCAGCCCGCCATGATGAGCATCGGCATGCATTGCCGCCTGCTGGGCCGCCCCGGCCGGATTGTGGCCTTGCAGCGCTTTCTGGACTACCTTGCGCAGCACGACAAGGTCTGGATTTGCCGGCGCATCGACATTGCCCAGCATTGGAAAGCAACCCACCCCTATGCCGGGTGATGCGCTGACTCCAACAGAATAACGACAACACACCATGACCCTGACTCTCGAACAACTCAACCATGCCAGCGGCGAAGAAGCCGCCGCGATGCTCGATGGCCTGTACGAGCATTCGCCCTGGATTGCCGGGCAAGCCCTGAGCGCGCGCCCGTTCCAATCGCTCACCCACCTCAAGCACGCCATGGCCGAGGTGCTGGCACGCGCGGGCCGCGACGCGCAGTTGGCGCTGATCCGCGCCCACCCCGAACTGGCGGGCAAGGCCATGGTCAGCAAGTCGCTGACGGCTGAATCCACCAACGAGCAGACCAAGGCCGGGCTGACCGACTGCACGCCCGACGAGTTCGCCAAAATCCAGCAACTCAACGCCGACTACAACGCCAAATTTGGCTGGCCTTTCATCCTGGCCGTGCGCGGCCCGCGCGGCCTGGGCTTGAACAAGGCGCAGATCATCGCCGCCTTCGAGCGCCGTTTGCACGACCACCCCGACTTCGAGCTGGCCGAGTGCCTGCGCAACATCCACCGCATCGTCGAGATCCGGCTCAACGACAAGTTTGGCGTACAGCCCACGCTCGGCCACCAGGTGTGGGACTGGCAGGAAAAGCTGGCCCAGCACAGCGACGCGGGCTATGCCGAACTGGGTCAACTCACCGTCACCTACCTGACCGACGCGCACCGCGCCTGCGCCCAACGTATCAGCCACTGGATGAAGGACTGCGGCTTTGACAGCGTCGAAATCGACGCCGTGGGCAACGTGGTGGGCCGCTACCACCCGGCCACGGTGGGCGCGCGCTACCTGCTCACCGGCAGCCACTACGACACCGTGCGCAACGGTGGCAAGTACGACGGCCGCCTGGGCATTTTTGTGCCGATGGCCTGCGTGCAGCAGTTGCACCAGCAGGGCAAGCGCTTGCCGTTCGGCATCGAAGTGGTGGCCTTTGCCGAAGAAGAAGGCCAGCGCTACAAGGCCACCTTCTTGGGCTCGGGCGCGCTCATTGGCCAGTTCGATCCCGCGTGGCTCGACCAGCAGGATGCCGACGGCGTCCCCATGCGCGCGGCCCTGCAGCACGCGGGCCTGTGCGTTGACGACATTGCCAAAATCCGGCGCGACCCCGCGCAGTACCTGGGCTTTGTTGAAGTCCACATCGAGCAGGGCCCGGTGCTCAACGAATTGAACCTGCCGCTGGGCGTGGTCAGCTCGATCAACGGCAGCGTGCGCTACCTGTGCGAAATCATCGGTACCGCCAGCCACGCAGGCACCACGCCGATGGACCGCCGCCACGACGCCGCCTGCGCCGTGGCCGAACTGGCGCTCTACATCGAACAGCGCGCCACGCAAGACGGCGACAGCGTGGCCACCATCGGCCAGTTGCAGGTGCCCAATGGTTCGATCAACGTGGTGCCGGGGCGCTGCACTTTCAGCCTCGACCTGCGCGCACCCACCGACGCGCAACGCGACGCGCTGGTGGCCGATGTGCTGCAGCAGTTGCAGGCCATCTGCCAGCGCAGGGGCGTGCGCTCTAGCTGCGAGGAAACCCTGCGCGCCGCTGCCGCGCCCAGTGCCCCCGCATGGCAGGCGCGCTGGGAGCAGGCGCTTGGCGCCCTGGGTGTGTCGCTGCACCGCATGCCCAGCGGTGCCGGCCACGACGCCATGAAGCTGCACGAGGTCATGCCGCAGGCCATGCTGTTTGTGCGCGGCCAGAACGCGGGCATCAGCCACAATCCGCTAGAGTCCACCACCAGCGACGACATGCAACTTGCCGTTGACGCCTTTACCCATTTGATCCACCACCTCACACCATGAACCATTACGAACAACTCGACGCCTGGATTGACGCCCACTTTGACGAACAGGTGCGCTTTCTGCAAGCGCTGATCCAGGTCCCCACCGACACGCCCCCGGGCAACAACGCGCCGCACGCCGAGCGCGCCGCGCAACTGCTCGACGCCATGGGCCTGCACGCCGAGCAGCACCCGGTGCCCGCCGAACTGGTGCACGCCGAAGGGCTGCAATCCATCACCAACCTGGTGGTACGGCGCAACTACGGCCCGGGCCGCACGGTGGCCCTCAACGCCCACGGTGACGTGGTGCCCCCGGGCGAGGGCTGGAGCCACGACCCCTACGGCGGCGAGATTGAAGACGGCAAGATCTATGGCCGCGCCTCCGCCGTGAGCAAGTGCGACTTCTCCACCTACGCCTTTGCCGTGCGCGCGCTGGAGTCGCTCAAGGCACCGCTGCAAGGCGGTGTGGAACTGCTGTTCACCTACGACGAAGAGTTTGGCGGAGAAGTCGGCCCGGCCTGGCTGCTCAAGAACAAGCTCACGCGGCCCGACCTGATGATTGCGGCGGGCTTTTCCTACCAGGTGGTTACCGCGCACAACGGCTGCCTGCAAATGGAAGTCACCGTGCACGGCAAGATGGCGCACGCCGCCATTCCCGACTCGGGCGTGGACGCGCTCCAGGGCGCGGTGCACATCCTCAACGCCCTGTACGCGCAAAACACGCTCTACAAGGGCATCTGCTCCCAGGTTGAAGGCATCACCCACCCTTACCTCAACGTCGGCCTGATCGAAGGCGGCACCAACACCAACGTCATTCCCGGGCGCGTGACCTTCAAGCTCGACCGGCGCATGATCCCCGAAGAAAACCCCACTGAAGTGGAAGCCACGCTGCGCCAGGTGATTGCCGACGCCGCCGCGCAATGCAAGGGCATCAGTGTCGACGTCAAGCGCATTCTGCTGGCGCGCGCACTGCAGCCGCTGCCGGGCAACCAGCCGCTGGTGCAGGCACTGCAGCGCCACGGGCAGGCGGTGTTTGGCGAGCCCATCCCCGCGCTGGGCACGCCGCTGTACACCGACGTGCGCCTGTTCTGCGAAGCCGGCATCCCCGGTGTGATCTATGGCGCGGGCCCGCGCACGGTGCTGGAGTCGCACGCCAAGCGCGCCGACGAGCGCCTGGACCTGCAAGACCTGCGCCGCGCCACCAAGGTGATTGCCCGCACGCTGCTCGACCTGTTGACTTGACCTGAGCCAGCGCAGCGCCGCATGTCCTGGCACGCCAAGCTTTCGCTGGACTACCGGCACGAGGCGGGCAGCACCGTGCTGCGCCACCAGCACACCGGGCCGCTGCGCGTGCTGCAAAGCCTGTACCCCGAAGGCCCTGCCGTGTGCCACAACGTGCTGGTGCATCCCCCCGGCGGCCTGGTGGGGGGCGACACACTCACCATCGGGGTGGACGTGCAGCCGCACGCGCACGGCCTCATCACCACGCCGGGGGCCACACGCTTTTACCGCTGCGACGACGCCCCCGCCCTGCAAAGCACCCACCTGGCGCTGGCCGAGAATGCGCGCCTGGAGTGGCTCCCCCTCGAAGCCATTTGCCACAGCGGCTGCCTGGCCGAAAACCGCCTCAGCATGGCGCTGCAGCCGGGTGCCGAGCTGATCGGCTGGGACATCACCGCGCTGGGCCTGCCGCACGCCAACCAGCCGTTTGCCCACGGGCGCTTTCAGCAACACATTGAACTCAGCGGCGTCTGGCTGGAGCGAGCGCTGATCGACGCGCACGACACGCTGCTGCTCGATGGCGCAGCCGGTATGGCCGGGCAGCGCTGCATCGCCTCGCTGTTCTTCACCACCGGCAGCGCGCTCGCGCGCGAGCGCAGGCAAGGCGCACTGGAGAGCGCCCGCGCCGTCATCGCCTCCCACCCTTTAAGCGCCAGCGCCGGTGTGACCAGCCCCAACCCCCAGGTGATCGTGCTACGCGCCCTCGCCCCGGTCGTTGAACCCGCCATGGACCTGCTCAAACAAGTGCGCCGCCGCTGGCGCCAAGACCTCTGGAATGCCCAACCTGTTGATCCGCGTATTTGGGCGATGTAGAGCGCCCCCCATGA
>SERZ01000581.1_pt1 | contig 24190 bp, 19 predicted proteins | sample 3171461 | NCBI WGS metagenome assembly SERZ01 (sample SAMN06051861, study PRJNA518727) | freshwater metagenome | biome: subpolar coniferous forest; feature: holomictic lake; material: water; isolation source: holomictic Lake 227, 6 m depth | place: Canada: near Kenora, Ontario | collected... | reverse complement strand
TGTGATGCCAACATATGAAAAGAAAATAAAGTTATTTCCACGCACGCCAATAAAAATTTTAGTAGGAAAGCCTTTGGACTTATCACCGTGGTACGGCAAAGAAAATGATGCCGCGGCTCTCATCGAAGCAACGGCTTTCATTATGAAAGCGATCACCGATTTGCTTGAAGAATTGCGTGGAGAAAAACGCCCAGTTGAAATCTTTGACCCGCATAACTCGGATTTGCCTCGAACAGGAAACTTTAAAAAGAAGCGATGAGCAAAGTAACGGTTTTGGGTACCGGAGCTTGGGGTTGCACTATGGCTCAAGTGTTATCCGATGCCGGCAATCACATTCTTATGTGGGGCCGTAACCAAGAAACTGTGAATGAAATTAACGCACACCATACCAACGCTAAATATCTAGATGAGAACATCTTGCCCTTGGGAATTGCAGGCACGACCTCGTTACAAGAAGCTTTTGAATATTCAAATATCTATGTGTTGGCTGTTCCGGCACAAACGTTGCGAGAAAATTTAAAAACCTGGAAACCCTTGATGGATCCAGAAGCACTATGTGTGAGCACTTTAAAAGGAATCGAAGTTAGCTCACTTTCTAGAATGACTGAAATAATTCAAGAAGAGTTGGAAAGTCAAAACTTTGCGATTATCACGGGACCAAATCTGGCTAATGAGCTGATTTTGCGCCAACCCGCTGGGGCGGTAGCTGCTGCACCGACAATGGTGATTGCTGAAAAAGTACAAAAGCTTTTTGCAACGCCGTATTACCGCGTTTACACGTCAGTAGATGTTTTAGGTTGTGAGTATGCAGGTGCAATTAAATCGGTCATTGCGCTAGCTGTTGGAATTTCAATTGGAATGGGTTTCGGGGAAAATACCCAAGCCATGCTCATTACTCGGGGTTTAAATGAAGTCGCGCGTTTGTGTGCAGCACATGGCGCCGATCCACTCAGCGCGGCAGGTTTAGCTGGAATGGGTGACTTAGTAGCTAGCTGTGGTTCTCCGTTATCGCGTAACCGCACTTTCGGCGAGGTTTTGGGACGTTCTGGATCGATGCAAACCGCGCGAGAATATGTAGCTAAGACCGTTGAGGGCGTAGCCTCCTCCAATGCAGTTCTAGAAATTGCTCACAGAGTAGGAGTTGAAGTGCCAGTTATCGAAGCCGTTGCCGACGTTGTTTCAGGCTCGATTTCACCTGCTGATGCCCTTGATCGCCTTATGGAAATTACCACGCGCGCAGAAAACTTTATTCGATGAGCACAATCAACGTTGCCGTTATCTGCGGAGGTTTAAGCAGCGAACACGAAATTTCTTGCATCTCAGCCGGCGGGGTTTTAAAAGGCTTGGATTCCAGCAAGTTCACGGCCATTCTTATTGGAATTACTAAAGCCGGTAATTGGGTATTGCTTCCAAATGATTATCCACTTGAAATCAAAAATGGAAAACTCCCAATCGTTGATGAGAATGCGCCTTCGGTAATTGCCGATATCCACGGTTTTTCAGTCGCTGGTAAGCCACTCAATATTGATTGCGTTTTCCCAGTTCTGCATGGTCCGTATGGCGAAGATGGCACGATTCAAGGTTTACTTGAAATCGCGAATCTGGCTTATGTTGGTAGTGGTGTTTTATCTTCAGCAGTAGCAATGGATAAATCCTTTGCAAAACCAATTTTTGCCGCAGCTGGAATAAACGTTGCTGATGGAATTGTGATGACAAAGAAAGATCAAAAAATTCACATTGATGATCTGGCGTATCCACTTTTTGTGAAGCCAGCTCGTGGGGGATCAAGTCGCGGAACGCATAAAGTTAAAACTGTGGGGGATTTGAATGCTGCCCTTGCTGATGCTTTTCTCTATGACAATAAAGTCATGCTAGAACAAGCCGTTCTTGGTCGTGAAATCGAGTGTGCAGTTCTAGAGGTAGATGGAGTAGTCAAAGCCTCCGTAGTCGGGGAAATTGTCATTGATAGTAAGTTTGAATTTTATGATTTTGAAGCTAAATATTTAGATGGAGCTACTACCGTAAAAATTCCAGCCGATATTCCGCAAGCAGCTGCCGAAGAAATTCGCACTAAAGCAGTCCAGGCCTTTAAAGCCCTTGGGTGCAGTGGCTTAGCCAGATGTGATTTCTTCTATACCGATAGCGGAGAAATCGTAATAAATGAGATAAACACGATGCCTGGCTTTACTGGTACGTCGATGTACCCAAAACTGTGGGCGGCCAGTGGAGTTGATTACACATCATTGATTACCGCATTAATTGAAACTGCACTCAAGCGCACTAACGGGGTTTTAGGAAACTAGTTCAACAATCTTTGCTGCGGGGTTTTGAGCAGGATCTGAATCCATTATTAGGAAAGCCGCTCTCATGCCAACCTCTAGTGTTCCAAACTCTTTTTCACGAAAGAGTTGATAAGCAGCGTTTTTTGTATAAAAGGTAAGTGATTCAGCAAATGTGAGTGCTTCTTCTATTACCCATGCTTGGGTGATGCCATCAGAAGGGTTTGAACGAGTAACTGGAACATGGAGAGCTTCGAGTGGTACATGGCTTGTAACTGGCCAATCACTTCCAAAGGCAATGGTTGCGCCAGCATCGACCAATGTTCGCAAGCGATATTGACGATCATTGCGCACTTGCCCAATTCGGGGCGCAATAAGTTCTTTGTTCATTGGATCGAGATAGCACCACAGAGGTTGAATATTTGCGATGACGCCCAGCTGATTAAATCGAGGGATGTCCTCATCGCGAATTAGCTGTGCGTGAACGATTACAGGGCGGCGATCCCATGCCGGATTAATGTTCAGCATCGCCTCAATTGAATCCAAAGCCTGCTTTACTGCCGCATCACCGATAGCGTGTAAATGCACTTGATAACCCAAGGCGTCATAAGCCACTAGCGCATTGCGTAGTTCGGCATCGTCCCAAATTTTCAAACCAAAAGTTGTTGGGTCATCTTCGTACGGTTGAGTTAAATAAGCCGTTCCGGCCGATAAAGCCCCGTCGAGCAAGAATTTAATGGAGTTAGCTTTTAATAGAGATGGATGAGGCAGGTGTAGTGATTCTTCCCGAAGGGAATTGAAATCATCGATATCGGCAAACCATGTTGTGGGTGTTGCTAAAAATGAAAGATTAAACGGGATCGTTAAATCACCGGACTTGGCGGCGGCAATATAGGCACGGGCCATATCTTTTTCACACCATGAATCAATTGCCGCACTTACTCCTACTTTTTTATATTCCATACAAGCAAATTTGATTGCAGCAATATCACTCTCAATGGTGTTTGCCGGGGCGTGATTAAGTACTAAAGCAATGGCTGAGGGTTCGCGAAGGGTGCCTTTAGGTGCGCCAGCTGCGGTTCGCGCAATTGTGCCGCCATCGGGGTCCTTGGTGTCGGCGCTAATTCCAGCCAGTTGCAGCGCTTTGCTATTGACCCAAATCGTATGGTGATCAACTGCATGCAGCACCACGGGTCGCTCACTGACAACTGCATCTAGCCAAGCGGCTTCAAAATCACCGCTCTCAATAATTGCCGCTTCATAAGCCCCACCGATAATCCAGGGGGTAGTTGGATTCTTATCGGCAAAATCTTGTACGGCCGAAACAATTTCTTTCACGGATGTCAGACCGTTAACTTTTGGTCCAGCAGCTTCGCGACCGGCAAAAATTGGATGGGCATGGCCATCGAGAAAAGATGGAATAACAAAAGAATTATTTAAATCAATGGTTGTATCGGCAGCGCTATTTTTAGCTGTGTCACCCGTTGCAATGATTATGGAATTTTCAACGAGCAAATCATGAAAAATTTCTTGGTCTGCAGACCAAAAGCGCGCGTTTGTATAGAGCGTGCGCACGGTTAATTAATTTTTATTGGTGAGTTACTGGGCAGGTTAAGGTGCGAGTAATTCCAGCGACCGCTTGAACTTTAGATAAAATCAAACGACCAAAATCTTCCATGCTTTGCGCTTCTGCGCGCATGATGACGTCATAAGGACCAGTGACGCCTTCGGCCAGAGTTACACCAGCGATCCCCGAGATTGCCTTAGTTACGGATCCTGCTTTGCCGACCTCGGTCTGAATCAAAATGTAGGCCTGAACTGACATGAGAGTTTCCTTTCGTTGGTCAGGCAAGGCTACTTCAGAGATATGGCAACTGGCTAGTCGATTACTCTTTGCCTATGAACTTCGATGAAAGCCAGATAATCGGTGTGCTGGCCGAAATCTTTGGAACTGGACGTGGAGTTATCCTAGGAATTGGCGATGACGCTGCCGTTGTTGCAACTGGTGGACATACGGTTATTACAACCGATATGGCTGTAGAAGGAACGCATTTTGATTGCGCGAACTCGGGCGCCTTTGAAATTGGCCGCAAAATATGCGCAGCAAACTTGGCCGACGTTTATGCAATGGGTGCAACTCCAACATATTTAGTTGTGGCCGTTACCTTAACGGGACAAGAAACTATTGAATGGATCAGTGAGTTAGCTCAGGGAATCAAACATGAAGCCAGCAGTTGTGGGGCCGTAGTGGTTGGCGGGGATTTAACACGTGGAGCTTTCAAGGTAATTTCTATGACCGCACTTGGTGAAGTTGTTGATGCGATTTCTCGGAGTGGGGCAAAAGTAGGAGATGCAATTTATGTATCGTCATTACCCGGTTGGTCGGCAGCAGGTTTGGCTTGCATAGAAAAGCCAGAACCTAACGACTTAGAGCAATACGCAATTGATGAATTCTGTGCTCCTACAGTTGATTATTCGATGGCTGTTGCCTTTGCAAACAAAGGCGCACATTCAATGTGCGATGTCAGTGATGCTTTAGTAATTCAAGCTGGCCAGCTGGCACAAGCATCAGGTGTGCAGTTGTGCTTTGATGCCACAGCTTTTGAAAATAGCGAAGAGTTTGTACAGTTACAGGAGTTAGCTTCTAGCACTGATGCCGATGTCTGGCAGTGGATTTTTGCTGGTGGAGAAGATCATGTTTTTCTGGCAACCGGTAAGGATTTGCCTGGATTATGCGTCGGTGAAGTAAAAGCTGGAACTGGAGTTACTGGCCTGGAAATGAAAAAAGCGCCAGATACCTGGCGCCATTTCAATTAATGATAAAAAATTAACGTGTAACTTTTCCGGCCTTGAGGCATGAAGTGCAAACGTTTTGACGCTTAGTCGCACCCTTAACAAGTGTACGAACGCGCTGAATATTTGGATTCCAGCGGCGACGTGTCTTTACCTGAGAGTGTGAAACGTTATTGCCAAAGCTGGGCCCTTTGCCACAGATATCGCATGTTGATGCCACAGCGGTACTCCTTTTAACTTCTCTGTATGTCGTTCCAGTGGGAACAGAGCGTAAGGGTACCTCGTAGGCGGGGGAGGAAGCCAATTAACGCTGAGCGTGGACTGAGCCTGGGCGTGAGTTAGGCAACATAAGGGCTAGCCCATGGCTTCTTTAATGTGCCCACAACTTTTCAAGCGGAGGATTACCTGTGAGCCGGCAAAAGCGGTTCAGAATCGGGGAAAAGGGTTTTATGAACTCCTTAGATCTAGCTAGATGGCAATTCGCTATTACAACGGTTTATCACTTCTTATTCGTGCCAATCACTATAGGTATGGGCTTTATGGTCGCAGGCCTACAGACTGCTTGGTATCGCACTGGCAATCTGCAATATCTGCGCGCCACTAAATTTTTTGGCAAGTTATTTCTCATCAACTTTGCAATTGGAGTTGTGACAGGAATAGTTCAAGAGTTCCAATTTGGAATGAACTGGTCTTCTTATAGTCGCTTTGTGGGTGACATCTTTGGCGCACCACTTGCAATGGAAGGACTCTTAGCATTCTTTATGGAATCAACATTCCTGGGTCTTTGGATCTTTGGGTGGGATCGCCTGTCTAAGAAATTGCACCTTGCAACAATCTGGCTTGCAGCAGCAGGCACCTTACTTTCTGCATATTTCATTTTGGCAGCAAACTCTTGGATGCAACATCCAGTTGCCTACACTTATAACGCAGCCAAGAATCGTGCAGAACTTACAAACATCATTGAGGTTCTAACTCAAAAGACTGCGCTAGCAACTTTCTTCCACACAATTCCATCTGCAGCATTTACTGCAGGAGCATTTATCGCTGGTATCTCAGCATTTCTTATCATCAAGGGTAAAGACATTCAGATGGCCCGCGGAACCTTCAAGCTCGGAGCAATCACTATGGTGGTTAGCTTCATCCTTGTTGGAGTTTCAGGCGACCTCACAGCCCGCGTGATGACAGATCAGCAACCAATGAAGATGGCTGCAGCTGAAGCACTCTACGACTCAACTGCTAACGCGCCATTCTCGCTACTTACCCTTGGAACTTTAGATGGTTCTAAATCTGTATTCCAGATCGGCCTTCCATCAGTTCTTTCCTTTATGTCTACCGGTAACTTCAACGGAGTTGTCGAAGGGGTTAATGATCTAGAAGCTAAATATGACAAGCAGTTTGGTGCAGGCAACTACACACCAAATATTCCACTTGCATACTGGTCATTTAGATTGATGATGGGCTTTGGATTCATAGGAGTCTTCTTTGCACTTCTTGGCCTCTATCAGATGCGCAAGGGTGGAACACCTAAGGGCAAGTGGTTCTATCCAGCGATGGTTTCACTTCCATTCATCCCACTTGCTGCAAACTCATTTGGTTGGATCTTTACCGAAACCGCTCGTCAACCATGGGCAGTCTTTGGACTTATCAAAACTGCAGATGGCGTAAGCGCTGTTGTTTCAGCTGGTGCGGTTTTGTTCACAATGATCGTCTTCACACTCTTGTATGGAGTCCTTGCATTTATTGAAGTAGGACTTACTTTGCGAGTAATCAAGATGGGTCCTGCAGAAGAGCTTGATTATGCAGATCCAAAACTTGGTGGCAGCGAAGACAAACAACTAGTGATGGCCTATTAAGAAAGGGGTATGGACATGTCATTTCAAACAGTATGGTTTTTATTAATCGCAGTTCTATGGGTCGGATACTTCATTCTTGAAGGCTTTGACTTCGGAGTCGGAATGCTCGTTCGCGCTGTTTCAAAAAATGAAGCAGACCGTCGAGCAGTTCTCACAACACTTGGACCAGTCTGGGACGGTAATGAAGTTTGGTTACTCGTCGCAGGTGGTGCAACATTTGCAGCGTTCCCAGAGTGGTACGCAACGCTATTTAGTGGTTTCTACTTACCGTTATTCCTGATTCTTGTCTCACTCATTGTTCGCGGCGTTGCATTTGAATACCGCAGCAAGTACGGCAAGGCTCAATGGCGTCAACGTTGGGATATTGCAATCCTTATTAGCAGCGCAATTCCTGCACTTTTGTGGGGAGTAGCTTTTGCAAACATCGTTCGCGGTGTTCCAATTGAAAAAGCAGCTAGTGGCTCACTTGAATACACAGGCGGTTTCTTCAACCTACTTAATCCCTATGCACTCTTGGGCGGCGTAGTGACACTCACCGTCTTCCTTACACATGGCGCAGTTTTCTTGTCATTGAAAACTGCCGGAGAAATCCGTGAACGTGCACAAGGTATTGCAAAGATCTCAGGTCTTGTTGCAGCCGTTGCTGCAGTTGCTTTCTTGGCCTGGACAAACTTGATGCTTCCAGAGATTAATGCACGTGTATTAACTCTCTCCATCATCGTTGCCCTTCTATGGGTCGCAGGAATGGCAGCAAACTTGGTTGGTCGCGAAGGTTGGGCATTTATTTTCTCAGCCGGAACAATCGCCGTATTTGTATCCACTCTCTTCTACGCCCTCTATCCACGGGTAATGCCAAGCTCTCTTGGATCACAGTTCGACCTCACGATCACCAACGCCTCAAGTACTGATTACACACTTAAGGTGATGACCGTTGTTGCTGTGGTTATGACCCCACTAGTTCTGATTTATCAGGGCTGGACATACTGGGTATTCCGCAAGCGCGTAAGTGCTAGCCAGATTATGAACCCAGAACATGGCGCACTTGATGCAGTAAGTCATATCCTGCATAAGTGAAATCTTCTCATCTGCGGCTATTGCTCTCGAGGGGCAGTAGCCGCAGAGTTTTGTTTGTGGCAGTTGCCGCGGCGCTTTCTTGGTCTGCGGCAATTGTTGTTAGTGCGCTCATTCTTAGCTCACTTATTACTGGCATCATCAATGGCGATGGCTCCTTGCCTACCCTTTTAATCTATTTGGGCTGCGCATGGGGATTTCGTGCAATCTTTCAATCAACTTTCGAATTCTGGTGCAGCACACAGGCAACGCGCATTAAGCAGGAACTGCGAAGTGAAATAACCGGCTCCATCGATGCTTATTCAAGTCTTTCCGGCTCCCACGTCAGCACCTTGTTGGTCAAAGGCCTCAACTCTCTAGATATTTACTTGGGCCGTTTCATTCCGCAGATGTTCTTTGCATCAATTACGCCATTAGTTGTAATCGCAACGATTGTCATTTTAGATCCACTTTCAGGAGTTATTGCGATATTAACTCTGCCGCTTATCCCACTCTTTGGCGCATTAATCGGTAAGTACACCGCAGACTCCGTTGCAAAGAAATGGCAGACATTAGGTTCACTCTCAAAGTACTTCGAAGACTCTTTGCGTGGTTTTGTCACTTTAAAGATTTTTAATCGACATAAGAGCCAGAGCGAGCGAATTCAAGTAATGGGCGATCGCTATACAGAAGAAACCATGAAGGTTTTGAAGATTTCATTCCTATCGGCTTTAGCCCTTGAACTCTGCGCCACAATTTCAGTAGCGTTAATCGCAGTCTCTGTTGGAATTCGTCTCGTCGATGATCACATCTCCTTTGTCCATGCTTTGGCAGTTTTAATCTTGGCCCCTGAGGTTTACTTTCCGTTGCGAAACGCTGCCTCACTTTTCCATGCATCAGCCGATGGAACACAAGCGCTTACTGAACTGATGGCGATGAAAAATGCAGGCCGTATAAAAATTGAACAACAGAATCGAGATTTTTCAGGGCTTTCAACGCTTTCGTGGCAGCAATGGTCTTTAGATATTCCTGGGCGAATTAACTCAATTATCGAAGCGCAGACATTAAAGAGCGGTGACTTACATTTCATCGTTGGTGAATCAGGAGTTGGAAAGACAAGTTTTGCAATGAACTTGCTAGGCGTTACCGATAGTGCGAAAGTATTTGTCGATAACATAGAACTAACTCCAGCATTGCAGCAATCCTGGTTTAAGGCGGTGGGTTGGATACCGCAGAGCCCAGCACTTGCTACTGGAACCGTGCGCAAACAATTTACATTGGTCGATCAATCTCTTGACGATAAAGAGATTATTGAACTATTAGATACGTGCGGACTTTCACTGCAGGATTTACCTCAAGGACTAGATACAACTATCGCTAGCTCTGGCGAAGGCGGTTCATCGGCATCGGGAGGTCAGATACGTAAAATCGCGATTGCTCGAGCCCTAGCTGCAAAGCCGCGAGTCATAATTGCCGATGAACCAAGCGCGGATTTAGATCAAGTAAGCAGTGAACACGTGCTGAGCGCACTTCGAAGCTATGCGATGCAAGGCGCAATTGTTATCTGTATTTCACATGATCTTTCGCTCTTACTTCCAACTGACTCCACCTCTACATTTGCGCGAGGTGCGCTGACATGATGCTGGCCGCATATTTTCTAGGGGCCTTTGCCTTTATTGGTGGAATCGGCTTAACTATTTCTAGTGGTTGGTTAATCACGATGGCGGCATCCCACCCACCGATTCTTACTTTAAGTGTTGCAATCGTGATGGTTCGTTTCTTTGGAATATTTAGATCTGCCGCACGCTATGCCGAACGGTTAATGAGCCATAAAGTGGTTTTTGGGGCACTGACAAAACTTCGCGTAGGAATCTATTCAAAGATTGCAATGAGTTCTGTTGCATCTAGTCGTCGTTACAACTCAGGAAACGTTGTAAAGACAATAGTTGACGATGTTGAGCGGGCACAGGAATACCAGCTTCGAATCAAACTTCCTCATGCTTCAGCTGTTATTTCATTGATTACTGGCGCACTCTTAGGTTTATGGGTGCGGCCCCATTCTCTCATCATCACGGTGCCAGTAAGTCTCTTGCTTTTATTGATTGTGCCGGCGCGCATAAAATCTAGAAGTGAAACTACTGCCGGTGAGATTGAAGAGATTGAAAATAACTACACGCAGTTGGTGCAATCAAACGTGCACGGCGTAGCCGAAGCTGCCATTTATGGCTATCTCGATCTAAACCTATCAGCCTCAAAGGTACAAGAAGAAAAACTGCGCATAGTCGAAGAAAAGCTTTTGCGCACTACTTATGGTTTTGCAAGCCTTACGAATCTCTTAATTGCAGCATCGGTTGTTGGTTTTTCTTTTCTTGCATACGTACTGGGCAAATCCCAGGATATGCCACCAGTGCAAATCACAATGTTGATCTTCTTGCCACTAGTCATATTTGAGGCCATAACTACTTGGTATCCAAACCTATTTAGCGCCGGCAAACTCTTGAAGTCGCAGAGATCAGTTGATGAGTTGTTGAATTCAGTAACGCAAGAAGAATCTGGCGCGGTATTTAACGATGCAATTACTTCCTTGACGGTTGGCAATGCAACGGTTGCTTGGGATAGTGATTTTATGCAGCCAGTGAACTTTGATATCGCCCAAGGTCAATTACTTGTAATTCGCGGTCGAAGCGGCAGCGGCAAATCCACTCTAGCTATGGCGCTTTTATCCCTTCTGCCATACAAGGGCTCAATCTCCATTAATGGGAACGAACTGCGCGAGTTCAGCGGCACAAATTCACGGATTGTTGGAACAGTTCAAAAATCACATATCTTCAATACAACGCTTCGCGAAAATCTTAAGATTGCAAATCAAAATGCTAAGGATGAGAAGCTAATCGCTGCGCTTAAATGCGTTGAACTTGATCAACTTCTCAGTGAATTTACTTATGGTCTAGATACGGTGATTGGCGAATTTGGCCGAGTCATCTCTGGGGGAGAAGCAAAGCGTTTGGCGATTGCTCGAGTATTGCTGGCCGATGCCGATGTATATATCTTGGATGAACCAACTGAACATTTAGATGCACAGCTTGCACAACGTCTAGAGGCTTCTATTTCTAACTGGTTGGCCGAGAAAATCACAGTAGTAATTACACACTCTGGCTGGAACATATGCGATAAAACCTTAACTATGGCGCGTTAACTCCACACGCTAAGGACCTATACGAGACAATGCCCGCATGGCAGATCTAGATAGCAAACTCTCCTCAGTAGTTGGGGATCGCACTGCCAAAGTTTTGACCGATGCATTTGCGATAAAAACCGTTGGCGATTTGATGCGCCACTATCCACGCAGATATTTAGTACGCGGAGAACTTTCAGATATCTCGAAATTAGTTGAAGGCGATGAAGTCACCATTCTTGCCGAAGTCTTATCTTCTACCAATCGCCCTTTGCGAGGTCGAAAGGGGAGCATCTTTGAAGTTGTCGTTACGGATGGCACGGACAAACTCTCGCTCACATTTTTTAATCAAGCCTGGCGTGAAAAAGAGTTGAAGGTGGGCCGCCAAGGGCTCTTTGCCGGCAAGGTTGGCATATTTAATAATAAAAAACAGTTATCGCATCCAGATTACGAAATGATTCCTGATGGCGATGATGTTGATGCCGCTGCCAATTCTTTCGCCGCAAAATTTCTCCCCGTATACCCAGCCACCGCAAAGATGCCTTCATGGAAAATCTCTAAATGCGTCGAAATGGCCGTGGATTCACTCGATGAGATTACTGACTATCTACCTGAAAGTATTCGTACTGCACATGCCTATCCAACGTTGCAACAAGCTTTAGTACAGCTGCATCGTCCAGTAGATCTGGAGTCAGCAGAAAGAGCACGCGAGCGTTTAACTTTCGATGAGGCTTTTTTGCTGCAATCACTTCTTGTTTTGCGCCGTAATGAGCTTAAAAAACTCAACACGGTTTCAAGAAAAGTAATTAAAGGTGGAATCTTGCAGGCCTTTGATGAATCACTTCCCTTTGAATTAACTGGTGGACAGCGCCAAGTATCTGCAGAGATCGAAGCCGATTTAGCCCTGGCCCACCCCATGCACCGTTTACTACAAGGTGAAGTTGGCTCAGGAAAGACAATCGTGGCTCTGCGTGCCATGTTGGCAGTTGTTGACAGTGCAGGACAGGCAGCTCTACTTGCACCAACTGAGGTTCTTGCCGCGCAACATCTGCGCACCATAGAAAAACTTCTTGGACCATTGGCGCAAGGTGGGATGTTGGGCAGTGATGAAAAAGCTACACAAGTAACTTTGATTACTGGATCGCAAAATGCTGCGGCCCGTAAGGCTGCACTAGCGTTGGCAGCATCAGGGGATGCTGGAATCGTTATTGGAACCCACGCCTTACTTGGTGAAAAAGTTGAGTTTAAAGATTTAGGTTTAATTGTTGTCGATGAACAACACCGTTTTGGTGTCGAACAGCGCGATGCCTTAAAGGAAAAGGCGCAAAAACCTCCACACCTTTTAGTAATGACTGCAACACCAATTCCACGAACAGTCGCTATGACTGTCTTTGGGGATTTAGATGTTTCAACTTTGCGCGAACTTCCACTTGGGCGACAACCAATCACAACGCACGTAATTCCAGTAATGGAAAAGCCGGGTTACTTAGAGCGCGCATGGGAACGTATTCGCGAAGAAGTTGCGCAAGGTCACCAGGCTTACATCGTGGCACCGCGAATCCAAGCCGGTAGCGATGAAAATGCCGATATTGACTTTCTTTTTGGCACTGAATCTAGTGATATTGCATCAGTTGAAGAGTTAGCGCCCCGCTTGCATGGCGATGCGCTCTCTGGTTTAAAGCTAGCGATGTTGCATGGACGTTTGAGCACTGAAGAAAAAGAGCGCACAATGACGGCTTTTGCAGCAGGAGAAATAGATGTACTTGTTTCAACGACCGTGATTGAAGTAGGAGTGGATGTTGCAAATGCAACAATCATGGTGATTATGGATGCCGATCGTTTCGGTGTTTCGCAACTTCATCAGCTGCGTGGTCGAGTTGGCCGTGGAACTTCTCCAGGGCTTTGTTTACTTGTTACCAACGCTGTAGCAGAAACTCCTGCACGAGCGCGCCTAGATGCCGTAGCAGCAACCTTGGATGGCTTTGAACTTTCGCGTATCGATTTAGAACAACGCCGTGAAGGTGATGTGCTGGGTGCAAGGCAGTCTGGAACACAATCTCATTTGAGGTTACTGCGAGTTTTGCGTGATGAAGATTTGATCGAAGCTGCTCGGCGCGATGCCCAGGAGATAATCACCGCATCGCCTGATTTAACGAGTTATCCTGCGCTTAAGAATGAATTAAATACCATGGCACGAGATATGGCCGTTGACTATTTAGATAAGGGTTGATGCATTGAGAATTATTGCTGGCGTTGCAAAAGGTCGAACTCTAGGAACCGTTGCTGGCGCAACTAGACCTACATCTGATCGAGCTCGTGAGGGTTTATTTTCATCGCTACTTTCTGAGTTCGGTGATTTTCTGGGCCTCCATGTTCTAGATCTCTTTGGAGGCTCAGGGGCAATAGGGTTAGAAGCGTTTTCGCGTGGCGCATCACTTGTACATATCGTCGAAAAAGATTCGGATGCCCAGAAGACCATTGAGAATAATTTCGAACTAGTGAATAAAAATAAACCCGCTGGAAAGTTTCAACTATTTCCAATGTCAGCTCAACGCTTTCTCAGTGATCCGCCTAAAGAGAAATATCACATCGTTTATGTTGACCCGCCATATGATTTTCAAGATCAAGAAGTAGAAGAGATTTTACGTAAATTACATGAAGGTGCTTTCCTTAAAGATGATGCACTCATCGCAGTTGAGCGCACCGCAAAGCGATCAAATTTCACTTGGCCGCAAGCTTTCAAGGCAGTGCGCGATAGAAATTATGGTCAAGCCACGATTTTCTACGGCAATTACACGCCTGAGAATGGCTAACTCCGGCATCTCTTGCTAGCGTTTGAACCATGAAGCGCGCAGTGTGTCCCGGCTCCTTTGATCCAATTACATATGGGCATCTAGACATCATTACTCGCGCAAGTGCTCATTTTGATCAAGTCGTTGTTGCTGTGTTAGAGAACCGCACTAAATCCTCACTTTTCACCGTTGCCGAGCGAATTGAGATGATTCGTGAAACCACATCAAATCTGCCCAATGTTGTGGTTGATTCTTGGTCTGGACTATTAGTTGATTACTGCAAGAGCAATTCAGTGCAAGTCATTGTTAAGGGCCTTCGCGCAGTTACCGACTTTGATTATGAGCTACAAATGGCACAAGTAAATTTGCAAGCAGCTGGGGTCGAATCAATGTTTATGGCAACAGCTCCATCACATTCATTTTTATCCTCATCTTTAGTTAAGGAGCTCGCACACTATGGGGGAGATGTTTCCACAATGGTGCCAGCCTCGGTCAATGCAGCGCTCAAACTTCGAGTAGCAGGGAAGTAAAGCAATGGACTCAGTCGAAAAATTAACTGCGGCGATAACTATGGTGGAGGAAGCACGCGGTGTTCCACTTTCTGCTAGTTGTGTAGTTCATCGCGGCGAGATGCTAGAACTCTTAGATGAAGCACGTGAATCCTTACCGACAGATTTTGAGTCAGCCCAAAAGCTACTTGCGGCGCGCGATGCAATTATTGAAGAAGGTCGTGTCAGTTCAGAGCAAATGATTGCAATGGCACGCGAAGATGTTGCACGCATGGTTGAGCAGACTGCGATTGTTCAAAATGCACGTGATGAAGCGCGCAAAATTATCGATGATGCCAGATCCCTTGCTGAACAAGAAAAGCAAGAAGTTGAGGAATACATTGATGGACGCCTTGCAACTTTGGAAGTTATTTTAAATAAGACACAGGATGCAGTTGCTAGAGGCCGTGAACGTTTGGCTGGGGCAAATGATAAAGATGTCTTAGCCCAACTCTCAGATGCCGACTAATTGTCATGGCACGCTTACCCGAGGTTTATAAACTCAACACGCATGAGCTAGCCCGCCGAGCTGGTGAATATAAGGAGTACGAACTCGATATAGCGGTGCCAGAAAAAGTTGGTGTGGATTTAATTTGCGTGCCCGTAGGCGACATCATTGAAGTTGATGCCCGCTTGGAATCAGTCACCGAAGGCGTTTTACTTACGGCCGAAATTTTTGCAGTTGCTAAAGGTGAATGCACGCGCTGCTTAGATCCGATGGCCCTTGAAATTGAACGCAAAATTCAAGAGCTTTATTACTATGCGCAAAAGGTTGAGCGCACTAAGAAAAAGCGCAATGAGGATGAGGATGATTTAGATATCGCAGATGAATTAATGATGGATGGCGATGTCATGGATTTGGAGGGCCCCATTCGTGATGCAATCGTTCTCGCACTTCCAATTAATCCGCTCTGTAGCGATGATTGCTTAGGTCTATGTCCAGAGTGCGGAGGCAAGTGGTCCGATTTGCCGGCCGATCACGCTCATGAGGTAATTGATGCCCGTTGGGCGGGATTGAACGGGCTAGACCTGGAGTAGTCCGCTGGCCGATTTCAAGAATTAGGGTTTTTGGGGGATACTTACCCCTTGCAGCCACCGCTGCTTTGAGAAAAGAAGAGGTTCGAACCGTGCCAGTACCAAAGCGAAAAATGTCGCGTTCTAAGACGCGCTCACGCCGTAGCCAGTGGAAAACAACTGCTGCCTCTTTAGCAACATGCGGACAATGCCAATCTCCAAAGCTTCAGCACACAGCATGTCCAACGTGCGGTACTTATAACCGCCGCCAAGTTCTAGAGGTTTGATCTGAGCTCGATGCTCAATGAAGCATTGGGGGTTGAAATTGAACCCTCACTTCTGCAGTTAGCTTTTACTCATCGTTCATTTGCATATGAATCGGGAAGTAAAGAAACTAATGAGCGTCTTGAATTTCTTGGTGATTCAGTACTCGGTTTAATAGTTACTGAAGAACTTTATAAACGATATCCAGATTTAGATGAATCACGTTTATCTCCGTTGCGTTCTGGAGTAGTGAATATGCGTGCGCTCGCCGATATTGCGCGAACTTTAGATCTAGGTCAATACATTCGCCTTGGTAAGGGTGAAGAAGTTACGAATGGCCGAGATAAAAATTCACTTTTAGCCGATGCTCTGGAAGCATTGATTGGCGCTATTTATTTGCAATGTGGTTTTGCCACTTGCACTGAAATTGTTGTTCGCCTCATTGAATCAACGGTTGATTCTGCAGTTGCGCGCGGTGCTGGTCTTGATGGCAAAACCGCACTGCAAGAATTAGCAGCCAGTCTTGGAAAAGGCGCCCCCGAATATGTAGTGACTGAACAAGGTCCAGATCACGATAAGGATTTCACTGCAACTGCGATGGTCTCTGGAATTGCCGTGGCCGTTGGTACTGGAAAGAGCAAGCGAGAGGCCGAGCAAGTAGCTGCCAGAATCGCTTACGAAAGCCTAAAAATCGAACTCCCGCAACCGTAATATCGCCGAAAACAAGCGCGCGGCGCGATAGGTTTACCGCGTGTATTTGAAGAGTATGACCCTCAAGGGCTTTAAGTCCTTTGCTTCGGCTACCACTTTGCGCTTAGAACCTGGAATCACATGCGTGGTTGGTCCTAACGGTTCTGGTAAATCAAATGTGGTGGATGCGCTCACGTGGGTTATGGGTGAACAGGGCGCTAAATCTCTTCGTGGCGGAAAAATGGAAGATGTTATTTTCGCTGGTACAAGCGGTCGCGCACCACTTGGTCGCGCTGAGGTATCACTAACAATTGATAACACCGATGGCGCGCTGCCAATTGACTACACCGAAGTAACTATTTCACGCATTCTTTTCCGTAATGGGCAATCGGAATATCAAATAAATGGCGAAGCATCACGCTTACTTGATATTCAAGAATTACTTAGCGATTCGGGTATTGGCCGCGAAATGCACGTCATTGTTGGTCAAGGTCAACTCGATGCAATTTTGATGGCGACTCCTGAAGAACGTCGTGGTTTTATTGAAGAAGCAGCTGGCGTATTGAAGCATCGCAAGCGTAAGGAAAAAGCGCTGCGCAAACTTGATTCCATGCAGACAAATTTAGCGCGCGTACAAGATTTAACTGTTGAACTTCGCCGTCAACTTCGTCCACTTGGCAAGCAAGCTGAAGTTGCTAAGAAAGCCGCCACGATTCAAGCCGACTTGCGCGATGCAAAGCTTCGTTTATTAGCTGATGATTTTATTTCGATGTCGCGGACTTTAGATGCTGAAGTCGCAGATGAAACTTCACTTCGGGAAAAACGTGCACTAGTTGATAGCGAACTTGAAGTAATTCGTAATCGTGAAATTGCTCTTGATGCCCAAGCAGCGCAAGAGACTCCACTTCTTGTGCAAGCGCAAGAAACGTATTATCAATTAAATTCACTTCGCGAAAAATTCCGCGGAACGCAAAGCCTTGCGCAGGAACGATCACGTTTTCTCAATGAAGAAGCAGAAGAGGCACGATCTGCAGGTCGCGACCCTGAAGCTCTTGAAAAAGAAGCTCTCGGTTTGCGTCAAGAAGAAAGTGAATTACGAAATAATATTAACCAGACTCAACGTGCGCTGACAGAAGCAACTTCGGCCCTTGCTGCAGCAGAACACGAATTAAAATCTGATGAAGATAAAATCGCTGCAGCAATGCGTGCAATTGCCGATGCGCGCGAAGGTACTGCGCGACAAGAGGGCCACATAAAATCTTTGCAAGCGCGCCTAGAAGCTATCGCTGAAGAAATAGCCCGTTTAACTAAAGCGCGCGATGATGCCCAAAATCGTGCGGATCTTGCTTCGCGTGAATATGCATCATTTGAACTCGAGATTGCCAGTGCTGATTCTGGTGAATTAGGCCTTGATTCCGCTTTTGAATCGGCAAAAACTGCTTTGGCAACGTCGACAACAAAATTAGCCGCGTTAGTTGATGCCGAACGCTCCGCCGATCGTGAACGCAATGCAGTGGAATCAAAGATAGAAGCCATGAAGTTGACTTCACAAAACCGTGACGGTGCTTCAGCCCTTATCCGTGATTCACGCGGAGTTCATATTCTGGGTTCAGTTGCCTCCCTTATTGAAATCGATAGTGGTTGGGAATCAGCTGCCGCTGGCGCACTTGGCACTTTGGCTGATGCCATAGTTGTGCAGGATTTATCATCAGCGGTCACAGCATTAACAACAATGCGCGATCACAACTTGGGTCAAGCCGACGTTTTGGTGTACGAATCCGGTAGCGCCACAAATACAAATATCCCGTCTGGGCTCAATCCAATTTCATCACATATTCGTTCTAGTTCTATTTCAGAACTTCTTGCCCACTTATTGGCATCCACTGTAGTTGCTGAAAATGCTCGCGAAGCCGAAGCAATTTTACGCTCACATCCATCAGTAACCGTTGTTACTCGCGATGGCGATGTTGTTGCTCGCGGTCGCGCACGCGGTGGCTCAAAATCTTCAGCCTCACTCATTGAAATCAAGGCACTCATCGAATCACTTGAAGTAAAGCTCAATGAAATTACGCATACATGCGATCGACTAAAATTTGAAATTTCAACGGCCACTTCTGAAGTTGCCGATCGTCAAAATGCTTTTGATGTAGTTTTAGCAAAACTCAATGAATCTGATGCACGTATCGCCGCAATCACCGAGCAGCTGGCAGTTTCTGGACAGAATATGAAATCTGCTTTAGCCGAAGTAGAACGACTCAATGTATCGATATCTGAGGCAAGTACGGCTAAGAGCCGTGACGAAGGCGAGCTAGTAATTGCACAAAATCAATTACACCAGCAAGGTGTAGTGCCCGAACCAGATCACACTTTTACTGAAAAACTACGAAATGCAGTCTCACTTGCACGCACAACCGAAGTAGAAGCACGCCTTGCAGTGCGAACAACTGAAGAGCGCGTTGATTCAATTGCCGCTCGGGCTAAAGCCCTTGAAGATGGGGCGCGCAATGAACGTGAAGCATCTGAACGCGCGATTATTCGCCGTGGTGCGCGAGCTCGTGCAGCGGTTATTTCACAAGCAATCGCGGAATCGGCTTACGAAGTTCTTATACATATTGAACGATCTATTGCCAAAGCGGCAACCGAACGTGGCCGTTTAGAGGAATCACGTGCAGCACGCGACGGTGAAACTTTGACGGTGCGAACTCGCGGTCGTGAACTCAGCGCCGAACTGGAGCAATTGACCTCAAGTGTTCACAAAGATGAGATTGCTCGTGCTGAACAACGTATGCGTATCCAGGCGCTAGAAGATAAAACCGTGGAAGAGTTCGGAATTGATACCCAGACATTGGTTGCCGAATACGGACCTGAAAATGACGTTCCAACGTTTTTCGAAAATGAAGCTGGCGAAATTGTCACAACTGAATTAATTCCTTACCGACGCGACCAACAGGAAAAGCGTTTAGCTTCGGCCGAGCGCTCCCTGAACTTGCTGGGCAAAATCAATCCGCTGGCACTTGAAGAGTTTTCATCGCTGGAAGAGCGATTGAAGTTCCTGGCTGAACAACTTGAAGATTTGAAGAACACTAAGAAAGATTTGCTCGATATCATCAAAGAAGTCGATGATCGCGTTCAATCCATTTTCATGGAGGCTTTTGAAGAAACCTCCAAGCACTTCGAAGATATTTTTTCTCGCTTATTCCCTGGTGGTGATGGGCGTTTAATTTTGACTGATCCAGATAATCCACTTATTAGCGGCGTAGATGTTGAAGCTCGTCCGCCAGGAAAGCGCATCAAGCGACTCTCACTTCTTTCGGGTGGAGAAAAATCTTTGACTGCTGTTGCAATGTTAGTTGCCATCTTTAAAGCTCGCCCAAGTCCGTTCTATGTACTGGATGAAGTTGAGGCAGCCCTTGATGATGTAAACCTAGGACGTTTGCTTGTAATTTTGGAAGAGCTTCGTGCAAGTTCACAGCTCATTATTATTACGCACCAAAAGCGCACCATGGAGATCGCCGATGCGCTGTATGGCGTAACTATGCGGGGCGATGGTGTGACTGAAGTTATTTCTCAACGTTTGCGCGAATCTGACGCAAGTTAATCTCGCATGGGATTATTTAGTAAATTCATTGCCAAGATAAAGGGCACTAATGATTTCGCACCTGCAGACTGGAAAGAGTTAGAAGAGGAGCTTTTACTCTCCGATTTAGGTCCAACGTTAACCCGTGGATTTCTCGAGCAAGCCCGCACAGTCAAAAGTGAAAATGCCCAAGAGGCGTTAGAACAGATTTTGTCATCGAACCTTTCAACAAAAATCCGAAATCCCATCACAAATCCAAGTGGGACAACAGTGGTAATGGTTGTTGGTGTCAACGGAACTGGAAAAACTACGAGCGTTGCTAAATTGGCCGCGCTCGTTAAGAAATCTGGAAAAAGCGTCGTAATGGCCGCTGGTGACACTTTCCGTGCTGCTGCTGTTGAGCAATTGCAAACGTGGGGTGTGCGAATCGGCGTTGAAGTTATTTCTGGTAAAGCAAATGGAGATCCTGCATCGGTAGCTTTCGATGCGGCAAAACGCGCACAAGAGTTAGCGGCTGATTACTTAATTATTGATACGGCCGGCCGATTGCACAATAAGAATGACTTAATGGCCGAATTAGAAAAAGTGAAGCGCGTCGTAGAAAAAGTTTTCCCAATCAATGAAGTCCTCTTAGTTATCGATGCGACAACAGGGCAAAACGGAATGCAACAAGCCAAAATCTTTACCGAAGCTGTGCATGTAACTGGCGTTATTCTGACAAAGACCGATGGCAGCGCACGTGGCGGCATTGCTTTAGCAATTGAAAAAGAAGTTGATATCCCCATCAAATGGATTGGTTCAGGGGAGGCCGAGGGCGATTTTGCCCCCTTCGAAGCCCAGAGTTATATCCAAGGCCTGCTTTCGTAACCTAGATGTAACACAAGGGCGGGTTTTGTCACCGCCGCGAAATAGTTTCAACCACTGTCTGTAACTGAACTCCATCAAGGTATGCCCATCTCAAAGGCGAGGTTCTTGTACTTCAAACTCGAAAGTAGAAAAGAAACATGACAGAAACCGTGTTGAACTCAGGTGATACCGCCTGGATGTTAGCAAGCACCGCTCTCGTTCTTCTCATGACACCAGGACTTGCCTTTTTCTATGGCGGAATGGTTCGTACTAAGAGCGTTCTGAATATGATGATGATGTCATTTGTGACAATCGGAATCGTAAGTATTTTGTGGGTAATTTATGGATTTGAATTAGCTTTTGGTTACAAAGCACATTCAGCTTGGTATGGAAGTTTTTCTTTATCCGGCTTAGGCGGAATGGTTAATGACTTCACAAATAACGGTGGGGTATATCCAATTCCAGTTTTAGTTTTCGCAGCATTCCAATTGATGTTCGCAATCATCACTCCAGCACTTATTTCGGGCGCAATTGCTGATCGCACAAAATTCACTGCGTGGGCAGTATTTGTTGCAATTTGGACAACTATTGTTTATTTCCCAGTTGCACACTGGGTATTTGCATTTGGTAACAAAGTTGGTGACACCGTTACCGGAACTGGTTATCTAGCAGGTAAAGGTTTGGAAGATTTCGCCGGTGGAACTGCCGTTCACATTAATGCTGGTGCTGCTGGTTTAGCTCTAGCAATTGTCCTTGGAAAGCGCGTTGGGTGGCGCAAAGAAGCAATGCGCCCACATTCACTTCCACTAGTTCTACTTGGTTCAGGTTTGTTGTGGTTTGGTTGGTTTGGATTCAATGCCGGCTCAGCCCTTGCCGCAAATGGAACTGCTGGTTTGGCATTTATGAATACTCAAGTTGCAACCGCTGGCGCACTTATCGGTTGGTTGTTAGTTGAAAAAATTCGAAATGGCCATGCAACTTCATTAGGTGCAGCATCTGGCGCAGTTGCTGGATTAGTTGCGATTACTCCTGCTTGTGCTTTCGTTGCGCCATGGGCAGCTGTAGTCATCGGGCTCTTCGCTGGAATCTTCTGCGCACTTGCAGTTGGTTTAAAGTACAAGCTCGGTTTCGATGATTCACTCGACGTTGTTGGTGTTCACCTTGTCGGTGGAATTTGGGGATCACTAGCGATCGGATTATTTGGGACCCATGTTGTAAATAGCATTGGCCTAGATGGTCTCTTCTATGGTGGTGGAACAAATCTTCTTGGTAAGCAAGCGCTGGGTGTTGGAATGGTTGCTCTTTACTCATTCCTTGTCACGCTGGTTCTTGGATTTATTATCGAAAAGACAATTGGTTTCCGTCTTTCAAAGGATGCTGAAGTTGAGGGTATTGACTTAACCGAGCATGCTGAAACAGCTTATGAAATGTCTAGCTCATCACGCGGAGGTAATTTCTAATGAAACTTATTACAGCAATTCTCAAACCCTTCAAGTTAGATGATGTTAAAAATGCGCTGCAAGCACATGGCGTGACTGGAATGACGGTCTCAGAAGCCAGTGGCTTCGGTCGTCAAAAAGGACATACCGAGGTCTATCGAGGTGCTGAGTACACCGTTGATTTAGTTCCAAAGGTTCGCCTTGAAGTTCTAGCCGATGATGCTGAAGCTGGCGCTGTCGTTGATGTAATCGTAAAAGCGGCATCAACGGGATCAATCGGTGATGGAAAGGTTTGGACCACTCCAGTAGATCAAGTTGTACGCGTACGTACGGGAGAGCGTGGCCCTGACGCAATCTAAGATAGCCACATGGGAACGCGTGAAAGAAGGGAGCGATCGAACGAGAGCGATCGCTACCTTCTTTCGCTATTTACAAAAGCTTTAGAAAAAACCGGTAAAACTTCTAAAGGTTTAGCTCTGGCTGCCGTTGGTGGTTATGGTCGTGGTGAACTCTCACCTGGATCAGATTTAGATATTCTCATTTTGCATCAAGAGCAATTTTCACAGGAGATACTCTCTGAGTTTGTAAATAATCTTCTCTATCCATTGTGGGATCGCAAAAGCGTTGATCACTCAGTACGTACCCGTGCACAAACTCGAGATGCCGCTGAAAGCGATTTAAAAGTTGCTCTAGGTCTACTGGATATTCGCTTAGTGTGCGGAGACGCCGATTTAGTAGCGCTAGTTCAGGCAGATAATCTTGAAAATTGGCATAAGAACGCGCGTAATCGCTTAACCGAACTTAAAGAATCATTATCTAGTCGCCATGAACGCTCTGGAGAACTAGCGTATCTATTGGAACCCGACGTAAAAGAAGCGCGTGGGGGTTTGCGAGATATCAATGCGCTACGTGCGATTTCATTATCTGGAACAGTACGAGTGCCCCTAGAGCGAATTAGTTGGGCCGAATCTAAACTCAACGATATCCGTGAAGCGTTGCACGTGACGAGTGGACGCAACAAAGACCGGCTACTTTTTCAAGAACAGGATGCAGTAGGTGCAAAACTAAAATACAGCGATGCCGATGCGTTAATGAGTGATGTGGCTCGAGCTGCACGGTCGGTCGACTATCTTTTAGAATTCACGTGGCATCAAATAGAGCAAAAAGGAAAAGATGGTTTTGGGCGCTTCCTTCGTAAACCACGAACTGATGCAGTTGCTCAAAATCTATCGGTCTCACAAAGAGAAATAGTTATTGACCCTCACACTGACTTTGCCGCTGATCCGTTAATTGGTTTGCGGGCCGCGGCAACTGCTGCACAGTTAGGTCTGCCAATCTCACTTGATTCTTACACGTCTTTATCCAATGCCCTCGAAGAAAATAAAGCGGTGCTTCCTAATCCGTGGCCCCGCGAAGCACGCGAATACTTAATCTCTCTCATTGGTGCGGGTGAAGCGATGATTGCGATTTTTGAGGCATTAGATCAAGAAGAGATCATTTTTCACTGGATTCCTGAATGGTTACCGCTTCGCTCACTTCCTCAGCGAAATGTTTTGCATCGCCATACGGTGGACCGACATATGGTTGAAACTGCGGTCAGTGCTGCGGCTTTGACACGAAAAGTTCACCGACCAGATTTATTACTTTTCTGCGCCCTTTTCCATGACATCGGTAAAGGCAGCGAAGAAGATCATTCATTGCGGGGTGAGCGTTTGATCGCGCCATTAGCAAAGCGTGTTGGGTTTCCAGAAGAAGATGTTGCAATTATTAAGCTGCTTGTGAAACACCACTTACTTTTATCGGCCACAGCTACTCGCCGTGACTTGGATGATCCAGCGACCATTCAATCAATCGTCGATGTCATTCCTGA
>SERZ01000573.1_pt1 | contig 24406 bp, 27 predicted proteins | sample 3171461 | NCBI WGS metagenome assembly SERZ01 (sample SAMN06051861, study PRJNA518727) | freshwater metagenome | biome: subpolar coniferous forest; feature: holomictic lake; material: water; isolation source: holomictic Lake 227, 6 m depth | place: Canada: near Kenora, Ontario | collected... | reverse complement strand
GGCGGACAGGTAAGTAGCCCGCAATCCCTTACTGCATATAGCCTCAACCCGTTAAGTGCAATTAGAGGAGGATGGGACATTCCTGAAATCATGAACTTGCAATGACCACAATGCAGAGTTAATTTTCTACGATACAAACCAACCAGTAGAGGCCTGCCGAGAGGTACAAGACTCGATTAGCCGGGCACGTTGCATAATGAGATTATCCGGGGGGCGAAAAAAGAGAGATAGTTTCCGACGATAAAGATCGTTGTGATCGGAAAACAAAGAATAGGCCAAAAACGGAAAATAAGAATCACCCTGGGTTAGCGTAAACAACATCAGAGTTATGAGGTCACAATTCAAAACGTTAACCATCTACAGCAGCGTTAAAGAACCTTCCCGATATCCTGATTGATCCATTTATCGAACATCGTTCATACCCCCCTGATCGGGATTGTCACAGTGCCCGGTAATGCCTGCAGCCTCTTCCAGTTGCCTTTTCAGCTCATCTTTTGATGGCAGATATAGTTGATACTTTGAAGCGAAGATATTTGAATCCCTGGGGAGGGTCACTTCAACCAGCGCCTGTTGAATCTCCGGTAGTCCACTTTGCTCACGGAAAGATTGGTCAGGCACTGTCGGACCAATCTTTTGGAACTCATTTTGCCTGCTTTCAGATTTTGCAGACACTGTCTGCAAAATTCCGGAATAGGTGAGATAGAATTTACAGCAGAGCGCAAGGCTTCGTTCTGAACAGCCTTTGAGCTTCAACTGAGCTGCTATTTTTTTCAACAAATTGGCTCCATACTCTGCTCTGTCTGAGCCGCCCTGCTCAAACTCCACAATGTACCACCCGAAAAGCCAGTTCCGGATCACGAGAGAGGTATCGACCAACCGGGCGACTCTTTGCTGCAACTCCTGGTGGGTCTCTTTGAAGAGGGCAAGTAACTGTTGATAATTCATGAGCACTGATCTTTAAAGTATAGATGCCATCTTTGGTGTTACAGGTTTAATCGTTTTTAACAGTTTATCCTCTGACTTCCTGGCATGATAGAGATCCCATCGCTGTTGGATATTCATCCAGTAGTCAGCCGACATGCCAAAAAATTTGGCTAACCGTAAGGCTGTTGCCGGTGTTACACCCCGTCGGCCATTAATAATTTCATTGACCCGCTGATAAGGCACATGGATAGCGTCGGCTAACTGACGCTGAGTGATTTCCATAGGGTTCAAAAATTCCTCCAGCAGCATTTCTCCCGGATGAGTCGGTGCCCGATGTGTTGGTATGCGTATCATAGTCACTTTTTGTAGGCTGTTAATGGTAATCAGCAATTTCAACATCCTCCGGCCCAATGGAAGACCATTGAAAGCAGATTCTGTATTGGTCATTTAACCGAATACTGAATTGTCCTTTACGATCGCCGGACAAGGATTCCTGACGGTTTCCCGGAGGAATGCGTAACTCGTCAAGGGTAAGAACAGAATCAAGCTGATCAAGTTTTCTGGACGCCTGTTTCCATAATACTGAAGGGCAGATTTTCGATGCCTTTTTTGTCGGATTTCCGTTAAAAATATCCTCAGTTGCCTGACTCTTGAAGGACTGTATCATGTTAACACGGCTATCATGTATTTTTGTTTCAAATTAAACAAAATCAGGAGATACTCAAATGAGAAATCGCCCATGAAGCATCGTTGGAAGGGCTGTTCCTGAACCATTTTTGGAGCATTGAGAGTGGCATCAAAAGGGGTAACAGGCGCTGCCGGACCAATCTTTTGGAACTCATTTTGCCTGCTTTCAGATTTACCACTCTGCGTTCAGATACTTTTTGAGCTGTCCCGGATTCAGCACCTCATAAGCGATGATACCCCTCTTCTGCAAGGGGGCGATGTTTTTGCCGACACCGTCGTCAAGCTTGGGGTCGTACCCTTCGGAAAGCAACTCGCCCCTTTCCTTTGGCAAACTCTGCCAGCGCAACCTCAATCAGCCGAAAATCCGGAATGCTGCCGATGACTTTGATGTCTGAATTTAACTGCGCCATTGGGTCTCAAATGCCCTTAGAAATATTCTATTGAAAAAAGCAAAAGTTACGCCACAAAAAAATGTAAACATGAGATATTAGAAGATGCTGTTTCGAACGCATTATCATTACCAAATATTCACATCAACAAGGTGTAGAGTAAATTACGCATGATATTTGAATAGTTTTCAACCCAAAAAGAGCTGCCGATTCAGAAAAGGACGGTAACATCAATTTGCCAGTTTTAAGACGAGAAAACATTTTCTTGGCTACTTGCATCTTTGTTGCTATGTTTTGGGGGTATTATTAGTCCCGGACCTGGATTACAGCATAAACCAGCTCCGGGATAACTTCCTATTATTTTCAGCCTGATACGGAGTAATGAACGAGGAAAACCAATCCACACCACCAGAGCAGATACCAGGGGATGTCCTGCAGCAGGGCGTCGCTGATGATAACGCAGCAAAGACTGACTCTGAAGCCATAGCGGACTACATGACACCCTACGCCCCTCTGGAAAAAGATGCTGGCGATGAAGCCGATCAGGAAATTCCTGAAAAAACGCCAACAGAGCCAGAGCCGGAGCCTGAAGCGGAAAGCGGGATGAACTTCATGGGCCATCTCGACGAAATCCGTGCGCGTTTGATCAAGTCAGTGGTTGCCCTCATTGTCGTTACAGCCTTATGCGCCACCTATGCTGATTTTCTGGTCAACGAAGTTCTTATCGGGCCACTGAGACAAAGCAGTAAAGGCCTTGTGCTGCAGAATCTTGTCCCTTACGGTCAGGTCTCCCTTTACATGCAGGTGGTCTTCTTCTCGGCATTCATTATCGCCTTTCCGTTCCTTGCCTGGCAGATCTGGCAGTTTGTTGCTCCCGGCCTTCATGACCATGAGCGCAAGGCTGGCCGATTTTCAATACTTTTTATCTCACTCTGCTTTTTTGCCGGCATCGCCTTTGGCTATTTTGTCTTTCTGCCGATCACACTACAGTTTTTTGCCGGATTCGGCACTTCACTCATCAAAAACAACATCTCTGTTCAGGACTATGTCAGTTTTTTTATTGGCACACTCCTTACTGCCGGGCTTGTTTTTGAGCTGCCTTTCATCTCCTATGTGCTTTCCAAAATAGGGCTCCTCACACCAGCCTTCATGCGCTTTTACCGTAAACATGCAATTGTTGCACTGCTGATCGTTGCCGCTGTGGTGACACCCTCAACCGACCTGGTTACGCAGCTCGTCATCGGTCTGCCGATGATTTTGCTCTACGAGCTGAGCATCCTGATTTCCGCTCAGGTCAACCGCAAGAACAACGCCCTTAAAACATGAGTCGCTATCCCCGCATTGTTGAGATTACCGTGCCTGGCACTACCCTGGCAGGAAACCCGCTCAAGGACCCGGCAGAGCGCAGGGTGCCGGTCTATCTTCCTCCATCCTTTGACGACAAAAAACGGTTTTCGGTTATCTATCTCCTTGCGGGATTTGCCTCGACAGGACAGAGCTTCATGAACTTCAGTTTCGGGCGCCAAAGCGTGCCGGAAATGGCTGAATCCCTCATAACCGAAGGCAGAATGCAGGAAACCATCATTGTCATGCCTGACTGCATGACCCGGTATGGGGGTTCGCAGTATGTGGACTCAGTGGCAACAGGCAACTACGAAACCTATCTGGTCGATGAAGTTGTATCCTTTATAGACCAAACACTCCCCACCCTCGCATCAAGAGAGCACCGGGCAATAGCGGGAAAATCATCGGGTGGGTTTGGAGCCCTCCGCCTGGCCATGCGTCATCCGGACAAGTTTGCGGCTGTGGCCTGCCACAGTGGCGACATGGCGTTCGAGCTTTGCTACAAGCCAAATTTTCCGGCAGCAGCAAGAGCACTTGCACCATACGATGGCAACTTCGCAGCTTTTCTTGACGCTTATGAAAAAGCGCTGAAAAAACCGCAGAAAGAGTTTGCCCTGCTTGACCTTTTGGGCATGGCTGCTGCATATTCTCCAGATGCCTCACAATCTGCACCCGGAAACATCCGCATGCCCTTCAATCCATATACCTGTGAACCAGTCGATAAGGTGTGGCAGGAGTGGCTTGGCTTTGACCCGGTTGTGATGATTGAACAGGCAGAATACCGTGAAGCACTCCGTTCACTTGGTTTGCTCTTTCTTGACTGCGGAACCCTTGACGAATACAACCTTCAGTTTGGTCTAAGGATTTTTTCAGCCAAGGCAACCCGCCATTCAATAGCGCACCGCTGTGAAGAGTTCATGGACTCCCACAGCAACACCTCATACCGCTACAATGTTTCGCTGCCTCTGCTCTCAGAGGCTATCGCAGGCTGATGAAGCTGCGGCAAGCAAGGCAATGAAAAGCTTTCGGGTCTCTTGTTTCAGCTCATCGAGCGACCCGTTGTTCATCACCACATAATCTGCTTTTTCAATGAGCTTTTCCTGCGGCCACTGCCTTGCAATGCGCTGCATGATCTCTTCACGACTGCCCATCCCTTTTTCAACTGCCCGCTCAATCCGCTGCTCTGTGTCTGAGACAACAACAACGACAAGATCGAGTTGTCGACTGCCACCCGACTCGAAAAGAATGGCTGCTTCCTTGACCAGAATTTTTGTCCCCTGCTTCTCAGCATCGACAATCGCATTGTCAAATTCATCGAAAACCTTCGGATGAATGAGCCTGTTGAGTGCATCAAGCCGTTCGGGAGAGGAAAAGACTGATCTGGCTATTGTTTTTCGATCCAGCATCATCTTCCCGGAATCATCAAGCGAGTAAACCTCTGAGCCGAAAAGCAGCTTGATACCTTCAATCACCTCCTTGTCATGCAGTTGCAACTCCTTTGCAACAAGGTCAGCCTCGAAAAGGCTGCATCCCATTTCCGAAAGAAAACGACAGACTGTTGACTTGCCACTGCCAAGCCCCCCTGTCACTCCGACAAGAAAAGGATAGCGCCTCATTGTCCGACTGTTTTTTTGCGTATATTTGCCCGTACCTGCACAAGCACCGAGCGCCAGCGTTCGGGATTCTCCTTGTAAAACTGCACCTTGCGACTGAGACTTTCCATTGTCAGTGTATGACGCAGAAGCAGATCGGTAAGTTCAACAGAATCGGGTACAGCAAGCGCAACTGTTTCATCGCTGGCAGTCACACCCGATACAAGAAGATAATCGCTATAGAATCCGGCAAACCGGATATCATCCTGATCGAGAAGAGAGGACTTTTTTTCGCCGCAGCCCAGAAGAGTAAAAGCGAAAACCAGGCAAAAAAAAGATGCCCGGAAGGTATCGCGCAATTTCATTTGCCCGCCAACTCCTTTATTGATATTTTCTTAAAGAACCTTGACAATGAATTTGATTCTCAGCATTCAAGAAACTAAATGCCCTGATTGCAAGTTTAAGAGTTTAAGCATTTTTCATCACACCTCGGCTTTCTTTTTAATCTCTAAATCGTTTCACTATGGCTTATAAGCAACCAGCTCTCCCTTACCAGGAAAACGCACTGGAACCACATATTTCCGCCAACACCATCGGTTTTCATTACGGCAAGCATCACGTTGCATACATCAATAATTACAACAACCTCGTTGCTGGCACCCCTCTCGACGCGCTGAGCATAGAAGAGGTGATTGCCCTTGCAGCCAGCGATCCCCAGAAAATTGGTATTTTCAATAATGGAGCCCAGGCCTGGAACCACTCTTTCTACTGGAACTGCCTCACGCCAAATGGCGGCGGAGAACCTTCAGGGGAACTCGCAGCAAAAATCGTACAGGATTTCGGAAGTTTCGACAAGTTCAAGGAAGAGCTCAAAAATGCTGCAGCAACCCAGTTCGGCAGTGGATGGGCATGGCTTGTGCTTGAAGGAGGAACGCTCAAGGTTGTAAAAACCGGTAATGCACAAACCCCTTCGACCAGTGGCCAGAAACCGATCCTGACGATAGATGTCTGGGAACACGCCTACTATCTCGACTACCAGAATCGCAGACCCGATTATGTCGCTACTGTGATCGACAAGCTGCTCAACTGGGAATTTGCCGCTGAAAATTTCAGTGCTGCACAGTAAATCAACAAGTCGTCAAATGAAAAAACAATCAACAGGGCGCCGGAAATCGCCCTGTTGATCTTTCTGAAACAGAGCTACTTCCAAGGCAGAAGAGGTGCATCGTCAAGATTGACCACCTTTGTTTTTTTCGGTCTGGAAAACCGGAGAGAGAGTGTCTCCGGATTGAACACCCTTTCATCGTAAGCTATCACCAGTTGATGTTCACCTGGATTGTCACTGCTGTAGAGCAGCATCTCTATCTTTTTCGGTACAAGCGTGCTGTGACCAACAACAGTGCATGTCTCGAACTCTCCGAAATGCATTTCAACGGTAGTGTTTCCCGCTCTATCCTTTACAAGAAGAGCCGTAAGCGTCCTGTTTGAAGGATCAATAACCACCTCCTTGCTTCCTGTCGAACTCTCAATGGTAAAGAGCAGCTTTCCGGCACCCTTTTTAACCGATCTGATGGCGCTGGACGGTTCAGAAATCTTAACCAGCCCAAGAAGTGATTCCGAAAGAAGCAGGTAACCGGAATTCATACCGAGTACTTTTTCAAGGTTCCGCGCATTGTTGCTGCCCAGAAACAGCCGGTTATTGAGCATGTCATGAACATAGAGCGAATCCCGGCTGAAGAACATATCGGCCACCGGCCATCCGAGCAACCCTGCACTTACAATCATGCGCGCTTCATGGCCCCGGTTGATCCGGATATTACTGAATACCCGATCCTTCCGTTTCGGTGTTGTTATCCAGATGTCGGCATAGCCATCCATCGAGCTGATAAAGGGGGATGCTTCGGCAACCTCTCGATACAAGGCAACCTCTTCAAGAGTGATCGCGGTCTGTTCAGCCGGCAGCTCAACCCTGCCAACTGTCCGAAAATCGGCACATCCCCAACCCGCAACAAGTAAAAACAGAATCCATAAAAGCACTCCTTTTCCTTTCATCACACATGTCCTTTAATGTTAGTTACCACCGTTGTTGCCATAGAGCTTGATGCTGAAGGATTTTTTTCCTTTGAGATTCATCGCTTTTGCTGCACATTGAAACAGAATCGTCAAACCACGTTTACCGCACGACTGAACAAGCCTCTTTGTTGGCACGCGGAACAGTTGCATTTTACTTGTTATCGTTATTCAATGTAAAATGAAGAGCCAATAAAAACTACAAGCCATTTTTCAATCCATGCACTCCCTTTATCTTAAACCAAAAGAACACCACAGGATCCAGAAAGGCCACCTCTGGGTGTTCAGCAATGAACTTGAGAGCGTTCCCCGCGATATCGCTGCCGGTGAGACCGTAAAACTCTTTACCCACGACAAAAAGTTCATGGGCGTCGGCTTTTACAACCCAAACTCTCTTATCTCCATCAGGCTCCTTTCGCGCAATGACGAGCTGGTGGACAAGGATTTTTTCCGCAAAAAATTTACTGAAGCACTCAAACTCCGTGAAATAGTCTACCGCACTGATGAGACCAACGCTTACCGTCTTGTGCATGGAGAATCGGACGGTTTGCCGGGACTCATTGTAGACCGCTTCAACAAGGCTCTCGTTGTTCAGGTTTTTTCGGCTGGAATGGAAGTCCATCTGCCTCTGATCACCGAGGTACTGCAGGAGCTGCTGAACCCAACAGTCATTGTTGTGCGCAACGAATCAGTGTTGAGGGAACTCGAAGGTCTTCCGCTCTACAAGGATGTTGTCAAAGGAGAGCGCTCTGAAACAGTGCAGACCATACACGACGCCGACATTACCTACGAAGTCGACCTTTTCGAAGGACAGAAAACCGGATTTTTCCTTGACCAGCGCGAAAATCGCCGGATTATCCGCAAGCTCTCTGAAGGCGCCGAAGTGCTCGATGTCTTTACCAATGACGGGGGCTTTGCCCTCAACGCCCTTTTTGGGGGTGCCACATCGGCCATTCTCGTGGACTCTTCACAGGAAGCTCTTCAGCGGGCAGAGCGCAATGCTAACCTGAACAGTTTCTCCCAGTTCAACCTTGTGGCTTCCGATGCCTTCGACATGCTTGACAAAATGGTCGAAGCAAAAGAGGCATTCAATCTTGTCATTCTCGACCCGCCAAGTTTCACCAAAAGCCGTAAAAACCTTCCCGGCGCACTCAAGGCCTACAAACGACTCAACAAACTGGGGTTGCAGCTCCTGAAAAACGAAGGTTTTCTGGCTACTGCTTCATGCAGTCACCACGTTTCAGAAGAGGACTTCCTGCAAAGCGTGCACCAAGCCGCTTTGGCGGCAGGCTGCCAGCTCAGGATGATCTATAAAAACTCACAGCCATTCGATCATCCGGTACTGCTTGCCATGCCGGAAACCAGCTACCTTAAATTTGCCTGTTTTTATGTGACACGATGATCCGATGCCGGACTAACGCTGGTTAGCCTTCACCATTTCATAAACCTCCTGCCATGACGCAGCCCTCGGGCTGCCGATATGGCGGTTGGTAGTGTTGGCAAAACAGATGGTATAGAGTCCCCTTTCCCTGAGCTGAAGAACATTATACGGAGTATCCTCCACATAGATATCGGCACCAACCTCTTCCTTCTCTTTCATGAAACAGAGATCCCAGTAGGGAATACCGTGGCTGTCAAGCCATTCAACGGTCTGCTGCACGGCTGAAGCATGAAAATAGTGGATAAAGAGGCGATGCGTAATGATACGGATACGATACCCCTCATCGGAAAGCAAACGGAGATATTTGCGGGCTCCGGGGATCATCGGCATGGTTTTAAACAGCTCTCGCTGCGTCACTGCAAAGCGGTGCAGACTTTCGTACTGGCTTTTGTCGCTGACACCCCACTCCGACATACCCCAGGAAACCTCATGAGGCAGTTCTTCAAGCGGACGCTCAAACCATTCGGAAGCAATCTCCCTCATCCGCCCATAAAAATCAGCACAGACCCCGTCAAGATCGACACCAATAACTGTTTTCGGCTTTTCACTCTTCATTGCAGGTCAATCAAAGAGGTTGCTGCGGATTTAAAAAGCACGATCAAACGCCTTGCGATGCTTCCTGGAAATCTCGTGCTCCTCTCCCAGATAGCGGAATATGGCAATGCAGGCTTTCCTTGAACCATCATCATCATAAAAACGATTCCGGCGAATAATCCCTGTAAAAGCTTCAAGCGCACCGTCAAAATTTTCAAGTCTGAGCTTTTCAGTTGCAACAAGATAATCATTTCTCACCTCATCATCCGGCAAACGCTCCTGATCGAGCATTATCAGGCGACCAAGAGTCCTGATTGTCCCTGCCAGTTCAGCATACTCCGGCTCACTCTCAAACTTGAGAGAAAGACGAAGAGCCTCATCAGGATGCGCAAAAAGCTTCACCCTGACCAAAAGCGCAAGAGCCTGGAGATTATCGGGTTCTTTCTGCAACACTCCCTCCAGAAGTGACAAAGCTGTCCTTGGCTTACCCTGAAACACAAAATCAGCCGCAAGCGCTATCTCTTTCTCATAAGGACTCGGAACCGCCTTTTTCAGCCACTCTTCAATTTGGTACTCCGAAAGAGCTCCGGAAAACTCGTCAACGACCACCCCTTTGACAAACAGCTTCACATTTGGTATCCCCTTGACCTTATATCGTACCGCAAGATCAGGATACTCCCCGGTATTGATCTTCTGCAGCTTCCATCGACCGGAATTTTTTTCGGCAAGTTTTTCAAGAAGAGGAGTAAGCATACGGCATGGGGCACACCACTCTGCCCAGAAATCTGCAAGAACCGGTATCTCATGACTTTGCTCGATCACATCGCACTGAAAATCGAAAGGCTGCTCAATATTCATATCGTTTATTGGCTATCAGGGTAACGGAAAAAAGCTCATCAAGGCAGAACAATCAGCTTTTGGAAGATGCATCATCCTCAGAATCCTTGTCGGATTCAGGCGTATCCGGGTAAAACCTCCACTCCTTGCTGACTATGCGCGCTCCATGACCAAAGGTAAAATATGACCAGGCCCACTGCATAATCACAAACAGGCGATGCTTGAAACTGTTCAGATAGTAAATATGTACAACAAGCCAGACAATCCAGGCTGCCGCACCGACAATTTTAACCCTTCCCTTTTCAGCAATTGCCATTCTCCGGCCAATTGTGGCCATCTGGCCCTTGTCGCGGAAGACAAATTTTTTCCTCGGCTTGCCCTGCAGATCGAGTACAATGTTTCGACCTATTGACTCTCCCTGCTGAAGGGCCACAGAAGCCATTCCCGGAAGCGACTCTCCTCCAGGCTGTTCAAAACAGGCCTGGTCACCTCCACAAAAAACCTCAGGATGAAGAGGAATAGAGAGGTCATCAGTCACCTTGATCCGACCGGAACGGTCAGTAGCTACTCCCATTTTCATTCCGATGCCACACGCCCTGACACCCGCAGCCCAGAGCACTGTTGATGCCTCAATGGTTTTATCACCCATCTCGACGCTGTGGGAATCGATCTTCGTTACCCGGCATGATGTCACAATCTGGACACCAAGTTTTTCAAGGGCACGAACCGCTTTGGCAGAAAGTTCCGGTGAAAACGAAGCAAGAATACGGGGCGCAGACTGGAGAATAAAAATGCGGGAAAGTTTGGGATCGATATGCTGATAATATTTCGAAAGATAATAGCGGTTCATTTCACCAAGCGATCCGGCCAGCTCAACCCCTGTAGGCCCGCCACCCACAATGACGAAGGTGAGAAGTTTCTTGCGCTCCTCCGGGTCTCTGGTTCTTTCGGCCTGCTCATAAGCCTCCATCACCCGACCCCGGATTTCCGAAGCCTGCCCGATGGTTTTCAGCCCCGGGGCAAACTCCTCCCACTCGTTATGGCCAAAATAATGGTGTTTAGCACCACACGCAATTACCAGATAATCATACTCGATATCACCAAAATCCGTTTTGACAGTTTTGTTTGCCAGATCGACGTTGTCAACTAAACCTTTGAAGATGGTGATATTTTTGTAGCGTGAGAGCATTTTGCGAAGAGGGTAGGAGATCTCGCCAGCATTAAGGGCGGTCATGGCTACCTGATAGAGAAGAGGCTGGAAAAGATGGTAATTATTCTTGTCAATAAGGGTTACGCGGATATCAGCCTGATTGCCAAGTTCCCGCGCAACATTAAGACCTGCAAAACCACCGCCGATAATTACGACATGTTTCATTGTCCGCTTTAAACTACATTACCTCAATTCATTGTAAATGATGAATTCTAATATAAAAACCAATCCTGAACCTTCTATTTTTTTTCTCAAAAAATCGCGCGATAACCATCATTCAAGAGTTACTTCGGCTTTTGATCCCCATTTTCATTTTTACGAGCTGCCGCAACTCCCTGAACGCTTCTGTTTTCCGGTTTATGGAGAGCCTTCCTCTTACAATGGTCTTTACGTCGTCGAGTGTCCGGTTGAGAATCTTCTCCTTGAGTTCGTCAAGATGGGTTTCAGTCATTCTCTGCATGTATGCCGTAAGGGCTTCGGTGCCGGAAAACTCTGTCGGGGTAACCAGAAGAGGTTCCCGGAAAGAGAGAAAAAGTTCGGGTTTCTGCTCTTCGAGATAGTCGATCCGGCTGACTACCGATACAACGTAGATGGATGGAACAGAGTCAAGTACTCGGGATACAATGGCGGCTGTCCCCTTGAAAAAAAAGAGAGGGCGTTTGTCGACATGCTCTATCACTCCCTGGGGAAATATCCAGAGGGCGTTCTGGCGCTTGCTCGGAGCAGTAAGGAGTTCCGCTGCATAGCGGATGGTAGTGATTGCACTTCTTGGACGTGAACGGTCAAGGGAGAAAGCACCGACTTTTGTGAAAAAACGGTGTTTCTGGAGCTGCAGATACTCGATAATGATATGCAGGTTCTGGTGAAAAAATTCCTCGGTGCAGAGCTGCGACCAGAATCCATCCCACCAGCAGGAGTGATTGGAGTAAAATACAACCGGAATGCTGCGATCCATCTCCAGCACTCCGGGCTGCATGATAACACCTACCGAGTTGAAATACCGTCTGAACTGACGCCGGGAGTACCAGCCAAACCAGAGGGTATAGAGTCTGCTGCGCCGGACTTTAAGCATCCTCGACCTATTTGAAGGCTCTCCTGATACGGTTTACCGCTTCCTCCAGCGAGGTGATCGAGGCCGCATAGGAAAGACGGAGGTTTTCGGGCGCACCAAATGCGTCACCAGGCACGGTAGCGACATGATGCACCTTGAGAAGATATTCTGCAACATCTGCCGAATCTTTCATGACCACACCGTTGAAAGTCTGGCCGAGCACACCGCTGATGTCAGGAAAAATATAAAAAGCACCCTGAGGGAGTGCGGTTTTAAAACCGGGAATACTGTTGAGCGCCTGGTACATATAGTCACGTCTCTTCTGAAATTCAACACGACGCTCCTCTACAATGCTCTGGTCGCCTGTCAGTGCGGCAACGGCAGCTTTCTGGGCAATGGCGTTGGCATTCGAAGTGGTTTGTGACTGTATCTTGTCGCAGGCGTCAATCAGCCATTTTGGCCCGGCAAGGTAACCGATTCTCCATCCAGTCATGGCATAGGTTTTCGAGACACCGTTGCTGACAATGACCCACTCCTTCATTGCCGGTATTCTTGCTGGCGAGAAGGGACGAATATCGCCATAGACAATCATGTCGTACATTTCATCGGAAATCACAAAAATCTCCCTTCCTTCAAGTACAGCCATAAGAGCACGCACCTCTGCTTCGGTATAGACCGCACCGGTAGGATTTGATGGAGAATTGAGCACCAGAATCTTTGTGTTTGGAGTAATGACCTCCTCAAGCTGAGCTGGTGTCATTTTGTATTCCGCTTCCAGCGTGGTGTGAACAATGACCGGTGTGGCACCGGCAAGGCGAACCATTTCAGGAAAACTTACCCAGTAAGGGGCTGGAACAATCACCTCATCCCCCTCCTGGCAAAGCGCAAGAAAGGTATTGGCAAGAGTCTGCTTGCCACCATTGCTGACAATAATCTGGTTTTCCTTGAATTCAAGAGCGTTTTCCCGCCTGAACTTTTCAACAATGGCTTTTTTAAGCTCTGGAATGCCGGAGTTGGCCGTGTAACGGGTAAAGCCTGCATTTATGGCATCAATAGCAGCCTGGGTAACATTTTCCGGAGTGGGAAAATCAGGCTCTCCGGCTGAAAGGCTGACAATATCATTGCCTTCAGCTTTCATTTTATTGGCCAGGTTACTGATTCTCATGGTCTGCGATTCCTGCATGCTGAGAACGCGACGGGTCAGATATTTTTCTTCAGGGTGAAGCATTGTAGACATAAAATCTGGTTTTATAATTTTGTTGCTTTTTTTTCATCTCGTTTTTGATGCAGCATTTCAAGGACACAGGGATGAACAAATTTACTGACGTCCCCGCCAAGCATGGCAACCTCCCTGATGATCGAGGATGCTACATAGGTATATTTGACATTCGGCATCAAAAAAACTGTGGTCACTTCCGGATAAAGATGACGGTTGAGGAGTGACATCTGGAATTCATATTCGAAATCCTTGACCTGTCGAACTCCCCTGACAATGGCTCTCGCTCCAACCTGGCGGGCATAATCAGCAAGCAATCCGCTATGGAGTACCTCGACACTCACGCCCGCATAATCGCCAACAACCTCGCTGATCATCACACTTCGTTCGTCGATAGTAAAAAGTGAGTGTTTCTGGACATTTTCGGCAATGACAACAATGACCTCCTCAAAAATATTCAGGGCGCGTTCAAGCACATCGAGATGGCCGTTGGTGAAGGGATCGAACGTTCCGGGATAAATGGCTTTCGGTTTCATCGGCTGAAAAAAAATCAGTGCTGAAAAAAGGTCACTCGGGTCATTCCATAATCCTTGTGAAAAGAGTAACCGGGTGCGTGCTGAAAATCAATATGTGCACTATGTTCCATGAGCAGCATACCCTCACTGGCAAGAAGAGTGCCACCGCAAATCCGCTCAATCAGAAGATCGTAATCCGGCCAGGAATAGGGTGGATCACAAAAAACCAGATCAAACGGTCCGGATGCACGTCCGAGAAATGCCGTAACATCTGCATTGACAATCCTGACCTTCTCATGGAGCCCGATCTGGAGTGCGGTTGCCTTCATGGCTTTGAGGGAATCGACATGCTGATCGACAAAACAGACCGAAGCAGCACCTCGGCTCAATGCCTCAAAACCAAGCGATCCAAACCCTGCAAAGAGATCAAGCACCGCAATCCCCTCAAAATCAATCCTTGCTGCAAGCGTATCAAAGAGCGACTTTTTAACCCGGCTGCTGCATGGACGTATTGCGTGTGAGGATGAACTCCTTATTTTTCGCCCTTTGTATATACCCGCCTGAATCTGCACGAAAGCCGAATCTGGCTAAAAATCACCAAACACCGTCTCGCCAAGAATGGCAAGCGCTTTCTGTGCGTCATCCTTTGACGGGGGTTTTCCGTGCCAGTTGCTCTTGTCCGGCATGGTACCCTCAAAGAATGGCACGCCTTTTCCCATAAGCGTTTCGGCAAGCACAACAGAAGGCTTGCTGCGATTCGTCGATGCTTTAATATTTTCTATTGTTGAAACAAAATCCTCGATATCGTTGCCATTACAATGAAAAACCTCCCATCCGAATGCCCTCCACTTGTCGGCAAACGGTTCCACGTTCATGACCTCTGTAACCTCACCATCGATCTGCTGATTGTTGTAATCGACAATTCCTATAATACGGTCCAGCCCGTAATGGGATGCACTCATGGCAGCTTCCCATATCTGTCCCTCCTGACACTCGCCATCACCCATCAGACAGAAAACATCGTTGTTATTGCCGTCAAGACGACTGCCAAGCGTAGCGCCAACTGCGGCAGAAAGCCCCTGGCCGAGAGATCCCGAAGCAATTCTGATACCCGGAAGCCTCAACTCGGAGGTAGGATGACCCTGAAGATAGGAGTTGAGCTGGCGCAGGGAGCTCAGTTCGCTGAGAGGGAAATAGCCGGAACGGGCCAGAACGCTGTACCATACCGGTGCAATATGACCATTTGAAAGAAAAAGAAGATCCTGGTCATCATTATTCCAGAACTTGTGCGGATTATGCTTGAGCAGGCGAAAATAAAGAGAGGTGAAAATATCGGCCATGCCAAGCGAACCGCCTGTATGACCGGAATTGGCCATAGCAAGCATTCTGATCACATCCCGACGAACCTGGCGAGCCATTTCCTTGAGGTCATCAATCGAGGCAAGCTGAAGAAGTTCGCCTTTCTTTTCAGAAGGATAAAGTTTTAAGTCTAGTGCCATGATATGACGACAAAATTCTTGTTAATGAATAAAAAAGCTGAAAGTTAAGTGGCTGGTGATAAATAACAAAAAAAACTTATTCATGCTTCCGCTTTCTTTCCCTGAAAAACTTCCATGCGGAAAAAAAAAGTAGCAGAACAAAAAAAATCGATACAGGAATACTGTAGAGTGCAACATAACTACCGATATCCTGCCAGTTCCGTCCAAGGAAAAAACCACCATAGATCAGAAGCACATTCCACAATGTAGCGCTGGTCGCTGCAGCAAGAAGAACATAAATACTTTTCAGGTGCATAAGGCCAGCCATGACCGAAATAACCGCTCTTGAACCAAAAAGGAATCGGTTCACCAATACGGCAAGATAGCCATGAGTAGCGAATTTACGGCGAAGCAATTCCATATCGGAAGGCGGGAAAAAACGGTGAACGCTTTTTGAGAGGCGATGCTGCACATTGGTATCTCCCTCGGCATACAACTTCAGTCCGAGATATTTACTGAGAAGGAAAACAAGCATGAAGCCGGAGGTTGAACCCAGCGAAGACCAGAATAACGCTCCGGCAAACGTTATCTGGCTCTTGAAAATAAGATAGCCGATAAAAGCAATCGGAATATCTCCGGGTATCGGCGGCACCACATTTTCAACAAAAGCAATCAGAAACAGGAATGCATAGACCGCAAAAGGATCAGCTTGCTGTAAATAAGTAATCGCAGATTCAAGCATTACAAACCCTGTATTTCCTGCTGGTGGTTTCAGTCAATCTCAAGAACTCTTCTCTGTACTTCGCTGTAGGCATCCTCAACACCACCAAGGTCAAACCGGAAGCGATCCTTGTCCATTTTTTCGTTCGTATCGAGATCCCAGAAACGGCAGGTATCCGGACTTATTTCATCACCAAGCAGAATCTCGTTGTGATGACGGCCAAACTCAAGTTTGAAATCGACAAGCTTCAGTTTCTTTTCGGCAAAAAATGTTTTGAGTACGGCATTGATCGCCTCAGCACGGCTTTTCAGCACGGCAAGTTCGTCGAGCGTGGCAACTCCGAGCGCAACAGCATGAGACTCATTCATCAGAGGATCATCGAGATCATCATCTTTCAGGTAAAACTCGACAATCGGCTGCTGAAGAACCGTGCCTTCTGCAAATCCGTACCTTTTCACCAGCGAACCAGCCGCAATGTTGCGCACCACGACCTCTACCTTGATAATATCGAGAAAACGACAGAGCATTTCGCGCTCAGAAAGCTTCTCGACCAGATGAGTCCGGATACCATGCTCTTCAAGAAGGGTAAAAAGCTTGCAGGAAATGGCATTGTTAACAATACCCTTATCGGCAATGCTCCCTTTTTTCTTGTTATTGAACGCCGTGGCATCATCCTTGAACTCCTGTATAACCAGGTCGCCTGATTCCGTTAAAAAAACCTTTTTGGCCTTTCCTTCGTAAAGCTGTGTCGTCTTTTTCATTATGTACGGTTTATTATTGAGTGGTTACCAATGGCGATAACCGTTAACACCTTAAAATTATAGCTGTTCAGACTCTCCATCGCCTGAGGAAGCCGCCTGCTGAACTGCTCCGGTAAGCACAATGGTAATTTGATCGTCAGTAAGCCCCTTGTCTTTCAAAAAACTCATAAACCTGAACACCCCGAGATCCGAGAGCATCGCTTTCGGCTGATCCTGCTCTCCCAGTCCCCTGGTTCGGCTGTACTCTTTGGAGGTCTTTATCCAGTCGTCAATAAACTGTTCCGATTTACCACTCTCAAGAAAAAAACCGGTGACAATCCGTTCAACCTCTTCGCTTGCAGGTTCCTGGTGAGCCCGAAAAAGCAACTGCATCTCTTCGGAAATCCTTTCAAGCACAATAACAGCCTCCCTGTCAAGAGTCTCCTCAAGGATATCTTTCGCCTGCTCTTTGACATCACTCTTCTGAGTCATAATGCTTTCCGGATCGTTGAAGAATAAAATATTGACATCTGAAAATTCCCGATTAAGTTACATAATCATTATGGTAAAGAAAAAAAATTACAAGAAAGAGCTTATGCAAAGGTTACTCTCTTGCGTTTTTCTCCTGCTGGGCGCCCTATCCCTGCTTTATCAACCTGCTTCAGGAACTCCTCTGCAAGAAAACAAACTGCTTTTTTTGTGGTGGAACGTCGAAAACCTTTTCGATACGCACAATGACCCGGCAACCGAAGACGATGAGTTCACCCCTGGAGGGAAACTTCAGTGGACAGAAAAAAAACTTGCACTGAAGCAGATGCGCATCCGTTATCTCCTCTCAGCGATAGAGGCGCACCCTGAATACAGGAAATACCCCGACATCCTCGCTTTTGCGGAAGTGGAAAACCGGCCTCTCTTCCAGGAAACACTATCAAAGGTTCAGGGTATCAACTATCGTCTTATTTACCATGAATCTTCCGACCCGAGAGGCATCGACATCGGTCTTGCCTACAACCCCAATTTTATCAAAGCGGAAGCATCAAAAGCATACAGTATGAGCCTTGATGGAAAACCAACAAGAAAGATCATCGTTGCTGGATTTTCAACCAGCAGTCACCCTTTTCATCTCATTCTCAACCACTGGCCATCCCGCTCGTTTGACACAAAATGGAGCGAACAGAAAAGAATTGCCGCTGCAAAAGTGACCCGCCACATTGTCGACAGCCTGCTTGTCGCCAACCCGAAAGCCGACATTATCCTCATGGGAGACTTCAACGACGAACCCGGCGACCGCTCCCTGAAAGAGGTTCTCGGCTCATCACCCGATGACGGGAAGGTCAGGATGCCGGGAAGCAAACTGCTTTATAACTGCTGGAGTGGCTACAAAGGAATCGGCAGCTACTCCTTTGGCAGCCATTGGCAGAAGATCGACCAGATCCTTCTTTCATCGGGAATGCTTGACCAGAAAAGGCTTTACGTACAAAAAAACGCATTCCGATGTATCTCCTTTAACCGACTGCTCGATGCAGACGGTAAAAAACCATACTCAACTTTCGCAAAAAGGAAATACCAGGGAGGCTACTCTGACCACCTGCCACTCCTCCTGAAAGTCAGTATTGAGAAATAAAAAAAGAGAAAAAAATTGCCCGCCCCCCGTAAAAATCTATAAATGTTATGAAGAAAAGTGGATCAAGCGTATAACAACACCCTTTAAGCTCTTTTTAAGTCAACCTTAACACTCCTTTAAGATTGCAAACAATATATTTAGAGAAGAAGGAGGAAAAAAGGGCGTGAGTCACAAACTTATCCGACAGTTCTTTTAAATCATCCATGATGATTACTCCATCTATCACAGGAGAAAAGCATGAAATGCCCGGCATGCAACACCGCTCTGTTTATCGCTGAAGATCAGTGTATGTGGGCTTGTCGTGGCCCTGAGAGTCATGCAAAATGGCTTGGGAGGTGTGAACTGGAAAAAAAATCATCGAACGTTCTGCCATTTCAATTCTCTCCGGATGATTATGACCGGGAGCTTCAACAAGAGTCGTATCATCATGACTGAGCCGACAACGGCCATGATAACGCGAGCTACTCTCTTGACCCCAAAATCGGCAGAAGAAAAAGAAACGGTGGAACACTTGGTTTACTGAAAAAACTTTTCGATTAACCAAAACCAAAAAGGAGCATTGTTGAACTATGAAAAAACCTATACGCTTTCTTCTTATTGCCTCGACAGCCTTGATGATTTGTGGCAATTCACAATGCCGGATTATTGGAAAATCGTTTGCATCATTTTCCAATAATCTGTTTGAACCAAAATTAACAAGGAATTACGACGGATCGGACAAAGTAAAATACACCGAAAGATATCGTGAATGTTCCGTTATTAACTTTTCGAAGTCCATAACGCAAGACACGACATCAGCAGTTAAATACTCCGATCAGGCAACCACAATAACGGGAGCCATTATCGACTATCTGAAGGCTGCACAGGTTGCGGTTCTTTCGTTACTCGGAAACGGATAAGGCATTGTGCTTCTTATTGCTCGATATGTTTTTTACAGTCCAGGCAACTTTATTGAGGAATGCTGCCTGTCGAGCGGAGCATTCCTGCTTTTGGCATATTTCGCAGGAGTAATCAAGACATCCATCGGTATGTACTGACAGCTCGATACTCTCCCCAAAATTATCACTGACCAGTGTATTGAGTCGGTCTATTTCCAGATGAGCCTCGTGAACATTGAGATACCACGGAATTGTCAAATGGCAGTCAAGATGGAGAGTCGAACCATATTTTATGATTTTCAGGTTATGAAGATCAATCCAGTTTACTCCCCGATTGGCATCCAATAACGCAACCATTTTTTCCAGTAGCTCCTCATCTGCCTCATCCATAATTCCCCTGAGCGAGTCCCGTACAATGCGATATCCTGTAAAAACTATGAGAAAAGCGAAAATCAGGGCCACGGCACTGTCGAGCCATGCCATCTTGGTAAGATACAAAAGGATCAAGCCGACGATAATACCTATCGTCGAATAGGTATCGGACTGCAGATGTTTGCCGCTGGCAACAAGGGCAAGAGAGTTGTTCTTCCGGCCTTTTTTAACGGCAATAGCGCCAACAAGATAGTTGATTACTGCCGTTACTGTTATGAGGAGTATTCCGTAATCGAGCTGACCGATTGGCTGGGGATTTCCGAGATTTTTAACTGCTTCATAGATAATAAGCAACCCTGCGGCAGAAATCAGTGTACCCTCTATGGCAGCCGAAATAAACTCCACTTTTCCATGGCCGTAGGGATGACTTCTGTCTTTTGGCTTGGCTGAAACATAGAGGCTGTATAAACCGATAAACGCACTGGTAACATTCACCGTACTTTCAAGCGCATCGGTAAGAATGGCAACGGAATTGGTAAGATACCAGGCGCCAAGTTTGATGACAAAAAGCAGCACGCCGGTAAGCGCGACAATTTTCTGAAAATTATAATTCTCTTTTGATGCGTTCATATTGGCTGAATGCTCTTGATTGAAAAAAAAGTATCACCCCTTGTCGGGTTCAGGATGAAAAGGATGTCGCTCTCTCCTGAAGACACCGAATGACTTCAGCACCTCAAACCAGAGCACACTGCCGATTCCTGCCGCAAGGCAAAGAAGAAGATCAGAAAAATGGAGGGAAGAAAAACCAAAAAGAGTAACAAAAAATGGCACGTAAAGCACAATACCAAGAAAAAGTATTGCCGATATGATAACGGGCAACAGTGCTTTATTGGGTAAACGCAGGCTACTGATGATGGTTCTACTCCAGGAGCGGTTGGTCAGAATCAGTCCGAGATTTGAAATCATCAATGTCGTAAAACTCAAGGCTCGCACCTCCTGCTCGCTATCTCCCCTTGAAAGAGAGTACCAGAAGACACCCATAACGACACACAGAACCATGATACCCTGTGCAAGACTTGCATAAACTGTCTCCTGACTGAACAGAGGCTCCCTGGAATGGCGGGGAGGACGGTTCATGACCCCTTTTTCCTCCCGTTCGGCTTCAAAGACAATTGAGCATGCAGGATCGATGATAAGCTGCAGGAATGCGATATGTGCTGGCAACAACACAAGCGGCAAGTGAAAAAGCACCGGAATGAGCGACATGCCTGCAATGGGAACATGGATGGCAAAAATATAGGCAATGGCTTTCCGGATATTGTCGAAAATCCTTCGACCCAGCCTGACAGCCTGCACGATCGAAGAAAAATCGTCATCGAGAAGCACCAGTGAAGCTGACTCCCTTGCAACATCCGTTCCGCGTCCCCCCATTGCTATACCAATGTTGGCCGCTTTCAGCGCCGGAGCATCATTCACCCCGTCCCCCGTCATGGCGACAATTTCCCCGTTGGCCTTCAAGGCATTGACCAGACGCAGCTTCTGTTCAGGCACAACCCTTGCAAAAATGTTCACCTCTCCAACATGTTCCTGCAGCTCAAGGTCTTCCATGAGCTGCAGATCAGCTCCGGTGAGAAACCTGTCGGGATTTTTCAACCCGATCTGGCGGGCAATATTGAGCGCCGTACCGGGATAATCGCCGGTTATCATCACCACACGGATTCCAGCACTGTAGCATTCGGTTATGGCCGCTGTAACGGTCGGTCGCACTGGATCAGCGAGTCCGATAAGGCCAAGAAATTCAAAAGAAAAATCATGTTGTGCTCCGGGCAAGGCAGGTTGTTCAAAAAACGCCCTTGCCACTCCCAGCACCCTTAAACCCTTGTCAGCCATTGCACTGATATGAGCGGAAACCCTGGATGCCTGCCAATCATCAAAATGGCAAAGATCAATAATCGCCTCGGGAGCCCCTTTCGCAGCAATGATGTAGCGATCACTTTCCCTTGACTTCCAGACACGGGAGAGCGAAAGCATCTCTCTTGACAATGGGTATTCATGAACCAGTGTCCAATCCTTGTGCAAATGTTCGGTCTCGCTGAGATACTCCTCCCCGGACTCTTTGATCGCCTTTTCCATTGCATCAAAGGGATCAAGCTGACTGGCAAGAATGCTGAATTCAAGCAATTCATGAAACTCTTCAGGGATGGTATATTTTGATACCGATCCCAGATCAAGATCACTCCCTCCGGCAAAGAGCTTGCTGACCGTCATCCGGTTCATCGTCAGCGTACCGGTTTTATCAACACAGAGAACAGTAGCTGAACCCAGGGTTTCCACGGCAGGCATACGGCGGGTTAGCACCTGTTTCTTTGAAATACGCCAAGCTCCAAGGGCAAGAAAAATGGTCAGAACAACCGGCAGCTCTTCCGGAAGGGTTGCCATGGCCAGGGTAATACCAGCAAGCAATCCATGAAGCCAGTCTCCATAGGTGAGACTGTAGAAAATAATCACCATGACGCAGAGCGAGAGTCCGAATAAAGCCAGCCGACGCACCCATCGCTCTGTCTCCTTCTGCAACAAGGTCTTTTCCGATTCAACCGACTCCAACACCTTCCCTATCTTGCCAAGCTCTGTATTGATACCGGTTGCCATAACCGTTGCTATCCCCTGCCCCTGAACAACCAGAGTTCCCGAATAGATGAACGGAAGATCATCGCCACCCGGACGGTTCTCTTTTTCAATGGTGGCATCATCTGATTTTCTGACAGGAACCGACTCTCCGGTCAACAAAGATTCATCGACCAGAAGATTCAGACAGGAAAAAAGTCGCGCATCTGCTGCAACCCGGTCACCCTCCTTGACAATGAGAATATCACCCCGAACAACCTCACGCCCGGCAATGCGCCGCTCCTCTCCATCCCTCACAACCGAGGCCCTCGGAGAGGAAAGATCCCGTAAGGCATCAAGGGCATGTTCTGTTTTTCGTTCCTGATAGAGGGTCAGAGCCATGACGAAAAAAACAAAACCAAGCAGCATGAGCGCCTCCTCTGTATCACCAAGAAGCAGATAGAGCGCTCCACAGGCAACCAGAAGCAGAAACATCGGCTCACGGAAAATACCAAACGCCAGGGCAAAAACGCCCATTTTTCCCGATGATGGCAGCTCATTGTACCCTTCCGATACCAGTCGCCGGGCAGCTTCCGCTTCTGAAAGACCCCTTAACCCTTCAGATATGTCTGCTTTATTCATCAACTGTTTCCAATAAAACCACAACTCCGGTATTTGCCATTGCTCCCTGAAAGAGTGCCACGTTTTGGTTTGCGCACGGCTGTTACCTGCATGGAGAAAGACCCATTTCGAGAACAATCGGCTATTGATAAATTTTATAACAACATAACAAAATATATCGCCGGATATCTTAAAACCCTCTGAAGCTCCCCTTATAATTAGCTTAAAAAACAACCCTGAACTTCAGGAAAATAATATTCAGCAGTAAGATATTGCAAGTATATTATAAATGAGCTGAACATGAAAATTCAGGTACAACCTGCATGCAAAGATCATTACTCGTCACTTCACAGAGCACCATGAAGACAAAAGAGAAAAAAAAAGGTCTGATTCAACGATTCTGGGGAATTCTCGGTCCGGGTCTCATTACCGGTGCAAGTGACGATGACCCGTCAGGTATAGCGACCTACACACAGGCCGGTGCTGCATTTGGCTCCCAGTTACTCTGGAGCGCCATTGTCACTTACCCCCTGATGGTTTCCGTTCAGGAAATGTGCGCACGTATCGGCCTTGTAACCAATCACGGCCTGACAGGAACCATAAAACACTACTATCCCAAATTCCTGCTCTACACCATACTCATCATCAGCTTTCCCTCTATCACGCTCAATATAGGAGCTGATATTGCCGGTATGGGCGCCGTTGGAAATCTCCTGTTTCCCGTTGTGCCTGCATTTTTTTTCTCACTGCTCTTCACCCTGCTCATTCTCTACAGCGTCGTCTTCTGGTCATACCACAAAATCGCCATTATACTGAAATGGCTCTGTATATCACTTGTCAGCTATATCCTGATCCCCTTTCTGATCGATGTCGACTGGGGCAGGGTACTGACCGATACTTTTCTGCCAACTTTCACTCCCGACAAGGCCTACTTCATGGCACTCGTTGGCATTCTTGGCACAACGATATCGCCCTACCTCTTCTTCTGGCAAGCCTCGATGGAGGTTGAAGAACGCCACGAAAAGTGGTTGATTGTAGACAAAAAAAACATGGACAACATGGAAGCCGACGTCAAAGGCGGGATGCTTTTCACCAACGTGGTCTTTTACTTTATCATTCTGGCAGCAGGCACCGTCCTTTTCAACGCAGGCATTCACAACATCAACACCGTCGAAGAGGCCGCCCGTGCACTGCGCCCTCTTGCCGGAGACTACGCCTACCTCCTTTTTGCACTTGGAGTAATCGGAACCGGTTTCCTGGCCATTCCGGTACTTGCCGGATCGCTGAGCTACATGATGGCCGAAACCTTTGGCTGGAACGAAGGGTTTGATAAAAAATACTATGAGGCGCCGGGCTTTTACATTACCATGACGCTCTCACTGATTGTTGGCCTGCTGATACACTTCATTGGAATAAGTCCGGTTCAGGCGCTTATCTACACCGCCGTACTCTACGGAGTAACCGCACCGGTGCTTATTGCCCTTATTCTGCATATCTGCAACAACAAAAAAATAATGGGGAAGTACACCAACAACGGCTGGTCAAATTTCTTTGGTGG
>SERZ01000568.1_pt1 | contig 24543 bp, 29 predicted proteins | sample 3171461 | NCBI WGS metagenome assembly SERZ01 (sample SAMN06051861, study PRJNA518727) | freshwater metagenome | biome: subpolar coniferous forest; feature: holomictic lake; material: water; isolation source: holomictic Lake 227, 6 m depth | place: Canada: near Kenora, Ontario | collected... | reverse complement strand
GTTGAAGCTCATGTTTGCCAACCCGGTCGATATTGATGTATGGGTAACCGGTGATGAACTTTATGTTCAGATAGGCAACCAGCGCAAGATCATCACGCTTCCGATCAGTCTTACCGGGCTTGAGCCGGGAGATGCGGTCTTCAAGGACAAATGGCTGCACATTCCCTTTGATCTTGATCGCAATGAACAGAACAGGCTGCAAAAGGAACCGAAAGTCTATCACAAGGTATAATTTCTTTCTTCGTGCCAGAGTATTTGCTTGGCTCCTTTTTTATGTTTAACTTTCTGCCATATAATATCGTTAACTGAAAAATCATAACAGGGGCTTCGCTTCAGCAGCCTCACTTCAAGGGAGGGTAATATGTCGGAATCGTACCAGAAACTTCGCAAGGACTTTAAAGAACTTGAATTTACTGATCGTCTTACTTTCCTTGCCGAAAGTGTTCTTTTAACCGGCCAGAGCGCAGTTGTGAGCGGGTTGAATCTTGCAGGTAATCTCTTTGATACGGTAACAGGAACGGTAGGTGCTGTTATTGATGCAGCAGGTATCGGTAATCTGCTTGGCAGTACAGGCGGAGTTGTCGGTGAGACTATCGATCGTGTTGCCATTACAGTCAAGGATGCTTCCAGAACAGCCAATGAGCTTTATGCAAGTGCCGTTGAGAGTGTTGAAAATGTAACCGGAAATGCCGCAACTGCGGTTGGTGATGCCGGGCAGTCTGCTTCTGAAGTTGTCAGGAATTTTGCTGGCTCATTTCAGAAAGGTCAGGTAAAAAAATAGGGGAGTTTGTTTTTTGACCGGGTTTTACCCCAAAACTCTTTCTGTTGATTAATGTTTTTTTTGTGTTTTTTTATTTATTACTTTAAATTAATAAAAGAATCATTTTCTGAATTCTTGTAACTTTTCAACAATTAAATCCTTAGGAGGAATTATGAGTGGTGGTGGCGTTTTTACCGATATCCTGGCGGCAGCCGGGCGCATTTTTGAAGTAATGGTTGAGGGTCACTGGGAGACCGTCGGTATGTTGTTTGATTCTTTGGGCAAAGGTACCATGAGAATCAATCGCAATGCTTATGGTAATCTTGGCGGCGGCGGAAGCCTTCGTGGCGGTTCACCTGAAGTTACAGGTTATGCTGTCCCTTCAAAAGAAGTTGCTTCAAAGTTTGCTAAATAAGCATCTCACGATTACCGTTTTTCAGGCAGTGAAAAGTTTTTCGTTTCACTGCCTTTTTTATTTGCTTGAAAAGCTCTGTCTCCGTGCAGGCTCTCATTGTTCGGGCTTGATGAACGCTGGTTATAGCCGCTTTACACTTCAAATCACCCAAATCACTCAAAGCGCAACTTGATCAAGAGAGCTTGGGAGGTGGCGGTTGATCGAGTAGTTTCTGTTTATTGTAAAATTTTAATAGATTTCATTTCAACGCGCCAATAAGTGTTAAGTGAAAAGGTATGGGTAATGGCAAATTTATCTTTGTATGTTTCAGGGCAGACCGAGCAGAATGATGTAACAGAGTTTTTTCAGAAAGGCCTCATGAGTGCCGGAGAGAATCCGGTAGCATTTTTTGAAGGGGTTTTTTATGAATCACATCAGGAACGCGTCGGTAATATTGCGTTTCAGGATTACCTGATCTATACCGACAAGGCGGTTTACCTTTGGGCAAGGGGTTCGAACAAGGATTACCTTGACCGTTTTAATCTTGGCTCAGTTTCGGTCAACAGCCGTAATAAGGATCGTGATTTTGCTACCGTGAATCTCAAGGTTCGCCGAGAGGACAAGGAGCCGGTCTATGTGATTTTTGATATGGTTGAACTGAAGGAAGCTGAATTGATTACCCGGCTTCATACCGTCATTGAGTCTGTAATAGAAGAGTACCTTGGCGCTGATTATCGCAAGAATCTGCCTGATGAAGTCTCAGCCTATGTGCTTCGCAGTGCTCGCAGTGTTTGTATCCCCCAGATTATTTCTCTCAGGTTTGATGCTCCCCATTCTGCTCAACAGGAGAGCCATATAGGTTATGGTCAGGATCTGCTTGAGCAATACAAGGCGACTATCGGTTATGCCAATCCAGAAGGTGCCCCGCAGCAAGGTGGATATTCACCAGGTGCGTCGCAGGGTGGAGAACGCACTCCTGGAGGGTTTTCTCCGGCGGATGCCCTTAAAGGTGTCAAAAATATGCTTCCCACAGATCCCGCCTCTTTGAAAAAAGTTGCCGGATCACTCAAGGATATGCTTGGAGATGCACCATTAAAGTTTCGTGAACAGGTCATGAGTGATCTGCAGCATGTTCCCGGAATGCTTACGGCGCTCAATGAATTGCTCATAAGTATTTCAGATAATCCCCAGGCGGAGCGTTTTGTTCTCAATATTGTCAAAACCGCTGTCAAAAATGACGGCATGATTGGCTCGGTTGGAAAGCTGATGCGCCTTTCTTCCAGTTTTGGAGGAGGTAACAAGAAAAAGGGGCAGCGGCCTTCTTCGAAACCAGGTTCTGCTGAATCCGGGGAAAACTCTCAGAAAAGCCGTCAGCGCGATGACGACAATGATGGCTCGGTCAGAAGAAAGAAAATTCATATTACAAGCGATGATGAAGCAACGATCAATGATGATTGTTTTGGAAATGATCTTGCTGAAAGTCTGAACAATACCATCTCATCGGCTTCTGCACCGGTATCTGCGCCCCAAAAATCGGCACCTCGTGACGCGGAAGATGAGGTAGTGCCAAGGCGTAAATCTATTGCCATCAAATCCAGTGAAGAAAACTTGCCACCACTGGTGAAAACCATGATGAGTATGGACAGCTCTTCGCCTGAACCGCTGGAGCCGAAGAAAAAGGAGCCGGAAGGGATGGACGAAAATGGCGGTGTCGAGAATATTTCAAGAAAAAAAATTAAAATTTTGCCGGATACACCAAGAGATGAGCCTCCTTCTGCCGCAAAGGTTATTGCGGAGACGCAGTTTGATGACTCTTTATCAGCAGAAGATTCCCTTCCGGAGCCCCTTGATTCCGATATCCAGTTTGATCTGGAGAAAATAGCTGCTGCTATTGCTGAATCTTCTCTTCCTGAAGCACCCACGAAAGAAGATGACGGGGCTGCTGGTGATCAGAGAGTTATTCCGCAGGAAAACAGGGAAGGGGAGGTTGTAAAGGTGCGTCGTCGTAATCTCGATAATGAAGACCAGGGGTATCAATAAAAAGCGTATAATCAACATCAAGTCTACTCAATAGTTTTATTACCAACATGAGAATTATTCTTTACTTGGGTAAAGGAGGGGTAGGGAAAACCACCGTTTCAGCCTCGACAGCAACAGCAATTGCCCGAAGAGGACAACGTGTATTGATTATGAGTACCGACGTGGCTCACAGTCTTGCCGATGCTTTCAGCGTAGAGCTCTCTTCAACACCTCTGGAGGTAGAAAAGAATCTCTATGCCATGGAGGTGAATGTTTTGGCGGAAATCAGGGAAAACTGGAATGAGCTTTATTCCTACTTTTCTTCGATTTTGATGCATGATGGTGCTAATGAAGTTGTCGCTGAAGAGCTTGCAATTATGCCTGGTATGGAGGAGATGATCAGTCTTCGATATATCTGGAAGGCTGCCAAGTCAGGTGATTATGATGTTGTAGTCGTAGACGCAGCTCCGACAGGAGAGACCATGCGTTTACTTGGAATGCCGGAATCGTATGGCTGGTACGCTGATAAAATTGGAGGTTGGCACTCAAAGGCCATTGGGTTTGCAGCACCGCTGCTCAGCAAGTTCATGCCGAAGAAAAATGTCTTCAAGCTCATGCCGGAAGTGAATGCGCACATGAAGGAGCTTCACGCAATGCTTCAGGATAAAACAGTAACAACGTTCAGGGTAGTGCTCAACCCTGAAAATATGGTAATCAAGGAGGCCCTGCGGGTACAGACCTATCTCAATCTTTTTGGCTACAAGCTTGACGCTGCTGTGGTCAACAAGATTCTTCCCCAGAGTTCAACCGATGACTATCTGCAGAGTCTCATCGATATTCAGAGTAAATATCTCCGGGTGATTGAAAACTGTTTTTATCCTGTACCTATTTTCAGGGTGAAACACTCCACTGCTGAAATCATCAGTACTGACAGGCTTCACTCGTTGAGTCAGGAGATGTTTGGTGACAAAGATCCGGCAGAGATACTCTACACCAACGAGAAAACCCAGGTACTGGAGAAAGTTAATGGCAAATATGTCCTCAGCCTTTACCTTCCGAACGTCGAAGTCAAGAAGCTCAATGTCAATATCAAGGGTGATGAGCTGCTGGTCGATATCAACAACTTCCGTAAAAGCATTATTCTGCCAAATGTCCTTGTGGGTCGCAAGACTGAGGGTGCTGATTTTGCTGAAGGAAACCTCAATATCACTTTCGCCAACTGAGCGGGCTGAACCCTCTTTTCTGGTGATTGACCGCTTTTTCAGGGACGGACTGCCTTAACCGGGGAGTCCGTCTTTTTTTTTGATCTCTATCTTTTCCCTTAGCCGGATAAGTACCGAGCGGTCGCTGCACTTTCCAAGAAGTTGCAGGATGGTCTGCTGCATTGACGGGTGCAGTGGATTGGCAATATCAAGCAGGGGGACAAGCACAAACTTCCGGTGATGCAGTTCCGGGTGGGGAATCGAGAGTGTTTCTGTGCTGATGCACAGGTTGTCGTAAAGCAGAATATCGAGGTCAATGACTCTCGGACTCCATCGGGGGTAGATCTCGGGTCGTCCAAGCTCTTGCTCAATGTCTTTGCACTGCTGGCGCAGCTCTTCTGGCGCGAGGGATGTATCGAGCAGGACAACGCCATTATAGAACCGGTTTTGTCCGGCTTCGCCAACAGGTTCAGTCATATAGATGGACGAAGCACTGATTACCGATGTCTGGTCGAGAAGGGCGAGCTGGTTTACAGCTTCCTGCAGATGGTGAAGTCGCTCCCCGATATTGGAGCCAATGGCGATAAATACCTTGTGCATTGGCCTGATCTCAGTTGCGGGAGGTGGAGTAGTCAGCCTCGGCATAATCACAGATACCGTCCACTGGAGGGTTGCGTTTGCGAACCTTGATGGCAACTTTATCCAGAACAGGAAAGTCTCGGAGGAGGTCGTGGGCAATCTCATAAGCGACAGCCTCGATGAGAAAATATTTTCTCAGGGTCAGCGCTTCCCGTATTGCCTTGTAAACCGCGCCATAATCGACAGTTTTGGTGATGTCATCGTTTTTGGCGGCATCGGTAAAGTCAAAATAGAGTTTTGCATCGACTTCATATTTCCCGCCGACCCTGTGTTCTTCCTTGAGCACTCCATGGTGAGCATAGAAAACCATGTTTGTAAGACGGACGCATGAACGGGCGTGCTGTGCCATATACTTTTATGATTAATTCTCTGTGAAAGCACTCAATGTTAACCACAAAAGTCAGAAATCAAAACCAAAAAAGCCGCAATAGAGCCGATAGAGAGTTAAAATCGGCGGTTCAGCCAGCCAAAGCTTCTTCCCTTACGGGGTAAAAGGGTTAATGATATGCTGATTCAGGGAGAGTACTGTGGCCGGCAGCCAGAAGTCAGAAAACGGTTCAGATTACAAAGGATCCCCGCTTGGTGCGTGCGAGACTTTTGTTACGGTTTGAGTGCTTTTCCGTATTTGTTGCCGGTAACCTCACAGTCGGGGACGCAATACCACAACAGCATGTCGGAGTTACCTTCATTAAGGATTTTAAAACTGCCTGATTCAAACATCACCTCAACGATATAGCTATCCCACTTCAACAGATCCCCTTCATAAATATCATTGCCATGACGGTCATGCAGTCCGGTCCACTGAAGCCATTCAGAGCGTTGCCTGAAATGCAGAAAATCAACATCTTTCGAGTTTACGGTAGAGAACTTCCAGACATTCTCAAGCGAGTCAATATGCTGAAATAAAGCCTTGAATTTGATCTTGTTTATATTCATGTTAAAAAATAATCAATTGGAAGTAAGTTGGTTTTTGTCTGTATTGAACGCCAGTAATGCACGTAATATAACAATTCTCTATCCCGATATAAAACGAGGCCATAAAATCATCCCTAACTCATGCTCGCGCAGATGGGTTGGAAAGCTGCATTTTTTTTGAACGGAAAAGCCCGCTGTTCACTTTTCCAAAAAGAGTATAAATTTCACTACCTTGAACGCGGCAACTCATTTTTCTCAATGTATCACTAACGGTAATTATGAAAAAACAGGCACTGGACGATTTTTACGAGGGGTGCCGTGCAAGGGCCATCATGCTTGCCCTCGAGGAGGATCGTTATACAGGAGATATTACCACTCGAGCAACCATTAAGCCTGCCCAGGAGGGCAGTGCCATGATAAGGGCGAAGGATGAGGGGATTGTTGGCGGAGTTGACGTTGCCGTGCAGGTTTTGGCTGCCTGTGACAAAGCGCTTGCTGTAGTTGTGCATCGCCGGGATGGCGAAACGGTTACTCATGGAGAGATGATTCTTGAGGTGACGGGAAAGCTTGCCCCTCTTCTTGTTGGAGAGCGTACTGTGCTTAATTTCATGCAGCGCATGTCGGGCATTGCGACCAGAACCAGGCAATTTGTCGAGAAGGTGAGTCATACCGACGCCAAAATTCTCGATACTCGCAAGACCGCTCCGGGCTTGCGTTATTTTGACAAGGAGGCTGTCCGGATTGGTGGGGGGGTGAATCACCGGTTTGGCCTGTTTGACATGATTCTCATCAAGGATAATCATATAGACGCTTGTGGCGGTATTGCTTCCGCTATCCGTCATGCCAGTGAGTACCGTGCAAAACAAAGACTTTCGGTGAAGATCGAAGCTGAGGTGCGTTCCCTGGAGGAGTTGCGTTCCGCACTCGAATGTGCACCCGATATTATTCTTCTCGATAATTTTACCACCGCCCTGATGCGGGAGGCTGTTGGTATTGTAAGGAGTGCCGGCAGCAGTGTGCTTCTTGAAGCATCAGGCAATATCGGTCTGCACAATGTTGCGGACGTTGCCGAAACCGGAGTTGATTTTATCTCTGTCGGTGAGCTGACGCACAGTGTGAAAGCTCTCGATCTTTCAATGTTGATCGGACTGCTCTGAACGGGAGAGAGTTGATATGAATATCGGTGTGGATATTGTCGATCTTGACCGGATTGAAGCGGCATACAGCCGTTACGGGATGCAATTTCTCCAGCGTTTTCTTTCTTCGGAGGAAATAGCGATCTGCCTGCATAAACCCCTGATTATTGCCAGTATTGCCGGTCGGTTTGCGGCGAAGGAAGCGGTCGTCAAGGCTCTTGGCACGGGGATTTCCGGTGATGTGCACTGGAAAAGCTTTGAAATACTCAATGATGAACGGGGTCGTCCGTTTGTGCGGCCTGTTGATAGCGCTTGTTTTCCTTCAGGCTGCTCCATTGCGCTCTCTATCGCTCATGATCGTCACTCTGCCATTGCAACAGCGCTGATTGCCGGATAATGCAGGGATGACAGAGCTGTGATGTTTTCTGGGGGGCAAAAAAAAAAGCAGGAGTTCATTGAAATAAACTCCTGCAAATCTTCAGTGTTGGTTAACCGTTACCCTTTGTGGACCGGGATAGGTGTCTCTTTCTCGGTGATCGTTACCATCGCCTTGATAATACCATAGATTTTATCCTTGAGAATGGTATCGGTGATGTAATCCCTGAATTCGTCCGACATATAGGTGCTGACCATCTCTTCGACATCGAGTGATGATTTTGCAGCCTCTTTTTGTGCGTAAGCCCTGATGTCCTGATCAGTCACTTCGAGCTGTGCCTGTTCGGCTATTTTCTGGGTGATAAGAAGCCACTGTGCATGTTTTTCAGCATTCGGCCTCATGGATATGCGGAACTCCTCTTCGTCAAACCCTTTTGGGAATTTGCCGCCCATCTGCCGTTTGGCATTGTCAACCAGCATTTTCGAGAACGATTCGATCATTGACTTTGGAGCAGGAATCGGATTCTCCTCTATCAGTTTCGCCGACATTGACTCAAGCAATTCCTCTTCGGATTTCTGAGAAAAGTGCTGTTCAAGCTGAATACGAATGTCTGAAGTGAAGTCTGCTACAGTTTCAAATTTCTGATGGGTAATCTCCTTGACCAGCTCGTCGTTCAGTTCCGGCAGTTCAAGGCGTTTGACTTCGCTGATGGTTACACGGAAACGGGATGGCTGTTCATCAGGATTTTTCGACTCGGTTTCAATATCAACCACTTCACCTGCTTTCTTTCCTTCAAGTGCCTTGTGGAAAGGATTCTCTGCCGGAAGGTACTCGAGGCTGAAATGATGGTTTTCGGTTTTCTGCGACTCGTCCGGCTCACCGTTTTCATCGAGCCTGATGACATCACCAATCACGGTATCCGTTGACGATGCAGCTTCGTCCACGCTGATCAGGTTACCGTGTGATTTGAGAATAAGGTTTATTTCGCGCTGTATATCATCGTCGGTGATGATATAGCGAGCCTGAGTGAAGGTATCGTCGCTGAAATCGTTCAGTTCGAATTCAGGGTGAATTTCATAAGAGAGCCTGATGGTCAACTGATCGGGTGCAAAGGTGAAGTTGACGATCTGAGCGCGACTTGCCGGTTTGATCTTTTCAGCATCGGCAATCTCCCCGAAATACTTTGAGGCCATTTTTTCGGCAATTGTTGCCTCGATGGACGGGCCGGCCAGCTTTTTGATCAAGCCTGCAGGGGCATGTCCTTTTCTGAATCCCTTGACCTGTATTGTTCTCTTGGCTTCTTCCAGCTCCTGGCTATATTCGGCACCGAACTCTTCAGTGGAAAGAATAATTTCCAGTTCCTGTTCAGTTGCGCTGATATTCTTGATATTCTTTTGCAAGGCTCTCTCGGGTTAATTAGTAATGGTGAAAAATTAAAAGTTAAAAAGATACGAAATAATCCTCTTTATTAAAAGGGAGCACTCTCGTGGCTTTTTCCTTATTTCCCTGGTTTGTAGACCAGCGTTGAACAGGGCGCATCATCGAGAATACGGACGGCTGCTTCGGCGATATCCTCAGCCGTGACAGCCTCGATAGCGGCTGTTTTTTCTTCCGGTTTAATATAGCGCCCGAAATAGGAAAAATCGGATGCTGTCTGCGACATTCTTCGTGTCATCTTTTCCATACCCATGATATGGGAACCGAGCAGTTTTGTTTTGGCCGCCTTCACCTCTTCCGGGTCGGGATGTTTCAGGGCATCGCTCCTGAGCAGCTCCCTTATCAGTTCGAGAGTGACCTTGGTCTTGTTGCTTTCAGTGCCGGCATAGATGTTCAGCGCGGTCATATCATCAAAAAAACTGACCGATGAATAGACATTATAAGCAAGTCCGCGTTTCTCCCTCAGTTCAAGATTGAGCATCGAGCTCATGCCATTACCAAGCATGGAGTTGAGCACCATAAGGCTGTAAAAGAGCGGGTCGTGGCGAGGTATGGCGGTGCCGAGCACGATCTGCGCCTGGCAGACCCGCTTTTTCAGCGTAACGGTAAAGGGTGTGTAATCTGCAGCAAGGAATGACCTGCGGTTGTACCGCTCGCCTGTCTGCTCTGCAAGCGGGCCGAGAAATCTTTCTCCAAGCCGCATGATCTCCTCATGATTCACCTTGCCGGTAGCAGTGAGCATCATCTCACGGGGCACATAGTGCTGCCGCATGAAATTTTTCAGATCGTCATCGGTGAAATCTTCAACGCTTTTTTCAGTGCCGAGGATTGGTTGACCAAGAGGGTGGAGCGGAAAAGAGCGCAGATCAAACTCCTCAAAAACAAGCTCTTCAGGAGTATCGTTGACGCTGCTGATCTCCTCAATGACCACCTCTTTTTCTTTCTCGATCTCTTCAGGAGGAAAAACCGGGTCACAGACAAGATCTGCCAGCAGGTCAAAAGAGGGTTCGAGGTGTTCAGCCAGACAGCGGAGGTAGATACAGGTATGTTCCTTGGTGGTGTAGGCGTCAAGGTACCCCCCGTTTTTTTCAATATTTCTGGCAATATCGATGTAGGAGCGCCGTCTGGTGCCCTTGAAAATTGCATGTTCAATGAAATGAGCCAGTCCCGCCGAGTTTTCGGGATCGTCTCGCGAACCGGCATTGATCTGGATGCCGAGGGTAATACTTTCTACATAGGGCACAGCATCGGTGACGATCTTCAACCCGTTAGCCAGCTCATCGTGATGAACCGATTCTTCTGAAAAGCTGGAATGTTTTTTCGGCATTACTGAATAATTTTCTGATGCTTCTGATCTGAATTGAGTGCAATGTAGTTTTAATTCTTATTTTTGTAAACAGTGAAGCTTTGCCGTCGTTTAAACTTTACTGCCGGGGTTGTTATCTTCTGCTAATAATGCACAAGATTGGCTCCGCCAAACCTGGAAAGAAAAAACGGATGTTTCCAGAGGGAGAGTCGCTGGAACAAAAAGGCGGAAATATTTCGGAGTTTAATGCTCAACTCATCAATTGTCATAACCGGCGCTACCGGATATATAGGCTCCCAGGTTGTTCTGGCTCTGCTTGCACGTTTTCCCGGACAGTACCGCTGCAGGGTGATCGCCAGGAAGGGTGCGGATTGTGCATTCCTGGAAAATCTTCCGGTTGAACTTGTCAGGGCGGACATTCTTGACCCTCTCGCCCTTATCGAGGCCTTCAGGGGTATCGATACGGTCTTTCATTGTGCCGGATTGATCTCCTATACACGAAACTTCCGCAATGCACTCTATGAAACCAATGTTATCGGGACACGCAACGTAGTCAATGCCTGCCTTGTCAACCATGTCAGAAAGCTGGTCATGACAAGCTCCATTGCCGCTGTAGGCATGACTGAGGATGGTTCTCCGGCCACCGAGTCCACCACCTTTAATGAGTTGCAGCGCAGGAACGGTTACATGGAAGCCAAGCATCTGGCGGAACTCGAAGCGCTTCGCGGTGTGGCCGAGGGGCTCGATGTCGTACTGCTCAATCCCGGTGTTGTTATCGGCGTGGACAAAAAGAACCCCGCTTCACTCAGCTCCTCAAACGAGGTGCTGCGTTTGATCTACCAGGGTAAACTCCCTGTCTCTCTTTCAGGAAGTACCGGCTTTGTCGATGTTCGCGACGTGGCCGATGCTCACCTTGCAGCATGGCAAAAGGGTGCTTCAGGGGAGCGATATATCATTGTTGGCCACAACCTCTCTTTCCGGCAGCTTTTCGACCATATCGGGCATATTGAAGGCAGCCGAAACGCTCCTGTGTTCAATTTGCCCAAAGGCATCGGCTTTCTTGCCGGTCTTGGAGGCGAACTCTGGTCGCTTCTTTCAAGTCGTCCCTCCTTTATCAGTCTGGAAAGCTTGAGGGGATCCTCAAAACTTTTTGTATACAACAACAGCCGTTCAGTGCAGGAACTTGGCCTTTCCTACAGGGCACTTTCCGATACACTCAAGACCATTGTAACCTGAAGGATCAACTCTTTCTCCAATTTTTAATGCTAATCCTATGGATACTATGAAAACAGAACAGAAGTCAGTCGGTGTTGATCCGGCAAAACTCAAGCAACTCAACATAGCCGTCGAGGCTCTTGAAAAACAGTTTGGCAAAGGCGCCATCATGCGCCTCGGCGATGGTTCAGCGGTCATGAAGGTGCTCTCCATTTCAACCGGATCGATGGCGCTTGACTTTGCCCTCGGTGTTGGCGGCCTGCCACGCGGAAGGGTGACAGAAATATTCGGCCCTGAATCTTCGGGAAAAACCACCCTTGCGCTTCATGTCATAGCCGAAGCGCAGAAAGAGGGAGGCATTGCAGCCATTGTCGATGCAGAACACGCCTTTGATCCCTCCTACGCCCGCAAACTCGGCGTCGATATCAACGCCCTGCTTATCAGCCAGCCGGAATCCGGCGAACAGGCGCTCTCCATTGTCGAAACCCTTGTGCGAAGTGGCGCCATCGACGTTGTCGTAGTTGATTCTGTGGCCGCACTGGTGCCCCAGGCCGAACTTGAAGGCGAGATGGGTGACAGTGTCATGGGTCTGCAGGCACGTCTCATGAGCCAAGCGCTGCGCAAGCTTACCGGAGCCATTTCAAAATCGAGCTGTGTCTGTATCTTCATCAACCAGCTTCGCGACAAAATCGGTGTCATGTACGGCAGTCCTGAAACCACGACCGGCGGCAAGGCACTTAAATTTTATTCCTCCATTCGTCTCGACATCCGCAAAATAGCCCAGATCAAGGATGGCGAAGAGAGCACCGGGAACCGTACCAGGGTCAAGGTTGTTAAAAACAAGGTTGCACCTCCTTTCAAGAGTGCTGAATTCGATATTCTCTACGGAGAGGGTATCTCGGCCATAGGCGAACTGATCGACCTCGGCGTTGAGTTCGGTGTTATCAAAAAAGCCGGGTCATGGTTCAGCTACGGCCAGGACAAGCTCGGCCAGGGACGTGAAACCGTCAAAAAAGCGCTCAAGGAAGATCCTGCGCTCTACAAAAAAATTCATGGGCAGGTCAAGGAACTGATGGGTGGACCTGCGGAGATCATCAGCGGCCAGGAATGAAAATAGGAACTATCGACATTGACCGTCCGGTCATTCTTGCCCCTATGGAAGATGTGACTGACCGGGCTTTCAGGCAGCTCTGCAAGCGCCACGGGGCGGACATTGTCTATACCGAGTTCATCAGCGCCGAAGCATTGCGCCGTGGCGTTGAAAAATCCATTCGCAAGCTCAAGACCGATGAGATAGAACGACCCTTTGCCATTCAGATATTCGGCAACACGGTCGAATCGATGATCGAAGCCGCAGTTATTGCCGAAGAGTTCTGCCCGGACTACCTCGACATCAATTTCGGATGCCCCACCAAAAAAGTTGCCGGCAAAGGCGCCGGTGCAGCCCTCTTGAAAGAGCCCGACAAGATGACGCAAATTGCCGAAGCAGTTGTCAAAGCCGTAAAGGTACCCGTCACCGCCAAAACAAGGATCGGCTGGGATCTTGAATCAATCAACATTCTTGACATTCTGCCTCGCCTCGAAGATGCTGGCATTCAGGCGCTCGCCCTGCATGGCCGCACCCGCAGCCAGATGTACAAAGGCAAGGCCGACTGGAACTGGATTCGTGCCGTCAAGGAACAAGCCCGCATCCCCATTATTGCCAATGGCGACATCTGGACGCCCGAAGACGCCGCAGCAATGTTTGCCGAAACCGGAGCAGACGGCGTGATGATCGGACGAGGCTCCATAGGCAACCCATTTATATTCGCCAGTGCCAAGCATTTTTTGCAGACCGGCAAGCCGCTTCCTCCGCCCGATTTTCGGGAACGGATACATGCGGCCATAGATCACCTCAAGCTCTCGGTGCAGTTCAAGGGCGAAAAATATGGCAACCTCGAAATGCGACGTCACTACTCAACCTACCTCAAAGGCTTGCCGATGGTTTCAAGGGTACGCAACAAACTGGTACGCGAAGAGGGGTGGGAGCAGGTAATCCAGATTCTGCTCGACTACGAGCAGGAATGCGAAGGCTATGCAAAAGAGGGCAAGATCGAAGGTAACGGCGAGTACCTCAACGACCATTCAGACAAACTTGTATTAAATTATTAAGCTTAACACCATTTAAAAGAGATATGAATAGTTCGGATTCCCGCTACCGGGTAGCAGTGCTTGGTGCAACCGGTCTCGTTGGCCGCACCATGATCAAGGTTCTCGAAGAGAGAAATTTCCCTGTCAGTGAACTGGTGCCGCTCGCCTCAGAGCGCAGCGCCGGTCAAGAGATCGAGTTCAGGGGAGAGAAATTCACCATCCAGGTACCTTCACGAGAAGTTTTTCGCGGAGTCGATATCGCCCTCTTCTCCGCAGGCGCAACCGCCAGCAAAGAGTGGGCCAGGATTGCCGCAGAAGAAGGCGCAATCGTCATCGACAACTCATCAGCATTCCGCATGGACGTGGACGTGCCGCTCGTCGTACCCGAGGTCAACCCGGAAGCCATTTTCAAAGCCGACGGTACTCCTGAACCAGTTATCGCCAACCCCAACTGCTCAACCATCCAGATGGTAGTGGTGCTCAAGCCCCTGCAAGAGCTCTTTGGCGTCAAACGCGTTGTAGTTTCCACCTACCAGTCTGTCACAGGCAAAGGCAAGGTTGGACGCGACGCCCTTGAAAGCGAGCTTGCCGGAGAAGAGCAGGAAGAGTTCACCCACTTTCATCAGATCGCTTTCAACGCCGTACCGCAGATCGACGCCTTCACCGACAACGGCTACACCAAGGAAGAGATGAAGATGGTCAACGAAACCCGCAAGATCATGGGCGACGACACCCTCAGCGTCTCTCCCACCACCGTGCGCATCCCGGTCTACGGCGGCCACGGAGAATCGCTCAACATAGAGCTTGCCAGCGACTTTGATATCGACCAGGTACGCGAGCTGCTCCAGAACTCGCCCGGCATCATTCTGCAGGACGACCCCTCTGCACGCATCTACCCCATGCCGCTCACCTCATACGAATGCGACGAAGTCTTTGTCGGCAGGATTCGCCGTGACTACTGGCATCCCCGCACCCTCAACATGTGGATAGTAGCCGACAACCTCCGCAAAGGCGCCGCCACCAATGCCGTGCAGATTGCAGAAGTGGTTATCGCAAAGCGGTCGTAGGTTATTCTTTTTTTCAAGAGCCATCAGTCCCCCGCTGATGGCTTTTTTGATTGCTGCAGAATGGCTTGAAGAATTGCGAAAGCCGTTTTTCAGTGATCTATGACGATAAACAGAAAAATCTGATTGTACCGCAGGTTTTCGCCAGAAAAAATGATTAACTTTTCACAGCAAATCCTGTCTGAATATGGTGGCTGGCTGGCATCGGAATGGTGATTTCCAAAGGACAGTGATACACGATAATCAACTTGACGCTCAGCAAATTATATTGATACTGGTGTTGTGATACTTTTTAATTCCTGACAAGAGCAATCATGCAAACCGTTACCGTTTCGCCAAAATTTCAGGTTGTTATTCCCCAGCACATGAGGGAATCCCTGCATCTTCGTCCTGGCCAGAAATTACAGGTTGTTGAATATAAAGGAAGAATTGAGCTTATCCCTGATCGTGAAATCTCTGATCTCCGAGGCTTTGTTAAAGGCATCAACACTGATTTTGAGAGAGAAAGAGACAGAATATGAACATTGTGGATTCTTCGGGTTGGCTCTCATATTTCGCTGATGAGCCTTCTGCAATACATTTCCAACTTCCTTTGTGTGAGACAGCCACTCTTGTCGTTCCCGTGATTACCATTTATGAAGTGTCAAAGGTACTTTTACGTGAATCAGGAGAGAATGAAGCATTGCAGGCCGTTTCGGCTATGCAGAAAGGGAAGGTCATTGATCTGACCACAAAATTAGCGCTTGCTGCATCTGTACTCAGCTTGCAGTAAAGGTTGCCAATGGCTGACAGTATTATTCTGGCGACAGCCCAGGGTTGTGGCGGAACTATCTGGACCCAGGATATAGATTTTAAGGGTATTCCAGGGGTTAACTATTTCCAGAAATAAGAAGCATACAAGCCAGTCCATCAATTGGCAGGGTGGCAATTGACCAGGTTTGTTGCGTATCCATTTTTGAAATCAGAAGGATAAATGCAGGGACAATCGGACGATGAAAATTGAATCTATACGGTTAAAAAATTTCAAGGCGTTCAAAGATACAGAGTTGGTTGATCTGCCGAATTTCTGTGTCTTTGTAGGGGCAAATGGAACTGGCAAGAGCACCATATTTTCCGTTTTCGGATTTTTGAAAGATGCCATCACCAGCAATGTCAATACGGCGCTGGCCAAGCTTGGCGGCAGCCGGGGATTTTTGGAGGTTCGAAGCCGTAACGCTACCGGGCCGATTGAGATTGAACTGAAGTTTCGCGAAAAGAGTGATATGCCCCTCACTACCTACTTTCTGCAAATCAATGAAGAGGGTGGTCGGGTTTTTATTGAGCGGGAAATTCTCAAATACCGTCGTGGCAAAAGGGGGTTGCCATGGCATTTTCTTGATTTTTCGAGAGGGAAGGGGGAAGCGGTGACCAATGAACTGATGTCGGTTAACGATGTCAAGGAGTTGATTCGCGAAGAGCAGACGCTGAAATCGCCGGATATTCTTGCCATTAAAGGGTTGGCCCAGTTCAAGCGTTTTCCTGCTGTTGTGGCGCTTGGCAATCTTATCGAGAACTGGCATATATCTGATTTTCACATCAGTCGAGCCCGCCCGGAGCAGGAGGCCGGATATGCAGAGCATCTGTCGCGTGAGGGCGAGAATTTATCTCTGGTTATCCAGTATCTCCATAAACATCATCCGGTTGCCTTCAACCAGATACTTGAGTTGCTGAAGCAGCGGATTCCCGGTATATCCCAGGTTGAATCAAAAACCACTGAAGAAGGTCGTGTTCTGCTCAAGTTTCAGGATGGAGCGTTTGAAGACCCCTTTCTGGCTCGCTATGTTTCCGACGGAACCATCAAGATGCTGGCCTACTTGACGCTTTTATATGATCCTGCTCCTCATCCTCTGTTATGTGTTGAAGAGCCTGAAAACCAGCTCTATCCAGGGCTGTTGCATGAGCTGGCAGAGGAGTTCCGTAACTATGCCAACCGGGGTGGGCAGGTCTTTGTTTCGACTCATTCACCCGATTTTTTAAATGCTACAAACGTCGATGAGGTTTTCTGGCTTGTCAAACAAGAGGGATATACACAAATCCGTCGAGCCAATGAGAATAGCCAGATTGTTGCCTACATGAAGGATGGCGACCAGATGGGCTATTTGTGGGATCAGGGATTTTTTGAGGGGAGCGATCCACGATGAGGAACCTTGTTTTCTTTCTTGAAGAACCCTCGGCACAACGGATGCTTGAGGGAGTATTGCCCCGGTTTATCCCTGATGTTGCTGTTCAATATGTGGTTTTTCAGGGGAAAAGTGATCTGGAAAAACAGCTTGTCAGAAAGCTTCGTCTTTGGCAACGTCCTGATTCACTCTTTGTTGTCATGCCCGGGCCAGGATGCCGCTGATTGCCGGGTTATCAAGATGAGACTTGCTGCGCTTTGTCAGCAAGCCGGTAGAGGTGACGCTTTGGTTCGTGTTGCTTGCCATGAACTGGAAAGTTTTTATCTCGGTGATCTGGCTGCGGTTGAGCGTGGGCTTGATGTCAGGGGGTTGGCTGCGAAGCAAGGTCAGATTAAGTTCAGGGCTCCAGATAGAGTTGCTTCTCCTTCTGAGGAATTGTATAAACTGACCAACGGCAAGTATCAGAAAATAGCTGGTTCCCGCGCAATTGGCAGGTATCTCAACCTTGAAAACAATCGCTCACGGAGTTTCACCGTGCTTCTTTTGGGGATAAAAAAAGTGCTTGAACAGTGAGTGATTTCGCTGCGCAGTAATCTTGGAGTTATTTTATTGCATTTGTTTTGCGTTTATTACTTTGAACCCATTATTAGTGCGAATAAGGACAACAGTGTAAATTGATCTTATCATTGCCCCGAAACTATTTTGCGCATCTACATAAAACATTACCGCGTATTGATTTCCATACTTTTTAGCTATTGTATCATAAATCCCAGCAAATTCAGCTGTTCGTGGTGCTTTTAATTTACTTCTGATATATGCCTGTGCCGTATCCATCAAGTCTTGTTTGTCACTAAGACTTGTAACATCCTCTTCTGGTGGTAAGGCTTGTGTTGGTTGGTGCTTGTTCTTTTAGTACCCATCTGTGGCTGCTGATAATGCAAAACAGATTAAGATTAGGGTAAGTGTTTTTTTCATTGTCGGATAGTTTTGGAGTTGTCTGCAATAGAAATACTTGGGTCTCCTTCTTTGACTGTAAATTTGTAATCTGAATCTGGTTTGACCAGATTTTCTGGGTTGTTATTTAATTCTCACAGGGAAGTGTTAGTAAGGTAACAATTATAGTTTTTTTTCTGCGAATAATATTTCACACAACATCAAACTCAAGAACTCGGCACTCGCTCGGTGCTCGGATGCAAACTGCGAATGTAATCCGCCGCCTTTTGTGCGTGGGACGCCGCAGTGAACAGAAAGACTCTATCGAAAATTAAGCCACTGGAGTAAATCATGTTTATGCACGTTACACAAGCCAGATATTGTGGTGACTACAAGGTATGGGTTGCGTTCAATGATGGCGCGGAAGGGGAGATTGACCTCTCTTCCGAGTTGTACGGTGAACTGTTCGAACCACTCAAAGAGAAGGAGTTTTTCAGTTCCTTCACTCTCGAAGGCCACACCTTGAGCTGGAGCAATGGTGCCGATTTTGCTCCTGAGTTTTTGAGGGAGCAAATCTCCGCTTATGCTGTTCCGGCAACAGTCAAGTGAAACAACAGGTATCGGCTCTTATTCTTCTGCCAGCCCCATCAGTGCGGTGCTGACGGCTTTTATCGCAGCCGATGAAGAGAGGGCAAATTTATCCGGGTTGCTGATGGGTATGGAGCGCGGCAAGCCAAGTGGTTTCATGGTTAACGATGTTTCCCGGCCTATGAGGGCAATCATCGCCTTGTCAGCCTTGCTGCCGGTCACCTGCACACCTGTGTCGTGGCAGAGCGGGTTGTCGAGCAGTTTTCTTATGGTGAAATATTCTGTCTCCTCCCGGCTTTTAACCTGACGGAAAGCAAACTTTTCCATTCGTCCCTTTCTCGATATCGTCAGAAGCACATAGTTCTCTTCAAGCTCAAGGATCACCTGCGGCTCATCAGTCAGACTTGAGAGGTGAATCAGAGGCAATTGCGGCGTGCCCGTAAACCCCACCCGGCGATTGGCTGCAAAGTGCCCGTAGGCAGTTTTGCATGGTGTAGCGGGATAGAAGAGCAGGAGCTGTCGCTCATGCAGTCCGTTGCCGTTGCCATACCCGGTAAAGTCACACTGGTACGAATCAGGCTGACTTAAAAAATATCCCGCTTCAATCCGGCAAAACTCCCGGCACTCCTCCGGAGTTGCATTGGCTGGAAAGCTGGTTGGCAGGGGCAGGTAGGTTTCCGGCTTCACACAGAGAGCAATCTCTTCCTGCGGCCACTCACGGAGGTATCCACCAAGCTTTTTCATGATACGCTTCCCCTTGCCTGCAGCAAGGTCGTCAAGACCGAACGGCAGGCTTTTGCAGGCACACAGGGTGTAACCGCTGCTGCCGGAAGTTTTTAGCCGGACAACGGCGCACTCTCTGCTCTCGAAGGCGCAGGCTATCTGGCTTTTGCTCATTTATTCAAGGGTAAACTGTTTTTTAAGGAGTTCAAGTTTTTGCTTGCCGATTCCCTTGACCTCAAGAAAATCCTGAAAGTTATCCACTCTTCCCCCTTTAGCTTTTCTGAACGCAATCAAACGTTCAGCCATAACCGGCCCGATTCCCGGCACCTTCTGCAACTGCTGGCTGCTCGCCTTGTTGAACGAGACTGTTCCCGTAAAAACTTTCTTTTCCCAGGAACGATGCTCCGCTCTTTTTGCCGGAGAGCCACTCTCTTGTGCGGCAATCTCCAGCGCTACATCCTCTTTCACCGTTTTCTGATCCAGAGCAGCCAGCCCGATAAGACTGTCCACCTCCGTCTCACTGAAACGGGCACTCTCCGTTTTTTTAACCATCCGGTCAGCATCCTCCATCGACCGGAAATTCTTCAGGATACCACCAAGCACCAGAAAACCCAGAAGCACCGAAACCAGAGTGATTTCAGCCCTTGTAAGGCTTAGTTTCCGGCCAAGTTTGTCAAGGGGGTTCATAACGGTAACGAATTCCCTGTTTCAGCATTCCGGTGCAGGCAACCGCATACCATTACCTCTCCACCGGCCATTTCCCGACAAGATAGTCAAAGGAAGAGTATACAGAGAGAGCAGGAATTTGCGAACAGGAATTTTAAATCTTTTTTTTCCACCTTTACCGCTAATTACGGGACGTTCATCATTTCACTCAGAAACTTTGTCTGCAACTCAGCATTTGAGTTTTTGTTTAAGCAAATATTTCTGACTGCTTCCGCTCGAATAGCCAAGCTTCCCCTTGGATTATCTTTTCCCAATTTTAGACTGACTGGCTGTGGTTATCTGAATCGCTGTCCATTTTGTTTTTCCCCCTTATCTATGCCGGGAGAGTATCACAAGCCACCGCTCAGCTACCACGAGCAGCTTCAGCTTTTGAGAGACCGAGGCTTGATTGTTGAAGATGATGCTAAAGCACTTCATTTTCTTCAGAATATCAGCTTTTACCGTCTGAGTGGCTATTGGCTTCCCCTTCTTCAAACGTAAAAAACATTGTACGCTTTAAAAGGACATCCCGCAGGTTGTTATCCAAAATCGATTTTGTCAATCTCTCCCATAATCCTGTTTGTCTCACTCAAAGCCACGATGATTCGCTGGTAGTGGCGGACATCTTCGAAGCTGAGCTCTTTGCCTTTGCGGTCTTTGAGCCATTTTTGTGCTGGCTGGTATCCGCCAATGTAAAACTCCCAGGCTACCAATGGCACTCCATCGAAATACTGGGTTTCGTTGATGTAGACCTTGCCCTCCTGATAGTTCAGCTTTCCAACAAAATTATCGCCACTCACCGGGTAGCTGGTCAAGCGTTGCTCTAATGCCGGGCTTTCAAGAAGGTGGAGCTGCCGCAGTTCTGCGCCGAGCGCTGCGAGCTTCCGGAAGGTTTCCTGACTTTTTGGGTATGGCACTCTTGGGAAATCTATTTTCAGGAACTCTTTGTACTTCTCGCGGTAGCCCGGGCAGTGCAGTACGGCGTAGATGTAGTCGAGGATGTCGAGAGGGGCAAAGGTAGCTGCGCTCTCTTCTTTTTCCGGGGTGAAGGTTAAGCCGATTGATGCGGCTATTTCATCGACAATTGTTTTGTTCAGGTTGGGTGTTCGCTGTTGTGAGCCATCGGTGGTTATCTGGTTGCCTGATTCGGGATAGAGGTAGAGGGGGAAAATATTGGCATTATCGAGCGAAGATGAAATGCATTTATCAACAATATGATTGACAGTAAATGGCGAAATAAAGTTATTTGATCGTGATCTTCTTATTAAAGTTATGGCTACATTTCTGCGTAGTAAATGCGCCATAAATATAGACCTTGATCGTGCAATTTTACTATGGTCATAACATATATAACGCATATCAAAAGGTCTATAATCAATTTTTTCAATAAATTCATCACCAAACGCACTGGTCAGAATTTCTTTTGAAAAATTTACATATTGAAAATCATCTCCACTGGTTATGCCCATGCTGTTAGTTAAAAACAAGTCGTTCACTAAAAACCCTTGCTCATAATTATTTTGACCATCGAAATTTTTATTGACAAAAAAGTATTGTGGTGCAGAGAAACCAAGCTCTGCAAATCCAACCGATGCAAGGGTGTTTTCCCATAGGAAGTCGTATTTATCGGCTCTTTCACCATAGAGATCATAATGCAGCACTTTTGCCAGCTCTCCTTTTTTCTTCTTGCCGGTTTTCACAAACAGGTTGATGCTCACTCCTTGCTGAATATCAAACACATTCTTGTCGGGTGATCCGTCAGGGCAGACCTCTTTTTTCTTGGAGTTGCCGTGAAGGTCAAGAATATAGATTCGATCAAAGGTGGTGAGTAAATGCCATCGCATCCCTCGGAAGGTTGGGTTGTCGAGAAAGCTGTGGTTGTTGATGAAGGCAAGAACTCCTTCTCCGTTTTTTCCGATGAAGTGCTGCCCGTAGCGGATGAACTTCACATAGTCGTCGTTCAGCCATTTTGGATTTTTCTCCTTGAGCTTGCCACCGCCGGGTTCCTGCTTGTAATCTTCCAGAAGCTTTTCAATCCATTCGCCTTTGTTGGAGGAGTGACCGCTGTAGGGTGGGTTCCCCAACACTACCATCACTGGCGTGTCCCGCTTGATATAGTTGGCTTCATTGGCCTCTTGTGAAAGCCAGTTGGCAAAGAGTGTGCCGGTTTCACGGTGATGTTCTTCAAGCGAGTTGGTCAGGAATACCCGAAACCGCTGATCGGTTGTTGGTTTGTATCCGGTTTCGGAAAGCAGCAGGTCGAGCTTGAGGTGGGCCATTGCGTAGGAGGCCATCAGGATTTCAAAGCCGTTGAGTCTGGGGATAAGGTGTTTTTCGACATAGTTGCTCCAGATTCCTTCCTGCCCTTCAAACTGTTTATGGATCTGCTTGACTATCTCGGCCAGAAAGGTGCCTGTTCCGGTTGCCGGATCGAGCATCTGTACCTTGTGAACCTCAATCTGCTGGGTGGTGTAGCCATCTTTTGAGCGTTTATCGGTCGTTGCTCTTTTTACGGCAACGGTGGTTTTGCTTGTATCGGCAAGGCCATCCCTCAGCCCGAACTCTGTTTTGAGAATCTCGTCAACCGCGCGGACAATGAAGTTTACCACTGGTTCCGGGGTGTACCAGACACCACGACTTTTGCGGAGCGCCGGGTCGTATTCCGCAAGGAAGGTTTCATAAAAATGGATAACGGGGTCGAGCTGCTGTGTGCTCTTTCCGAAATCCTTGAGCAGGGCGGCAATATCAGTAGCCTTGAACAGATCAGCCAGAGCATCCACAATCCAGACAATGCGGCTGTCGAGATCGTAGCCTGCGATGTACTGAAAAAGCTTTCTGAGAAAAGGGTTTGTTTTGGGAATCAGTTCAGCAGCCTCTTTTCGGTTGAAATCTTCAAGCGTGGGGTCATGCAGCCGGGCGGCAAACATACCGTAAGCAATCGTTTGAGCGTAGATATCTGCAAACTGTTTTGGGGTAATGTCATGTATGAGTACCTGCCGGAATCCCTCCATCTGCTCTTTCAGGGTATTGTTTGCTTCGTTCAGCATCGTATTGACCTCGATGGTGTCGCTCAACAGCGCTTTTTCAATCACATCGGCCAGCAGTCGCGCTTTTGCTGCCATCATTTTCGAGAGCTTCGAAGCCGATTTGATGGTCTGGCCATCATAGCGGCTGAATTCACGAATCAGGTCGGTGAATGCCGCAAAGTTTTCAGGCTTGGCAACGATTTTGCCACTCTCTGTTGCAGCCAGAACAATGGAAGTGGTAAACACTCCGTCCAGATAGAGCCGGAACTCGAGGTAATCGGTAATGATGAGGTTTTGCAGAGAGCTTTGGTAGCGGGCAAACTGCTCCTTGTAGAGCTTGCTGTCGAGAGATTTTCCGATATCCTTTGCCTCGATGTAGCCGACCGGAATGTTTTTTCTCGTCAGGATATAGTCAGGAGCACCGCAATCAATTCTCTGTGGTTCATTGGTGACCTCAACCTGTGGTGCCAGAGCCTTCAGCAGAGCTTGCAGGTCACCCCGGTAACTGTGTTCAGTTGAAATTCCGGCTCTGAACCGCTTGTTGATGGTCTCGATATACTCCTGAATGGTCATAAGAGCGGGAGATGAAATTTTTTTTCCGGGATTCCTGTGGCACACCCCAAGAAAGCAGTACCCTTTCCCGATAACAGGCAATCACCAGCCATGCGGTAATTTAACCGGGCTATTCCGCAATATAGACAAGGCGGTTCAAATTTTTACAGAGGATAGTGTGGCCCTTGCCAAACAATTACGGGACGTTCCTCATTTCACTCAGAAACTATTTCTGCGCATCAGAATTTGAGTTTCAGATTGGTTTTGAGGTTATAATAATTTGTGCAATTTATTTTTTTTTGACTGCATAAGCGCTATCCCACGGGTAGACCAATTGTGTACTGATGCAGGATTTCAGCCAATTTATTATCTTTGATCTATACTTGTTTTCGGGTCATTCATAGCAATCCAGCACGATACACCGCTTCACCTGAAAAGAGCTGGGCTGCTTCGGAGTCCAGTGTTCCATTTGTCGGCAGCCCGAATCTGTTAACAGGTGATAACGGAGATGACAAGATTATTTGCTGTAGTAGGCAACACAATCAAGAGAATGAGTTTATGCCAACAATCTCCATGTTTTACGGGATCCTTATTTTGATGTACTTTTATGACAACAAAAAGCACGCTCGGCCTCACATTCATGCAGAATGCGGAGAATATGAGGCATCAATAGCGATTGATGATGGAGAAATATTCAGTGGTAGTCTGCCTCCATCCAAGATGAAGCTGGTTCAGGCATGGATTGAAATTCACAGAGAAGATTTGATGGTTAACTGGAAATTAGCTGTTGCTGGTGAGCCTGTTTTCAAAATCGAGCCATTAAAATAGAAGGAGATAGTAATGGATATCATCATAAAAGCTACTCCACTCAATGACTTTCTGATCGAAATTGTTACAAGCAGCGGTGTTACCGGTATTTTTGATGTTAAGCCCTATCTGCAAGGCAGTGCATTTAAAGAGCTCAAGGATGAATCGTATTTTCGCCTCGTCCGTCCCGCTCATCATGGAATTATGTGGCCACATGAACAGGATTTCAGTTCCGATACCATTGTGTGGGATATTCAGAATGCCCCCCGTTCTTGAGAGCTGCGGGATTCCGCTATTGCAATCATCACCTGAAGCGAATATTGCTGGTTAATTTAGAGTAAAGAGTAAAACCAAAAATAGCTCATCAATACGGATAACATCTATAACCATGAACGGTTCAAGCCTGCTGAAGAAATCGCAAGTTATGAAGAGGGCGATGCATGGCTGGTGTTGAACA
>SERZ01000567.1_pt1 | contig 24545 bp, 20 predicted proteins | sample 3171461 | NCBI WGS metagenome assembly SERZ01 (sample SAMN06051861, study PRJNA518727) | freshwater metagenome | biome: subpolar coniferous forest; feature: holomictic lake; material: water; isolation source: holomictic Lake 227, 6 m depth | place: Canada: near Kenora, Ontario | collected... | reverse complement strand
CACCAGCGGACCACTTGGCCGTGAGCAGAAAGGTTTACAGCTCCAGCAAAAAATTCAGGCGTTTGAACCGCTGATCCTTACTTTTGCGGAAGCTTCAGAGTATATCCGGGATGCAACAACCATCGCTCTCGGTGAGCGTGTCTGCCGGGCACTCCATCCGGAATCACTTTCAACAGAATCGGTATTCCTCGATGAACTCGCCATCGAGATGATCCGTTCCGGCAAAGCGAGAGCGGTAACTGTGGAAGACGCAGAAAGCTCTTTGCGGGCAAATTCCGGCCATCCGCTCATCATCTCCAAAGTGTCCGGCAGGTATCAGGAAATATGCGCCTCTTGCAAAGCGGATTGCGTCTTCTGGAGAGCTGAAAAAAGAGGCTTACACTGTCTGAAACGGAAAAATATCTGACCCTGATTTTTCTATCCAATCTGCAGTACCTTCGCTCCCCTGATGCTGCGCTGTTTTATGTCGAGCAGGGCCCTGTTGGCATCTTCAAGTGGGTAACACTGCACTTCGGGTTTGAGCGGAAGGACGGCGGCAATATCGAGAAATTCACGAACGTCCGTTCGCGCAATGTTGGCGACGCTTTTGATCTCTTTTTCCATCCAGAGGTGACGTGCATAGTCGATACCAGCCATTACCTCCCGGTCTCCAGCCTCTTTACGAATGGCGTTGATAACCAGCCTGCCGCCGGGTGAGAGTTGTTCGAGTGCTGAGAGTACCGGCTGCCAGGCGGGGGTGGTATCGATAATGGTGTCACACGCTTGAGGTGGCAGAGCTTCGGTATCGCCTGCCCAATCCGCGCCAAGCGTGCGGGCAAACTCCTGTTCTGCACTGCTTCGGGCAAAGACAAAGAGGAGGGAATGTGGATAGAGGTAACGGGCAAGGCGCAGTACCAGATGGCCGGATGCCCCAAAACCGGTGAGACCAAGCACTTCACCATCCTTAATGTTTGCCAGTTTCAGCGAGCGATAGCCGATTGCGCCCGCGCAAAGAAGCGGCGCAGCTTCGGCATCTGAAAAAACAGCGGGAATGAGATGGGTAAAGGATGCCGGAGCAACCATGTATTCGGCGTATCCTCCGTGAGCATCGCGGCCTGTTGCCCGGAAACCGGAACAGAGGTTTTCAAGCCCCTCCCTGCAAAGTGAACAGCTTCCGCAGGCGGAATGAATCCAGGCTACTCCCCTGCGGCTTCCCGGAATTATATCGTTCACACCGCTTCCCAAAGCGACCACTTCACCTACAACCTGATGGCCCAAAATTACAGGGAAAAATGAGGGTGGTGTTCGTCCTTCGATCTCATCGAGTTCGGTATGACAGACTCCGCAGGTGTGCACCCGAATGAGCAGCTCGCCTTCAGCAGGCTCTGGAACCGGGAGTTCCACCAGTCGTAATGGCTCCTGATTAACGGCAAGTGAAACAACCCGGTCGAGCATCATGGCTTTCATCATGCTCTTCATAACTCAAGGGCTAAAATCGTTTCTGGTAGATGTGGCAGTAGGGCTCATGGCCGTTTTTGTCATAATAGTCCTGATGGTAGGCTTCAGCTTCCCAGAAGGTGGCTGCCTTTTCAATGGTTGTAACCACATTGTACCCTTTGGCTTTCAGCTCTCCAACAAGCTTTTCTGCTACCTTTTTCTGCTCTTCATCGCTATAAAAAACTGCCGAACGGTACTGCGTTCCGATGTCGGGGCCCTGACGGTTGGTCTGGGTTGGATCGTGAATCTCGAAAAAGAGTTTAGCAAGGGTCTCATAGCTCACCAGTGCGGGATCGAACTCTATCTCAACCGCTTCGGCATGACCGGTTTTGCCAGTGCAAACCTGCTTGTAGGCAGGGTGATCGACGAGGCCGCCAGTATAGCCCGATTTGGCGGAGAAAACCCCTTTGAGCTTGTTGAAATGGTACTCAACCCCCCAGAAACACCCTCCGGCAAAAATTGCCTTTTGCGTTACTGTGGCAGCTTTTGCTTCGGGCTGGAAGTTCAGTGAGATGGAGTTGACGCAGTGACGGACATTTTTTGTGGTAATACCTTCATTGAAGAAGACATGGCCAAGATGAGCGCCACAATTGGCACACACTATTTCCGTGCGCCGACCGTCAGCATCCGGAATCTCTTTTACTGCGCCTGCAATGGCGTCATCAAAGCTTGGCCAGCCGGTGCCTGATTCGAACTTGTCCGCAGAACGGAATAGTGGGGCGTCACAACGCCGACAAAGATAGCTTCCCGTCTCCTTGTTGAGGTAATATTTGCCACTGAAAGGCCGTTCGGTTCCTTTACTGAGGATGACCCGCTCTTCTTCGGGTGTCAATTTGTTAAAACTCATACCATTCTCCTTTTGAGCATTAAAACGGAGCTCTTCTGACGTGTGCGAAAGCTTTTCTCCTGCACATCCGACAAGAAAAAAAAGCTGACCGAACAGCAAAAGCAGAGCAATCATACCACCTCTCCGCCAATCACCTCTTTTTCCTCCGAGAAGCATCGTTCATCACTGTTTATTGTTAGTAATCCGCATTCAATAGAACCGCTCTCATCAACAGATGGTTTCAATAGTCACGAACTTTCGAACGTATGAATATGGTTATCATGGATAACTCTTCTCTCCAAACTTGACAACCTTCCGGGACTGCACCGTTATGACTCCATCCAGACACATACCTAACAGGCTTGCTTTTGAAAAAAGTCCCTATCTCCTGCAACATGCAATGAACCCGGTTGAGTGGATGGTATGGGGCAAGGAGGCTTTTGAGAAGGCGAGAAACGAAAACAAGCCCATATTTCTCTCTGTGGGATACTCGACCTGCCACTGGTGCCATGTGATGGAACGGGAGTCGTTTGAAAATGAGGCGATTGCCGAACTGCTGAACCGTTATTTTGTGCCGGTAAAGGTTGACCGTGAAGAGCTTCCTGACCTTGACCGACTCTATATGAACTATGTTCAGGCTACCACCGGCAGAGGAGGCTGGCCAATGTCGGTCTGGCTTACCCCTGATCTGAAGCCTTTTTACGGAGGAAGCTACTTCCCTCCTGAAGAGCGTTATGGAATGCCGGGTTTCAGCACCATTCTTCTCTCCATTGCCCGACTCTGGGAGAGTGAGAGGAACAAAATCATCGAGGCCTCCTCTTCCTTTTTTGCCTCTCTCGGTGAGGATTTCAGGGAAAGCAGCTCATTACCCGAAAGTGACGAGGCACAGAAACAATGCTTTGAATGGCTTGTAAGAAATTATGACCCGGAATTCGGGGGCTTTGGTGGCGCTCCGAAATTTCCAAGGCCCGTTCTCCTGAACTTTCTTTTCAACCATGCTTATTATAACCGAAGCAGTAAAGCTCTCGATATGGCGCTTTACACCTTGCGAAAAATGGCTGACGGGGGGATTCACGACCATATTGCCGTTGCTGGCAAAGGAGGCGGCGGGTTTGCCCGTTACTCTACCGATGAGCGGTGGCATCTGCCTCATTTCGAGAAAATGCTCTACGACAATGCCCAGCTTGCCGTTTCATACCTCGAAGCCTTTCAGTGCAGCGGTGATCGTTTTTTTGCTGAGGTGGCAGAAGATATTTTCAACTACCTGCTCTGCGATATGAGTGCTCCTGAAGGTGGTTTTTACTCGGCTGAGGATGCCGACAGCCTTGAGAGCGAAAGCGGCAGTGAGAAAAAAGAGGGGGCATTCTACCTTTGGAGCGATGATGACGTACGCACAATTCTCGGGCACACAGAGCTTGCCGATCTCTTCGGCTTTGCATACGGAATCAGGGAGGAGGGAAATGCCCGGCACGACCCTCATGGTGAGTTCAGTGGCAAAAACATACTCTTCCGAGAGGCTACCGTTGAAAAAGTGGCAGAGAAGTTCGCCAAAACAAATGAAGAGGTTATGGCAGCTCTTGAAGAGGCCCGGGGAAAGCTCTACACCGTTCGATCCAAAAGAGCAAGACCATTTCTCGATGATAAAATAGTGACTGCATGGAACGGCCTCATGATTTCAGCCCTTGCAAAAGGGTATCGGGTGCTACATCACGAATCATACCTGGTCGCTGCCCGAAAAGCTGCCGGATTTGTTCTTGAAAAGCTTTATGAGCCGTCAACAGGCCGACTGCTCCGCCGCTATCGCGACGGCAATGCAGCCATTGCAGGCAAGGCGGAAGATTATGCCTTTTTCGTACAGGCGCTCCTCGACCTCTACGAAGCCTCTTTTGAAACGCTCTGGCTGCAAAAAGCGCTTGAACTTGCCGAACTCCAGAACACGCTTTTTTTCGATAACAGATTGGGAGGTTATTTCAGTACCGCTTTCGATGATGATACTGTACCGGTGAGGCTCAAGGAGGAGTATGACGGAGCAGAGCCATCTGCAAACTCGGTCACGGCCCTGAACCTGCTGAGAGTTGCTGAAATGACCGGAAAAGAGGAATTTTCCATCTATGCAGAAAAAGTGTTCAGTTCGTGCAGCACCATGCTTGCCCAAAACAGCCATGCATTGCCTCAACTGCTTGTGGCACTGAACTTTGCAAGAAAGAAAAAACAGAAAATAACCCTTGCCGGGGAGCTCTTTTCACCAGAAATGAACGAGCTGAGGAGTGTCATTGATGAGCGATATCTGCCGGGAACCGTTATCATGCACGTTTCACCGGAAAGCGCCGCGTTGCAGCGCTTCCCTGAAACGATTCAAACTGGTTCTGCCCGGCCACAGGTCACAGTATGCATCGACCGCACCTGCAACTTGCCGGTGAGTGATCGGAAAATGCTTGGCGAAACCCTCGACAATGCGTTACCTTGAGAAGCACACTCTCCCCGAATGAGTTACCCAAAGCAAAAGTCAGAGTAACGAAGAGTCAGCTTCAAGCGGTGAGGATTTCGAAGGAGGTGACAAGGCACCGACTGTTTTTGCGACCAGAGTACCTACTGCAAAGAGAGGAAGTCCAACCACCGCAATACCGCAGAGACCCTGAACAATCGGCACCGCGACCGGAGCAAGAAGAATAGCGGGTACCGCTCCTTTAAGTATGATTTGCGGATTCATGTCAGTCATTGTTTAAACCTGGTTATGTTAATAAACTTTTTACTGTAGCATGAAGTTATGGAAAACTTCTTTCAAACCCCTAATAATCCTTGCCCGGGGAAACTTTTAAAGAGAGTCTTTTACCTTTTATAAGCAACAATAATGGTGATTTCTTGAAAAAAACGGGAGACTCGACTCTACCATCCGTTCAGAAGGAGAAAAAATGACTGACTTTTTTGCAAAAACGACTGCCAAGCCCTATACTATGGCTACGTTTTCAGGGACAATTAGCTCAGTTGGTTAGAGCGTTCGCTTCACACGCGAGAGGTCATAGGTTCGAGTCCTATATTGTCCACCACCAACGCCTCCTGATTACTCTCACTCCAAATCGAAACCCTCTTCCACCAGGTTGCTCTCTGCGGGTTTCGGCTGGTCGAGATTGTTCATCGTAACGGAAATCTGTTTTAAAACCGAGTCAACAACAAAAAGTCCTGCCCCACCCACAATCGCACCGGCAACCCCGTGCAATACAAAAGGCATTCCCAAAGGCGAAAAGAGCAAGGCTCCACCGACCACTCCAGTAGCTTCTTTCAGCATAGTCGCTCCTGTTTTTGCTTGCAGTACAAAAAAAAGAGTTGAATTTGATTTACATCAATATACGCAGGAAAAAAGAGAAAAATAAAAGAGTAGCGCTCACCCCTTTTGTAAAAAAAAATCAAAACTCCTCGATATACAACTCTCCCGGATCATCCGGATGGTGCTTCTTGTAGCCAAACTCCTCCAGCCACTGCGATACATGAGCAACCATGTCAGGCTTGCCGCTGACAAAAAAGTGTGTTCTGTCAGGGTCAGGCGAGATATTGAATTCGTTCTGGAGAATATCTTGTCTCAGCAGATCCTCGATCCATAGTCGGTAACCATCCCATCGATCATCGGCATCGGTCAGGGTCGGCACATAGAAAAAATTGGCAAAGCTCTTTTCAAGAAAGATCAATTCACTGTAATAACCGAGATCCCAGCGATGGGCAGCCCCCTGGATGACCACCATTTTGCTTTCTGGCCTCTCGATGATGTGAGAACGCAAAAAACTGATATAGGGTGCAATGCCGGTTCCGGTAGCAACCATGACGATATCACTGCCATCAGGAGTTTCATCGAGCCGAAAAATACCGCTGATCTTTGTGCCGACATAGAGCCGGTCTCCGGTATTGAGGTTGAAAAGCCGGGAGGTCAACTGACCTGACTTGACCTGTGAAATGTAAAATTCGAGCTGACTGGTCTCCGTTTTGGCAGAAGCAATCGAGTATGGTCTCTTGATAAGCTTCTCTTCCTCTGCAGGAAGCGACTCGGGCTCGGAATTGGAAGAACGCTTTTCAAATCCATAAAGACCAAGCAGCATATTCTGCCCGGCTTCGAACTCTTTTCTTGGTTCATCGGTGTCGAGACGAAGAATCATGAGATCAGGAGTGACCATGATTTTACCGATAACCGTCGCATTATATGCTGAAATATCCATGTTGTCCATAGAGAGGTTGCACTACTTTAAAATCATTCTGAAACAAAAACATTCAACACACCAAAACCGTTCACTCCCTCTCACTCTATCACTTGCTCTATCACTTGCTCTTTCTCTACCTCTTTTTTCAGGGCTCTATTCATATCGCGATAGCCTTTCCGAAACGAACCGGCAAGCAGAAGAAGAGCTGCATCGGTCAGCCATCCGCTGAACTCCTCGCGCTGAATAACCCTGCTCTGAGTGGAAGAAAGCGGCTTGATTTCAAACTGATGGTGAGCTTCAAACATGCCTTCAAGAAAAAAAACAGCATGCCAGCCGATTTTTCGGGGTTCGTCAAAGGTTGTCAGAGCCGCCTTGAAGGAAATCTTCGGCATTCCCCGAAGTTTGACGGAAATCTGTAACTGCTCGCTCGGGCCTGCCAGAGAGACAATAGAGCGAATAAAGGGATTCCATAGAGGGTAACGTCCAAATCGAGCAAGGATTTCCCATACATTTTCTGCCGGTGCATCAATCACTATTTCAGTCTGAAACACTCTCATGCTCTCAATCCTGCGTTTGCATTTTTCGGCTCTTGAGGTATGCTACCGCCATCCGCCTCCAAGTGAACGATAAAGTTCTGTCATTGCAGTCAGATGCTGACGGCGGATATCGGCCAGTGTGAGTTCCGCCTGCAGGGCATTGGTCTGTGCTACAATAACTTCAAGATAGGTTGCCATTCCGCTGCGGAAAAGCATTCCAGAATTGGCAACCGCCTTCTGGAGCGTTACAACACGTTCTGCAGCAATCACTTCCTGTGATTTCACCTTGTCGAGCTGTACAAGAGCGTCAGAGACTTCTGATACCGCCTTAAGCACCGACTGGCGGAATGCCAGTTCCGACTGATCCCGTTTTATCGTTGACTGGATATACTTTGCTTTCAACTGGCCTCTCTGAAAAACCGGCTGAAGCACCACTCCCTGTACCAGTGAAAAAAGAGAGCCCGGAGTAGTAAACCAGTCACTTGTGCGAAGAGCGTTCACGCCTCCTTCTGCCGTAAGGGTAAGCGAGGGATAAAGGGTTGCCTTTACTTCTCCTGCATCGGCATAAGCTGCCCTGACAGCCATTTCAGCCGCGCGAACGTCGGGACGATTCTGCAGCAAGGCTGCGGGAATCCCGGCAGGAAGATCATCGACGACTTTCAGGCTAAAGAGAGCCTTTTCGCGACTGATTGCACCCGGCATCCTTCCGCAAAGAATACTCAATGCATTTTCCTGTGCCGATATTTTCTGCTCGATCATCGGAATTGACTGCGCAATCGAGAGCTTTGCAGCCTCCTGCTGCTGAACAGCCAGAGAGTTGAGCTGACCGGCATTGTACTGAAGTCGTATCATCTGCAGCGTTGTATCGGCAAGAGCAAGATTTTTGTGCGACATATCGAGCTGCGTATCGAGCATGAGAAGGGTGTAATAGCCGTTCGCAACATCCGCAACCAATCGGGTACGGATCGCCCTGGCAGCCTCCTCTGTTTTCAGGTAAGAGGCAAGAGCTGATTTTTTTCTGCTGCGGATTTTCCCCCAGATATCTGCTTCCCATGAAGCAGTGGCCGAAGCGGTATACTGTTCTGCGGTTTTGACACCCTTATCAGAAGGGTTGCTGAGCGTGCCTTTAACTCCGATGTTCAGGGAAGGAAGATTACCCAGCCTCTCCTGATTAAGGGTTTGACGAGCATAGTCGATGTTTTTAAGCGCAACCTGAAGGTCGATATTGTTCACCACAGCACTGTCAATCAGCAATCGCAGTGAGGCGTCGGCAAAAAAACTGTTGCTGGGCATCAAGGCAATAGCGCTATCGGCCTGGCTCCAGGAACCGGCTGGCACTGCTCCCCGGTAAGCGGCTGGAAACTTTATATCAGGTTGCCGGTACTCCCGTGCAACACCACATGCCGCCAGGCTGGCGCATACCAGCAAGAGCATGGCAGACAATAGAAAACCTTTCACTTGTTTTTTCATAGATAAAAACCTCATTCTCCAGCGTTACTCATCATGACAACTGTCGTGATCGCTCTTTTTCCTGTTCGATAACCCCTTCGAGAAGATCCCCTGCCTCAACTATGGCAGCGGCTGGCCCGGTAATGCGTTCCTGCAGGTGCTGGAAAACAATAAAGAGCACCGGGATAACAAAAATTCCAAGCACCATACCGATAAACATACCTCCGATAGCCGCCGCTCCAATGGAATGGTTGCCCTGTGCCGCCGGACCAGTGACAAAGAGCAGCGGAAGTAGGCCGGCAATAAAGGCAAGCGAGGTCATGAGAATTGGCCGAAGCCTTGCCTTGGCGCCCTCAATGGCTGCAGCAGAGAGAGAACTGCCGGAAACCCTGCGCTGCAGTGCAAACTCGACAATCAGAATGGCATTCTTGGCAAGAAGACCGATCAGCATAATGACCGCAACCTGCACATAGATATTGTTTTCGATCCCGGCCAGTTTAATGCCGATAAAAACCCCGAGCAATCCTGTAGGAATTGAAAACATCACCGCCAGGGGAAGCAGGTAGCTCTCGTAGAGCGCCGCCAGCAGAAAGTAGACAAACACAATAGAGAGCATGAAAATAAAAAGCAGTCCGCCGGTTGATTCAAGTTCCTCGCGACTCTGCCCTTTCCAGTCGTAGGTGTATCCTGACGGAAGGCTGGTTCTGGAAACCTCTTCAACAGCCTTGATTGCCTGCCCGGTACTGAAACCAGGTTTGACCACCGCGTTGACCGATATGGCATTAAACAGGTTGAAATGGTCAACCGATTCAGTTCCATAAACCCGTTTGAGAGTGATTACCGAAGTGACTGGCACCATTTGACCGGAAGAGTTCTTGACAAAGATCCCGTTAAGGGAACTGGTAACGGTGCGATCCCCGGGTTCCGCCTGCATCATGACACGATAGTACTTGCCAAAACGGTTGAAATCAGATGCCTGCACACTGCCGTAATAGGCCTGCAGAACCGTCAGAAGATCTTTGACATTCACGCCAAGCTGGCCAGCCTTGATATTGTCCACGACAAGTTCATACTGGGGATAGGTAACCTTGAAGTTGGTGAAGGCAAAGCCTATTTCGGGACGTTTCATCAGTTCGCCGATAAATCCCTGAGCAATGCCACTGAACTTGTCGAGAGCGCCTCCGCTGCGATCCTGCAGCACAAACTCAAGGCCACTGACCGTACTGAAGCCGGGAACCGTAGGCTGGGCCAGGGCAAAGAAAGAGCCATCCCTGTTGGCCAGCTTCTGAGAGATCGAGACAAGAAGCTTCTTGATATTTCCGTCAGGCCCACGCTCTTTCGGCTCTTTGAGCTGAAGGAAAAGAAGACCGGAAGATGGAGAGGAGCTTCTGGAAAGAATATTTATTCCTGCGACCGATATAACCTTTTTTACAGCTGGCATGGCGCGAAGCGTTGCCGAAGCCTTGTCCATGGCTGCCTGGGTACGATTAAAGGAGGCGCCCGGAGGAAGGGTGGCAGAGACAATCACAAAGCCATTGTCTTCGTCTGGAATAAATCCGGTAGGCGTTGCTTTGAACATCCAGAATGAGAGAAGAACAATCACGCCAAGAAAACCGAAGGTGAAGCGCTTGTTGCGAATAAGAAAAATCAGGCTGCCAAGATATTTCCTTTTCAGAAAATCGAATCCGGTATTGAACCCGGTGAAAAACCGCTGCCCGAAGCCGCCAAATTTTTTCAGTTTTTTGTGTTTCCCACCCCCCTTTTCGTCATGAAGATTGGTGAGAAACAAGGCGCAAAGCGCCGGGCTCAGCGTCAGGGCATTGACCGCAGAGATCAGAATGGCTATGGCAAGAGTAAAGGCAAACTGCCGGTAAAAAACACCGGTCGAACCCTGAAGAAAGCCGACAGGCAGAAAGACCGATGCCATGACGAGGGTAATGGTGACGATCGCCGTCGTTATCTCCCGCATGGCCGACACTGTAGCAATTTTGGCCGGGTAGCTTTTCTGCTCCATTTTGGCATGAACCGCCTCAACCACCACAATGGCATCGTCAACGACAATACCAATGGCAAGTACCAGACCGAAAAGAGTCAGCACATTGATGGAAAAGCCAAAGAGGTTCATGAAGAAAAAGGTGCCAATAATGGCGACCGGAACTGCAATTGCGGGAATGATGGTAGAACGCAGATCCTGCAGAAAAAGAAAAACCACAAGAAAAACCAGCAGAAAGGCTTCGATCAGCGTATGCTCGACCTGCTCGATTGACTCATCAACGACCTTCTTGGAACTGAACGGAATGGAATAGTTGATACCTGCCGGAAAAGAAGCCGATGCCTTTTCGAGAACCTTGCGAAGACCGGTTTCAACCTTGTTGGCATTCGATCCGGGCGCCTGAAAGACCGCCAGAACCACCGCAGACTGCCCGTTGGCTTTGGTATCGACCGTGTAGCGATAAGCGCCAAACTCGACACGGGCAATATCACCAAGCTTGAGCAGTGAGCCATCCGGATTGGCCCTTACAACGATATCTTCATAGTCACCGGGATAAGGATTCTTGCCCTTATACTTCATCACATACTGCATGGCCTCATTGCTGTTCTCACCGAACGATCCGGGAGCAGCCTCGAGGTTCTGGCTCTGAATGGCTGCCATCACCTCCTGAGGTGACACCTTGTAGGCCGCCATCTGCTGCGGTCTCAGCCATATCCGCATGGAATAATCGAGATTGCCATAGACCGAAACCTGACCAACGCCGGGAACCCTTGCAAGGTCATCGACAATATTGATTTTGGCATAGTTCTGCAGGAAGGTCTGGTCGAAATGCTTTTCATTGCTCGAAAGATTGATGAGCATGATCTGGCTGTTCTGACGTTTGACGGTCGAAACGCCTATCTGGTTGACCTCTGCCGGCAACCTGCTCGTTGCCTGCGCCACCCGGTTCTGGACGTTCACAGCCGCCTGGTCGGGGTTGGTTCCCTGCTTGAAAAAAACCGTTATGGAGAGCGAACCATCATTAGCGGACGTCGAGGTCATGTAGTTCATATTCTCGACACCGTTGATTGCCTCTTCAAGAGGCGGAGCTACGGAACGGCCAACCGTCTCGGCACTCGCACCGGGATAACTTGCCGAAACCGAAACACTCGGCGGAGCGATATCCGGAAACCGGGTTATGGAGAGCTGGGTCATGCCGACAATGCCGAGAATGACCAGAATTACCGATATGACTGTTGCCAGAACCGGCCTTGATATAAATCTTTCAAACATGAATAGTCCGGTTTAGGTCGTCCAGATCAGTGCGCAACAAATAACTCCACAAGTTTTCTTTCATGGCCGGGCTCCCCCTGCAGCAGAAGCGCCCTTTACAGGCTTGATCACGGCGCCATCCTGTAATTTTTCGATGCCGACCCTCACAATGGTATCACCCTGCTTCAGTCCGGAAGTGACGATATAATTGTTGCCGCTCTTTCCGGCAACCGTAATGACCTGTTTCTTCACCGTGTTGCCCTTTCCAACGATGAAAACAAAAATCTTGTCCTGCAGCTCGACCGTTGAAGCCTGGGGAACCAGCAGCACATTATGGTAAATGGATTCCATCACAACAGTCCCGGTATTGCCTGAACGCAAGAGACCCTTCGAATTCGGGTAAACCGCCCGTAGCCTGACAGAACCGGTAGACTGATCAAACTGTCCACTGATTGTCCCCAAAACTCCTTTGTCAGCAAAGCTGCTGCCATCAGCCAGGACAAGTGATACAGGAGAAACCTGGCGCAGTTTTTCCTGCAGTGTTCCACCGGAATACTGCTGACGAAAACGCATAAAGTCAATTTCACTCATGCTGAAGTAGGCGTAGATCTCACTGACATCACTCAAAAGAGTAAGCCATTGAGTCTGGTTTTTGCTGACCAGACTTCCAAGTCTCAACGGAATTTTTCCGATATATCCGCCAACCGGAGCTTTTATAACGGTATAGTCAAGATTGACCCTGGCAGCACGAGCGGCAGCTCTCGCCTGCTCGACAGCAGCAAGAGAGGCTTGAGAGTTTGCCGTTGCCGTTTTAAGCTGAATGTCAGATATCACCTTGTTCTGCACAAGCGGCACCAGTTTCTCTTCGTTGAGTTTTGCAACCACCAGCCCCGCTTCAGCAGCATGCTGAGCTGCAAGCGCACTGTTGTACTGCTCGCGGTAAACCCTGTCATCAATTTTAAAAAGCGGCTGACCCGCTTTAACCAGCGAACCCTCATCGACATAAATTGTCTGGAGAATCCCATCAACCTGTGGGCGGATTTCAACATTGACCTTTCCTTCAAGAAGAGCGGAATATTCCGCAGTCACTGCGGCATCTGCCGAACTGATTGTCATAACCGACAATACAGGAATTGGCTTCACGGAATCCTTTCCTCCCTTTCCTGCTCCGCAACCACAGAAAAGCAACGGCACCAACATTCCGATAAAAAGCGGAAGCCTGAAAAAAAACTGTCTCGATTTTTTATTCATCATCATTTTTATTTATCCACCTGAAGCGTCCGAAACTTTTCTTGCCACATCGTTCTGTGATAACCGAAAGGTCCGGCTCCTGAAATCAACCGGCATCATACCGGTCTGAACCTTGAAAAACCTGCTGAAATAGGCCTGGTCGCTGAAGCCAAGCTCAAAAGCAATCTCCTTGAAACTTTTCCTGCCATAGGCTATCTCCCTCTTGGCTTCAAGAATGAGTCGCGTATGCAGAATACGGGTCAAGGTCAAATCAAACTTCTCATGAAGAATTTCGTTGAGCCGTTTCGGGGTAATGCCAAGTGCAGAAGCATAAAAGGCAGCATGACGTTCCTTGCGGAAATTCACTTCCAGCAGTTCAAACAACAGACTCATGCGTTGACCTGACTTGTCGAAAGCAAAAGCCGGCGCATGATGAACTCTTGCGATATGCAACAGGAAAGCCTTGAGATAGCAGAGCAGAATAAAAAAATCCTTGTCCCCCCGGCACTCCATCGCCATAAGCTCGGCCAACTGCAGAAGCACTCCAGACTGACTCTCGCCAATCCTGACTCCGCTGTTCATAAAGGGATTAAACAACACCCTGAGCTGCGGATCCATGATACGGCTGAACACATCGAGCGAAAACACAACAACATAACCCGATGGCGAAACACCTTCATAGGCATGGACCTGGCCGGGTGCCATAAAGTAAATCAGCCCCGACTCAACAGGATATGGCTCAAAATCAATATAATGAACGGTTTCGACAGACGAGGTAAACCAGAGAATCTCAAAAAAATCATGGCGATGGTTACCCTTGGCCAGTTCAAACCCTGAATCCTCGATACCGATTATCTCGAAAAAGGTATTCTCAAGCCTGGCAACCGGTATATCACGAGTCGGTTGTACCACAAGCAGTTCCTTATTGACAAATCCACACTTTTCCAGAGCACTCACACCTATCCTGGCATTATCACAACATAACAACCTGAACATAAGTTGCTATTGGCGGAATAACGATAGACAATCTTCTGCAAGATTTGGACTATTTGAACCTTTCAAGGGCATCACCATCACGAAACCATTTCAAAAAACATTGACAGGGAATCGTGAATCAATATTTTTTATAGTGTTAACCTCTGCGAATTTACAAAAAAAGAAGAGGGCCAATCCAATTTTTTAAACCCGGAAGAGATAAAAGAAAACGAAAAAAAAGCAGCGAAAAAAAAAGCGATTTATCTTTTTTGCCGCTCCATCAGATTTTATGCTTTCCTTCAAGCTCCAGTAACGCCATTTTCAACGCCAATCCCCCCCGATACCCCGTAAGAGTTCCATTGCTTCCGATAACCCTGTGACAGGGAATAAAAATCGGCAGAGGATTTCTGTTGCAAGCCATCCCAACCGCCCTGACCGCCTTCGGATTACCTGACGCAGCGGCAACATCACGGTAGGTCGCCGTTGTGCCGTAAGGAATTGCAGCAAGAGTGTTCCAGACCTGCTCCATGAAAAGAGTCCCTGAAGGAGCCAACGGCAATGAAAAAACTCTCAACTCACCATTAATATAAGCATTGAGCTGCCGAAACGCCTCCTTTACAACATCCGGTTCAGAAGGTTCAGCCTCCATCGGAACACTCTCCGACTCAAAACAGAGCTTGGTTATAAAGCCCCCACACTCTGCAATACCAACCATTCCGATCCCGGTTTGCTGATAATATACCGCTCTTTTCATGAGGGACGTTGTTCAGTAAGATCAATAACAATTGTTACAACTCAGGTTTTCGAATCATATAACTCACCGCGTTGGTCGTTACGCCCAACTGCCTCCCCGTTTCTGCAAGAGAGAGACCATACTCACTGACAAACTTCATCGCAAGACTCTTTCTCACCTTTGACAATATTCCACTTCTGCTCCCTGAGCGAAAAAATGCAATCGAAATACCAGCGATCCGACAACTCTCCTCAATATCCTCTTTAACCAACTCCAGGCGTTGGTCGCCAGAAAGCTGTTTTTCAACTCCATCTTTTGCCTCGGCAATCAGTGAATGCACAAAATCACCACTTCCAAGAATCCGTTCGTCACCCAGCTCCTTCAATCCCTGTTTGCGCATCGACTGAACTTTCGACCATCCACCCTGGGAACGTACCACGCCACCGCCTGAGAGTTCCGATTCTCTATCCTTGCCCATCTCATCCTCAAGAAAAGCAAGATATGCACTTATGGCCACGCCCACCCGGCTGCCAAAAAACCGCAGCACATCATCCCGGTCAAACCACTCATGGTGAATATGCTTCATCATAACGGCATGAGAACTCCATGGATAAAAGGCAAGCTCTTCAAGTGAAGTGACAATTCCGGCTTTCAGCGGATTAAGATGGATATAGGCAACCAGCTTGTCAAAATAGGCTTTCTCTTCACAGATAATCGACTTGTAACGGTTCTGAAAGAGATGACCGACACGTTTGTGCCGACGATTGAAATACTGTGCATATCCTGAAAGCAAACGGCGCATGAAAGTAGATATGCCACTCTCACCACTCCTGAGCAGGAGATGCACATGATTGGCCATCAACGCATAGGCACAGATGGTTGTGCCGGAAGCCTTCACAAGCTTACCCATTCGACGCAAGAACTCTTCCCTGTCATCATCATCCATAAAGATCACACCCTTTTCAATCCCACGGATCATCACATGGTGCAACGACCCCGGCGCATCAAGTCTCGCTCCTCTCGGCATAACGGCACCTCCCGCTTGTTGTGACTGGTAAAAAGCACTATCAATAATACATCAATATAACTAAAATATCAATGTTCCTCTCTTACCGAACAACGTCCCTTTCCAAAAAAAAATTTGAAGACTTGCAGCGGTTTTCCAGAGTTCCAGAGAACAGAAAATCAGAATTTCAAAAGCAAGAATGACTGGAACGAACTACCCGAAAACCAGCATCGCAGTCCCTGAAGCCGGGGGGATAGTCGACCCGGGCATCGCAACGCAGAGCGTCGGGATCATAGCCCCAGGAACCGCCGCGCAACGCACGGGCAGATGTATTTTTTTTGTATTTATTCCTCATCCACTCCCAAACATTGCCAGCCATATCGTATAACCCTTCCGGTGTTGCGCCTGCGGGATAGCTTCCAACCGGCATGGTTGCACCTTCATTAAAGCCAAAATTGGCATGTTTTGCCGCAGGTTCCTCCTCGCCCCAGGGATAAAGCTTAACCTTCAAAATCTCGCCAACTCTTTCCCGTTGCCCTCCAGCAACCCACTCCCATTCAATCTCTTCAGGCAAGCGATAGAGCAACATCTCACCTCCTGAAGCCATCCCTTCCGTCCAACCCTCCAGCATTGAGAGCCAGAGAGTGTAGGCTGTAGCATTAAACCAGTTAACACTGACAACAGGCTGATCGTCACGATTGAATTTCCTGTCATCATCTTTACCGGATCGAAAACGGTCAGCAAGATTATTTTTCCCCTTGATATAGTCAAGCAATCCGGGGACTTCTTTTTCCTTCTTTTCTGCAAGTGCATACAGTGTCTCCCGGAATGATTGAAGGGGTAACACCGCCTGGTGTTCCGGAGCTTCAGAGCGCAGATATGCAATAAAGGTGCGATACTGCCGGTTCGTCACCGGATATTTGGCAACATAGAGATCGGGCACCGAAACCTCTTCCTCCGACTGGGAGTAGATATAGCGCCCTCCGGGAATGAGGATGTATTGCGCATCGTGCTCAAAGCGGTTGCGGAAGGAGGATGGAGTTCCCAACTTCTCGCTTTCGCAAGGCAAGGTAACGCTCACTTTACCAGCTTTTTTCTCCAGATAAAGCCGGACATCATCGGCCAGAGCCGAAACATCGCGGTTCAATGCCAGCCTGTTTGTTTTGAAGGTTTGCAATGCTTCAATGGCTTTCGGCAACCCGACAGCTTTCAGGCAGTCGAGAATGGAGCGCTGGCGAAAATGAGTAGTCTCGCCACTCCGGCAAAGCGCTTCGCACAAGGCTTCAACCTTTTTTTCCGGCGCCTCTTCAACGAGTGCGAGCAATAATCTCTTTTGTTTTGGTGAAAACTCGCTGCTGACCGGCGAAGAGAAAAGCTCTTTCATGAAGAGATCGAAAATCTTCTCACTCGACTGGGCAATAAAAAATCGTATCACCTCATCCCACCAGCCGGACTCCTCGCCAAAATGGCGAACAAGTGTTTTAATGCGCCCCTCTTCATGCCACTCCTTTTCCAACTGAACAGCGGCCAGATATTCACGGAAGGTTTTGTGACGGAAGATATAGTCATGTTTACCCTGCTCCACCAGTACCCCGGCCCGATAGACCATGTTCCGGCAAAACTCCTCCGCTGCTGGGGAGTTGGTGATTGCGTCAAGCTTTTGCTGCATCTGGAGCTGCATCTCACTCCGACTGGCCTCATCCCTCTCAAGCTTCTCCTGCATCCAGAGCGCTGCTGGAGCAAGCACTCGCCGTGCATCTTCTGCACAAAGCAGCGGCTTAAGATTGCGAGCCGTGTCGCGATAATCGAGCAGGTAGTCGAGAGCTGCGGTGTAGAGTTCCTGCCTTCTGCCCGGAAGAAATTTTCGCTCTTTCCAGAGAATGGCCATGATCTGCAAAAGCATCGGAACAGCAGCAAGCTCACGAATGCCCTTGTTTTCCGGCTTCTTCAGATAGTCCACCATTGCATCGGCAAGCCTTTTGGCTTTCTCCAACTGCTCTGTTTTCCACAGCTCTTCCGGACACTCTTCAGGGCGAATATCATGCAGAAATGCCGCCTTGTACCAATTATCGAGAAAGTGTTGCTGCTGGGGAAAAGAGAAGTCCATGACATCCACCCTCTGGTGCTCAAAATCAAGCGTAATGCCTTCATCCTGCCGGTACCCTGTCTTTCTGGATGTGACGACAAAACGGGCATTGGCGAAAAGAGCGCTCATGCTTTTGATCCAGGCACAGATCTCCTTTCTTCTTGATGGATCACTCACCTCATCAAGACCATCGAGAAGAACAAGTGATGGATGGTTATCCAGCCACTCCTGAAACAGTGGCGTGCCAAGAGTGAGATAATTGTGCCTTGACCATGCAGCCAAATTCGACGGAAGGGATTTGTAACCCTGTTTTCCGTGTTCAAGCTCTCGCAAAGGAAGATAAAAGAGCTTTACAGGCTCCTGAAAACCAAGCTTTTCCGGCGGGTTCTGCTCAAGAGCGGTGAGACCATAATATTTCATGAGCGTTGTTTTCCCGGAACCGGGATCGCCAATAACAAGAAGAGTGCTGCACTTCCTGAAAGCCTCTTTCATCACATGATCGGGTAAATGAGCGGCCTCTTCATCTCCCCTCTTTCCCTCCACTGAATGCTCCAGCTCCCCTTTGCCCGGCATGGCATCATACATCCGAAGCGGTACAAAAAGATCGCTCAATTTCAGGTGAAAAGGCTGAATGACGCCCGAACCAAGCAAAGAGATGATGCTCAGCTCCTGGTGAAGTTTGTCGCGATAACGTTTCTCATCGCGGAGGTTTTTCTGCAGACGCCTTGTTTCTTCACTCTCGACTGCAGTGCGAGAGAGCGATCCCGAGAGTCGGGAAATCAGCAAATCCAGGTGCTGGCGTAACTCTTTCTCAAAATCGGCAAGAGTTGTATAGAAGCAACAAAGCCCTGTTTTATCCCGTTCGGACCTGAACGCTCTCAATTGTTTGAGTTGGTCAAGATCAACATCAGTTGGCAATTCAGCTCTGGAAAAGTAAAGCATGGCATGCTTGCCAAAAGCTTCAAGGCGTTCGATCTCCTCAACGGCTCCCCCACGCGCTACTGGAGTGGGAGTGCCAATGCGCGACCAGAAAATACCGACGGCACAATCGCACTGATCGACAATCTGCTGGTTGAGAATCTTTTGTGGATTACCGCCGCCTTGAGGGGTGGCATGTGACTCCCACAAGACCGCTTCAAACACCGCACCGGCGGGATGGCTTGCATTCCACAGTCTGATAACCTCAACAGCGCGCTTCCGCTCTTCCTTCACGTCAGAAGGAGATGCAATGAGGATCTTGATTTTGGGGGAATTATCCGGCATTGTCATTCAATTAATTTATGGGACGGGCCTCATAACGTTCAGTAGATGGGGAGACACAGGGGCCTGCCCCTACGGTAATGCGCCATGCAATGCTATTTTCTCTGCCCAATCGATCAATGATTTTTCCGGCAATTTTTCCCAGGGCTCGACAACACCCTGCAGAGCCTGCCGAATGAAGGCTTGCTCAACGACCTTTTTGTCTGCAGAGAAGGTGTACTCTTCGAGAGCGGCATCGTCGTGTGGCTGAAATGCCCAATATTCTATATCAGGCTGGCCACCGTTGAAGAGAAAGAGTTTTTCGTCTGGATCGAGGTCTTTGTTTTCGGAGAGCGTTTCACACTCTTTGGCTATCTCGGCGATCTCCTGGTATTGTTCCAGAGAAAACTCTATGGGGCCAAGCAGAGGATCGTAGACACGGCAATCGACAGTGTAGAGTCCAGCCTCTGATGCAATGAAAAACCAGTGGCCATGTTTCCAGTAACCGCCATCGACAAGAATGGGTTCGGAAATTGATTTCAGGAAATGAAGCGGTGATGTGTTGTCCATCTCTTGATCTCCAACAGGTTATAAATGGTAAAAATGCACTGAAAAGAGCGGTGCATGGTAATTTACAGCAAGAACTGCATTTCCCCATCTGCATTTTCTCAGAACGCAGATTAGTGCAGACAACGACCCTCACACACTGAAAATCCTCTGGTGTCAGTTTTGGCCGTTATGGTTCTGGATGCTATGTTTAAGAATGGAAACTCCTCTCTTGGAAAACAGGGTTTTTTCTAAAACCGATTTTCGCCAAACCGCCTTGCCTAAAGGCGATTATGAAGAGTGCAGCTTCATGAACTGCAATTTCAACACTTCCGATCTTTCCGGTATAACCTTCAGGAAGTGCAGGTTTGATGGCTGCGATTTCAGCCTTGCCAAACTCAGAAACACCAGCCTGCAGGATGTCAACTTCGTGAACTGTAAATTGCTTGGCGTGCAGTTCAGCGAGTGCAGGAAGTTCCTGATGCAGCTTGATTTTGAAAACTGTATGCTGAAACTGGCTCTCTTTGCCAGACTGAACCTCAAAAACACAAGGTTTAAAAAGTGCTCCCTGCAGGAAGCCGATTTTACTGACGCAGAGCTTACCGGGGCGGACTTTGAGCAGTGTGACCTGCTTCAGGCCACCTTCATGCACACCAACCTTGAAAAAGCGGATTTCCGTTCGGCCTTTAACTATTCCATCAACCCCGAAACCAACCGTCTCAAAAAAGCCCTCTTTTCGCTGCCGGGAGTGACAGGGTTACTTGACCGATATGATATTGAGATAGAGTGACGAAAATGAGGGCTTAACCGTGATATTGAATCTTTAGAAATACCAGAAATACAAAAACCCCGCTGCTGCGGGGTTTTTGATGCGGAGAGGGAGGGATTCGAACCCTCGATAGCCCTTGACAGACTATGACGGTTTAGCAAACCGTTGCCTTCAGCCGCTCGGCCACCTCTCCTGAGATGTTGCGGAGGATGAGGGACTCGAACCCCCATGGGCGTGAACCCGGCAGTTTTCAAGACTGCTGCCTTACCAATTAGGCAAATCCTCCGGCGATTGTAAAGAACAGGGTTCAAAGATAATAAATCCTTCTCAAAATACCAGAAAAAAAAGCGTTAGCGCAATTTTTTTAAAAAAGGGTTCAAAATCCCGAAAATCATAACCGTTACAGCTTCTGTATCGACTATGGAGAAAAAACAGTGTTGAAAACCTTATGCTTCAACATTTCCTGGCGGAGAGGGAGGGATTCGAACCCTCGAGGGCTTTAAGACCCTACCCGCTTTCCAGGCGAGCGCACTAGACCAACTATGCGACCTCTCCTTAATTTAAAAGGTCTCTAATTTACACTCTATTTTAGATTTTCAAAAACATTCTGCTATCAATAATCAGGCAAAAACCATTTTATCACGTTTGATTTTCGCAGCAGTAGCGTTATCAATTCGATGTTAACAGTGATTATCATTGTCATTCTTTGCCCGGTTTTCGTAAATTGGCAAAATTGATATTGCCGCAATCATTAACCCTGCTGCCCATGACGAAGATTCTTTATGAAGCACTGACGTTTGACGATGTTCTTCTTATTCCTGCATATTCAAGTGTCCTGCCCAAGGAAACAACCACTGCAAGCCGTCTTACAAAAACCATCGCCCTGAAAATTCCGCTGGTGAGCGCGGCAATGGATACAGTAACTGAGTCGGGACTGGCTATTGCTCTTGCACGTTCTGGCGGAATCGGCATTATTCACAAGAACCTTACCATTGAAGAGCAGGCACGTGAAGTTGCAAAGGTCAAGCGGTATGAAAGCGGCATCATCCGCAATCCCTTTACCCTCTTCGAGGATGCCACCATGCAGGATGCGCTCGATCTCATGCTTCGCCATTCCATTTCCGGCATTCCGGTCATCAGCCGTCCACAATCCGATGGTGACAAGGGCTTGAAGCTGAAAGGTATTGTAACCAACCGGGATCTTCGCATTAAGCCCCAGCTTGATGCGAAAATTGCCAACATCATGACCAGCAAAAACCTTATTACAGCAAGAGAGGATGTTGGTCTTGAAAAAGCGGAAGAGATTCTTATTTCCCACAAAATCGAGAAACTGCTCATTACCGACAGTGAGGGCAACCTCAAAGGGCTGATTACCTTCAAGGATATCCAGAAACGCAAGCAGTTCCCCAATGCCTGCAAGGACAGCCAGGGACATCTGAGGGTTGGTGCCGCTGTTGGAATCCGCGCCAATACGCTTGAGAGAGTCAAGGCTCTGGTCAATGCAGAAGTGGATGTAGTAGCCGTCGATACCGCTCACGGTCACAGCAAGGCGGTTATAGATATGGTAAAGGCTATCAAGGCAGCCTATCCTGAGCTGCAGGTGATTGCCGGTAATGTGGCCACTCCGGAAGCGGTAAGGGACTTGATCGCAGCAGGTGCTGATTGCGTAAAGGTCGGTATCGGTCCGGGAAGTATCTGCACCACCCGTATAGTTGCCGGTGTCGGCATGCCGCAATTGACAGCCATCATGAACTGTGCGGAAGAGGCGACCAAAACCAATACACCGATCATTGCCGACGGCGGCGTCAAGTACAGTGGTGATATTGCCAAAGCACTCGCTGCGGGCGCAGATTCCGTCATGATAGGAAGCATTTTCGCCGGAACCGATGAAAGCCCGGGCGAAACCATTCTTTATGAAGGCAGAAAGTTCAAGGCTTATCGCGGCATGGGTTCTCTTGGAGCGATGTCCGAACCGGAAGGAAGCAGCGACCGTTATTTCCAGGACGCATCGAACGAGTCGAAAAAATATGTGCCGGAAGGTATCGAAGGACGTATCCCCGCCAAGGGAAAGCTTGATGAAGTGGTCTACCAGTTGATCGGAGGACTTAAATCTGCCATGGGCTACTGCGGCGTCACCTGCATCGAAGAGCTGAAAACCAACACCCGGTTTGTACGCATCACCTCGGCAGGACTGAGAGAGAGCCACCCGCACGATGTCAAGATCACCAAAGAGGCGCCGAATTATTCGACGACAATGTAATTTGTATTGTAATGGGCGGGATGACCCCGCCCTTTTTTTGTCCGTCGGGACACACCGTTTTTTTACCAAGAGGGGGGGATGACCCCGCCCCTACGATACAAAATTGTTAATTTGTTATCGACGTTTTTGGAAAAAATCGGATATGTTCCATATTCAGTTTTACACAACACCAATCACGGCACATAAATCATAACCACAAGCATACATGGGGTATGCAGTTGGATGCCGTGCAACAAAGAAAGGAGAGAAAACCATGTCCACGAACAACTGGGAATTTCACTTTCGGAACATGAACAGCGATCACAGCAACAAAGTGGAATTCAGAGTCAACCACGCAGGATGCGCAGGGGTTCCCTGGGATGACGGGAGACCACGCTGCTGGTCAAAAAACATCGAGTACAATCCGGACGGTGGTCATGATTCAGTCTATTGTCCCTCGGATTGGGTCGTAAAAATTGACGATTGGCTGGGTCTTATCAAAGACGGGCTCACACTCGTCAAAGATCTGGCTATTTTCGCCGTCAGCGAAGGTACCGACGAAGAGGCACTGATCAACGCGCTTGGCGACATATTCGCCATTACGAAGGATTCAGTCCAGGCGGCACTCGACAAATCAGATGTGGATATTAACACACTAATGAAGAATGCCCAGGCCGGGTTTGAGAACACCTGCAAAAACGCCGGTGTCTCGCCCGACAAGATCCGCAGTCTGGCAAGCCACATTTCCAGCACCAACTGGGCCTTCATCGCAGGCCAGACTTACCACGACTATATCAAAGAGTCGAGTGAGATTACCGGAAAACATGGATGGAGTGTCTTCTCCAAAGACCACGACAAGACACATGCCGCAAACCACGCATTTGTCTACAACGGCCACCTCTACTACATTTTCGAAGATGAAACGCTCAGCAAGTTGTGGAAATGATCCTCGATTCGAGTGATATCCATGACCCTCATTGAGACATGAATAACCGAAGATTACCGTCGCTCCCGCCCCGAGGAGCGACGGCAATTTTTATTGTTACGGAAACTTTATATACCTTTACTTTATATCCCCTTCAAACTCATCAACCACTCTGTCAGCAACAAAACCTGCCGACACAGATAACCGGCAATAAATACCGGAGAATACCCGTGAAAACCGTGACACTGAGAATTGATGACAGCGTTAACGAAAAATTCAACTGGTTACTTGAGCACTTTTCGACGAACGAGATAAAAATACTCGAACAATCCGAGTATGTCAGTGACGACAAATATCTCAAAAGCATTAACGGCATGGTTCAAAGCATTCATGATGCTCAGCAGGAACCTCAAGAAGGTGGAGTGACACTTGATAAACTGGAGTGGTGATGTACACCATTCTCTTCATGACCCAGAATCAAAAGGATGCAAAAAAGCTTGGCGCAAGTGGCTTGAAGGAAAAGGCTCTTCAATTAATAAAAATCATTCAGGAAGATCCCTACAAATACCCACCTGAGTTTGAGTATTTAAAGTGCGATATGAAGGGACTTATCAGTAATTAACAAACAACATCGCCTTGTGTACGAAGTTATTGAAGATGCCAGGATCATTAAGGTGTATCGCATGTGGATGTGATCAAACGTAGGGGCGGGATGACCCCGCCCCTACAATACGATGTGTTATTTGTCGTCGTCAACCAATCCTTCGAGGCGATCTTCAAGGTCTGCGTAGATCTCCTGCAACTCATCGATCATATTCTGCTCAGCTTTCCACATGCCGCGACCGTGCGCTTCGAGCATTCGACCTACAATGTTCTTGATTGCTTGCGGGTTCAGGGTTGCAAGTCGCTCCCGCATATCGGGGTCAAGCGCGAAAGTTTCGGCGGTCTTTTTGTAGACCCAGTCGTCCACACTCTTGGTTACGGCGTCCCATCCAGGCATGCAGGTGACGCGGTTGCTGATTTCGCTGGCACCGCTTTGGCCGTGCTTGAGCATTCCCTCAAGCCATTTCGGGTTGAGC